>Ga0137410_10001807_pt1 | contig 14614 bp, 14 predicted proteins | sample CZODoug1_16funga_FD_108878 | JGI IMG/M metagenome (GOLD analysis project Ga0137410, IMG submission 108878) | Vadose zone soil fungal communities from Angelo Coast Range Reserve, California, USA - CZODoug1_16fungal (Illumina Assembly) | ecosystem: Environmental > Terrestrial > Soil > Vadose zone... | reverse complement strand
CTCGATTGCGCAGGCCGGAACCCTGGTTAAGGATGCTTGCACATGCGGGACAGTCGGTCGCCTCCGTGGCCAGGACTCCACCCCACCTACCCCAAACAACCGTTCGTCATGGCGCGGAGGCGATCGAACTTAATCATGGACTTTCCTTCCGTTGAATGGATCAATCAGCAATTAAGGCCTGCGCTCATGGTACCAGCGCGCAGCCGAGAGGGCTTCTTCGATGGCAGCCGGATGAAAGGAGAATGAGGGAGCGCTCATTCGAGAGCGGACAATAGGCGGCGACGAGCCTCTTCGAGCGAAACCGGCTTGACCGCGCCGGAGTCGATGTCGACCATGCGGCGCGCGACTTCCTCGTCCCAGGCCGCTGCAACGGATTCGCTTGCGTGTCGTCCAGACTCTCGATGAGAGAGCCAGCAAGGTCGGCGCGTTCTGATACGGGAAGAGCGAGCGCTTTTTTCAAAAGCTCGCCGGCTTCCTGAGTCATGAATTCATTTTACCCCGAAAGAGTGCGATTGAGGCAAGAGCGGAACAAGCCGTACCCCGGCAAGAAAAAGGCCGCGGGAATCAACTTGAGTCCGCAGGTCGTGGACTATTTTAAAGGCCTGGCGGACCCGTTTACCCTGAGCCCGCCGAAGGGGCCTTCCTTACCAGAAGTGGATCGATCTTATGCTGAAGAATTTGAAGCGATCACCGCTGCGCCCTGCTCGCTTCTGTGCGATCCCCCGGCTGCGAAAAACGAAATCCCTTGATCCTGTGTTGCGCCCTCAGTTCTCCGTGAGTAGCGGCGGGTCTTTCACTGGCTGTGAGTGTTGGTTACGCCGTCGCAGATGGGTTAGCAGGGTCAGCCGGTTGTGGAGCCGCCTGCCCGGCTTCTCTCGGTCGCGTTACGTAGACCGCTAACACCAGGCTGGCACCCAGCAGCAGCGCCGCCAGATCGTACGGCGCCCCCGCCAGATGCAGACCATAGCGCGGCGAGATGGCAATCGCGAAAATCTGCGTGAAGAGAATCGGGCCGGCCATGCCCGTGATGGCGCGCAGCGAATTGATCGCCCCCTGCAATTTGCCTTGGGAACTGGGATCGACATGCCGCGCCATCAGCGACTGCACGGCGGGAGCAGCGATACCCCACAGGGCAATAAAAGGAATCACCGCGAGCATCATCCAGCCGCGAGTCGCGAGCCCGAAGCCCGCGAAGCCGATCGTCCCGAATAGCAAGCCCGCCAGAAGGCTGCGCCGTTCCCCAAAGCGCTTCACAAATGGACCTACCAGCACACCGGAAACAACCGCGGCGCAGACCCCCACAAGCGCAAGGGAATTCCCAACGTCGCGCCGGCTCCACGTATAGCGATACTCGGTGTAATACGCCCACATCGACGGAAGCGAGTTGTGCGCGAGGTAGTAGAGAGTGACCACCAGCGAAAGTCCTGCAAGTTCCGCATGCGAACGCAGCAGCGTGAGTGCCCCCAGCGGATTGGCCATATGCCAGGCGGATTTCGCACGACGCTCGGGCGGCAGCGATTCGGGTAAAACGAAGTAGCCGTAAAGTGCATTCGCTAGACTCAGACCGGCGGCGACCCAGAAAGGAAAACGCAGGTCTCTGTTGCCGAGCCAGCCGCCCACCGCCGGCCCAATCACGAATCCAAGTCCAAACGCCGCGCTGATCATCCCAAAGGGCTTTGCCCGTTCTGCGGGTTTGGTGACGTCGGTGACATATGCAAATGCGGTGGCCACGTTAGAAGTTGTAATGCCGGAAATAAGACGCCCGACAAACAGCCAGCGCAGTGACGGCGCCAGCGCCATAAATACATAGTCAATGCTCAGTCCAAAGCACGAAATGAGGATGACGGGGCGGCGGCCAAAGCGATCCGACCACGCACCTAAAAGCGGCGAGAAAATGAATTGCATCGTAGCCCAAGCCAGGCCGAAATAACCGCCGATGCTGGAGGCGCGCGCGAAATCGCCGCCTTCAAAGCTTCGGATCAAGTCGGGAAGAACGGGGGCAATGATCCCGAAGGCCAGAAAATCAAAAGCCACCATGACGAGAATGAAGACAAAAGCGGCGGGACTGGAATTCGGGGCAGCAGTGGTCGTCGCATCTGCCATGGAGGCTTCAGCCTGCTAGACCTCGAGAATAACGGGAAGAATCAGCGGCCGCTTGGAGGTCTGTTTGTTGATGTAGCGCTTCAGGTCGACGCGAATTTTTTCCTTGATGACGCCCCAGTCGGATTTTTCTTCCGCATTGGATTCCTCGACGGTCTTCATAATGACCAGTCGCGCGCCAACGATTAATTCCTGGCCGTTGTCGCTCATGAGGCCCCGTGTCACGATTTCCGGATGCGATTCCATTTTGCCGGTGTGCTTATCGATGGCGATGATGGGCACGACGATGCCGTCTTCGGAAAGATGCTTGCGGTCGCGAATCACCACGTCTTCAATTTCTTCCAGCGAGCCGGAATCCACGCAAACGCGGCCGGCCGTCACCGGGTCGCGCCGGTGAGCGCCATCCTCCGTGAATTCGATCGGCCGCCCGTCTTCAACCAGCAGAATTTCTTGGGACACGCATCCCAGTTGATGCGCCAGTGCGGCGTGCCGGAACAGATGCCGGTACTCGCCGTGTACCGGGATGAAATATTTCGGTTTCACGAGTTGCAGCAGCAGTTTCTGCTCTTCCTGGCTGGCGTGGCCGGAGACGTGGATGATGCCCGCTGAATTGTCGTAATAAACCAGCGCGCGCCGCCGGAACATATGGTCCAGCATCCGGAAAATGGCCTTTTCATTTCCCGGGATGATGCGCGCGGAGAGTATCACGCTGTCGTTTTCATCCACGGAAACGAAGCGGTGATTGTCCACCGCGATCCGTGAGAGCGACGACATCGGCTCGGCCTGGGTTCCGCTGGCCAGAATAATGATGCGCTTGGGATCGAATCCGCGAATGTCCTGCGGCCGCACCACCATTCCGTCGGGGATGCGCAGAATCTCGAGCGAGTGCGCAATCTCCACGTTGTCGACCATGCTACGCCCGACGAACGCCACTTTTCGGTTCACCCGCGAAGCAATGTCGATGACCTGCTGAATGCGATGAATCGACGAAGCGAAGCAGGACAAAATCACCCGCCGCGGCGCCGAGCGGCACAGTTCTTCGATGCGTGGAACGACGGCCCGCTCCGACGGCGTAAATCCGGGGCGTTCCACGTTCGTCGAATCGCTGAACAGCGCCAGCACGCCCTCATTTCCATACTTGGCGAACGAGTGCAAATCGAACGGCGCGCCGCCCACGGGCGTCTGATCGATTTTGAAATCGCCGGTGTGGATGACCACTCCCAGGGGCGTGCGAATCGCCAGCGCCACGCAATCCACGGTGCTGTGCGTCACGGAGATAAACTCAACTTCAAACGGCCCGATCTCCACCAGCCGCCCGGGAATTACTTCGCGAAGCGTGGTCGACTCCAGCAGCCCGGCTTCGTCGAGGCGCTTTTTCACCAGCGCGAGAGTAAAACGCGTTCCGTACACGGGAACATTCAAATCGCGCAGGATATACGGGAGGCCGCCGATATGATCTTCATGGCCATGCGTCAGCACGATCGCGCGAACCTGCGCGCGGTTCTGTTTCAGATAAGTGATGTCGGGAATGACCAGATCGACGCCCAGGAGTTCGGACTCCGGGAACATCATGCCCGCGTCGATGACCATGATCTCGTCACCGAGCCGCAGCGCCATCATGTTCATGCCGAATTCGCCGAGACCGCCAAGAGGGATAGCTGTGAGGGATTGCGAGGACTTGCTCAATGAGGCGTCAACTCCGGGACGCAAATGAGAATCGTATCACAGGACGACAGGGAGCCACCTCCCGAGAACGCTGCAGCTCGAGGTTGCCGAATGCGGACGGCTCAGCGATCCGAGCCGCTGAACAGGTGCGCGATGGAGACGAGAATCACGGCGCCCAGCGTGGCGGCCGCAAGCGAGTACAAAAAGCCGCCGCCAAAAATTCCCAGTTTCACAAAAATCCAGCCGCCTAAGTAGGACCCGATCAATCCCAGGACAATGTCCGTGATGCAACCGAACCCGCGGCCGCGCGCGATTTTTCCGGCGAGCCAACCGGCAATCAGGCCAAGGAGAAGCCAGGAGACGAAGCCGTGCGATTCGAACCAGATTCCGACTGTCCTTTGCGTAGGCACTTGTGCCGCGAACATGAGGCCTCCTTTGGGAACAAGGATTGTATCTGAATTTTCGGTCCACACAATCAATCGTGATCCCGAATGGAAGCCTATTCTACGGAGAAGCCGGTTGCTGCTGCGTCATGCAGTGCAAGGTCCCCAAACCCAGCACGAGATCGCGGCACGCGATTCCCACCACTTCACGATCCGGAAACAATCCCGCAACTGTATTGAGCGCGACGCGATCGTTCGAGTCATTAAAAGTGGGCATGATCACGATCTTGTTGGCAATGTAAAAATTCGCGTAGCTCGCGGGAAGCCGCTGGCCGTCGAAATAGACCGGCGCGGGCATCGGAAGCGTTTCCACGCGAAGCAGCCGGCCATCCTGATCCTTCATCGTTTGCAACAAAGCAAGATTCTCTCGCAGCGGGGCATAGTTCGCGTCCTTCGGATCATTCTCCACAATGGTCACAACCGTCGAGGGATTCACAAAGCGCGTGAGGTCGTCCACATGGCCGTGCGTGTCGTCACCAACGATTCCATTCCTCAGCCAGAGAACATTAGTGACGCCGAAATATTCGCGGAAGACCTGCGCGTAATCCTCTTCGGTGAACCCCGGATTTCTTTCCTGCACTTTGCTCAGAAGGCATTCTTCCGTCGTCAGCAGTGTTCCGCGACCGTTCACATCAATGCTTCCGCCCTCCACCACCACCCGCCGGCCTTTGTGTTCCGGCTGCCAAACGCGGCGCTTCAATTTCTGATTTACTTTCGTGGCCGCGACCGCATCTCTTTTATGATTCGCGTATTTTGCCCAGCCATTAAATACGAAATGGTTGTAGGCAACTTCTCCCGCTTCATTTCGCACGCAGATGGGGCCCGAGTCGCGCATCCATCCCCGATCTGTCGGCACACGGAAGAAATCGACCGCATCGAGATTGGCGCCTGACTTCTTCAAAATCGTGCGGACGCGGGATTCGGATTCGCGATTTTCCACAAGCAGAAAAACTCGCTCAACCTTCGACAAGTGCCGCACGATTTCGGCAAACGCCCACGGGATGGGCGCGAATTTTCCCGGCCAATCAGTTAGCTCGTGCGGCCAGCCTAGCCAGGTCGCTTCGTGGCGTTCCCATTCGGCGGGCATGCGGAAGCCGAGCGTGTGCGGCGTTTTGGTTTGCGGCAGTGTCTTCATTGGGAAAAAGAATTTAACACAGAGATCACCGAGGACACAGAGATCGTAGAGAAGAAAACCCCGAATCGATTGAGCAAGAAAATATTATTCTTTGTCCAACCAGCGGTTCAGGATGGGTTGATAAGCGTCGATGCGGCGGTCGCGGAGAAACGGCCAGTTGCGGCGCGTTTCCTCGCTCTTTGCGGGGTCGCATTCGACCACGAGGATTTCTTCACTGTTGTTGGAAGCTTCGGAAATAACCTGGCCGAAGGGATCGGCGACAAAGGAATTTCCCCAGAACTCCAATCCCGGGTCGCCCTTTTCGGGTTTGCCTTCGAATCCAACGCGATTCACGACCGCTGCGTACACGCCATTCGCGATGGCATGCCCGCGCTGGATGGTCCGCCATGCGTCGAGCTGCGCCGCGCCGAATTGCGGTTTTTCGTGCGGATGCCAGCCGATACTCGTCGGATAGAAAATCACCTGGGCGCCGCCGAGCGCGGCGATTCGCGACCCCTCCGGATACCACTGGTCCCAGCAGATTTGCACGCCGATGCGCGCATACCTGGTATCGAAATTGGGAAAACCGAGATCGCCGGGCGTGAAATAAAACTTTTCGTAATACAGCGGATCGTCGGGGATGTGCATCTTGCGGTATTTGCCGAGAAACGTTCCGTCGACGTCGAGGACGGCGCAGGAATTGTGGTAAACGCCGGGAGCTCGCCGCTCGAAAAGTGAGACGACCAGCGCGACTTTCTTTTCCTTTGCAATCTGCGCCAGGATTTCCGTCGTTGGCCCGGGCACGGGCTCCGACATGTTAAATAGCTCCGGGTCTTCCGTGCGGCAAAAGTATTCGCCGTGAAATAGCTCGTGCAGCGAAATGATTTGAGCGCCGCGCGCGGCCGCTTCGCGGATTTTCCCCGCGGCCCGCGCCAGATTCTCTTCCGCGTTCGCCGTGCATTTCATTTGAACCAGACCAATGGTAAATTTGTTTGCCATATTTTGTAGTTTAACATGAGCGTGAATCGTCTCTGCACGCGCGATTGGTTCTTTCGTTTGCGCCGAGTTTGTACTATCAATCTGCAGGACGTTCAAGCATCATCACGCATTATTTGTAATCTAGAAACCCATTCGTAATACGGGATTCAGTTTTAGTCGAGGAGACGCGATGGCGAAGCAGCGAGAGAAAACTGTGACGGGGAGAGTCCTCCATGATCCAGTGAAGGACAAACTCCGGCCGATGTTTCCGCTGGATTTATCCAAATGCCGCACCGTCGACGAACTGGTCCGTGCCATGGGCGACACCGCGTTCACCGGCCGGCAGATCGGCGACGCTGCCGATGTTTTTGAAGCTATGGCGCGCGATAAGGATTGCTTTGTGGTGATGACGCTATCCGGTGCGCTGACCGTCGGCAAAATGGGTCTCGTTTTCTGCGACCTCATCGAATCAGGCGTCGTCAAAGCCATCGTTTCGACCGGCGCGCTCATGGCGCACGGACTGGTCGAAGCTGCGGGTTATTCTCATTTTCGCTACAACCCCAAGATGGGTGACAGTGAACTTTTCCAAGCTGGGTACAACCGCGTTTATGATTCGCTGGAGCCGGAGACGAACCTCGACCATGTCGAAGAGGTAATGGACCACGTCCTCAACGAATGGGAGGCGGAAGACATCGCCTGCAGTTGGAAAATCCACCGCCGCATCGGCGAGTATCTGCACAAAAGTTTTCCCGGGCGGGGAATCTTGAAATCCGCTTTCGAGCACAACGTTCCCATCTTTGTTCCCGCATTCAGCGATTCCGAGCTGGGCATCGACTTCGCGCTGCACAAGATCGCCCGGCAGCAGGAAAAGCGCCCGCTGCTGCGTTTCGATCCCTTCGAGGATTTTGAGAAATTTGCCGACACCATGCTGGCCACTAAGCGCATGGGGATTTTGACGGTGGGTGGAGGCGTCCCGCGCAATTGGTCGCAACAATTCGGCGTCTACGCGGAACTGCTTGCGCGGCGCGGTTACAAGAAAATTCCGCTGAAGCGCTACAACTACGGCGTGCGCATTTGCCCGGAGCCGGTCCATTGGGGCGGCCTCAGCGGCAGCACGTACACCGAAGCGGTCTCCTGGGGCAAATTCGTTCCTCCCGAAGAAGGCGGGCGCTTCGCCGAAGTCTTCGACGATGCGACGGTGGCACTGCCGTTAATCGTCAGGGCCGTGCTTGAGCGCATCGGGTACTTCAAGCATGACACATAGAACTTCAGGGCAGCCGCCGAGGTCTTGCAAAATTGTCCTTGGCATACAACATCGAATGGAAGAGATGATCACCAAGATGGGTCACCGAGATTGTGGTCCGATTGCAGAGCGATCGTTTTGACGGGAGGAGACATGAGCGCAACACCTAGCATGAAGCGCGTGAATGTGAAGTCAGTTACGCCGCATCTTGTGGTGCGAGATGCAGCGGAGGCGATCGCGTTTTACCAGAAAGCGTTCGGCGCGGTAGAAATCCGCAAGAGTCCGGCGCCCGACGGCGAGAAACTGATGTTCGCGGAGATCGCCATCGGCGAAGGACGGGTCTATCTGAATGATGAATTCCCGGAATGGGGTGTATTCTCTCCGCTGGAGAAGAAGGGCACGGCGGTTACCATGCATTTGCTTGTGGACAACGCTGACCCCGCCTACGAGCGTGCGGTCGCCGCTGGCTGCAAAGTGATTATGGAGCTTGGCGACCAATTCTGGGGTGACCGGTACGCCATCGTAGAAGATCCGTTTGGACACCGCTGGTCGATTGGGGCGCCGATTCGCAAGAACTAGTTGAGAGGTGACGACATGCCGAAAGCAACTGCCGCGAGAAGCGATTCGCTGTACGGAGTGCACCCGGGCGTGGCGATGATGGAGAAGTGGGTGGCGGAATTGAAAGGCAAGACCGGGCGGTCCGTAGAGGAATGGATCGCGCTTGTGAAGAAGGAAGCCCCCACAGACGAGAAGTCCAGGCGCGAATGGCTAAAAACGAAGCACAAACTCGGCACGAATAGTGCGTGGTGGCTTGCGGAACGCGCGGAAGGAAAGGGCGGGGACGAAGATACGATGGAGGTGTATTTTGAAGGCCGCCGTTCGGCATGTCGAGGAGCAGTACGCAGGTCCGAAAGAGAAGCTGCGGCCGATTTTTGACGAACTGCTGACGTCAGGCAAATCGCTTGGCAGTGGCGTGAAGGCTTGCCCGTGCAAGACCATTGTGCCCCTGTATCGCAATCATGTGTTCGCGCAAATCAAGCCAACCACAAAATTCCCGGATCGATCTCGGCTTCGCATTGGCGCACTTCAAAGGAAAATTGCCGAAGCGGATGATCGACACCGGTGGGCTGGCGAAAAAAGATCGAATCGCACACCGCCTTGAAATTACGGCTGCGGAACAAATCGATGGCGAAGCAAAGAAGTGGTTGAAGACGGCTTACGATCTGGACGCGTGGACTTTTCTAAGGAATTTCGAGGCGCGTGCTTGCTCCCCCGTAGATAATCGTCCTCGAAGGCTTTTTGCAAACGCAGAAACGTGGGCTCTCCGAAAAGCGCGCTAAAGGCCGATCTATTTTGTACATGAAACGAGCTGCGATGCCTTTTCCATCCCCATCCGCGTTGTTGCTGGTTTGGATGCGTCATAGACGATCACCGCAAAGGCCCGACGAGGCTTTGATCCAGTGGCTACCAGACGCATCGTGACGCCGGTCGGAACAACCAGGGTCTCGCCCTTTTGCATTTTGAAGGCCCGGTCTGCCGTCTCCAAACACTGCTCGCCATCAACCACGTAGAACGCTTCCACGCCGGAGTGAACATGTACACGCGACGTCAAGCCCGAAGGGATATACGCAGATATCACCACCATTGAATATTTGGGCGCTTCCGGGAGCGGCAGCAGTTTCACTTCCGTGACGTATTGGCCTCCATGATGACTTTCTGTCTGTGATTCTATCGACATAAGCCACCATGCACCGTGAGCCTCGAACGCAATGCTTGCAGGACCAACGGCTGCTCGCGCACGCTCGCCGGTTTCAAAGCGATCAATGTGCCAGAACAGCGGTTCCTTGAGATTACCGGCCAGCGGTTTGTTCTCAATGATGCTGCAACCGATCTCGCCTCGCCGCTCGGGCGAATTTTCGACACACAAAGGCTCTTCCTGCGCCGACACGCTCCTGGTCGTAACTATCAGAAAAAGCGTAGCCGCAACCAAACATGGCCTACTGCATATGCTCATTTGCTTAGTCGTCTTCACCGATGAGGATGGCGGCGCCGAGAACGGTGGTCCAGAGGCCGCGCTTGTCGCCGACGGCGGATTGCGTGACGTTCATGGTGCGGACGATCTTGTTGGAGATGCGATAGACTTCCTTTTTTTCGTCGAACGACAAATCCGGATCGAATTCCACGTTCAGCGTCGTCGCGAGCATTTCCGCGGCGAGCTCTTCGGCATATTCGCCGGCGACTTCTTCGGTTTCCCCGAAGGAATGATGCTCGGACAAATAGCCATACATGGATTTGTCGCTGGGCAACGCCAAGCCGATGCTCGCAGCGATGAGGCGGTGCGCTTCCTTGGTGGAATTTTCGCTGATGACCGTGAACGCGACTTGCCCGGGCTTGATGTGCTTCAATCCTTCACTGCGAGAAATCAATTTGCAGTTGGGAGGGAAAATGGAGGAGACGCGAACGATGTTGCACGCGGCAATGCCAGCGTTCCGCAGAGCGAGCTCGAAACTCGAGAGCCTTTCACGATGTTTACCGACGCCTTTGGTGAGGAAGATTTTCTTAGCAACGAACGCCATGGTGCCGGTTTGCCGTGCCTCCGTGAGTAGTGTGCGCGCGAAAAATTTTCCCGCTGTGGAAAAGTAACAAGAAGGTATTGCAGTGTCAACGCAATTCCGGCCCTTAAGACGGCAGGAGCGCAAAGATTATGAATGTGGGATGACAATTCCGGTGGGCGGGGAAGGATCATTCGCCCGCGATGTGATGGAGCAATTTGCCGAGAGGCTTGCAGAGCGCCAGGATTTTTCCGAGGTCGTCGGCGGTGAAGTCGGGGCCTGAGCCGGCCGCAGTTGCCCCCTTCCGGGTGATTTGAATAACGCCAATGACTGCGCCATCCCGGAGAATTGGCGCACTGATCATTTTCTGAATCGGTTCGGCGGCTTCCCCGGTGGTTTTCACGCCTTCGAACACAGTCACGTGCTTCGCGGCGGCAAAATTATTCTCGATCTCGGGACGGCTATCGCGGGCGGTGCGCGCCGCGAGGGCAGAATTGCTCGAAAGTGGAATAAAACCGACCTTCTTCAGGGCTTCCGGGACCAGAAAATGCAGGTGGCGCCAGCGCTTGGAAACCGCAAGAATCGCCACTTCTTCATTCCTGACGCCCAGATTTTTGGCGATTTTCTCGGCCACAGAGGAAAGAGAAACCTGCGATGCTTGCCCTCGTTCCGCGCCGAGGGCGCTGGCGATGCGCTCCATCTCCGAAACCAATCTCAGTGTTGTGCTCATGGCAAGCAGATGAATGTTGGAGCCGAGGCCGGGAGGGGTTTGAGCCTAGCGCATCCCATGCGTCAAGTCCTATTTTCCGGCACTTCCGTTGCTGCCGCAAGAAGATTTCGAATTGTTTGTGTCCGCAGAAAGAACAGTCCAACTTGCATACCCGGAATCATGTGCCTATACTGATTTCGTCGCGGATTCTCAACGCTCCTCCCGAGTCATTCCGTGCGATCGGCTGGGACTTACGCGGCGGAGAGGGCATGTCTTCGACGGCAACCCAGCCTGACACAAGTTACCTCCTCAGAAAGCTGCATTCTTTTACCGGGGTACTTCCCGTTGGCGCATTTTTGGCGGAGCATTTCTGGTCCAACAGTTCCGCGCTCGTCAGCCGGGCGAAGTACGACGCGACTTCGCAAGAACTGCAAACCATTCCGTTCCGCCTGATCGTGGAATGGGGAGGCCTTTTTCTGCCGATGCTCTTTCACGGCGGTTACGGGATTTTCATCTGGCTGCGCGGCAAATCGAACGTTTCGGAGTATCCGTGGGTAGGGAATTGGCTCTACCTAACGCAGCGATACACGGGCCTGATCGCGTTTGCGTATATTGGCTGGCATCTCTACACCGAGCGCTGGCTCACGCATGGCACATCGACTTACCAAAGCGTCGCCATGGACATGCAGAATCCGTGGTACCTCACGTTCTTTGTCGTGGGGGTGCTCGCCTCTTCGTTCCATCTCGGTGTGGGCATCTGGAATTTCCTGTGCAAGTGGGGGCTGGCGGCCACTGTCAAGGCGCAGCAAGCGGCGGGACGATTTGGCGCGCTTGTAGGAGTCGCGTTCAGCGTAGTCGGAATCCTGATCATTCTTAGTTTCCGATTCGATTGGCATCCGTTCTCTGCCTACTTGCCGCCAACAAAATGAGACAGCCAAAGATCATAGTTGTAGGCGGAGGTTTGGCCGGCCTGATGGCCACCATCCGCGTTGCGGAGGCGGGCATCCCGGTGGATCTCTTCTCGATCGTGCCGGTGAAGCGATCTCATTCCGTTTGCGCTCAAGGGGGCATCAACGCTGCCAAGAACCAAAAGGGCGAAGGGGACACGGTCGATAAGCACCTCGACGACACGATCTACGGCGTGGATTTTCTGGCGAATCAGCCGCTAGTGAAGCGGATGTGCGAGGCGGCGCCGGGCATCATCGATCTTCTGGACCGCATGGGCGTGATGTTCAACCGCACGCCGGAAGGATTGCTGGACTACCGGCGGTTCGGGGGCACGCTCTATCACCGCACAGCTTTCGCGGGCGCGACCACGGGGCAGCAACTGCTCTATGCGCTCGACGAGCAAGTGCGCCGCCACGAATCCGAAGGCAAGGTGAAGAAGTGTGAAGGCGCGACGTTTCTCTCCGCGGTAATCGATGAAGGCGGCGTGTGCCGCGGCATTTGCGCGATGGACCTGCGCTCGATGGAAGTGAAGACCTACGCGGCAGACGCGGTGATCTTTGCCACGGGCGGAAATGGCGCGATCTTCGGGCGGTCGACGAATTCGGTGGTGTGCACTGGTTCGGCGCAGGCGGCGCTCTTTCAGCAAGGCGTGGATTACGCGAACGGGGAATTCATCCAGGTGCATCCGACCGCGATCCCGGGCGAAGACAAGCTTCGGCTGATGAGTGAATCGGCGCGCGGCGAGGGCGGGCGCGTGTGGGTGCCGCGCAATCCTGGGGAGAATCGCGCGCCGAGAAGCATTCCTGAGGCGGAGCGCTTTTATTTTCTGGAAGAGTGGTATCCGAAGTACGGGAATCTGGTTCCGCGCGATATTGCCACACGCGCGATTCACCGCATCGTGTACCAGGAAAAACTCGGCATCGACGGGCAGCCGGCCGTGTATTTGGATGTGACGCACATCCCGCGCGAAACGCTGGACCGCAAGCTCGAAGGGATTCTGGAAATTTACGAAAAGTTTTGCGGTGTCGATCCGCGCGTTGAGCCGATGAAAGTATTTCCCGCGATGCATTACACCATGGGCGGGATCTGGGTGAATGGCGAAGATCAGGCCACCAACGTTTCCGGCATCTACGCGGCGGGCGAATGCGAATACCAGTATCACGGCGCGAACCGCCTCGGAGCGAACTCTCTGGTCTCGTGCATTTTTGGCGGCGGAATTGCCGGGCTGGCGGCGGTGAAGTACGCAAAGAACCTCGAAAAGGGAGCGGAATCCACGCCGTCCGCTGTTTTCGACGCCGAAAGAAAACGCCAGCAAGAAAAGAATCAGAAGCTCATCAGCCAGGACGGTTCGGAGAATCCCATCACGATCTGGAGAGAACTGGGAGACGTGATGACCGAGCACGTCACCGTCACGCGCATCAACAAGAACCTGGAGATGGCCGACGGGAAGATTCGCGCGTTGCAGGAGCGCTACAAGAGAATTAACCTCAGCGACCGCACGAAGTGGTCGAACCAGACGCTAAACTTCGCCCGCGAACTGGAAAACATGATTATCCTGGCACGGGTGGTCACGGTCGGCGCGCTGGTCCGCAATGAGTCTCGCGGGGCGCATTACAAGCCGGATTTTCCGGAGCGCGACGACGCCAATTGGCTGAAGACCACGCGCGCGAAGTGGGTGAACAACGATATCCAGCTTACATACGAGCCGGTCGACATTTCTTTGATCAAGCCGCGTCCTCGGCGCTACGACGCGGCGAAGTAGCAACAGTAGCTAGGCCTGCAGCCCGGAGGCGAGTGTTGGTCGAGGGATTATGGCAGAAACAAAACAAGTCATCGTCAGAATAAAACGGCAAGCCGGACCGAAAGAGGCCGCGCGCTGGGAGGAATTTTCTCTCAAGTGGCGGCCTTCCATGAACGTCATCATTTGCCTGCGCGACGTCGCCGAAAATCCCGTCACGCGCGACGGTAAGAAGACCACGCCGATCTCCTACGATTCGAATTGCCTCGAAGAGATCTGCGGCTCGTGCGCGATGCTCATCAACGGCAAGGCGCGCATGGCATGTTCGGCGCTGATCGATCAGCTCGAACAGCCCATTCGCATCGAGCCGATGTCCAAGTTTCCGCTGGTGCGCGATCTCACCGTCGACCGCCAATTCATGTTTGAAAGCCTGAAGCGCGTGAAGGCCTGGATTCCCATCGATGGCACTTACAATCTCGGCGAAGGCCCGCGCGTGTCGCCCGAAGTTCAGGAAAAAGGTTATCCACTTTCGAACTGCATCACTTGCGGGAACTGCCTGGAGGTTTGCCCGCAGGTGAATGAGCATAATCAGTTCGTGGGCGCGGCCATCATCAGCCAGGTACGTTTGTTCAACATGCATCCCACGGGAGCGATGAATAAAAGCGAGCGCCTTGCGGCGCTCATGGGTCTGGGCGGCATCCAGGAGTGCGCGAACGCGCAAAACTGTGTGCATGCTTGTCCCAAGGGCATTCCCCTGACCGAGTCCATCGCGGAAGTGAATCGCGACGCCTGGAAACAGGCCCTCCTCGGCTGGCTTGTCGGGTAACCGGCAGCAGCCGGTCTGTTGCCCAATTGCTTGCCGATCCAGGTGTAAAGATTTGGATGGCGGCTCCTCCGCTAGTTGGCGTGACGGCGGAACGACGGAAACACCATTTCATTCAGAAGGATATTAGGATATTGCGCACCGCAACTGCCCGCTAGGAAACCGCGTCCAGCTGCCGCGGATATAATTGGTGCATGGGGAATCTCTTTCGGAAAAGCAGTTCCTCTGTCCTTGAACTAACATCGCGAGACCCGCAGACGGCCGCTCTTGCGCAGGGATCCATGGAATGCAGTTCGGGAGG
>Ga0137410_10001806_pt1 | contig 14621 bp, 14 predicted proteins | sample CZODoug1_16funga_FD_108878 | JGI IMG/M metagenome (GOLD analysis project Ga0137410, IMG submission 108878) | Vadose zone soil fungal communities from Angelo Coast Range Reserve, California, USA - CZODoug1_16fungal (Illumina Assembly) | ecosystem: Environmental > Terrestrial > Soil > Vadose zone... | reverse complement strand
GGATTCGCGTCTGCCGCAGCTGCGAAGGTCTTATCCAAGTTGCCGTTGATGTAGAAGCTGATCGCTGGACCGCTTCTCACAACCGTGATGTACGTCCACGTGTTCAAAGGAACTTGGTTGGTTCCGCTAACGAGATTGTACGAAGGCTGTCCCCAGACGTTCCCGCCGGTGGTCAGCCATGCGAAAGTGAGGTGATTGCCCGAATCCAGGCCGAACAAATACTCATCGTCGGCGGTCTGGCTCCACTTGTTGATGACCGAGGAAATTTCGGAATTCGCCCCGGAGACTTTCACCCAAGCAGAGAACGTCGCCGTCGTTCCAGGATTCAAGGAACTGGAATTGGCGGCCTCGACATCGGCGGTGCTTCCGTTAAACGTAAGTGCCTCGCCGTAGCGACCCACGGTCGTCCAAGCTGTAGCCGCCAAGGTTCCCGCGTTTCCGTTGCCGCTGGAGTCCGCCGTCGTGGTGCCGCTACCCTCATTAAAGCCATAGGCAGCTGTCGCAGTGGGCGCGGATGCGGACGCACCCTTGAAAACCACGTCTACCCAGTAGTTCGCAGCGCTGTGCGTAGCCGCCGGATATGTACCAAGATTTCCGTAAACACCGTTAGGCGCTTGCGGAGCATGCAACGGAACATTGTTAAATCCGGTCGTCGCGAAATAGCTCCAATTGGCGCTAAAATGTCCGATCGTCGTACTATAGGAGGCTGTATAAGTGATGTTCGGCGCGATCGTCACTGGCGTGGAAAAATTAGTTTGCTGCCAGCCCGAAGCGGTTTCACCCGTAAATGTGGCTGTGGCAAGCAACGCGCCCGTCGGGCCCCACAGGTGGCCGACGTGAGTGCCGGTATTCAACGCACTCTTGTAAAAACGAACTCCGGTAATGGTGCCGCTGACGTCCGACTTGAACGAAACTCCCAGTTCGAGCGGACCGCTGGCGCCGTTATCAATCGCCGCCGGCACCGTGCTGGCTGGCCAGATCGTTTGTTGAGCTGCCACGTAGCCGCAGCATGCGAGGGCAACTACGAGGCCCGTTAGCGCCGCTCCGGCGAGTCTCAGCGACTTGAAACGCGAGTGAAGAGGACAAATTTGCTTTCTGATTTTCAAAACATTTCCCCTAATATTTTTTGGATCGTGCGCGTTTTGAGTCTGGGGACTCGCTCGGGCCTGGGGGGCGCCGTGGACTTCACGAGATTTCGGAGGCAGGTCTGTGCTCCAAATTCTTGCGTCCACGGTTGAGAGGTTAGCTTTGCGTGAATTTTCGGTCTGTCGGCAGCGAAATGATTCTCCTGTCAGACCTTCAGTCGAAACTGTCTCCGGCAGTCTTACAAGCGGACAGCTGACCTGTCCTGCCGGAGCCTCTGTAAAACTGCCCGCGAAAAATTATCTTGCTGCAGGTCGTTTATACTAGGTTGAACTTAAGCAGGATCTAGCTTGAGTACCCGCCCGCCCGAACTCTCTATAGAAAGCTTCCATGAAAGCTCGCAGGACTTCCGGCTTTGAAATTCAGCCTGACTCTACCGGTGGCGCGCTGCCCACCCGCGCGGCGCTCAGTCTATATCCCGAAGCTCTGAAAAAACTTCCAACTGGCGTGCTCCTTTTGCTGTTGGACGATCCTGCGGATGCACGGACATTTCGAGTCGTGGACGCGAATCCAGCCGCTGTTGAAATCATTCGGCTCAGTCATCTCATGGTGCTTGGCAAGACGCTCGCTGACTTTCCTGGAATTCTCGAAACACCAATCCCCGACCAGTTGCTGGCTGCGCTCCGCAGCGGAGAAGATTGCAACTTGGGCGAACTTGCATTTGGAGACAGTCCGGAAGAAAAACACGTTTACCCCGTCAAGGTTTTTCCTCTCTCCCAGAATTTTCTCGGTGTTGCGATAGAGGAGATCACGGACCGTATTCATTCCGAGCGCACCTTGCGCGAAAGCGAAGAGCGCTTTCGCCTGCTCGTTGAAGGGGTTCGCGAGTACGCGATTTTCCAGTTGGACACGGAAGGCAACGTCGCGAGTTGGAACGCCGGCGCACAACGGCTTAAAGGCTACGAATCGGCGGAAATCATCGGCAAACACTTCTCTGTCTTTTATCCGCAAGAAGCCAGGCTGAATGATGAACCGCGCCAAATTCTCGCGGGGGCCGTGCGGCACGGTCAGAGCGAGGGCGAAGGCTGGCGGGTTCGCAAAGACGGTTCGCGATTTTGGGCAAACGTGGTCGTCACGCCTCTGCGCGACTCGAACGGCCATCTCCTCGGCTTCGCGAAGCTTACGCGAGACACCACCGAAGATCGTGAAAGGGCTGAAGCTTTAACCAAGGCCAAGGAGTTGCTCGAACTTCGCGTGGAGCAACGCACTACCGTTCTGACTCGTGTGAACCACGAGCTGCGCTCCGAAATTGCGGAACGTCAGCGCGCCGAACAGCAGCTTACGAATTCGCGCGACGAACTCCGCGCCTTTGCGGCCCGGCTCCAGAAAGTGCGGGAAGAAGAACGCACTTACATCGCACGGGAGATTCACGATGAACTCGGCCAGGTGTGCACCGCAGTCAAGATGGATCTGGCATTAATCGGAAACAAGCTTACGAATAGGCAGAGCCGGCTGCGCGGCAACGTTGAAGCGGCCACGCAACTCGTCGACGGGATGATTGTCACCTTGCGCAGAATTGCATCGGAACTCCGCCCGACAACGCTGGATGATCTTGGTTTGCAGGCCGCCCTCGAATCGCACGCCCAGGAATTCGAGAGCCGCACGGGAATTCGCTGCAGCGTCAGCCTGCCGCAGGAACCTCTCATGCTTGATAAGGATCGCTCGACCGCGATCTTCCGTATTTTTCAGGAATCGCTGACCAACGTCGCGCGCCATGCCCATGCGACCAGCGTCGAAGCTCGATTCTTGCACGAACGCCACCGCCTCATTTTCCAGATCGTCGACAACGGCACCGGCTTCGATCCCGCGGCCGCAAAAGCCGGCAAGTCTCTCGGTCTGATCGGCATGCAGGAACGTGCTCTCTTGCTCGGCGGCGAGTTCAAAACCGAAGGAAAACCCGGAGCGGGAACTACCGTGACGCTTACGCTGCCGCTGCGGCCCCTCTCCGCAACGGAAAAGACTACCCCATGAAGATTCTCATCGGCGACGACCATGCCGTGTTTCGCCGCGGCCTTAAAGAGACGCTGTCCGAGGCTTTTCCAAAAGCTGTTTTCGGAGAAGCCCGAACGGCGCAAGAGACGTTCGAGCTCGCGCAGCGCCAGAACTGGGACGTCATCATTCTCGATATCAGCATGCCCGGTAGAAGCGGCCTCGATATTCTGGAGGACTTGAGGCGTTCTCGCCCCAGAATTCCCGTCCTCCTGCTGACTATGCATCCCGAACAGCAGTTTGCGCGTCGCGCGCTCAAAGCCGGCGCCGCAGGCTATTTGACCAAGGACAGCGTCCCCGATGAATTGAAAGAAGCTATCAAGCGAATCGTGGCGGGCGGACGCTACGTGAGCGCAACTTTGGCGGAAACCTTGGCGGTCGATCTGAGGCGGGGAGCTGATTTGCCTCTTCACGAACTGCTTTCCGACCGCGAATTTCAGGTGTTGCGAATGATCGCGTCCGGGAAAACCGTGAAAGAAGTCGCCGATGAACTTTCCCTTAGCGTGAAGACCGTCAGTACATACCGCAGCCGGATTCTGGAAAAGACCGGCATGAAAACGAACGCGGATCTAATCCGCTACGCATTGCAAACACAGCTAGTGGATTAGGCCAGTACTATTAGCCCGTTCGCTGCCTGATCGTTGCATCGGGCAAAGCCTGTATGAACCGTGTGGGACGCTAACGGTCAACCCCTCTTCACAAACTCCTACGACTATTTCCGGTGCACACCCGATGTAATTCCGCGCGATTTTGTAATTTGCTATGCATGGGCGAACCGCCCTTGAAGAAGGCAGGCTATGAGAGTGTTCATCGTCGATGATTCCAGCGTAATCGTAGAACGGCTGACCCTGCTTTTGCAGGACATTCCGGGAGTGGAGCTTGTCGGTCATGCCGCCGATGTGCCGCAAGCGGTCCAACGTCTGCTCGAAACGACGCCGGATGCATTAGTGCTCGATCTTCACCTGCCCGGCGGTACCGGCCTCGATGTTCTTCGCGCCATTCGTCCCGTTCGGCCGGACGTTCATATTCTGGTTTTCACCAACCATTCGCAGGACGAGTATCGGCAGCGGTGCTTGACAGCCGGCGCTGAATATTTCCTTGACAAGTCCACAGAGTTCGAGAAGATTCCCGGCATCTTGCGGGAGTTAGCGCAGAAGGAGGCTAAAGTCTCGCAGGCTGCTCGCTGACGTCCGCATCAACGCTCCTTCCGCCTCCCCGTCTTTCGGGCATTTCCCGTCCCCTTCTTTCCTGTCTTCACCCGATGGTTGTTTACCACGCCTTTTGCCAACCTGATGGAGAACTGATTCGCCTCGAAAGTGGTTTCGAGCAATGAGACTTCATGAAGGTAGAAGTGCGGTTTTCGGCCAAGTCTCTCCATGAATTCAGTTACAACGTGTAGAGCGTGAGCGCACCCACTCGTCGCCTCGCCGGAAATCTTTTTCGTGCGCCGCTCGGCCAATCGTTAAGGAGACGGAAAAATGTGGAATCGGAGTAAATTAAGAATTTTGTGTTTTGTATGGATTGTTGGTCTGATTTTAGCGGCGCCGATGCACGCCCAGACTGGCGTCAACAACGCCGAACTCAAAGGCGATTACGCCTTTACTTTTAGCGGTCTGACCACCGGAGGCGGCAACGGCTCGACCCCCTTCGCGTCCGTCGGAAGATTTACGTCTGACGGAGCCGGAAATCTGATTCAAGGCGAACTGGACACGAACGGTGTCGGCCTCCCGGAAAAGTTAATCGCTCAACCTTTCACCGGTACTTATTCCATCGGTGCGGATCACCGCGGTGTGATGAACCTAAACATTCCCGGTGGCGGCACGTTGGCGTTCGCTATGATGGCCAACGGCAATGCCAAATTTGTCGAAATCGACGCATCGGGAGGCCATGGAACCGTCGGCTCCGGTTCGATCGAGCGCGCCGATATCACCGCTTATTCGACCGCGAAGATCAACGGTGACTTTGCTTTTGGAGTCGCCGGCTACGACCTCTCGAACAATCGCGCCGCGATTGCCGGGCGACTGACAGCCAACGGCATGGGCGTTTTTTCGAGCGGTGCGGCGGACGTCAATCAAGCCGGGATGTTCACCACCCTAAATATCGTAGCTTCAGCCTATTCGGTGACTGACGCCGCGAGTGGCAGGGGTATGTGGAATTTGCCGCCATTGCTCGGCGGCATTCCGCAAAATCTCAACTTCGTTTTTTACGTCGTGAACTCGAGCAAACTGTTTGCAATGGAAACAGACGTGGTCACACCCACCACCCCTCTCCTCATTGGAGGTGTCTTGCAACAGCAGACCCCACTCGGCGGCTTCTCCAACGCCTCTTTTAATGGCGCCATGGTGATGTATCTGACCGGGCGTGTTGGTTCCGGTTGCGGCGCGAACTCGGGTGCGGCTCCAAATGTCTTGATCGGTCTGCTCACTGGCAACGTATCGGGTGCGGTCAATCTTGCCTACGATCAGAACTGTGGCGGTGCGCCAACCTCTGTTCCCGCGCTGCCGACAACTTCCACTGTGGCAAGCAACGGCCGGGCGGCGCTCAGAGCCGGCACGAGTTACCTGGTCGCGTATCTTGTCGGGCCGGACGAAGGCTTTGTCATAGTTCCTGATAGCTCTGTTTTATTCGGATTTGGCGAGCAGCAGGCATCGCTTCCCTTTACGAACAGCGCCGTGATGGGCACGTATGCCGCGTCAGCAACGGTTCCTGCAACTGTTAGCGTGTCGATCTTTTCTGGCGTCTTCAACGCCAACGGCACCAGCCCTTCGGGGACGATCACTGGAGTCGAAGATATCGGCGCACCGAGTGGCGCGACTTCCGGAAGCAGTGTCAGCGCCGCGTACTCAATATCGTCGACGCCGACCAACGGGCGGGGAACCTTCACAGGGACGATCGACGGCAGTGCGATCGTTTATGTGTTGTCGCCGACGAAGTTTGTGCTGATCTCCGCTAACGATATCAATCCGGCGATTGCAATCTTCGAGCACTAGTCTGGAGACGCTCTCCCCTGTCTCCGTTCTGAATGCGTGCTCGAAACTCAGCGCTACGACCGGAGGAGTTGCCTCCCAACGCCTCCGGCCGAGCGTCTGTGTTGAGAGCCACGCGACGCCAAGCCGAGCCACAAAAGGTATCGGCGAAGCCATCTCCCTTGGCTGCGCTGCCGAATCCGCTATACCGGTCATGCTCGATCGCGACGGCACGGCCCTCCGATAAGGGCGCGGGTCAGCATTGCGGGAGTTTCAATCAGGCGGAGCTAGTCTCCGAAGCCCAGCTTCTTCTTCATCCAGTCCGATGTTTCGCGGGGGAACTGCAATCCGATCGCAAACTGTCCATCGGAAAGCGGCTGGCAGTAAACGACGCGCGCCTGCGTTTGCAGATCGCCGTCAGAAGATCTCACCACAAGCCTCTCGTTCATTTGCCGGTAATGGCTCACCACTACGCGGATTCCCAGCGAACTGATGTTCTCCGTGGTTGTCCGCTCAATTACGCTTGGTTCCTGCGTGCTGAATATCCGCACCGGGATTGCCAGCGTTGTTCGTTTTTCTATACGTCCAGACCGCATCGGCATTTGGTGACTCGCTTTCCAAGCTGCCTTCGTTTCCGTCGCGCCGGGCTGAGGAGGGGAGCCTAATGAAAGCAGAAATTACTGCATCATGCGTCCGTAAGAATTCTTAGCCGGCAACAACGATTGACTCTTGCCGCGAATCTTCGCTGTTTGAGGGACGCACTTCGACTTGCGCTTTTCCTCATACATCGACTGATCCGCCCGATCCATCAACTTGCGCATCGAACTCTTGCGCCCCACCTCTACTCTCGCCGCTCCCAGGCTGAGATGCAGGTTGTATCGAGTTTCCTTCTCACAAATCAATTTCAACGCTCTGGACAATCGGTTTCTCATCGCCGCTTCGCTGTTACGCGAGGCTTCAATCGCCAGCACGGCAAACTCATCTCCACCGAGCCTCGCGATCACATCTGAATCCCGGAATGTCAGCTCCAGCGCTTTCGCAGCCCGCTTTAACGCTCGGTCACCTTCGCCGTGGCCATAGAGATCATTGATATGTTTCAATCCGTCTACATCTAGGAAAAAAAGAATCATCCCGCGCGCGGACCTGCGTCCCACTTTCACCTGATGTTGCGCAATCGCCATAAACCCGCGCCGGTTTAGCAGGCCGGTCAATTCGTCGGTGAACGCCAGACCGCCCAAGGTGTTTTGCAGCAGATACTGCTTCGTGGCGCACCGGACCGCGCGCATCAGCAGATCGTTGATTTGCCGGTCTGGTGCGCGCCCTTCGTGTTCGCTCAGCGTCGCATGCAGGTCCTCCAGCAGCCCCGCGAAATCCTGGTTTGCTTCCGAAAGCAACTGCCGCAGAACGTGCTGGCAGGATCTGCTCTTTTGACGGTCGAAGAACAGGGGCGCGCCGGCGTGCTCCTGTTGTGCGTCGCGTCCGCTCCTCAGAACGGCTGCGGCGACTGGATGAATTCCCGATTCCGTTTGTTCGGCAAGCCTATACGAACATCCTAAAGATTTGTTTTGTCCCATGTACTTGGTCTTCTTGCCCCTGGTCCAACTTTTGTTCAGCAGATTGTCGTGCTAATGCTCCGTCGCCCGCTTCTTCCGGGCCGCCAGGACTCCCACCTGGTACAACTCGTCATACGTGAAATACGTTTCTTCTTCGTTTCCAACTCGTTCCACGCGGCCCAATCCCGCGTCTCTCGAAATCCGCCGGACCTCTTCCTCCGGAATGGCGAGCAAATGCGAAACCCGCGCCTGCGTCACGAGCCTTGGAACCCCATTTGCCTGTACGCCGACACCCTCCGCTACGCTTCTCGCTCCTCCTCCGATCGACTGCTTTGTGGCGCCCTCTCTTACTAACTGTTGCACTCTGTTCATTTGCTTCAACCTTCAACTGCTTGACGGAGCCGCCTCCGCAAAAGCTGTGCTCGGTACTTGGAGTGGAGGAGGGGTTGCTGTTCGCGGAGGCGGCCCACTCTCTCGTATGAGAAAGATACTGTTTTGGCTGTCAGACTCAATCGGGTGAATCACCCAATCCCCGCGTGGGGTATCACCGTAGCGGAATCTGATAATCCGCGGTGGTATCAACGTATCCACCTTAGAATCAGTAGATTACGGATTGGACCTAGCCGCATCCGTTAAGGGCTGGGCGATAATGTGGCGACAGATTCGTAGCTAGCTGACGTGGCTATTGAGCTGACCCGTTCTGTGCGAACTGCATTAGTGGGGGCGCGCGTTCCGAACCAGGTCCACGAAAAGCGCCGCCAGTTTGCTGATGATGTCGCCGTCGCGCACCTTCAGCGCGTCTTTCGAGATCATCTCTCCACCGACGCCCAGCGCCGCGGCGCCGGCGCGAATATAGTCGGCCGCCGTTTCAAGATTTACTCCGCCAGTAGGCACAAACGGAACTTGCGGAAACGGGCCCCGCAGCGCCTGGATATATTTCGGCCCGCCCAGACTTCCACACGGAAATACTTTTACGAAGTCGGCGCCCGAGGCGGACGCGGCCATGATCTCCGACGGCGTCAGCGCGCCCGCCATAATCAGCAAATCGAGTTTTCGTGCTGCGGCCACCGTCGGCGCATCGAATCCCGGCGTCACCAGGAATTGCGCTCCTGCATCAGCGCACTGCCGTACCGAGCCTTCATTCAGCACCGTTCCTGCGCCGACGAGCACCTGCGGCATCGACTTCACGAGTTCGCGAATCACCTCGACTGCGCCCGGAACCGTCATCGTAATTTCCACAATCGGCACGCCGCCCTTGGCCACGCAATCCGCCGCGAAGCGCGCTTCTTCCGCGGATGACGCGCGGATCACCGGCACAATTCCAACCCTTTCAATAATTGACCGAACTTCCTGCTTCCTCATCGGAGCTTTGCCTCTTTGTCAGCGGGCGATTCGTGCGCCCGTGCCCTTCATTACCTGCAGAACTTCTTCCAGCGTCGCCATCGTCGTATCACCGGGAGTGGTCATGGCCAGCGCGCCGTGCGCCGCGCCGCATTCGACGGCCCACTGTGCGTCCTTGCCTGCAAGAAATCCGTAAATCAGCCCGGACGCGAACGAGTCGCCGCCGCCGACGCGGTCCAGAATTTCCAGATTCTCCCGGTTCCGCGCCTCGTAAAAATTTCCATCGCTGTAGCAGATGGCGCCCCAATCGTTTCGCGTCGCCGTCGTCGCTTTGCGCAAAGTCGTTGCTACCACCTTGAATGGGAAATCCCGCACAACCTTCGTAATCATTTTTTTGAAGTTCTCTGGATCGAGCGCGGAAAGGTTTTCTTCCGTGCCGGGAACTTCGTAACCAAGCGCTGCGGAAAAATCTTCTTCATTGCCGAGCATCACATCCACGAACGGGGCGATGCGCCGGTTCACTTCCTGCGCGCGCTTCTTGCCGCCAATCGCCTTCCACAACGAGTCGCGATAGTTCAAATCGTAGGAAACCAATACGCCATGTTTTCGCGCCGATTGCATCGCTTCGAGTGCGACATCCGGCGTCGTCTCCGACAGCGCGCAAAATATTCCTCCCGTGTGAAACCACCGTGCGCCCCGAGTGCCGAAAATGTCGTCCCAATCGATCTCACCCGGTTTCAGCGCCGCAATCGCCGTGTGTCCGCGGTCGGAACAACCCAGCGCCGCGCGCACACCGAATCCGCGTTCCGTAAAGTTGAGCCCATTGCGTACCGTTCGCCCGACGCCGTCGTAATTCGCCCATTTGATGAGCGACGAATCCACACCGCCCTGGTAAATCAGATCCTGCAGCAGCGCGCCAACGGGATTTTTCGCAAACGCCGTGACGATGGCCGCGTCCAATCCAAAACAGCGCTTCAATCCTCGCGCTACGTTGTATTCGCCCCCGCCTTCGCTCACTGCGAATTGCCGCGTCGTCCAAATCCGGTATTCGCCCGGATCGAACCGCAGCATCACCTCGCCTAAGCTCACTACATCCCATCGGCACCCTTCTTTTTTTCGCACCGTAAGTGTCATCGTTTCCTCACCGGACCAGCTGGCTGCTCTTTTGAACAAACTTCATGCTTGCTCGAGTTCTGCCGGCGCCAGCTTTGGGCTCAACAAATGAATCACCAGCAACGCGACGATGTACGCCGACGCTGCGATAAAAAATGGAATCATGTAACTGTTCGTCCACTGTAAAACGTGCCCGACGACTTCCGCGATGAGCATCCCGCCGACCGCTCCCGCCATTCCGCCCATCCCAACAACCGATCCGACCGCGCGAGTCGGGAACAAATCCGACGTGAGTGTGTAGAGATTCGCCGAAAATCCCTGGTGCGCTGCCGCCGCGAGTCCAATCAGCAAAGTCGTGGACCACAATCCCGATAAACGAGAAGTCGCCGCAATTGGTAAAACACAGACCGCGCAAACGAGCATCGCCCATTTTCGCGACGCATTCACCGAGATGCCTCGCCGCAGCAGAAACGAGGAAATCCACCCTCCTGCCACGCTGCCGATGTCCGAGATCACGTAGATCACAAAAATCGGCGGCCCAATCTTCGACAGAACCAACCCGTGCTGGCGTTGCATGTAGTCTGGAATCCAGAAAAGATAAAACCACCAGATTGGATCGGTCAGAAATTTTCCAGCGGCAAAAGTCCACGTCTGCCGGTAGCCCACCAGCCGCGCCCACGGTATTTTCTCGGCGGGTGGCGCGGCGTCACTCTGAATGTATTTGCGTTCTTCTTCCGTGCAACGAGAATGCTCTTCCGGCTTTCGATAGAGCGCCATCCAGATGATCAGCCATATAAATCCAAGCGCGCCCACCAACACAAATGCCCATCGCCATCCGATACTCTCTGCAATTCGCGGTACCAGCAGTGGAGTGATAATCGCGCCGGCGCTGGTTCCTGCGTTAAATATTCCCGTCGCCAGCGCGCGTTCTTTTTTCGGAAACCATTCCGCCACGCTCTTGATGCTCGCTGGGAAAACGCCTGCTTCGCCAAATCCCAGCGCGGCCCGCGCCATCGCAAATGTCCAAAAAGAATTTGCCGCAGCGTGCGCCATGGACGCGATGCTCCAGAAAACCATCGCCACTGCGTAGCCCATGCGCGTCCCCAGCCGGTCAATGAGACGCCCCATGCATAACATGCCCGCCGCGTACGCCAGTTGAAAAATCGTTACCAGGTGTCCGTAGCGGATTTCGTCCCAGCCGAAAGCGGCCTGCAGCGGCGTTTTCAGCACGCCCAGCACTCCGCGGTCCATGTAATTCTTGGTCACGCCCAGGAACAGCAGTCCGCAAATTACCCAGCGAAATCGGCCTGCAAACAAGCCTGCCTTGCGCAACGCGCTCATCTGCTTTGCATTTGCCGCGGCTGATTCGCCAGAATTCGTTTCGCTGTTTGCGCCGTCTTCTCGCATCTGTTCTCATGTCCCGTTTCGTGCGAGCCAAAGCTATCGCACTTTGCTTAACTTCTCCACTACCGCCTTCCGCCCAATGAAAATTCGATCCATTTGGAGAATCAGCTATACGGGGAAGTGAGTGTTTTCTTGGGCGCGGTCTAGTAACCCGCTTTTTTGTCCACTACGTGCTGCAGCGGCTCGCCCTTGCGAAACCGCTCGAACTGCTCGATGAAGAAATCCATTGAGGTTTCCAGCCAATCCGGCGTGTGATCGGCGCTATGCGGGGACAGCAGAACATTTTCCAGCGAATAGAAGGGATGACCGGCAGGCAATGGCTCGCGGTCAAAGACGTCGAGCGCCGCGCCCTTAATTCGTTTTTCGCGCAGCGCGTGCACGAGCGCCGCCTCGTCGATGACTGGGCCGCGACCGACGTTGATGACCACCGCGGTCGGCTTCATTGCCGCGAATTCCGCTTCGCCAATCAGGCCGCGTGTTTCCGGAGTCAGCGGTGTGGCAATCGCGATGTAATCGCTGCGTGAAATCATTTCAATTCGTTGCCCTGGTCCGAAGAATTTCTCTACAAACGAATCTTTATCTCCGGGCTTCACAGTGGTTCGCTTTAATGCCAGCACCTTCATTCCGAGTGGGCGCACTTTTGCGGCAATAGCTTTCCCAATATCTCCGTAACCGACGATGCCGACCGTTTTGCCTTCGGCCATCGCCACATCGAACTGCTCCCATCTTTGCTCCATCTGATTGCGAATCAACCGCCGGAAGTCTTTCGCGAAATAGAGAATCGCGCCGAGCACAAACTCGCCGAGGGATGGACTGAAAACGCCTCGGCCATTTGTGAGCGGCACGGCGCTCGCGCGGAGTTCAGGAAATAGCGACTGCTCGAGTCCGACGGACCGTGAATGCACCCACTTCACTTGTGGGCACATCGTAAACACTTTGTGAAAAAGTTCCAGCGAACCTGACCAGTTGCAAAGCACGGTGGCGCTGGTTGCGTCTTCCTCAAACGCTCGTTCGGAGAGTCCGGCAACGATTTTCACGTTGGCGAGTTGTTTCGCCAGCCTTTCGATTTGCGCTTCGTGCGGCTCGGCCAGAATCAGAATCGTTTCTTTTGTCATTTTTTTAGCGCTGCCGATTACATCATATTTCCGCAAAGTTTGCGCAGATGGTCGTTGAGCAAAACTGGGGAACGACGGCCGCGAATTTAGTCTGCCTAAACCACGTTACAGAAGGTGTCGCGACGTATTACGATGCACGGTGCTAGAGAGAATTTGCGGGCGAAACTGAGGTGAATTGTAATGAAGAAAATAATTTTGCTGGCGGTGGTGGCGGCGGCGGCGGTACCGTTTCTGGCGGTGCGATCGCAGGCGCCGGCACCGGCGGGCTTTGAGCATTGGACAGCGGCGGATCTGCGGACATTGGACAAGACACTGGCTGCGAAGTCGGCGAGCGATTCGCACCACTCCGCGGCGCAGGTCATTTCCGACTATCCGAACGATCTGTACATGGCGGCGCATCGCGAAGCGGACGGCGTGCCGGAACTGCACGAGACGCAAGCGGACGTATTTTTCGTGGAGTCGGGAACGGCGACGCTGGTGGTGGGCGGCACGCTGGTCAATGGGGAGACGACGGCGCCGCATGAGAAACGGAACGGGAAGATTGAAGGCGGCGTCCGGCAGAAATTATCGGCGGGAGATGTTGTAAGGATACCCGCGAATGTGCCGCATCAAATGGTGCTCGATGGCGGAAAAGAGTTCACGTATTTTGTGGTGAAGATTAAAGGTTATTAGGCAGCGGTTCAGTTTGAATATCAGTCCCTTGCGCCGCGATTTGGGAGATTCAAACTGAACCAAAACCCGGCTGCTGGGACGGACTGAAGTTTTTGGAGGCGTGGCGCGTTTATGCGCCAGCGGCGCCGGCGCCGATGGCGACGACGAAATAAGTTGCGGGCGCGGTGCCGACGTTCTTGATGCCGTGTTCGTCGTTGGAGCGAACGAAGCCAACAGAGCCGGGACCCATCTGAGTGCTTTTGCCTTCGACGGTTAGTTCGACCGTTCCTTCACGAATCAACCACATTTCGGAGTGAACGTGGCGGTGAGGCGGGTGCGGCATGCCGCCGGGCACCAGAGTCGTTTCGTGGACTTCCAAGGCTTCGGAGGTGACGAGGTGGCCTTTGAGGACGCTGCGGATTTCGGTCGTTTCGGATTTGTGAGGAATGAGCTTCTCGAAAGGATACATTGCCGAGGGCAAGACGTTCGCGTCGGCGGCAGCGGCTTCGGAAGGAATGATCGCTGGAAGCACAGCTGCGGGAAGCATGGCGCAGAGATCGCGGCGTGAGATAGGCATGAGGTTCTCCTTGAGAGTGGTAATTTTTGACACCTTGCTGACGGCCGGCTTCAGTCCCTCGGCTATGCTCGGGATAAAAAAGCGGGCCGTACAACGTACTGATGGTTGACATCTTGCAGCGGTCCGTCTCAGAAGACGGACCCCTACAATGGCCGAGGACAATATATAGGATAGCGGGAGCGGGTTGAAGGGCTGTGCGGTCTGGCGGATCGCTGAGATATTGGATTAGACCGAGAGGCGAAGGAGAAAAGTTTTTTTGCATGGGAGGGGCGTTCACCGCACCTCCCAGGCGATTAGAGAATGGCTACTCCAAATTGCGGACGGCGTCAGTTCACGGTGACAGAGACTTGCACTGTGTGAGTCAGAGTTTGCGAGGCAGCCGTGAGTTTTATCACGTAGGTGCCGCGAGGCGTGCCGCGGGGTTGAGGCGGAGGTGGAGGGCAAAAGAAGCCAACACACGGAAAGGCGCGGGAGAGGAGAGAGGAAAAAGGGAGGCTCCACGGGGGGAAGCGCGCGGTGGTGGCGATGGTGACTTTGGAGCTGGCGTTGTTCGAGCCATCCAACGCTACGGAGGATGGCGAGACGGTGCAGGTCGCGGCGGGGGGTGCGCCAGCACAGGTCCACGTCACGGTGCCGTTGAATCCGCCGCCTGGCGAGAGGGAAGCGGTGAAAGTTGCGGATTCACCGGCGATAATTGTTTTGCTGGCAGGGCTGGCGGCGGCGGCGAAGTCGGGCGAGGTGTTCGTGGGATGTGCGGATTGAAGGGCCT
>Ga0137410_10001805_pt1 | contig 14630 bp, 10 predicted proteins | sample CZODoug1_16funga_FD_108878 | JGI IMG/M metagenome (GOLD analysis project Ga0137410, IMG submission 108878) | Vadose zone soil fungal communities from Angelo Coast Range Reserve, California, USA - CZODoug1_16fungal (Illumina Assembly) | ecosystem: Environmental > Terrestrial > Soil > Vadose zone... | reverse complement strand
GTTCTATTCCTATGTATTGCCGGCGCTCTTGAATGGCGGCAACAGCGCTCGTCCCGCTTCCAATAAAGCAGTCCAACACAACATCATTAGGATCTGTGAGTAACTTGATTGCCCGTCGCGGTAATTCAACGGGAAACTTGGCTTCGTGATCGTCGTTAATTCGGACTGAGGGAAACGACCAGACTGCGCGCAATCCCCACTCGCGCCACTCCGCCTTAGTCATTCTTGCGCGATTGACTCGCGTTACGCCCGGTTTCCAGAAAATATAAATGTATTCAAATTCGTCAACAGATCTATATGACAAGGTAGTCCACTTGCTGTTCTCCCAAGCGGCGTCTTTTACCCAGATGCGCCGGTCATACGGATAAAAGCCAGCGGCCTGTGCCCACTCTTCAATAAGGCCGCCTACAATCTTCACGCGAGTCTGTGTTTCGTATTTTCCCCCGCGAATGTTGTTTCCATTTAAGCGTCGATCAATCGTTTGCTCACTACAGCGGAGAAATTTTGCGAGCTGATAGCGGTTGTAAGTTGGGTGCCTTGCTTGTGCTTCTAATACATCTTCTCGCCTCACTTTTGACTTTCGCATGCTGAGTGCTTCGGCTTGCACCTTTGGCATATCAGGGTCTTTGAAACAAAGAATGTCAGCGATATTGATCGCCAAGAATCCTCCTGGCCTGATTACTGGGTAGTGAAGCTTAATAACATCCTTGAGTAGCGCTTGCCAGTCATCGAACGTAAGGTGAGATTCGTACTGTTTGCCCACAAAATAAGGCGGAGACCAGACGCTGAGGGCCACACTATTAGCGGCAACGCGCGGCAAGAGATTTACCGCGTCTCCCTGGTAAATCGCGCCGGGCAAGAGGCAGTCTTGAGGAACGGCCACTGGTTGCTGGTAGTGAGCAAACAAGCCATTTTGGAGGTGTTTAGGTAGCCGCTCGTAATTGACAGCTGTCTCGTCCGCAGACATAGGAATGAGTTCATTAACTTCGAATGGCAATTCCAGATTGTAGTTGAGGTCTGGCTCTGTGACAAGATCAGCATTGTTATATTCATGTGTCTTAGCCATTAACAATTCCCTGAGCGTCCAGTCAGGCCGGATTCCATTGCCTGGATACAACGGACTGAACGGTGAATGCGGCAGAAATTGTAGCAGCGCCCTTATGGAGCAGCCATGCAAGCTCTCAGGAAGCAGCCCCTCAGTTACGCCGCTTATAGTTCCTTCCGGCGTTACAATCAATAGCCGGCGAGGATCGGGTGCTTTTAAGTTGATGCCAGAATTCTTTTAAGGCCAGCACCACAGATTTACAGCACTACCCTATTGACTCGCGTGACAATTTGGCATAGAAGCAGCATGCTCTGACAAATATCAACTGATTTGGACTCACTAAGCAAAGGAGTGGATCAATGAAGCGAAAAGGTTTTTGGGTCGTGGCGGCGCTGGTATTTTCTTTAGTGCTTTTGAGCGGTTGTCAGAAAGCCGCTGAGGATCATGCAACCGCCTCGCCCAGCCCTACGATAGAAACTATCGACACCGCGGCAATCACAGTCGAGTTGACACGAATTGAGAACGACTGGCCGCGAGTGGTTAAGGAGAAAGACGTTGAGGCGGTCAAGCGAGTCGAAGCCGACGATGCGGTCTTCGTCTATCCCGACGGCAGTGTAGGCGACAAGACGACGGACGTAAAAGACATGGAGAATGGAGCGCTGAGCGCAGACTCCTGGGAGGTAACTGACCTCAAGGTAACCGTGCTCGACAAAGATGCGGCGGTTGCTAGCGGTCGCAGCGTCGTAAAAAACGGCAAATACAAAATGCCCGATGGGAAGACGATCGACATCAGCGGTCAATATCGTTTCATCGACACCTTCGCCAGGCGTAACGGAGAATGGAAGCTCGTGGCCGGCGCGTCCACTCCAATTCGAGAGCCCGCCGCGGCTGCCTCGCCGACACCGAAATCTTCGCCAGTGACAACACCTTCACCAACGATGAAATCCTCGCCGGCAATGACGGCCTCGCCGGTAACCAGGCCCTCGCCGCCAATAAAAGTTGTGCCGCCGAAACCGAAAGTTTCACCGGTTGTGAAGCCGACCCCGTAACGAAGCTCATCAGGTATTTCAAGTGAGGTTGTGATGGGCCGCTGTCTCCTTGCCGGTTCATCACAGCCTGCACTTAGCTTCTCCAAAGAACTTCAACAGGAATCTATTTAGAGCGAGCACTTGTGCTCCGGCGTCCCTCGGCCGGCAGAGGAAGCGGCGGACAAGTCCGCTTTCTAAACGGTTCAATCTCAAAACTGGATAAGCCGCTTTCCCTAAAGCAGACAAACTTCCTTGACTAATCGTGCCGTTTGGCATAGAACGCACGCGCTCTGCCAAACACAATCAGGAGTCAGACCATGAAGAAGATACTCGTAATCGTCTCTCTGTTAGTCGTGGCGGCCGCCTGTTCCGCGCCGTCCACTAATCAAGCGCCCGCGGCAAATGCGAATGTGGCAACCGCGCCGGCGGCAATGACTGAAGCTGAGGCCATCGCCAAAGAGAAAGCTGTCTGGGACACAATCAAGAACAAGGACTACGCAGCGTTTGCCAACATGTTGGCTGACGATCAGCTCGAAGTCAGCGGTGAAGCGGTCCATGACAAAGCTGGGTCAATCGCCAGCGTAAAGGAATTCGAGCCCACTGAAGTTACTTTTTCCGAATGGAAGTTTCTGCCAATAGACAAGGACGCGTTCGTCGTGACCTACACGGTGAACACGAAAGGGAAGTACAAAGGAAAAGATCTTCCGCCCGGTCCTGTCAGGGCGAGTTCAGCCTGGGTCAATCGCGGCGGCAAGTGGCTGGCGAAATATCACCAGGAGTGTCCAGTAATGACGGCACAGCCTCCGGCCGCGAAACCCGCCGGCGCGGCGAACGCGAATGCGAATAGCTCCGCGAAGACCAGTCCGGCGCCGGCCGCGACGCCGGTCCCGGCGACTGGGCCAGATCCGATTGCTAACGAAAAGATCGTTTGGGATTTGTTCAAGAGCAAAAACTACGACGCGTTTGCAGCTTTGCTGGCGCCCGACTTTCTTGAAGTGGAGCCCGACAAGGTTTACGACAAAGCCGGGAGCGTCAAGGCCGTCAGTGAATTCGATGCCTCGAAGTCGGTGTTGAGCGACTGGAAAACAACTAACATTGATGAAGACGCCGCGCTGGTGACCTACGTCGCAAAATTTCAAGGCGGTCCGCCTGAGGGAGAACGCCACTCAACTATCTGGGCCAGGCGGGATGGAAAGTGGCTGGGGTTGTTTCATCACGGCGGCACGCCGGTGATGAAACCTGGGGCCATGGCCGAGACCAAGGCGGCTGCGTCGCCTTCGCCGAAGATGGCCGCTTCGCCGGCAATGAAAATGCCAATGAAGAAGATGTAAGAAGACAAAACGGCCAAGCTATAGTTCGTTCGTTTAGAGGCGGGCGTTGCCCGCCGGTTCAATTTGCGAGTTGAGACGGCGGGCAATGCCCGCCTCTAAACATTTGCAACAGGCCTGGTAGTTTGAGTTTAGGCCCAGATGCCCGGAATGCTGGTCGCGCACGATGGGCATTTTCCTTGCGGGGTGACTTTCATCGAGCGAATCACGTAACCATAACGCTCAACCAACAATTCATCACACGAGGGACAGTAAGTATTCTCCCAACGGCCCACCCTGCCTGGAAGATTTCCGGCGTAGATGTAACGCAGGCCGGCGTCGCGACCAATTTCACACGCGGCTACCAACTGCTCGGCGGTCGTGTTGGCGTTCTCCGTCATGTGGTAGTCCTGATGAAAAGCCGTCACATGCCAGGGAATATCAGGCGATACTGAGGCGATGAAATCCGCCGCGCTCTTAAGTTCGTCCTCTGAATCGTTGAAGCCCGGAATAACCAGCGTCACAATTTCTTCCCAGAAGCCGCGCTCGTGGACCATCTTGACGGTGTCGAGAATATTATCGACCACGCCGCCAAGCTGCCGGTAGTTTTTGTCGCCCATCGACTTCAGATCAATTTTGTAACAGTCGGTCCAGGGACGAAGGTAGTCGAGCACCTGAGCCGTCGCGTTGCCGTTTGAGATGAACGCGGTGCGAAAACCTTCGGGCCGCGCCTGCTTGAAAACATCCACGGCCCACTCCGCCGTAATCAACGGTTCGTTGTAACTGCTGCCAACCATCGAAGCGCCGTAGGCTTTCGCCATTGCCACGAGCCGCTCAGGTGTTACGCGTTGCGGCTGAATGCCGGCAGAGTCGTCGCGCAGCGCCTGCGAAGTTAACCAGTTTTGACAATAGGCGCAGTGAAGATCGCAGCCCAGCATCCCGAAAGTTAAAGTGTCTGAGCCCGGCAGCACATGAAAGAAAGGTTTCTTCTCAGTCGGATCGCATTGCAGTGCCGCGACATAGTTCACGGGCACGCGCAGGTGTCCGCCCTCATTGAAGCGGACTTTGCAGATGCCGCGCTTACCTTCCTTGATAAGACAGCGATGGCCGCACGCGAAACACTTCAAAGCGCCGCCCGGAAGGTGTTCAGTCAATTCCGGCGCGCCCTCTGTCGTCAGAGAATCGAGGACTTCGGCTAACGGGGCTGATCGCGTACTAATAGGCATAACTAATTCTAAAAACTTCGTGCAATAGCAGAATCCTATTTCAGGAATTATACTGCGTCAGACGTTCATAGTCAGTTGTCCGTAGTCAGTAGTTCGCAGTCCATAGATGCGGTTCTGTTTAGAGTTGGGACTTGTCCCACGTCGGTGGCGGACAAGTCCGCTGGCTAAACTGACTACTGACCGCTGACTTCTAGCGCCATGATCATCGAAGAAATCACCGTTACAGCATTCCAACAACACACGCGCGTTGTCGGCTGCGAGCAAACGAAGCGCGCGATATGTATCGATCCCGGCGACGACTCAAAGTCGATAGTCGAGGCGATCGACAAACACGGGTTTGAGTTGCAAGCGATCGCAGTGACCCACGCGCACCTGGATCACATCGGCGGCGTGACCGCCCTCAAGAAGCTGAAGCCTGCGGCGGCGATCATGCTGCACCAGGCTGACGAGTTTATCTACGACGCGCTGCCCGAACAGGCGGCCTGGATTGGCATCCCGCGCGATCAATGGGCCGCCTTCGGAATGGATTTCGAGACGCCGCCAAAGGTTGATGGTTATTGGGAGGATGGCCAGACTTACCAGGTGGGCCAGCTCGAGTTTGAAGTGATCCATTGTCCCGGTCACACGCCCGGCCACGTCGTCTTGTTCGCGCGCAAGGAACGGAAAGTTTTTGTTGGCGACGTGCTGTTTGCCGGCTCGGTCGGCAGAACTGATCTTCCAGGTGGATCGACTGAGCAACTGCTGGATTCCATCATGAACAAACTTCTGCCCCTCGGCGATGACGTAGAAGTCTATTCCGGACACGGACCAGTAACGACGATCGGGCGGGAGAGAAGGACCAATCCCTTTCTCACAGGCGTTTACAAACCGGGGACGGGAAAGTTTTAGGAGTTCTCCACAGATTACGGAGACTGAAGAGAAACGTCAGGACAGCGGTCAATAGAATGAAAAGCTCTGGTTTAGAAAGCGGACTTGTCCGCCGTTTTGTTTTAACCGAAAACTGCCGGCGCACAAGTGCGCTGTCTAAACGGTCCTCAGTTTAGTCAAGCCGAAGCGTTCTACTCTCATGTTGAATTTGTTGAATCTGTTTATCTGCGCAATCAGCGGATTACCTCTGCCCCGGTCCGCGCAGTCGACTTGCCTTGAGTTCTTCCCATTTCTCTTTTAGCTCACCATCGAGTTGGCTTGGCAAGGTGGCCACGGGAACATTGTTTTGCTGACAGAAATGTCGCCAGAGGATGAAGCGCAGATCGAATTGACCGGTCTCATCTGAAATACTGTTGTCTACCGTTGGTTCTTGTTTCTTCGCCATAACGCTGAATCCCAGTCTGTCTTTGATACTGAGAGTTTAGCAGGTTTAGCGCGGTCAGGTCACTTGTGGGTTTGTGGAAAGCGAAGGGCGGACACTCAGGTCCGCCCCTACTTAAGCATTGAGTTTCAATAACCCGGTTACGCTATTGATATCTCGGGAGTGAGGTACACATCCTGAATCGCGTTCAGCAGCTCGACACCTTCGCTCATCGGGCGCTGAAACGCTTTGCGTCCGGAGATCAGGCCGGTGCCGCCGCCGCGCTTGTTAATGACCGCGGTGCGCACCGCTTCGGCTAAGTCGCTCGCGCCTTTCGATTCGCCGCCGGAGTTAATCAGACCACACCGGCCCATGTAGCAGTTGGCCACCTGATAACGAACCAGATCGATTGGGTTGTCGCTGGTGAGTTTCTCGTAGACGAGTTTGCTCGTTTTGCCGTACGACTTGCCGAGTTCTTTTTCCACCGCCGGGTAGCCGCCGTTTCTCTCCGGAAGTTTTTGCTTAATGATGTCTGCCTGAATCGTGACGCCCAGATGATTTGCCTGTCCCGTCAAATCCGCCGCCGCGTGCATATCGCCTTCAGGAGTTTTGAATTTCGAATTCCGCAGATAGCACCAGAGGATGCAGGCCATGCCGAGCTCGTGGGCCTCGGCGAAAGCCCGGCTGACTTCAGTTATCTGTCGTGTCGATTCGTCGGAGCCGAAGTAGATAGTTGCGCCGACGGCCACCGCGCCCAGGTTGTACGCTTCCTTCACGGTGCCAAACATGACCTGGTCAAACTTATTCGGCAGCGTCAGCAACTCGTTGTGATTGATCTTAACGATGAAGGGAATCTTGTGCGCATACTTGCGCGCGACGACGCCCAGCACGCCAAACGTGGACGCCACGGCATTGCAGCCACCTTCGATCGCCAGCTTCACAATGTTTTCCGGATCAAAGTACTGCGGGTTGGGAGCAAAGGACGCGCCGGCCGAATGCTCGATGCCCTGGTCCACCGGCAGGATTGAAAGATATCCGGTACCCGCAAGACGGCCATGGTCGAAAAGCGATTGCAGGGAACGCAACACCACCGGCGAACGATCCGAATGAGCCCAGACGCGATCGATGAAGTCCGGGCCGGGCAAGTTGAGCTGATCTTTGGAGATTGCTTCCGACTTGTGATCCAGCAGCGTTCGCGCGTTTTCGCCGAGCAGCTCTTCAATTCGGTCAAGGGTAGTCGTTGCGCGTTTTAGTTCCGTAGCCACTATTTCTGTCCTCCTGGTTGGCTGGCTTGCAGTGCAAACGTGGAAAGTATTCAGCGAATCGGGGAAATTATAGCATAGCGGCCCTGCTTCCGGCGGCGCGGAGGCCGGAGCGGAAATGCCCGTGTCTTTTCGCATATGGCTCACTTATGCAAGCCTCCTTGTATATGTCCGTTTGTCGTAAAAGTATGCTTGCGCCAGTTCTTTATCATAGTTTAGAATTCCGCCCGCAGTTGCCTCAAGGTAGTAACGGCCGCCGGTCGACATCGTTCACGAGCAAGGCTCCACACGTAAGTCCGTCGACGAGAGTTCTAGCCCAGAGTTCACCGCAATCCTAATCCGGAAGGTTTTAGTTATGAAATCAATGCCTCGCCTCCTGCTCCCCTTGTTAGTGTTCTGCTTTAGTTTGACTTTGCCGTCTGCTGCTTTCGCTGGCGACGAATGGGAGCCGGTGAATCCCGACGACCTGTCGTCGACGACTGCCCTGGTCGATAAAGATGCCGACGCCGAAGCTGTTTTCTGGAAAGTGCGCGTTGCCGATGAGCTTGAAAGCGGCAGCCCGCGCACCGTCCTCAATCATTATATTCGAATCAAAATCTTCACTGATCGCGGCCGAGAGGCCCATAGCAAGGTCGACATTGATTATTTGAGCGGAACCGAAATCAAAGACATCGCGGCTCGCACGATCAAACCTAACGGCGCCATCATTGAATTGAAGAAGGAAGATGTTTTTGAGAAAACGATCGTCAAGGTTAGCGGTGTCAAACTCAGGGCTAAGTCGTTTGCGCTGCCAGGCGTTGAGACAGGAGCAATTGTGGAATACCGTTGGCGTGAAGTTCGGAATAACTCAATTACGTTCTACGATCGGTTTGAGCTCCAGCGTGAAATTCCAGTGCGCCGAGTCGAGTATCACCTCAAGCCGGCTCGCTTCCAAACGTTTACGAGCATCGGCATGAATGCCAGAACTTATCACGGAAACACCAGTCCTTTTGTAAAAGAGAAGGATGGGTTTTTCCTCACGACCATGAGCAATGTTCCTGCTTTCCATGAAGAGCCACGTATGCCTCCGGCGGATCAGGAGCGCGCCTGGATGCTGGTTTACTACACGATTGAGGAGAATCTCCCGCCGGAAAAACTGTGGCCGAAAGTAAGCCGGGAAGTTTATGAGGCCTACAAGCCTGTGCTCAAGCCTACTGATGAGGTTCGCAAAGCCGCCGCTGAAGCCATTGGTGACGCCTCCACGCCTCAGGAGAAATTAGTCCGCTTGTTCAACTACAGCCGCGACAAAATAAAGAATGTCAACGACGATGCAGCCGGAATTTCAAAGGAGGAACGAGCAAAGATAAAGGAGAACAAGAATCCGACCGAAGCGCTTAAACGGGGTACCGGGACCACCGAAGATATCGACGTGTTGTTTGCGGCCATGGCGAATGCCGCAGGATTTGATGCCCGGATTACCAGAACCTCGGATCGCGGTCGAATCTTCTTCAATAGTGCTTCCACTGATCGCTACCAGCTCAACCAGTACAATGTTGCCGTGAAGCTCGACGGTCAATGGCGCTTTTTTGATCCGGGGAGCAAATACGTTCCCTTCGGGATGCTGCGTTGGCAGGAGGAGGGCGAAAAGACACTGATCCCCGATCCGGATGACGCTATTTGGGTACAGACTCCGATTTCGAACCCGGATAAATCGGTCATGAAGCGCACTGCAAAACTGACACTCGCCGAGGATGGCACCATTGAAGGAGACGTGCAGATCGAATATACGGGCCAGTTTGCCAAGGAGAAAAAAGACGACAATGACGATGACACGCCGGCCAAGCGCGAAGAGTCTCTAATAGACGGCGTCAAAGCTCAATTGAGCACGGCTGAGGTTACCAACATACGAATAGAGAACGTCACCGATCCGGTTAAGCCACTGGTCAGTTCTTATCACATTCGCGTGCCCGGTTATGCTCAGCGCACTGGCAAGAGGTTGTTTCTCCAGCCCGCATTTTTCCAGCGGGGGGTTAAACCTCTGTTCTCAGCCAGCCAACGCCAGTACCCGGTATATTTTCATTATCCCTGGCTGGAACAGGACGACGTGACAATTGAAATACCCGTCGGCTTCACTCTGGACAGCGCCGACGCGCCAGCTCCTTTCAGTGGTGGAACGGTTGGTGAATACAAGGCGTCGATAGCTATAACTAAAGACGGTCGGACGATGATCTTCAAGCGAAGCTTCTTCTTCGGCGGCGGTGGAAATATTCTTTTCCCCGTCGACACCTACCCACAGTTGAAAAATTTCTTCGATGCGCTCAACACGCAAGACAACCATACGATTACTTTGAAGCAACCTGCCGCCACCGCCGCGTCTCAATGAGGTTTTTATGAAAATGCGAAACGTGATGAGCCGGGGGCTCTGGTTATTAGTTCTTATCCTCGGTGCAAGTTACAGCGTCTTCGCTGACGATGCGCCCTCATGGCTGCGCCAGGCAGCAGCGATGCCAGTGCCCAGTTTCGACAAAAAGGTGAATGCCATCGTCCTGGTTGACGACTCCACTATTACAGTTGGCGACGACGGTCAGATAACTACCGTATCGACTTACGCCGTTCGCATTCTAAATCGCGATGGGCGCAATGAAGCGATCGCCGCGGTTGGCTATGAAACCGATATGGGCAAAGTGAAGGAGATTCATGCCTGGCTTATTCAGGCTTCGGGACAAACGAAAAGCTACGGTAAGGATCGGGTCATTGAGACGGCATTCCCCAACGACGTCTACGACGAGTCACACGTTAAGAGCATTATGGCGGGAGATGATGTTGAGCCGGGAGCAGTTTTTGGTTATCAAACGACTACGGAGACGCGCCCATTTTTTTATCAGTCTATGTGGTATTTTCAGAACAACACTCCGGTGGTTTCATCTCGCCTGAGCGTTGTGCTGCCTTCGGGCTGGAAAGCCAGTAGCGTCACCTTCAATCACGTGGACTTGCAGCCGACGATAAACGGCAACACTTACGTCTGGGAATTGCGCGATCTGCCGGCGCTGGAGAAAGAGCCGGCCAGCCCGATCTTAAGAAATCTGGTACCGCGCGTGGCCGTCAAATACTTTCCCAGTGAAGGAACGAAGAATCCCGGCGTCAGGGCGTTTGAAAACTGGAGCGATGTGTCGCGCTGGTATAGCGAGCTGAGCGACTCCCAGGCAAGGCCCGACGACCGGATTGCAGCCAAGGCCCGCGAGCTTACGGCCAACGCGAAAACAGAGCTCGAAAAGATTCGCGCCATCGGCAGTTATGTACAGAACATTCAGTACATTTCGATTCAGATTGGCGTCGGACGCTGGCGGCCACATGCGGCTACGGATGTTTTGGCTAAGTCGTATGGAGACTGCAAGGACAAAGCCAACCTGATGCGAGCGATGCTTGCATCCCTGAGTATTCAATCCTATCCCGTGCTCATTCGCGCCGATGATTCCACCTACGTCCGCGAAGCATGGGTATCGCCCGGGCAGTTCAACCACTGCATCATCGCTATCAAAGTTAGCGACGATACCAAAGCGCCCACCGTCATCAGCCACCCTGCGCTGGGACGTCTGTTGATTTTCGATGCGACCGACGACAACACTCCGGTTGGCGATCTGCCGGAAGACGAACAGGGAAGTTTTGCTTTGATTGCCGCGGGAGACTCCGGCTCGCTCGTGAGGATGCCCGAAACGCCATCCGAGGCGAACAGCGTCGACCGTCAAATCGAAGCAAGCCTGTCAGCCGACGGTTCGGTCAGCGCCACCATTCGCGAGCATGCAATCGGCCAGCGCGCAGTTGATTTTCGGCGACAGTTTCGCGGCCTGTCCCGGCCTCAGTATGTCGGGATGATTGAACGTTGGGTCGCAAACGGGGCCACTATGGCGAAAGTCTCGAAGGTCGATCCGGTGGACCGAACCGTTGAAGGCAGATTCGATCTGGATGTCGACTTCTCGGCGACTGCTTATGCGCAGATCATGCAGAACCGTTTGCTGGTTTTTAAGCCGACGCTGGTTTCGCGTCGAGACTTTCTTCAATTGACTGATGCAGTCCGCCGGCATCCCGTCGTACTGGACTCGCATGTCTTTTCTGAAACCGTGCGAGTAAAACTTCCCGCCGGCTTCGAAGTGGATGAACTGCCGGATGCTTTGAAGTTGGAAGTATCCTTCGGCTCGTACAAGACAACCTATGAAGTAAAAGGCGATGAATTGATTTACACTAGGAGGCTCGCCCAGCACGCGGCCACTATCCCGGCCAATCAATACCAATCGGTACGCAGCTTCTTCGAACGGATTCGCGCCGCTGAACAAGCGCCGGTCGTTTTGGCCAGGCAGTGATCTTGGCAGCCGCCGATTTGCGCAGATGAGCGCGGATCAGATCCAGGAAATGAGAAGACAGACTGAGAAATGTTTTTTCAGATTCGTGTCATCCGCGTTAATCCGCGGCTATTCAGGCGACGGTTTTTTCATCACCGCCAGTGAGTCTCTGACGAATCGCTTCTGCAACATCCTGGCTATCGGAAAACCGAGCCGCACCAGCGGATGTTTGGGCCGCGAGAAGGCGTAGATGTCGTACCAAACTGAACCGTCCTCCTCCCGATGCCATTCCACCGTAAACCTCTCTTCGCCAGCCTCAACATGATCCGGCAGCGTTCCATACGCGAATCCGAACCGCTCGTTGCCCGATCGATTTTCATCAATCAGATAAACGATGCGCGCCGCGTTTAAGGACCAGACACCAAAAACTTTTACTTGCACGGCCACGGTCGAGCCCGCCTCCAAAGGTTTTCCCGGCGGCACAATCGTCACCCAGCCAAGCTCAAACTGTCTCCAATTCCTCAGCGCTGTAACCGCGCGGCGGTAAGTTTCCTCTCCGTTGCCGAGCTTGATGCGATTGTGGTCGACCTGATAACCGGCTGGCGGTTGGCCCTGGGTGGTTCCAACTCCTGAATATGAAAACGGAAGCTCCTGCTGAGACGCTATGAACTTCCTGACGAGTTCTGCTGAGGGCTTACGTTGGAGAAACATCCGGTGCGCCTTCGGTTAACTGGAATGCACTCGTCAGTCTTTTGGTTTGTTACTGGTAGTTGCAGCCCGGGCACGCGGATGATGATTATCGTAAGCCGTACGCAGATGGCGATCGGTGATGTGTGTGTAGATCTGCGTTGTCGAAATATCGCTGTGGCCAAGCAGCGCCTGGACCGAACGCGAGTCGGCGCCATGTTGCAACAAGTGAGTCGCAAAGCTATGACGCAGAGTGTGCGGCGAAACATTCTCGAGACCAATCTTCGTCGCGTAGGTTTTTATCATTGTCCACGCAAACTGGCGTGTCATTGGCTTGCCGCGGTTCAGGAAGAGGTTAGCAAAAGGAGATTTACCATAGCTCGCTTTGAGTGAAATGTATTGTTGTAGCCAGTGAATCGCGCTCCTTCCCACCGGCACGCGGCGTTCCTTGCTGCCTTTGCCATGACAATTCACGACGCCGGCATGAAGGTCCACCTCAGCCTGTTTCAAAGAAACGAGCTCGGAAACTCGCAAGCCGGCGGCATACATCAACTCCAGCATCGCGCGGTCTCGTATCCCTGCTTCCGTCGCCACATCCGGCGTTGCAAACAGCCGATCGATCTCCTCTTCGGTAAGAAACTTGGGTAAGTAAGAAAATTTTTGCGGCGTGTCAAGGTCTTCAGCCGGATTATGCCTGAGGTGATCGTCGAGCATCAGGAAGCGAAAGAAACCACGCGCCGCGCTCACTGCTCGCGCCACCGACGAAGGCGCCAGACCTTCGCGCGAAAGCTGCGCAATCCATTTGCGCAACTCCGGACGCGCCAGGTCCGGGAGCGATCTGCCGGCTTTGCTTGCCCAACGATCCAGCCGCGCCAGGTCTCGGCGGTAACTCTCGAGCGTGTGGCGCGCCAAGCCCTTCTCGACCTGGATGTAAGTCAGATACTCCTTGACTAGATCGCGCTGCGGCTGCTTCGTAGTCATGTTATGCCATCTTATCAGCCGCGGATTAACGCGGATAGCGCGAATCTGAAAAGAACCCGCAAAAGAGATCCTAATAAACTGTCCTTGTTTCTTGATCTAATCCGCGTTTATCCGCGTGAATCCGCGGCTGGCAAGCGTGGGCTTTATTCGTAGCGCAGGCACTCGATGGGATCGAGGCGAGAGGCTTTGCGAGCAGGCCAAACGCCAAACAGCAGTCCCACGCCGACGGAGACCGTCAGTCCGGAGACAACGGCCCAGGTGGGAATGGAAGCCGGCAGTGCGGGAACCAGCACCATGATGACCTTACTAATGCCGACCGCAAGCACGACGCCGAGAATGCCGCCAAGAAAAGTCAGCGTCATCGCTTCAAACAGAAACTGCCGCACAATGTCTTTCCGTCGCGCGCCGAGAGCTTTGCGCACGCCAATCTCTTTCGTCCGTTCAGTCACGCTCACCAGCATGATATTCATTACGCCGATGCCGCCTACCAGGAGACCCAGGCTGGAAATGGCGATCGCAATCAATCCTACCATCGCGGTGATACTGTCAAACTGTTCGATAAACTTGTCCGCAGTTTTGATATCGAAGTTGTTCGGATCGCCAAAGTTCACATTACGGCGACGACGCAGAATATCTTCTGATTGTTGCAGCGCTTCAGTCGTCTGCCCGGAACGGGCCTTGATCACCAGCAACAAGTAACCTCTCGCCGGGGCAATCTTTTGCGCGGTGCGAAACGGAATGAACACGGCGTTGTCTTCTTCGTTTTCTCCGAAGAAGCCCGCCTTTCTTTTCTCCAACACACCTACGATTTCAAAGTTGTAGCCACCCATACGCACCTGCGTTCCGGCGATTTGCTGATTTTGTCCGGGAAAGAGAGCGTCGGCAGCATTGACGCCGATGACCATTATGTTGGCACGCTGCTGGTCATCGTTCTCGGTGATGAAGCGACCTTCTTTGATCGCAATGTTAGTGATGCCTGCATAGTTGGGTGAAACACCCTGCGTATCTCCCCAACGATAGTTATGGCCGTGGTAGGAAATGTTGTCGTCAAACGGCCCGCCGCTGTAGCCAATGTTCGGGGCCCTCAGGCCTACTTCCTCGACAGCGCTTGCCTGCGCTTGAATCGCCTCGGCGTCAGCAGGCGTTAACGGTTTCCTGCTCCGCTCAGAACGATCTTCGCTGGTGCGCGGTCCGGTGGAAAGATGGAAGGCGTAGATATTGTTTGTGCCGTACTCTTCGATGATGGCGACGATGTTTTGCCGCAGGCCGGTAAGGATGGAAGCAATGGTGATTGCAGTCATGACGCCGATCACGATGCCGAGCACGGTCAGGAAACTCCTGAACTTGTGCGCGCGCACGCTTTCGAGCGCCATTCGCAGCGTCTCGCTCAGCACAGCTCTTGGAAGTTTTAGTTTCATTATTTCTAAAACTAACGGCGCAATCACGTAGCCTGGGTCAGCGCCAGAATCGGATCCAGCCGCGCGGCCTTC
>Ga0137410_10001801_pt1 | contig 14637 bp, 15 predicted proteins | sample CZODoug1_16funga_FD_108878 | JGI IMG/M metagenome (GOLD analysis project Ga0137410, IMG submission 108878) | Vadose zone soil fungal communities from Angelo Coast Range Reserve, California, USA - CZODoug1_16fungal (Illumina Assembly) | ecosystem: Environmental > Terrestrial > Soil > Vadose zone... | reverse complement strand
CTTCCCGAGCGACGAATTCGAGCAACTGCGCCGCTCCTCGCTCACCAGCATCGACACGCAAAAGAGCGACCCGAGCGCGCTCGCCGGGCTCGCGCTCACCCGCCACCTCAACCCCTATCCGCCTGCGCATTGGCTGTATACGACGTCGCTCGACGAGCGCAGCGCGCGCCTCAAGGGCCTGACCCTGGAGGAGGTCAAGCAGTGTTATTCGGATTTCTACGGAGCGTCCGACAGCGAGCTCTCGGTGGTGGGCGATTTCGACCCGGAGCAGATCAAGCACCTCGCGCAGGAACTCTTCGGCGAATGGAAGAGCCCGCGCTCCTACGCGCGCATCCCGCTGCGGGTCGCCGACGTCGCGCCCGCGGACAACATGATCGAAACGCCGGACAAGGCGAACGCGGTACTGCGCGCGGGAATGCTCCTCAAGCTGCGGGACGACGATCCTGATTATCCCGCGCTCCTGCTCGGCAACTATCTCCTGGGCGGCTCGTCGGATTCGCGGCTGGTGCGGCGCATCCGTGAAAAAGAAGGCCTCTCCTACAGCGTCGGGTCCTTTCTGGCCGCGGACAGCTTCTACCCGCGCGGCAGCTTCGGCACCTTTGCCATTTACGCCCCGCAAAACCGCGCGCGGGTCGAAGCGGCCCTGAAGGAGGAACTCCGCAAGGCGCTTACGGAAGGCTTCACCGCGCAAGAAGTGGAAGCCGGCAAGAAAGGCTTCCTGCAGGCGCGCCAGCTCGCGCGGTCTAACGACGCGAGCGTCGCCGGCCGCCTGGTGTCCTACCTGGTCCTGGGGCGCACCTACGCCTGGGACGAGGAGCTCGAGCGGCGCGTCGCCGCGCTGACACCGGAGGCGGTGGCCGCGGCCATGAGGCGGCATATCGACCCGGCGAGGCTCTCGATCATCAAGGCGGGGGATTTCGCGAACCTCGCGTCCAACCCGCGGGGGCCCTCAGTCGCGAACTGAGCGTATCCCCGGCCAGGCTCAGAGCAATTCTTCGTAACGGACTTCCAGCACCTCCAGGCGCTCGTCCCCGCCCGGCGTCTTGAGCGTCACCACGTCGCCCTCCCGCGCCTTGAGCAGGGCGCAGGCCACGGGCGACACCCAGGACACGCGTCCCCGCGCCGGGTCCACTTCGTCGGTGCCGACGATGCTGACGGTGTGTTCCTTGCCCGAGGCGTCGGAATAGGTGACCGTGGCGCCGAAGAACACGCGCTCCTGGTCTTGGTCCGTGGAATCGACCACCTCGGCGGCCTCCAGGCGCTTCATGAGAAAGCGGATGCGGCGCTCGATCTCGCGCAGGCGCTTCTTCCCGTAGAGGTAGTCGGCGTTCTCCGAGCGGTCGCCGTTGGCGGCGGCCCAGGCCACGGTCTTGATGATTTCCGGCCGTTCGTTCTCGACCAGAGCCTTCAGCTCGGCCCTCAGGCGCGCGTGGCCCGCGGGCGTGATGTAGTTCTTCGTGCCGGCCGGCATCCGCGGCTCGACCTCGAGCTCCTCCTCGGGCGCGTCGTTCTCGCGGGTGAATGCCTTGTTCATCGCTGGAGGTTTGTGGTCAGGTTCGCAACCGAGGCTTTCGTGGCGCCGCTCGCGCCTCAACTATAATAGCTGCCGCAGGAGCCCGTGTCAGGGAGAGCTCATGAAGTGGAAAACCAAGCGGGTACGGGAAATCGCACTGGTCGTCCTGGTCGCGCTCACCGCGACCCTCGCCAACCTGCCCGAGGACCTGCTCGAGCGCTTCGACTTCAACCGCGACCTGCTGCTCGGCACGCTCGCGCTGACGGTGTTCATCGCGCTGTTCCTCTATCTCAAGTTCCAGTTCTTCTTCCTGGTGGTGCTGCTCGCGGTAGCCGCGAACATGCCCGGCGAGGTTGCGGAGAGCCTGGGCATCTCCACCACGCCCCTGATCATCGCCATGGCGACCATGGTCGGGTTCTCGCTCATCAACTACATCGTCGACCTGCTTCCCACGGGCTTGGAGAAGAAGGCCAAGGAGCAGAGCGCCGAGGGCATCAAGGTGCTGTTCTACGCCATCGAGAAGGGCAACCTCGTTTACGCGCAGAGGGTGCTGTCCCAGAACTTCGACCCCAATCTGGTCGCCGAGAACGGCTACACGCCGCTGATGTACGCGGCGGCGCGGGGCGATACCAAGATGGTGGACTTGCTGCTGAGGAACGGGGCGAACGTCAACGTGGTCAGCAAGAGCGGCGACACGGCGATCGAGCTCGCCTTGCGCATCGGCTCGCAGGAATGCGCCGAAATCCTGAAAAAGGCGCGCAGCGAGCAGCAGATGCGGGAGCAGGCCGTCCAGGCCAAGCCGGCCCCCCAGGACTGAAGCGCCACGCCTCCGGCGGGAACTCCGCCGTCCGTAACAAAATGTATTTCCGAGGCTCCGGACGGAACTTCGCGAAGGCGCCGCTGCCCAAGACGCGTATCGAAAACCCTCTCAGAGGATCGGCATGTTCAAAAAAATACTGGTTCTGACGCTGGCCGCTTGCGCCGCCGCTGTCGCTGCGGGATGCGAAGGCGACCGGCTTTCACCCATCTCCTCGTCCCAAGCGCAGAGCGTGCCGGCCCAGCCCGTGGCCTCCGCGCCTTCCTCGTTACCTGCGCGGGGGCTTCCGGACTTCAGTGCCCTGGTCGAGCAGTACGGGCCGGCGGTGGTGAACATCAGCACCACGGCAAACGTGCACGCCGAGGCGCAGGAATTCCAGATTCCCGGCCAGCCCGGCGACCCGTTTTACGAGTTTTTCCGGCGCTTCCAGAATCCGATGCCCGAAGGCGACACCATCCGCAGGGGGGTCGGCTCGGGCTTCATCGTGAGCGCCGACGGCTATATTCTCACCAACGCCCACGTCGTCGACGACGCGAGCGAAGTCAAGGTCAAGCTCACCGACAACCGCGAATTCAGCGCGAAGGTGATCGGCGCCGACCGCCGCACCGACGTGGCGCTCGTGAAGATCGACGCGAAGAGCCTGCCGGTCGTGCGCATCGGAGAGGCCGCGAAATCCAAGGTGGGCGAGTGGGTCGCCGCGATCGGTTCGCCCTTCGGCCTGGAGAACACCGTCACCGCGGGCATCATCTCGGCCAAGTCGCGCTCGCTCCCCGACGAGAACTACGTCCCGTTCATCCAGACCGATGTCGCGATCAATCCGGGCAATTCCGGCGGACCGCTGTTCAACATGTCGGGCGAGGTGATCGGCATCAATTCGCAGATCTACAGCCGCACCGGCGGCTACATGGGGCTGTCGTTCGCGGTTCCCATCGAAGTGGCGATGAAGGTCAAGGCCGATCTGCAGAAATACGGCAAGGTCACCCGCGGGCGCCTGGGCGTCACCATCCAGGGCGTGAGCAAGGAGCTGGCCGATTCCTTCGGCTTGAAGAAGCCGCAAGGCGCGCTGGTCGCCGCGGTCGAGCCCAGGAGCCCCGCCGACAAGGCCGGGATCAAGACCGGCGACATCATTCTCGCGGTCGACGGGCGCGACATCGATAACTCGGTCGACCTGCCGCGCGTCATCGGCGACTCGCGCCCGGGAACGCAGGTGAAACTCAAGATCTGGCGCCAGGGCGAGACCAAGGAGTTGAGCGCCTCCCTCGGCGAAGCGCCGGCGGAGAAGGTGGCGAAAGCCGACGCCGGCGGCGGCAAGGAGAAGTCGAGCAAGCTCGGCGTGGCGGTGCGGCCTCTCACCGAGGACGAGCGCAAGCAGATCGAATCCGACGGCGGGCTCCTGGTGGAGCAGGCCGGAGGCGCCGCCGCGCGCGCGGGCGTGCAGGCCGGCGACGTCATTCTCGCCTTCAACAACCAGCCGCTGAAGAGCGTCGACCAGCTGCGCCGGCTCGTCGACAAGTCGCGCGGCAGCATTGCGCTCCTGATCCAGCGCCAGGGCAGCAAGATCTACGTGCCGATTCGACTCAGCTGAGCGGCTCGACCGAGCACGTCCCCCCGGAGAAACCGCGCCCAGGAGGCGCGGTTTTTTTTCGCCCGGTCGGCGGGCCCTCCGCTGCTGTTAAAATCGGCGGACTCCCAGGAGGACGCCATGGCCGCACCCCGATCCCTGCAGTTCGACACGCTCAGCCTGCACGCGGGCCAGCGGCCCGATCCGGTGACCGGTGCGCGCGCGACGCCGATCTATTTCACCACGTCCTTCGTCTTTCGCGACGCCGATCACGCCGCTGCCCTGTTCAACATGGAGCGCGGCGGGCACGTGTACTCGCGCATCTCCAATCCGACCAACGCCGTGCTCGAGGAGCGGATCGCCGCGCTCGAGGGCGGCGTCGGCGCGATCGCGACGGCGAGCGGCCAGGCCGCGCTGCACCTCGCGATCGCCACGATCGCGGCGGCGGGCTCGCACCTGGTCGCCTCGCGAGCGCTCTACGGCGGCTCGCACAACCTCCTCTCCTACACCTTGCCGCGCTTCGGCATCGAAACCAGCTTCGTCGATCCGCGCGACCTGTCGGCGTGGAAGAAGGCGATCCGTCCGAACACCAGGCTGCTCTTCGGCGAGACGCTCGGCAACCCGGGTCTGGATGTTCTCGATATCCCCTCGGTCGCCGCGATCGCTCACGAGGCGCGGCTGCCGCTCCTGGTGGACTCGACCTTCACCACGCCCTATCTCCTCAAGCCTTTCGACCACGGTGCGGACCTCATCTATCATTCGGCCACCAAGTTCCTCGGCGGGCACGGCGTCGCCATCGGCGGCGTGCTGGTCGACGGCGGCACGTTCGACTGGGAAGCCTCCGGGAAATTTCCGGAGCTGACCGGGCCTTACGCGGGATTCCACGGCATGGACTTCCAGGAGGAATCGACCGTCGCGGCGTTCCTGCTGCGCGCGCGGCGCGAGGGCTTGCGCGACTTCGGCGCCTGCATGAGCCCCGCCACGGCATTCCAGATCCTGCAGGGTGTGGAAACGCTGCCGCTCCGGATGGAGCGGCATGTCGCGAACACGCGCCGCGTGGTCGAGTTCCTCCGCGCGCAGGCCACCGTGGGATCGATCGCCTATCCAGAGCTGGACTCTCATCCCGATCACGCGCTCGCGAAGAAGCTGCTGCCGCGGGGCTGCGGTGCCGTGTTCAGTTTCGATCTCGAGGGCGGCCGCAAGAGCGGGCGGCGCTTCATCGAGGCCCTCAGGATCTTCTCGCACCTCGCCAACGTCGGCGATGCCAAGTCCCTGGTGATCCACCCGGCGAGCACCACGCATTTCCGCATGAGCGACGCGGCGCTCGCCGCGGCGGGGATCGGACCCGGAACGGTCCGGCTTTCGATCGGCCTGGAGGATCCCGACGACCTGATCGAGGATCTCACGCGCGGCCTGCGCCTCGCCAGGGGCTAAGCGTGGAACTCAAGGTCGGCAACGAGGCAGCCTACGCCTACACGGGCGGGAAGACCTTCGACCCCAAGCTGCCGGTCCTGGTTTTCGTCCACGGCGGCGAGCAGGATCACAGCGTCTGGATCCTGCAGTCGCGCTATCTGGCGCATCACGGCTACGCGGTGCTCGCCGTCGATCTTCCGGGGCACGGCAGGAGCGGCGGCGAGCCCCTCGCGAGCATCGAGTCCATGAGCGCCTGGATCGTCGCCCTGCTCGACGCAGCCAGGGCGAGTTCGGCGGCGCTCATCGGCCACAGCATGGGTTCGCTCGCCGCGCTCGACTGCGCTGCGCGGTACCCGGAGCGCGTGAGCCGGATCGCGCTCGTCGGAACGGCGTTTCCCATGCGCGTATCGCCCGATCTAATCGAAGCCACCCGCGCCAGCGAACCCGAGGCACACCGGATGATCAACGCCTGGTCGCACTCGGGCCTCGCGCACTATCCGAGCAACCCCGGACCGGGTTTCTGGGTCCCCGGAGGAAACCTGCGCCTGATGCAGCGCCAGAAACCCGGCGTGCTGCACGCCGACTTCGCCGCGTGCGACGGGTACAAAAGAGGGTCAGAGAGGGCGGCTCAGGTGAAATGCCCCTCGCTTTTCCTTCTCGGGAAGCTCGACGCGATGACGCCGGCCCGCGCCGGGCGTGATCTCGCGAAGGCGGTTCCTCACGCGACCGTGAAAACCTTGGACGACTGCGGGCACAATCTCATGGGCGAGAAGCCTGACGAGGTCCTCGATGCCCTTGTGGAGTTCCTCCGTGCCTAGGCTTCTTCCCTTGCTGTTTCTCGCGCTCGCGCCCGTTGCGGCCCAGGCGCAGATTCCCCTCCCCGACTACAGCTGGCTCGGAGCCGGAGTGCGCACGCGGCCGGCGTACGACGGCTCCGCCGCCCACGAGACCGAGTTGATCCCCTCGGTGCGGTACTACGGCAGGCCCTGGTTCGCGCGGACCACGCAGGGGATGCTCGAAGGCGGCGCGCGCATGGAGATCACAACCGATCTGCATCTCGGGGCGCAATTCGCCTACGAAGGCGGGCGCATCGCGAGCGAAGCCGTGTTTCTCGCCAGCCGGAATGTGCCGGACATCAAGCCGGGCGCTTCCGCCGGCGTCCATGCCGAATGGGATCAGCGGATCGGACCGATGCCGGTCTCGCTCCTGGCCCGCGCGCGCCAGTTCGTCGACACCGACCGGGGGGCGCAGGCCGATCTGCGCCTTGCCGCGATCGTCTACGGCGGCGGCGCGGTCACCGTGTCTGTCTTCTTCCAGGGGACCTGGGCGAGCGCAAAATCGAACCAGTCGTTCTACGGCGTGACGCCCGAGGTGTCGGCGAGCACGGGTCTGCCGCAATACACGCCGGGGAGCGGACTCCTCTTCACGACCGGCGGCGTGCTTTGGGGCGTCGATCTGAGCCGCAGCTGGATCGTGGTCGGAAACCTGGAGGCGCGACGTCTCCACGGCGATGCTGCCGGGAGCCCCCTGGTCGAGCAACCCACCAGCCGCTACGCGAGCGTAAGCCTCGCCTACCGTTTCTGACCTCGCCGGCCGCTAGTCGCTCAGCACCAGCAGCACCGGCTGGTGATCGGAAGCGTCGGTATCGGTGTTCACCACCACGTCCTCGACGCGGTGCGCGATGTCCTCCGTCACGAAAATGAAATCGCAGGCGAACGGCGGCCCGGGCCATTGCGTCTTGTCGTGCACGCCGAGCGTGGGCGCGTGCGGCTTGCCCGGGTGGCGCAGCCGCCAGGCGTCGCGGTAGGCGGGGACGCCCGCTCCGAGCGGAGACTGCAGGTGCGCATGCAGCGGGTCCTCCGCACGAAAATTGAAATCCGCGGTCAGGATTCCCGATGCCGGGCGCGGAACCGGCTGAAAGGGCCCGCCCTCCTTGCCGGGCTGAGGCGCGGCGGCGTGGCCCGCCGCTTCCACCTGCAGGCCGCGCAGCGCCTCGACCTGGGCGGCGCGCTGTTTAGCCGAGTAGTACTCGAGGTGCGTCGTGGTGACGCGCAGCGGGCCGGACGGCGCCTGCAGCACCACCTCGATCGCCGAGCGCTGCATGCTCGGCACCGAGGCGTCGGCGGGCCAGGGCAGCAGCCGCCGGTAGACCTGCAGGATCGGCAGCCGCGTGATCAGCGCGTTGCCGAATTCTCGCCATTCGCCTTGCGGGGCGAGCACGTCGATTGCGACGCCCTTCACCACGGTATAGTCGGAGAACAGGCCGGCGAGCGTCTCGAACTGATTCTCGCCCGCGCTGCCGGGCAGGCAGGGGAAATTGCGCGCCACTTCCTGCAGGCACAGCACGTCGACGTCGGCCATTTCCTTCACCACCTTGCTGATGCGCGCGGGGTTGACCCTGCCGTCGCAACCGCGGCACCACTGCACGTTCCAGGAGATGAGCTTCACGCGCGAAACGGTTCTTGCGGATCAGCGGAGCGCATGCGTTTTTTTCTTCCCTTCGTTTGCTAATATGGCGATTCCGCCGACGGCATTGTGACAGGGCGAACCGTGAAAGGAAATCACTCCCTCGGGCCATTGCGCGCGGGACTCGCCTGCGCGCTTTTCCTCGCGCAGGCCGCGTGCGCCCAGCGACTGCCGCTCGAGCGCATCAAGCTGCCGCCGGGCTTCGAGATCAGCGTGTTCGCCGACGACGTCCCGGACGCGCGCTCGCTCGCGGTGGGGAAGAACGACGTGCTGTTCGTCGGCTCGAGCGTCGCGGAGAGCGTCTACGCGGTACGCTACCGCGGCGCCAAGGCGACGCGGGTCTCGGTCCTCGCAAGCAAGCTCCGCGGCCCGAACGGCGTGGCGCTGCGCGACGGCGCGCTCTATGTCGCCGAGACCGACCGCATCCTGCGCTTCGACGATATCGAAGCGCGGCTCGACTCGCCGCCGCAGCCGGTGGTCGTCTCCGACCGGTTTCCCCGCAGTCCGTCCCATGGCCGGAAATTCATCCGCTTCGGCCCCGACGGCTGGCTCTATGTGCCGGTAGGCGCGCCCTGCAATATCTGCGAGCCCGACGAGCGCTATGCGCTGATCTCGCGAATCAGGCCGGACGGCTCCGGTTATGAGGTGTTCGCGCGCGGCGTGCGAAATACCGTGGGCTTCGACTGGGACCCGCGAACGAAACAGCTCTGGTTCACCGACAACGGCCGCGACCACCTCGGCGACGAGCTGCCCTCGGACGAGCTGAACCACGCGCCCAAGCCCGGCATGCACTTCGGCTACCCGTACTGCCACCAGGGCGACACCGCCGACCCGGAGTTCGGCCGCAAGCGGGCGTGCGCGGAATTCTCGCCCCCCGCGGCGAAGCTGGGGCCGCACGTCGCGGCGCTCGGGATGCGCTTCTACACCGGCAGCCAGTTTCCCCCCGAGTACCGCAACAACATCTTCATCGCCGAGCACGGCTCCTGGAACCGTTCGAAGAAGATCGGCTACCGCATCGCGCGTGTGGTCGTCGAGGGCGGCCGGGCGGTGAAACACGAGGTGTTCGCCGAGGGCTGGCTGCAGAACCAGTCGGCCTGGGGCCGACCGGTCGACCTCGAGGTCATGCCCGACGGGTCGCTGCTCGTCTCGGACGACTCTGCCGGGGCGATCTACCGTATTGCGTATAACGGGAAATGAGGCGGGCGTCAGCCCGCCCGCCGCTCAGCCGCCTTTCGCGTAGTCGACCATCCCCTGGAAGTCGACCACGACGGCCGGCTCGTCACCGACGACCCAGGCGTCGTGGCCGGAGGGCAGCAGCGAAACGTCCCCGGGCTTGCAGTCGAACTCGGTTCCGTCGTCCATCTTGATCCGCAGAACGCCCGACACGTGATACTGGAAGTGCGGGGCCTCGCAGCTCTTCGTCTTTGCGATCGGCTGCACGGAGCTCGCCCAGCGCCAGCCGGGCTCGAAGACGGCGCGCCCGATGCTGGCTCCGCCGATGGTGATCAGCTCGATGCGCCCTTTCGGAAATTCCCGTACCTCGTCGGGCTTGGCGAAATTCTTCCATTGCGCCCGGTCCATGGTTTTCGCAAGAGTGTGTGCATGTGTCATGTGAGGCTCCTTGGGTTCGACATCGCTTGGAACTTCTCTCTCAGCTTCCGCCTTCGGTACGCGCCGGATCGTCCTGCGGCAGCACGTCGCAAAACGCTTCGAAGCGTTTCCATTTCGGCACCGGCGGTGTGTAGCCCTCGCGGGGGACGTAGGGTGACGCCTCGACCAGGGTCATCCGGTGGATGTAGCGCGGGCAATTGGGAAAGATGCACGTCGCGCGCACGCGCACGACCATCTGCGCGCCCGCGAAGCTTTCCAGCAGCGGATCGCGCTCGGCGAGGGTCGCCCTGCCGTTGACGCGCAGGCGGTTGGGGCGCTCGAAGTCGATGAACAGGAGCGCGACCGCCGGATTGGCGAGCACGTTGCCGAGGCTGCGGAACATGCCGTTGCCGTCGTAGCTGGGAAATGCCAGCTCGCCGGCACCGGTCACGCGCACGAAACCCGGCTCCCCTCCCTTGTAGGAACAGTCGGGCTGGCCCTCCGAGTCGGCCGTCGCCAGGAAGAACAGCCGGCGGCTTTCGATGAACTCGCGGTCCTCGGCCGTGAACTCGGTGCGCCCCAGCTTCTCGTCGAGCCGATCCGCGAGGCGGCGCGTGTCGAACCGGTCCTGCAGCCGCCGCATGCCCTCGTGATAGATGGGGGTCTTCATTTCGATTCCGGACCGGCGGCGCCAAGGGTCCCGAACTCCACGGGCGCTCTCGACTTGGTGTTCACATGCAGCTGGAAGATATCCGGCCTCGAGTAGTGCCCCACCACGTCGAGGCTGCGGCGCGCCATCCCGACGCGCTCCAGGTCGATGTCCGCGTAGAGGATCCCGAATTCCTCGTGAAGAGGCCCGCTGACGATTTTTCCGCCCGGCGCGACGATCACCGAGTCGCCCGGATTCACCCACTCGTCGGGATTGCGGAACAGCTCCGCCTTGCCCGGAACGCCGTCCGGGATGTCCCGGGCACGGAACGCGCAGCCGGCGCCCGCGACCCAGCAGCCGCCTTCGCGGGCGATGTGCTGCGCCGTCGCGACGCAGCGGTCGCCGCTGTCGTAGGTGGGGGCGACGTAGACGTCCAGCCCCTGAGCGAAGAGCGCGTAGCGCGCCAGCGGCATGTAGCTCTCCCAGCAGATCAGCACGCCGACGCGCCCGCAGGGCGTCTCGACCGGCTTCAGCCCCGAGGCGTCGCCGAATCCCCACACCATGCGCTCGGGGTTGGTCGGCATGAGCTTGCGGTGCCGATTCAGAAGCACGCCGTCCGGGCCGATCACCACGACCGTGTTGTAGAGGGTGCCGCCGCCGAAATGCGCGTCGCGCTCGTGCACGCCGCACACGACCGCAACCTTTTCCTTCCTGGCCGCTTCGCGAAGGGGTGCGAGGTCCTCGCCGGAGAGATCGACCGCGTTGGCGCGCAGCAGGGAATGCAGTTTCTCGGTCAGCGCCATATCGCCCCCCGGGCGGAGCCGCCAGATCCACGCCGGGTAGCCCGGAATGAACGCCTCGGGGAACACGACCAGCCGCGCGCCTCCTTGCGCAGCCTCCCGGACCGAGGCCACGGCCTTCGCCAGGGTCTGCTTCCGATCGAGGAACACGGGCGGGGTTTGAACCACGGCGAGTCGTGACATGGGCTTCTCCTCGGTTCGCGCCGAGTGAGCGGACTAGGAGGTTTCTCCGGCCACCACCCATTTCTCCCCTGCGGCCTTGCCGTTGCGCACCATGGTCAGCGTGCCGTCGAGCTTGCGGCCGCGCACGACGCCTTTCCACTGCAGCTTGCCGTACTTGGGACTTTCGGTCTCGGCTTCGAAGGCGATGCTATCGCCCGCCGCCGTGGCCGTATACGCTCCATCGCCATACTCCCAGCGGTCGCACGCGGTCGAGCGAAACCGCCCCTTGGCGAAAATCAGCGTGTCCGCGTCGCCGGAGGTCTTCCCGGCCTCCAGGACCACGCCGTCGAAACTCCTCCCGTCGAGCATTGCGATCATGACTGGCCTCCTAGTCCGCCGGATTGGCCATGCCATGTTGCCGCGCTGGCGCGCCCGCGCCAATGCGCAAGATTGCGTAGACGGACCTCTAGGCCGACAGCTCGGTGAGCAGGCGGTCGGCGACGACCTGGAAGCGCGCGGGCTCGCCGTAGGAACGCGCCAGCATCATCGCGCCCTCCAGGGATCCCACCAGGGCGCGCGCGACCTCGCGCGCCGCACCGGTGAACTTCAGTTGCCTCGACCGGCGGCCCTCTTCCAGGACCCCGACGAGCCAGCGCTCGTTCTCGTCGAAGAAATGCTTCATGTTCTCCCGCATCGCCTTCGGCAGCGTGCTGAACTCGGCCGCCAGCATCCCGCACAGGCACATGCGGTCGTCGCGCAGCACCTCCGCGTAGATCGCCGCGTAGCGGCGCAGCTTGTGGCGCGCATCGGTGCCGCTGCGGTCGATGGCGGCGAGGGCCGCCAGGAAATTCCTCTCGTAGCGCTCGATCAGGCGCTTGCCGAGCTGCGCCTTGGCGGGAAAGTGGTAATGCAGGCTCGCCTTGGTGATGCGCAGGGGTCCGGCGATGTCGGCGTAGCTGAAGCCGTTGAAGCCGCGCGTCTGCACCAGGCGCTCGGCGATGTCCAGAATGCGCTGCGGGGTGTCGGCGGTGTCGGCCATCGGGTGCCGCAGTTTACCCCCCGGCCTGCAGGTTGACAAGGTACTTACCTATTAGTAGATTAGAGCCAGGTCGTGACTCAAGGGGAATAGGTCATGCCGCACCCGCTCACCAGCGCAGACCTTCGCGGCGCCCTCGACGCGCTCCACGCCATCGGCGACACCGGCCTGGGGCGCGACGCCTTCGCCCGCCGCGGCCTGGAGTGCCTGCCGCGCCTAGTGAGCTCGGAGCTGACCACCCTGTCGGTCTGCAACCTCGAGACCGGGCACCGCAGCGTGGTGAGCGACAGCCCCGGTGCGATCTCGCGGACCGAGATCGCGGTCTTCGACCGCTACTTCTACGATCACCCCCTGGTGCGCGAGCACGGCCGCAATCCCGCGGCGGTGACGCGGCGCATCGCCGAGCTGCTGCCCGATAGCCGGTTTCATCGCACGCCGCTCTACAACGACTACTACCGCGTCATCGGCATCGACCACGTGATGGCGGTGCCGATCCACGTCGACCGCCGCTACCTGGTCAGCTTCGTGCTGAACCGCAGCAAGTGCGGTTTCAGCGACCGCGACCGCGAGCGCCTGGAAATCATGCGGCCGCACCTGGGGAATCTCTACCGGCTCAGCGTCGCCGCGAGCCGCCATTGGGTGCCGCCGGCCGAAAGTGCCCTGCCCGATTCGCTCACGCCGCGCGAACGCGACGTGCTGCGCTGGGTCGCCGCCGGCAAAACCGACCGCGACATCGGGGCGATCCTGGAGATCAGCCCGCGCACGGTGCACAAGCACCTCGAGCACATCTACGAAAAGCTCGGGGTGGAAACGCGCACCGCCGCGGCCATGCGCGCCCTGCCCTCCTGAGTCATTTCGGCGCGCGCACGTGCTCGACGATCTCGGGATAGGCGCTCTCGATGCGCGGGTCGGCCTGGAGAGCCGCTGAAACGTCGGCGAGGTCGACGCCGGCCCTCGCCCTGTAGAACACCGTCTGGAGCTGCGGATAGGCCCTGGCCGTTTCGAGGCCGTGGCTGCCCGCGATCGCGTCCGCGTCGGCCATGTTCTTCGGCTTCACGATCAGCGTGCCGGTGAGCACGCCCAGGGTCCCGGTCCGGGCGTTCACCACAGTAGGATAGACGCTCGCCTTTCCGGCGCGCCCCAGCGAGGCCGGCCCGGTTCCAGCGGAGCGATACAGCACCAGCCTTCCCTTCGTTTCGACGAGCTGCGCGCCGCCGTCGCCGGTTCGCGCGAGCGCCTGCTCCGGCGTCTCGGAAGCACTCGCCAGCGCGATCGCAAACACCTGGGGCAGATGCTGGTACTGCTCGCGGCTTCCTTTCATCGATTTGCCGCGCTCAAGCGTCTTGACCATCGCGGCGCGCTCCGTCGCTGCAGTCTTTGCCGACATCCGGTAGTCCTGCGCGAAGCTCGCCTGCGCGACGAGCAGAAAAATGAGCGCTGCGATTCTGATGTTCATTCCCGTCTCTCCAAAATCGATCCGGCGTGAAAACCTAGTGTCCGTACACCCTGATCGCCCAGTTCACCAGGGTGCCCGCGCTGGTGTTCAGGTTGAAACCGTCCACCACCTTGATCGTCCAAGTCCCGGTGGGATTCTCTCCGTAGAATGCGTTGCTCAGGAATATCTGGTTGCTCAGGTTGGCCGCATCGAAGTACCCATCGAGGATGTTCTTCAGCACGCTGCGCGTTCCCGCAGGCGAGATCAACTCGATGCCGAGTTCTCCGACAAAGGGGTGTGTGACGTTAACGCGAATCTGCACTGCCTCGATGACTTGCACCGTACCGGCCCCGACGGCAATATTGCTGCTCGCACCGGTCGCACTCTGGTCCGGAATCGCGAGATTGACCGTGCCGCTCGCGATGAACCCGGTGTTGGTGAGAGTACCCAGGTTGAGCGCGTAGGTCCTCGCCATGTTCACCGCCGCCGAGGCGTCGACCATGCCGAAGCCGTACCAGTCGTGGAACTTGAAGCCCGCGCCGTTGGTCGTCCAGGGCGGCTCGGCGGCGTAAACCGCCGGCACCGGGTTGGGAAGCGTGACGGTCACGGCCGCGCGCCCGGCATCGATCTGCCTCGCGGTCGAGGCGAGGATGCGCTTGACGTCGCGCCAGGTCAGCGCGGGGTTGGCCTCGAGAATGAGGGCGATCACCCCGGCGGTCACGGGCGTCGCCGATGAGGTGCCGTTCATCCCGTTGGTGTAGTTGCAGGAGGTGTTCGGCGCGCCGCCGTTGTTGAATACGCTGGTATTCGCTCCGGTCCTGGAAAAGCCCCTGACGCATCCGGACTGGTCGGTCGTCACCATCGCAGGCTCGACCGCGACTCCGGTATTCCCGGACACCGAGTTGTTCTGTCCGAACTCCCCGCCGGGCGCGCTCACCCAGATCGCCGCGCCCGCCGTCGAGTAGCTCGCTTTGATCCCGTCGGCGTTGACCGCGCCGACGACGATCTGGTACGGCAGCGTGTTGGTAGGATCGAAATTCGCGTTTTCGCAAGTCAGCGTGCCCGGACAGGTGACCGCCCCGGCGGTGTTGAACCCGTTGCCCGCGGCCTTGACGTAGAACGCGCCTTTCCCGCCGCGGAGTGAAGTCACCCCGGCGAGATACTGGTTCTCCTCCACCGGGTCCACCAAGATCGG
>Ga0137410_10001799_pt1 | contig 14640 bp, 8 predicted proteins | sample CZODoug1_16funga_FD_108878 | JGI IMG/M metagenome (GOLD analysis project Ga0137410, IMG submission 108878) | Vadose zone soil fungal communities from Angelo Coast Range Reserve, California, USA - CZODoug1_16fungal (Illumina Assembly) | ecosystem: Environmental > Terrestrial > Soil > Vadose zone... | reverse complement strand
TGGGCTCGAGGCTTGCAGCAAGATCCGGTTGTTTTTCGACGGGCCGATCATTATGGTCACTGTCCGCAATTCGGAACATGACAAGATTTTCGCGCTCGATTCGGGTGCGGACGACTATGTTGTGAAGCCTTTCACGATGGGCGAGCTGCTGGCGCGAATTCGGGCGGCGCTGCGACGATCCGCTACCGAAGAACCGCTGCCGAAACTCGAGACCCGAGATTTGAGTGTCGATCTTGAGAAACGCAAGGTCGAGGTCCGCGGTGAGAGAATTCACCTGAGCCCGAAGGAATTCGACGTGTTGCGCCTTCTGATGGTTCAACAAGGAAAGCCGCTCACGCATAAGAAAATATTGCAGACCGTTTGGGGACCGGATTACCGTGAGGAAACCGAGAATCTCCGCGTGGTGATAAATCAGCTGCGCAACAAGATCGAGAAAGATGCAGCGCGCCCACGGTATATTTTGACGGAACCTTGGTTGGGGTACCGCTTCCAATTTCCAATCGTCGCCTCTGGACGACCGTCACGCCGCAAATCCTGACCTTCATCGCAGCGGATGGACGTAGTCGAGATCGAGATTCAATTCCAGAACATTCACGCGCGGCTCCCCAAGAAATCCCCAATCCCTCCCCTTTGTATGCTTTTGCACAAACGCGCGTACGTCTTCTTCCTTCATGCCGCGTTCGCGAGCCACACGCGCCAATTGGAATTCCGCGGCGGCCGGTGAAATCTCGGGGTCGAGCCCGGAACCCGACGTTGTCACCAAATCGATAGGGATTGCGGCGTTGGGATTCTCTGCTCGTAATCTCTGAACATCGCCCTTGACTCGCTCCAGCAGCGCTTTGTTGGTAGGCCCTAGATTCGATCCGCTGCTGGCCGTGGCATCGTATCCGGCGCCGGCATTGGACGGTCGCGAATGGAAATAACCCGGTCCGGTGAAGGATTGCCCGATAATTTTTGAGCCTACGATCTTTCCGTTCTTTTGGATGAGCTGTCCGTTTGCTCGATCAGGAAAAAACAGTTGCGCGAGGCCCGTGATCGCAAGGGGGTACAGAACTCCGAACATCACCGTCGTGACCAAAGTGAACCACAGAGCGATTAGAAGATTCTTTTTCATAAGTTCCTCAGACAACCCGAAGGTACGTCAGCAATACGTCGATGAACTTGATTCCGAAAAACGGAGCGACAATTCCGCCCACGCCGTAAATCAGTAGGTTGCGCTGCAGCAGAGCCGCTGCACCCAGCGGACGATAGCGCACACCGCGAAGTGCGAGCGGAATCAGAGCGATGATGATCAACGCATTGAAAATCACTGCGGATAAAATCGCCGATTGCGGCGTGTGAAGATGCATCACGTTTAGCACGTTCAGTACTGGAAATGCTCCCGCGAACATCGCGGGAATAATGGCGAAGTACTTGGCCACATCGTTCGCGACGGAGAAGGTTGTTAAGGCGCCGCGTGTGATCAGCAATTGCTTGCCGATTTCGACGATTTCGATCAGCTTCGTCGGGTTCGAATCGAGATCCACCATGTTGCCGGCCTCTTTCGCGGCTTGCGTACCCGTGTTCATGGCCACGCCCACGTCCGCCTGTGCAAGAGCCGGAGCATCGTTCGTACCGTCGCCAGTCATAGCTACGAGCTTGCCTTTCGATTGCTCGCGCTTGATTAGCGCCATCTTGTCTTCGGGCGTCGCTTCGGCGAGGAAATCGTCGACTCCGGCTTGGCGGGCGATAGCCGCCGCCGTCAGAGGGTTGTCGCCGGTGATCATCATCGTACGGATGCCCATCGCGCGAAGATGGTCGAAACGCTCCTTCATGCCTCCTTTGACGATGTCGGTAAGAGCAATCGCGCCCAGGACGCGGCCGTTTTCCGCCACCAGCAGGGGCGTGCCACCTGCATTCGAAATTTCCTTCACACACACCTGAACGTCAGCTGGCACGCCGTTGCCACGGCCGTTGGTTAGGCGGCTGATTGCGTCCAGAGCGCCTTTGCGAATTTCACGGCCGTCGATGTCCACGCCGGACATTCTGGTTTGTGCCGAAAACGGGATGAAAATCGTGCCATGCGAGGAAAGGTCGCGGCCCCGGAGCTTGTAACGTTCTTTTGCGAGCACAACGATGGATCGCCCTTCCGGAGTTTCATCGGCTAGCGAGGAAAGCTGTGCAGCATCGGCGAGATATGCTTCTTCGATGCCAGGAGCGGGAAAAAATTGCGTCGCTGCGCGGTTCCCGAGTGTGATCGTTCCCGTCTTGTCTAACAACAGCACGTCCACGTCGCCAGACGCTTCGACCGCGCGCCCCGACATCGCGATGACGTTCCGCTGAATCATCCTGTCCATGCCGGCAATGCCGATGGCAGAGAGCAGCCCCCCAATCGTCGTCGGTATGAGACAGACAAGCAGCGAGACCAAGACAAAGATGTTCTGCGGAGCGCCGGAATAGATAGCAAACGGCTGCAAGGTCACAACCGCCAGCAGAAAGATGATCGTGAGACCTGCCAGCAAGATATTCAGTGCAATCTCGTTCGGCGTTTTTTGACGTGAGGCTCCCTCGACGAGGTTGATCATGCGGTCGAGAAAAGTCTCACCCGGATTTGAAGTGATGCGTACTTTGATTTCATCGGAGAGGACGCGCGTTCCGCCCGTCACCGCCGAACGATCTCCCCCGGATTCGCGGATAACTGGAGCAGACTCGCCCGTGATCGCGGACTCGTCGACCGAGGCCACACCTTCGATCACCTCGCCGTCTCCAGGGATGAATTCCCCCGCAACGACAACCACGATGTCCCCGGACCGCAGTTTCGAACTGACCACGATTTCGATACTGCCATCGCTGCGCAAGCGATGCGCTTGCGTTTCCGCACGTGCTTTGCGCAACGTGTCGGCCTGCGCCTTGCCGCGGCCTTCGGCCATGGCCTCCGCAAAGTTCGCAAAGAGAACTGTGAACCACAACCAAAGCGTAATTTGCAGCCCAAAGCCAAATTGTCCAGCGCGGTGAAACGCGTTCCAAGCGAGTTGAATCGTCGTCAGTACCGCGCCGACTTCCACGACAAACATCACCGGATTCTTGATGATCGTGCGCGGATCAAGCTTTCGAAAAGAATCGAGGATCGCCCGCGAAAGAATGGCGCTGTCGGCAAGCGATTTTTTCCTAATTTGAGCGACCGGGTCCATGGACACCTCAAAACGCCTTTCCTGCGTTCATCAGCAGATGTTCCAGAATTGGCCCGAGACTTAGAGCCGGGAAGAACGTGAGGGCGCCAACGATCAGGACGGTCGAGACCAGTAAACCAGCAAACAGTCCACCGGTGACCGGGAATGTGCCGGCAGACTCCGGAACTGGTTTCTTCTTCGCCAAGCTACCGGCAATGGCCAGCACCGGGATGATCATGAAGAACCGACCAAGGAGTTGAGCAACTGCCGTGGTCGTGTTGTACCACATGGTGTTTGCGCTGATCCCACCAAATGCCGAGCCATTGTTCCCGGTCGAAGAAACGTATGCGTAAAGCACCTGCGACAATCCATGTGGCCCCGGGTTGGTTATGCCGGCAGTGCCATACGGTTTAACCACTGAGACGGCAGAAAAGATCAAGATGGTACAGGTCAACACCAACACCGCGAGCATGGCCATCTTGACGTCGTAGGATTCGATTTTCTTGCCGAGGTACTCGGGAGTTCTGCCGACCATTAGGCCGGCGATGAATACGGCGAGAATCACAAAAACAAAGATTCCGTAGAGGCCTGCTCCGACACCTCCAAATACAACTTCACCTAACATGATGTTGATCAAAGGAACCATTCCGCCGAGCGGCGTAAACGAGTCATGCATACCATTCACCGCTCCACAGCTGGCGTCGGTGGTGACCGTGGCAAACAGTGTGGAGTTCGCGATGCCGAACCTCACTTCTTTGCCTTCCATATTTCCGCCCGATTGCAGTTCACTGGATCGCTGGTCGGTGCCGGTCAAGAGTGGATTGCCTCTGGCCTCCGCCCAATAGGTAGCCGTCACCCCAGCAAAAAATAAAAACGCCATGGCCGCCCAGACCGCCCAACCATGACGCTGCGATCCGGTCATCCGGCCGAGCGTATACGTCAGGCCGGACGGAATGGCGAAAATCAGCACTATTTCAAAGAAATTAGAAAGCGGAGTCGGATTCTCGAAAGGATGAGCGCTGTTTGCGTTAAAAAATCCGCCCCCGTTCGTGCCAAATTCCTTGATGACTTCTTGTGAAGCCACCGGTCCTTGCGCGATGACTTGTTGCGTGATCGTCTGCGTCGTGACTTTTCCGTCAGACCCAGTCACTTGCGCTGAATAAGGCTGAATCAGGTCGACGGTCGTATATGGCTTGAGATTCTGCACGACCCCTTCGGACACTAGGACAAGGGAGCCCACCAAACACACGGGCAGCAGTACCCACAGAAGGCAACGCGTCGTATCCACCCAGAAGTTTCCAAGTTTGTCCGTTTCCTTGCGAGCGACGCCGCGAATCACTACGATCGCGAGAACGATGCCGACAGCAGCGGAAACAAAGTTGTGATACGCCAAGCCCGCCATCTGGGTGAGATAGCTCATCGTGGACTCGCCGGCGTAGACCTGCCAGTTGGTGTTTGTCGTGAATGATGCCGCTGTGCCGAAGGCCAATCCCGGTTCGACGTTGGGGAATTTCTGCGGATTGAATGGAAGCCATTTCTGTGTGCGTTCGATGAGATAGAGCACAGCCATCGACACGCCGCTGAACAGCAGCATGGCCACCGCGTATTCCGTCCAGCGCATCTCGCGCTTCTCGTCGACGCCGGTCAACCGATACACGAGCTTTTCGATGGGCCGAAAGACAGGATCGAGAAATGTCTTTTCCCGGTTGAATACGCGCGTCATAAACACGCCGATGGGCTTCGTCACCAGGAAGATCACGAAGAGAAACAATCCAATTTGAAACCAGCCGTTCGCGGTCATGAACTAGAACTCCTCCGCTTTCAAAAGGGCGTATAGCAGATACCCAAAGAGAAGCGCGCAAATCACCAGTAGTGCGGCATCGCCTGCAGTCATACGCTCACTCCTATTTCAAGCGTTCGCATCCGCGAACGTAGAAGATTCCAACTGTGAAAAACAGCGCCGTCGCTGCGATAAAAATGACATCCAGCATGACTCTTTCCCTCTCTACTTCTTCCCTGCCGGTCTTTGCCTGCTGCATCGGCCCAATTGAAAATTCGAAATACCGCCGCCTGCGATTTTAGAACTTCACGAGAATGGCGATCGTCGCTCGGTTTTCCGTCTTTCGCAGATCCGGGAACCACGTGTTTGTGGACGATCCGTTACATGTCGTGAAGCCGCTCAAACACACCAGCCCGCCAGGTGTTCCCGTATTGCCTCCCGGAGGCGTTACGCCGCCGGATCCTGAGAAATAAGGAACATTCGCCGCCCGATGGTTGTACTCCCACCGGAAAGTAATGTACTGGCTTGGCATCCAGTCAAAAGTTCCAGATACATCCCAGGCTTTGTATGGATCTCCTGGATTCTCCGTAAAGTAGGGCGTTCCGGAAGTCGCCGTGGCTCCATTGATCGGCGGCAGCAAAACCAAATACCGACCCGGATTGTTGATCTGTCCGCCACCAATAGTCAGACCATACTTATCGTTGTCGAACCAGAGCCGGTTGTAGAGCATGTAGCCCAGAAAGCTTTGCTTCGGACCCTTCGCAGAATTGCCGGCGCAGCTAACACCGCCGCCATGTTCACATCCCATATCGGCGGTGAGCGAGAACGCGGCCTTGTCCAGAAATTTTTCGGGATTGTCGTAGTACTTGATCTGAATGCTGTCGTCGGTGTGATACCGCACACGGCCCGGCGTGTTCAGGGCGTCTTCCCCCAACATATATTGATTGCCCAAAACCGATAGCCATCCGTTTGGCCGCCATAGAATTTGCATTCCGAAACCAGGCCGGTTGTTGAAACGCCCGTAGGACTGCCAGCCGTTTACAAACCAAGGCTCGATCTTCAAATGCTCAGTGGGGAATATTTGAACGCGCACGCCATTAAAGAACCACGGAGTGTTCGAAGAAACGTACGACGGCTGGTAGGCCCAATCGTCAAACTGGTAGTAGCTGAACAGCCCCACGTAGGACATGAAAATTCCCGCGTCCACGTTGACGCCGTGCATCGCGTTGAAGTGGTACCCGCCGTAGGCTTCGGATAAGTAGCGGTAGGCATTGTCAAGATTCCATTGGCCGCGGGAGGGGCTGGCATCGTTGCGCGGTGTGGTCTGGGAGTACAGCCCGAATTGCGTCATGATCCGCGCTCGAACATTGTCATAGTGGAAATCACCGCCGACGCCCATTTGGGTCACGTGCACTTCATTGGATCTGAAAATCTCGCTCGAACCGCCAATCGTATCGTCCTTGGGATGGGCGAAGTCGTAGACGTAGTCGACGTCAGCCCGAATTTCCGGCGTGAAGAATTTTGTGTCCAGCGGCACCTCTTTCGTCCGCGGATTGCCGTTCAGCCACGTGAAGTCGGCGAAAGCAAACGGCTGTGCTTTCTCGGGTTTGACCGTACCTGTCGCAGTCTTTTCCATCGCTTGTGGCTGGACGCGGACGGCTGTCGCAACATTGCTGACCCTTGAGGATGCCGGCTCCCCTGAGACCCCGCTCGAAACAGCTGCGGGACCAGAACCGGAGGTTTCGGTAGAGGCCGGCGAAGAATTAGAACTCGCCGGAGTGGACACGGAAGCGGCACCAGCTGATTGTGCCTTGCCCTCGATCTCGGCCATACGCTTTTCGAGTTGCTCCACGCGATCCAGGAGCTGCCGCTCGCGCTCCGTTAGCGGAGCAGGCGCTTCGATCTTCACCGCTGCCGCTGGCTTAGCGGGAGGCTGATTCTTACTGTCGTCATCCGCGAACGCAGAAGCGCCGACCGCACCTCCGCAGAACATCCCCACCAACATCAGCGACGCAAATTTCTTCCCCTTGAAAATATCCATTCTTCTCTCCTAGTTTCTTTTGCCGGGCCTGAACGATCTCGCTATTTTCTCGTAGGCGATCCGTTCGCCCTCGTCATACCAAGAAGCGCGACCGCCCGACCGAACTTTGAAGCGATCGCCTCTTTGCGCAGCCTTCCGGGCATTTACGACGTGAGGGCGTTTCATCTCGCGCGTCTCACCTTCGCTATCAACTGCGGGACGAGTTGTCCTCTTGCGCTTCGTGTCTCGCGTCCATTGAGCTAGGACGAAAAGAGGGAAGACGCAGGCAAAAAAACAAATCGCTGATAAGACGATAAGAGTCATGGCCCATGGAACGGAGCGTGCGACGTACGCCCATTCCTGAATGCGGCGAATACGACGAACCGACCGTCCCTACTCCGATCACCAACATAGCGAAATGTGCGTCAGGAAATCCTGAGCTATCCGTAAAGAATTCATAAGGGACCTTCGTAATAACGCAACAATCAAGCACTTATAGTGGCAGGATCGCGAGAAGTGATTTCGTCAACGATTCAATAAATGCATTTGGGCTAGCTGCTCTTTAGCGAACTTGCTCACGACTTTCTTACGCGCGGTTTTGTATTTTCCGTTTTCTGCCGGGCGCGTGTGGCTTGCGCGCAACGCACTGGGGGCCTCGTCATGAAGCTGGTCAAAATACTTTGCAAAGTATCGGTACTCTTGGTGGCAATCTTGTTGTCGGCGCCGTGGTCCATCGGCCAATCGACTTTCGGCGGCATCGTTGGCGTTGTGAAAGACCCGAGTCAAACCGCAGTAGCTGCCGCCCCTCAGCGACCATCCAACAACCGATGCCTTTCCCGTCTTCAATTTCAGCGATGACGCGGGAAACTACTCGCCGATTGGCCGCGACAAAGATGGACTCACAAAATCCCAGACCATCCAATTCGCCGATAACCTCTCATGGATCAAGGGCAAGCACACCATGAAGCTTGGCGTTGACGTCCGCCGCGTGGCCTGTCAGGACCTCGAAAGTTTTGGCGGCGCGGACGATTTTGGCGCGTTCACGTTTGACCGGGGCATTTTCACCGGCAATGCCTTCGCCAACTTGCTTCTCGGCTTGCCCACAAAAACATACGTCGCACAGTCCGGCCCCGACGTTCACGCTCACACCATCCAAACCGGTGTGTACGCGCAGGATGAATTCCGCGTCAACGATCGGCTGACGCTGACCTACGGCCTACGTTGGCAAGCCCTTCCCGCCTTCGATGTTCGCAACGGCGGCATTATCCTGCCCGTGGGCAATCAACCCCGCCCCGGATTTCTAGCGACGATCAACAGTTGCAATTCTGCCGATCCCAACAACTCTGTGGATCCCTGCGGCACACCCACTGCAGCCGACACGGCGCTCGGCTGCGTTCCCGTCTTGGGCGCTGCGCTCAACATGCCCTGCGCTCCAGTCGAATACGCGAACAAAATCGGTCTCGGACCCGGACTCCGCCAGTTCTACGAAAAAAACTTTCAGCCGCGACTGGGCTTTGCGTATCGTCCTTTCGGAAACAGTAAGACTGTCGTGCGAGGAGGCTTTGGCATCTTCACGATGACTAATCTCGGCTGCTGTCCTTCAACACCACCAACATCGACGTCTCTGTTGTCCGGACCACGGCCAATTCCTTCAACAACGGTCAGCCAGCCTACCAATTCCCCAGTGCGCGTACGCAAGATTCTCCCGCCGCGATTGCTGGTACCGGTGATTTCTACCAAAACACGCTCACCGATTATCGTGACCCTCATATTACGCTTCGCGAAAACTATGTCGGCATGAGTTCCTACCGCATGAGTCAAACCATCGATCTGAATCAAGTGGAACCGAGTACCGTTTCTCCAAATCCGAATCCCAAGCCGTATACCAACTGGGGCAGGATTTTGTCCACGACCAACTCCGGTCATGTGCGCTACAACGGTTTGCAATCTGAACTCAACATGCGCGCACGCAGCGGCCTCACGTTCCAAGCAAGCCACGTCTGGGCCAAGAGCCTAGGCAACGTCGGCGGCGATGCACCTACCACTTTCAATCCTGAAATTATCTACGGTACGCCCGTCGCCAACCGTTTAGATCTCTCCGCCAACCGCGGCAACATGGCCGCCACTCGTCGCAATCGTTTTCTACTTTCCGCCGCGTACGACCTCCCGGTCGGCCAAAATCGAAAACTCTTTTCACACATGAACCGCTTCGCCGATCTCGCTTTCGGCGGATGGTCGCTCAGCACCGCGAGCCTATGGGAGACCGGTCCCTATCTCACACCCGTCACGAGTTCTAGCCACGATCCGGGAAACCTGAATCTCTCCTACCGCGGCGCCGTTCAACGTCCCGACTGCGTCGCCAACGGCAATGTGGCGAATTCTGCAACCGGAAGCATGTTCAACATCGGTGCCTTCAATCCAATTCCCTCGGGTCCTGTTGGAAACTGCGGTGTGGGTATTCTGGAGGGTCCCGGTACCACTGCGATCGCTGCCGGGCTGTCGAAGACGTTTCATCTTACCGAGCGCATGCGCGAGGTACACCGGAGGTACATCGAAGACGACGATCCTGCAACTCACCCAGTTTCAACGAGGAACAATGGTGCCCGGGGTGGGAGTCGAACCCACATGAGGAAAAATCCCCGGAGGATTTTAAGTCCTCAGCGTCTGCCATTCCGCCACCCGGGCCAAGGGCAGAATTAAAACATAGCATAGTCTTTGCGTTCTTCTGCGCTCGCGAGTAAGGATTGGCGCTGCTCTTTCGCCCAGTTGCGTCCGGTTGCGTTCTCCCTAAACCAGAACGACTCGGAGGGAACGTTCCCCGCCGGGCCGTCGGAAGAATAGTAATCAAACGACAGGAATCAGAAATAATAGCGAAGCGAAAGTTGCAAGTTCCGCTCGCCGCCGCCAACACCACCGCCTTTGCTGGTTACTTTGCCGAAATTGGCGCTTGTTGGGTCAAAGTTCACGCCGCCTCCGCTGCCGCCACCGAGGTTCGGATGGTTGATGAAATTAAACGCTTCGGCGCGGAACTGGAATCCCATCCGTTCGTTGACTGGGAATCCCTTAAAGAGGCCCAGGTTCCAGTTCTGGAAGCCTGGTTGGTAAATGAGATTTCGGACGCGTTGATGGACGAAGGTGCCGGCTGTGGGTTGAATGAAGATCGGGCTGCCATCGGGATTCTTGGTCGCGAACCACTGGTTGGGGTCGCTCGGACCTTTGGCTGCAAATTGTCCCAATATTTTCGGATCGCCGTTAACGAGCCAGTACTGACCGTTGACGCCGCACCCAAAATTGGAATCGAGGCCAACGCCAGCGTAATCGCTGCTGCCCGCGACGCCGCAAGGCAAGCCAGTCTGGAACTGCGTGACGCCGCTGACCTGCCAGCCTCCCAATAGCTTGCCCGTCAGGCTGGAGCGATTCTTGAAGAATGGAATGTCGTAGAGATAATTGAAAACCAACACATGGCGGGCATCGAATTCCGCGGGCCCCCACATCATGTCCGGGTCATAGGTGTTAGGGATGACGTCGCGCTGGTTCGAGCCGCTGTCCATGGTTTTGGAGAACGTATAGGAGACGCCGAAGAGGAGGCCTCCTGAGTAGCGGCGGTTCCAGGCAACTTGCAACGAGTTGTACGTTGAACTGGCGACGTTGTCGGTTTCACGGATCGAGCCAAAGCCTTTATACGGACGAAGGAAATTCACATTTGCGGTCGGGTCCGCGGCTCTGGCAGCCAAGGTCGGTTGGTTGATGTCCGCTTCGCGCTGCAGGTGCAAGCCTCGACGAGCCACATAGCCAACGCTGACCAGCGACTTCCAAAACATTTCGCGTTCGAAGGTAAAGTTCCAGGCCCATGCCTCAGGGTTGTGAAAGTTTTTGCTTTGAGTGGTCACAACCAAGGGAGCCTGGGTGCCACCAGAGGTCGGGCCGAGATCATCAACAAGGCCGTTGGCCAGGCTGGCATTGGGCTGGAAGGGAGGATTGCCGCCCAGGAAGATCGAGTCGCTTACACCGAGGCGCGTGATAAACCGGCCGGCCCCCGCGCGAAGAACCGTCTTGCCTTTGGCGTCCAAAGAATAGGCGACGCCGACACGAGGTTGAATGTTTCCCCATTGAATATCGGAGTAGTGGTCGGGCACTCCACGAAACAGATCGTTGTAGAGTCCGGAGTCTGCCTCGGGCACGCGTCCGCTGGCAGACGATGGGAAGCCGCTTCCCGGAATCACTATGCCGTTATAGCGCTGGTCAATCGTAGGAGTACCGACGATGAGGCCGGTGGTGTGATCAATCGTTACAGCGTTATTGGAGTCATAGAAGCGTGGGTCGAAGACCGCCATGTTGCGCCATTCTGCGTGATAAGGAACGACAACGGTGTAGCGCGCGCCGTAGGTCACGGTCAGAGAAGGCGTGGTCTTCCATGTGTCCTGAGCGAAACCCTCCCACATGTTGGCGCGGAATATGGTATAGGCACGGTGGCCGATTTCGGAGTATGTGTCGTAAAGCCCTAGCGCGGCGTTGGCTACGCCGAGACCAGTGCCGCCCGCGCGGCCGTTGGTGAAGGAAAATTGTCCGTTTTGGTTGTTCGTGCAAGTCGGGCAGGCCTGGACGTTGATCTCGTCATTGTCGTTCTCGCCCGAGCGCTCCCACAAGCCGCCAAACTTGATCGCGTGGTTGCCCTTAACCCAAGTAAGGCTGTCAGAAATGTCGTAAATGGGCCCGGCGGAGTGCGAAGGATAGGGCCCGCCGCTCAGAGTCGAAAAACCGGACATTGTGACGGTGGGAATACGAGTCGGGACCAACTTTGGGTCCGTAAATATGTATTGATACAAGTCGCAGGGCACAGGGGAGCCGTTACAAGCCTGTGTGCGATCGAAAAAGTTCTTCGGGTCAATCGGGATCTTGACGATGTCCTGGCTCGCAGTGACGAGGAATTCATTCACCTTGCTCGGGCTGATCGTCCAGACGTAGTTGATCGAAGCGGTTCGGTTGGGGCGATTAAAGAACTTGGGCGTGCGGTCGGTGTTTCCGTCCAGCGGCTGGTACTCAAGATAGTAATAGTTAGTAGCGCGCAAGCGGAGGTGATGCTTCTCCGAAGGATTGACGTCAACGGCAAATGTGTCTTTGCGTTGGTCAAAGGTGTGGCGCTTGGCGGCGAACCAGTTGCCGCCAGCCACGAATCCAGTAGGGACCGGCCACATATTCAGGATGCCGATTCCGTCTGGGCTCAGACGGCCCGATGGAATGACGTTTCCGGGGAAACATCCCGTTGTATCAAATACGGGCGGCGAAATACCCGGGTTAAGAACCTGACCGCATTGCGATGCAGCCGCGGACTGAGGGTCTTTGACGTATACGGGAATCTTGAGCCTCTTGGTGGGATCCGCAGGATCCGCAATCGTCCGCGCGATGTATGGATTATTGGGATCGAGAAGCTCGCTGAAATCTCCTTGCCGCATTTTGGCCGAGGGGACGAGCAAAAGACCGGCGCCTCCCACTGAGGAGCCGGACTCCTGGAAGTTATATTTCAGCCATTCCTCTCCATAGTAGAAAAACACCTTGCTCTTGCTCGTGTTGAATTTGTCGGGAATGTAGAAGGGACCGCCGATATTGAACCCGAACTGATTGTAGTGCACTGGCGCGGCATCCTTGGTGAGCCCACTGGTGTTCGCGTTACGCGCCCACGTATTCGCGTTGAGGGCGTTGTTGCGAAGATACTCATAAGCAGCCCCGTGAAACACGTTCGTTCCCGTTTTCGTAGTGAAGCGAATTTGTGCGCCGGACGTACGACCATATTCAGCGGCGTAATTCGAAGTGAGAATCTGAACTTCCTCGGTGGAATCCACGTCCGCCGCACCCAAGCTGGTACCGTTGGAGCGGGTTCTTGTGGCGGGAGCGCCGTCGAAAGTAATCAGATTCTCCGGATTGCGTGAGCCATTGAAATTCGCCGGCCCCTGCGTAAAACCAAAATTTAAGTTGGCGAGCGTGGTTCCGCGCGCACCGGGGACAAGTGCGGCGAGCCAAATCGGGTTGCGGCCGTTCAACTCGAGCGAGTTGATCTGTTCACGCGTGATAAGTTTTTGCACGGCTCCCGACTCCGTTTGCAACTGCACTGTCGAAGCGGATACCTCAATCGTCTGCGTGGCGGAGCCTATTGTCAGCGCCGCGTCCACAACTAGATCCCCGGTCGGGTCAAGCTTGTTGTCAGATGACTGATATCGCTTAAAACTTGCGGCTTCGATCGTGACGGTATACAAGCCAGGCGGGACATTCGTGATCACGTAATAGCCCGATTCGTTGGACGTCGTTTGACGTTCCACGCCGCTTTGATTCCGGGCCGTGATCTTGGCACCCGCGATACTCGCTCCCGAGGAGTCTTTGACAAATCCGGATATCCTGCCGAGGTCGGACTGCGCAGAACCGATTCGTACGCCACTAAGCACCACAACGAGCAGAAAAACACTTCTCACCAGGGACGAAAACGACGAATACGGCCTTTGCATTGGTTAGCCTCCGAGGAAACAAACTCATGCGGCTCAGCGAGATCCGCGTGCAAGCGTGAACAAAATGATGCACTCAGGCACCGACCAGGTGTGTGAGTGGCGCCTAAATATCGCAACAAATTTCCGCAGTCAAGTGTTTTTGATTCAATCCAACGCAATTTTTGTAGTAGGGTAAATACCCGATGTAAACAAACGGCGCGCGCTCATATTGTGAAGGGCTGACATGAATCCCGTGGCCAACAACGGACCGCTAAAGCAGCTCGACGATTGGGACGATTTTGTCGCCACTCGGTATCGCCAGGGCAAATCAGAAGAAGAATTCCGTAATTACGAAGCCGACGCAAACCCCACGGTGACGCAGTTCTATCGCCAGAATCATGCCGGCCAGACATTCGATTTCGTCGTCGATAAGAAAGCGGAATATTGCAGCCTGAACCGCGGCAAGAAAAGTATCTGGGAGATGGCTGAATACCTGAATACGCTGGTCGACGAAAGCGATCCTGACACCGATCTTACGCAGATCGAGCATCTCCTCCAGACAGCTGAAGCAATCCGGAAGGACGGCCATCCACGTTGGTTCATCCTTGCGGGCTTCTTGCACGACCTCGGGAAAGTCCTTTGTCTCTACGGTGAGCCACAGTGGTCCGTAGTGGGCGACACCTTCCCGGTTGGTTGCGCATACTCCGAGGAGATAGTTTTCCCTGAATTCTTTGCGGCGAATCCCGACAGTAACGTTGACCGGTACCGAACGAAATATGGTGTATACGAACCGAATTGCGGGCTCGACAACGTTCACCTCTCGTTTGGACATGACGAATACATCTTTCATGTCACGCGCAGATATGTGCCAGAAGAAGCGCAGTACATGCTCCGGTACCATTCCTTCTACGCAGCCCACCGGCATGGCGCCTACAGGCATCTTATGAGTCAGCACGACGAGCGTATGTTCGAATGGGTTCGGAAATTCAATCCCTACGATTTGTACTCGAAAGGGAGAGAGCGCCCAGACATGAAGGCGATTCTTCCTTTCTACGAAGACCTCGTCTCCGAGCTCTTTCCTGACCAAATCGACTGGTGATTTGTCGAGCCGCGCAAATGGCGTGAAACGGTATCACGCGCTAGCGCACTTAATCAGTACAACATGAAGATGCGCGGGGCTCTATTCACCTGGGCCAGCCGGGACTAACATCTTCT
>Ga0137410_10001797_pt1 | contig 14649 bp, 7 predicted proteins | sample CZODoug1_16funga_FD_108878 | JGI IMG/M metagenome (GOLD analysis project Ga0137410, IMG submission 108878) | Vadose zone soil fungal communities from Angelo Coast Range Reserve, California, USA - CZODoug1_16fungal (Illumina Assembly) | ecosystem: Environmental > Terrestrial > Soil > Vadose zone... | reverse complement strand
GATAAACACGGAGATCCACTTATGAAGAGAAAATCGTTTCTGGCGATCGCCATCCTGCTCGTCGCCGGTTCCTGGCTCGGTTGGCCGGAGAGCCGACCTGGAGCATGGGGCGGCTCAAAGGCTGAAGTCCACTACGGGCCGAAGGCTCCGGGCGCTCTGACATTCAGCAAGGACATAGCGCCGATCATCTTCGACAACTGCGCCTCCTGTCATCGGCCGGGAGCGGTCGCGCCGTTTTCGCTGCTCGGTTATGAAGACGTCAAGAAGCGCGCGAAGCAGGTCGCGTATATTACGGAGAAGCGGATTATGCCTCCCTGGAAGGCCGATCAGGGCGATTATGAATTCAAGGACTCGCGGCGATTGTCCGGCGAACAGATCGGGATGATCAGGAAATGGGTCGAAGCAGGCGCGCCTGAAGGCGATCCGGAAGATGCGCCCTCGCCGCCCGCGTTCAACGACGGTTGGCGTCTCGGCAAGCCCGATCTGATCGTGAAGATGAGCGAGGGGTACTCCGTGCCGGCGGACGGGCCTGACATTTATCGTAATTTCGCGCTGCCGCTCGATCTCGCCGAAGACAAATGGGTCAGGGCGATTGAGTTTCGGCCCGGCGCCCGCTCCGTGGTCCATCATACTCTCTTCTTTTACGACGCCACGGGCAGCGCGCGCAAACAAGATGAGGAAGACCCGCTGCCCGGTTACAGCGGAGGAATGGGCGGACTTGCCCGCGGCTCTTTGAATCTTGGGAGTCTATGGCGCGCAGCCGGCGGTCAACCGGCGCCTGTCGGCAGCCTGGGCGGATGGGCCGTCGGCGCGCAGGCGCGCCTTCTGCCCGAAGGGCTGGCCCGATATCTACCCAGGGGCGCGGACCTGATCCTCTCGACGCACTTCCATCCTTCCGGCAAACCCGAAAAGGAGGTTTCTACGGTCGGCGTCTACTTTGCCGATCAAGCTCCGACCAAACGATTCACCGGCATTCAATTGCCGCCGTTGTTCGGCGTCTTCAAAGGGATTGACATTCCGGCGGGCGCGACAGAGTACACCATCGAATATTCATTTACGCTGCCCGTGGACGTAAGGGCCTTCGGCGTCAGCGCGCACGCGCATTATCTGGGTAAACGGATGAAGCTGACCGCGCAACTGCCCGGAGGCCAGACCAGAACGTTGTTGTGGATCAGCGATTGGGATTTCGCCTGGCAGGATCAGTATCAATTCAAGGAATTCGTCTTTTTGCCAAAGGGCTCGCGCCTTGACGTGAAGATCACCTATGACAATTCCGCCAACAACCCTCGCAACCCGGCCAGCCCGCCGAAGCGCGTCCGTTGGGGCGAAGGCTCGAACGACGAGATGGGCAGCATGAGTTTGACGGTCGTCGCGGCGAATGAAGCCGACATGCCTCAATTACAACAGGCCTATCGCCAGCACGTGCGGTCGGCGTTCGTGAACAGGGCAGGCTCGCCATTAATTCTAAAGCGTCGAGGTCAGTGAGTGATTCATTTGGCTTTCGTGAATTTCACCGACCGCACATTCCCGTTCCCGTCCAGCATCGCGACCAGATTTTGTCCGGTTTGAAGTCTGCCGTAATCGAGAACCTTCTCTTTGCCCATGGTGCGCCTCTTGTACTTATTGCCGAAGGTGTTTTCGAGATCGACCATCGACCAGTTGACCAGCAGCTCGACGCCGGTCAACAGATGTTCGGGTCTGGTGAAGGTCATCACCAGGCCGCTGATGGGAGTCAGGTAGTTGATCCTGAATTCTTCGGCGTCGTCGGTCTCTTTACTTTTGAGCACAGCCGCCGTGCTCGTCAACTGGGCGACCTCACTCCCGTTGATGAGGTTGATGCCTTCGACCAGCCGGTAGAATAGCTTCAGCGCCTCGTCGGGTCGCGCGAACATGGGCTCCATCCGCGTGCGTCCCAGTTTGCCGCGCATCGCGCCGCTCAATTGCCCGTTAAGCCGCTCGCCGCTCTCCGCCGATTCGGCGAGGCTTGGGCGAGGCTCAGCGCCCGCTTTCGATTTGTTCAACGGCCGCAGGTCGGCGAGGGTCTTCGACGGCTGATCGCCGATCATTCCCCGCGCGTAATTGATCGGCACGGCGAAATTGATGTTCTGGCCGCTTTTTAAAAGGTAGGTGATGACGCCGATGACTTCGCCGCTGGAATTGAAGAGCGCGCCGCCGCTGCTCCCCTGGCTGATCGGCGCGCTGATCTGAAAGACGCGGTGAGTGTCGAAGCGGCGGACTCCGCTGATCACTCCGGTCGAAATCGAATTAACCAGGCCTTCGGGGCTGCTGATGGCGACGACAGCCTCGCCGGTTTCGGCCTTGTCCGAATCGCCGAGCGTGACCACCGGCAGCTTGAAGCCTTTGACCTTGACGATGGCGATGTCCTTGGCATCGTCCACGTCAACCAGGTCCGAGGTTTTGTACGCGTCTCCGCCGGGCAGTTTGACGCGCAGGCTGGCCGCGCCCTGCACGACGTGCAGATTGGTGACGACCGCCCCCTGCGGCGTGACGATAAACCCGCTGCCCTGCCCCATCACGCTGCCGCGTTCGTCCAGCGCCTCGATGATCACAACGGCCTTCGATTGCTCGCGCACGATCTCGCTCGGCGACTTCAACGCCCGATTTTGCGCGAAGACCGAGGCCGGGATAAAAAGCGCAAGGAGAGTGGTTCTGATAGTGGTTCGCATCTCTTGTCCGGAAATTCCTTGGAAACTCCCTGGGAGCGCAGGCATCCTTGCCTGCTTGCCTCGGTCAGTCGGCTATTGCCGGAAGCCCGCAGGCAGGGATGCCTGCGCTCCCAGGGGCGATTTTCATTCTTTTAGGGCGTCGCCAAGCGACATGAAGGCTCCTCCGTGATCTCTTCAAGGCGCTTGTGATTATAACCTATCCGAAGAGATTTCAATTCCGCTGACAAGCTGTCCCGATCAACGCCTCATAAAAACAAACGGCCTTCCATTCAGAGTTCAGAGTGAAAGGCCGTAAGAACGCTCACTTAATGAGCGTCAAAACTTCTGTAGCCATCAGCTAGAAGATTATTTTTGCGCCGAGTTGCATCGTGCGCGGATCGCGCACGGCTCCTATTTGGCCAAATCCCGCGAGCGTGACATTCGTGGTGGTAAAACTTCTAAAGTTCGTATGGTTGAAGATATTGAAGACCTCACCCCGCAACTGGAGCGAGAGGCTTTCCCTGAAACGCACATTCCTTGATAGCGTGAAATCGAAGCGCGTCGTCCCAGGCCCATTGATGACGCCGCGTCCTGCGGTTCCGGGAGCGTTTGGCAAGCCCGTCGAGCCATCGCCTGTGTTAGGAGGATTCCTCTGGAAACAGGAGGTGTTGAACCATTGCTCCGCGGTGTGTGGCGCATTCTCATTGGGATCACAAAGGAGATTGGGCCTGGCGGTTGGATTGGCATTGATCAGCCCGAGACCGGCATAATCAAGATTCGAAGTCGTAGCGGTGAACGGCAACCCGGTTTGGAAGTTGGCAATCCCTGACACCTGCCATCCGCCCAAAGTTTTGCCAACAAAACCTTGCTGGGCGCGGAAGAACGGAAGCTCGTAGACATAGTTGATTGTGAGCACGTGTCTGCGGTCAAGCGCCGCTCGTGCATACTCACTGCCGGTGTCATAGGTGTCTTGCGGAGACGCTGACCGATCATTTTGACTGTCCGTCAAATTCTTCGACAGGGTATAGGCCAAACCCACCGATGACACACCCGAGAAGCGGCGCATCGCCGAGACCTGCAAGCTATGATAATTCGAGTTGTAGCGCGGCTGTACCATAGCGATTGAGCGGTAGCCACGGTAAGGACGAAGCTGATCCAAAATCAGCACGTCAAGCACACCGGATGCGTTCGGGTTTCCATTCGCCGTAGCCACATTTCTGAATGCATATCCGGCAGGTTGGCATGGCGCCAGGGTCGGAGCGGGCGACTGGGCGTAATAATTATCACCTCGCGCACATGTCGAATTGAGCGCTTTGCCCGGCGTCAGGTCGTTCAGTTCGGTCAGGCCGATCAGATGAGTTCCCTTTGAGCCGTAGTAACCTATGGTCAAGATCGTGGATTGGGTCAATTGCTGCTGCACATCCAACGACCAGTGCTGCATGTAAGGCATGCGCCAATCCGTTTGAACCGCGCGCAGGCCCTGTGCGGCAGCCCCGGCGACAATAGCGGCCGCCGGATTGTCCAATCGGACAGCCGACCCGCTAACGGTCTCCTGGTACGGCGGGTTGGTTCCGATGTTATTCAGGAAAGTGCCTACCAGAACCTGCTCGTGGTAAATGCCATAGCCCGTGCGAATCGCCGTCTTGCCTTTTTGGAACGGATCCCACGCCACTCCGATGCGCGGAGCGAAATCGGTTTTGGGGGCGTCAATCACATACTTGCCCCATGGTGATACGGTAGGGTTGCAGTTGAAGGCGGCCGGACCGGTCGTGAAATTCTGTGAGTTGACAATGATGCCGTTGCAGTAATTCCCCGTGCCTGCGATGCGGTTGCCCGCGCCGGTTACCTGCGGCGCATTTACCGCGTTAAAGAGCGACGGGTCGAAATTCGAGAGCCGTCCATTCTTGTCGTAGGGAGACGGGAAGTACGAATAACGCACGCCATAATAGAGCGTCAGATTCTTGCGCACACGATATTCATCCTGCCCGAACGCTTCCACCGCTTTCTGCCGCAAATCGGCTGTGTAATCGAAATGCGCCTGCGAAAACGTCGTCACATTGCCGAGCATGAAATTCGCCCAGCGCTGCAGGTTTTGGGCCACAGGCGTAGTTATCGCGTTCGCCAAAACCGCGCCGTTCGGCAGCGTGTAATTCTGCGGGAATGTCTGGCCGGTCGGAGGGGTAAAGCCAAACGCGCTGAAAAGGCCTTCATTGTTACCTGCCAGAGCGTTTTCATTCTTCCGATAGATCGAGTAAACAGCGCCGGCCTTGATCGTGTGGGCGCCGAAAATCCCCGTCAAGCTCCCGTTGAAGTTATGCTTATAAGAAAAATTGTCATACGGGCCGAACCCCGATAGGTTAGCGAACCCATTGTTTGTAATTGTCGGCACACGGTCGCGGGTATTGGTAAATGGTAGCGTGACAGGAACATTTGTGTTTGCCAGCGCCAGCGTTCCAACGTTCTGGCTCAGAATCGCGCCATATCCATAGGCATAGCGTCCCTCGAAGATCAGGTTCGGACTGAAGGTGTACGTGGTTTGGAATGTGTGCGTCTGGCCCGGAGAGTTTGTCTGAGTGGTTGCGACACCCGGCAGCCCGGAACCGTTTGAGAATAGCGAATTGCCGTCTATTGTCGGAATCGAGTCGTGCTGATACCGATAATAGGCCGACCACGTGGGAGAAATGGCGTAGTCGATCTTCACGATCTCCTGCCGAAAATCAGCCACGTTGGGTATCGAAGTGGACAACCCGAATGGATTGGCGACCGTTTGACTATTCGGCAAAGGAAGATTGTTGTAGATTCCGTTGATGTACGCTTGGGCCGCCGGGCTTAACAGATTCGCTGGAATTGGCGTATTGGCCGGCAGGATGAACTGCCCCGTGCATGAAGTCTCTCCCAACGCCGGACGATTTATACAAATCGGAATTGGGAAGATTCCGTTACGCAATTTGGCGTCAGGCACACTGACGATGCTGGAAGGAGAAAAACGCCGATCACGCCGGAATTCCTGTGAGAAGAAGAAGAAGAGCTTCTCTCTGGATTTCTCGTAACCGACCGGGCCGAAAACTTTCTTGGGTAGATAAATAGGACCGCCGAGCGTCCAGCCAAAGTTGTTGTAGCGAAACGGCGGGCGTTTCGCTTTGCCGTCCGAGTCTCGCCCAAATGGAGGGTTGGCAACCCTGTTGGTCAGGAAATCATTGGCGTTCAAAACTTCGTTGCGTAGGAATTCGAAGGCGCTGCCATGAAACTTGGATGTGCCCGCGCGGGTGATGACGTTGATCTGTCCGCCGCCGCTGCGACCTGATTCGGCCGGAAACAGGCCGCGCAACACCTTGAACTCGCCAATGGAATCAACGTTCGGATAGGCCTGGATAGTGATATTCGTGCCGCGATCCGTAATATCCGCGCCATCCACTGTGAAGGTATTCTGGCTGCTCCGCGCGCCGTTGACCGAGATGTTGATCGTGTTGGCCTGACCGCTGGGATTGGTGTTGCCGACGTAGACCTGGTCAGCCAGATCGTTGGTCACGCCCGGCGCCAATGCGATCAGTTGCACCCAGTTGCGATTGTTGAGCGACAGCTCGCGTATCTGGCTCCCGTTGATCAACGTCGAAACTGTCGGCGTCGATGTTTCAATTGCGACCGCCGAAGCCTCGACCGTCACCACTTCCGAGACGGCGCCCACCTCCAGAATCACGTCCACCGAGCGCCGCTGATTCAGATCCAACTTTACGCCGCGCTCGACTCGCTTCTTGAAGCCCGTCGCCTCGATCGCGATGTCGTAGATTCCCGCCTGGAGCAGGGGCGCGGAAAATTCTCCTTCCGCGTTGGCGGTTACGACGCGAACGACAGCCTTCTTTTCCGCATCGGTAATCGTCACTTTAGCGCCCGCAATCGTAGCGCCACTCGAATCGCGCACCGTGCCCAAAAGACTGCCTGTCACCTCCTGGGCATTCGCGATCAAAGTCAAGAGCGCCAATAGAGCCAGCGCTGTAACTCGTATTCGATATTTGAATATCAAGGGTTTCATAAATGCTCCTTCGCAGTTTCGTATTCTGTTTTCCTACTTTTTTCCTACTTGTCGATGGAATCGCTCGCGACTGAGATCGGAATCTCTCAATCTTCGGTAGTCAGTGATGAAACCCAGCAAAGCTTTAATTTAAGAGGAATCGCAGCCGGCGTCTTCAATGGTCATCGCCAATTCTGCCGGCGAATTAAGGTCTAATTTAATGTCTGTAGATTATCAAGTCTTCCGGATGACCGCAAGAATTTTTCCTCATTTAATGTCTTAATGTCCGAGTAAATCGACATTTTCGGGAAAGAAATTGTCAGGTGGGAAATCTTCGCGGCGCGAAGATGGCGATTTATTTCTGGCGGAGTTTGGTCACAGGCGGGGCGAAGCCGCTGAGCGGCTCACGACTATCAAGCTCTTCGGCTGATAAAAACTCCTATTGCGACATCGACGCTCCCGAGGCGTCTTTCAAGCCGTTGCGCACTTTCTCGAGATAATCTCCCTGGGGATTGACGTCTGAAACTTTGATCGTGCTGTCGTAGGAAAACAAAATGAAGCCCTGCGCGCCCAACTCGCGAGCCGCCCGAATTTTCTCGACGGCGCTCTCAGCCGTTTGTTTGTGGGCGCCGATGCCGCCCCAGACGCGCTTCCCCGAAGCAAGGCTCATCGCGACGCCCAACTGTTTGCGGAAAGTTTCGGTGTCGGGGGTGTAAGCCATCGGGCAGACGACGTCGAGCCATCCCATTTGCAGCCACCTTTTCCAATCCTGGAAACGCGAGCGCTCGGCGTCCTCTTCATTAGCGAAGACCGCCGCCGAAATGATCGCGTTCGGCTTGACCCCTTTGACGCCTCTGTAGATTCGCTCGACCAGTTCGGTCACCTGGTCGCGCTGGAACTCGGCGTAGGCCGCCGGGAACGTCCTTACGTAAAAGAGCGGATCCTTCCGGAACCGCGCCGCAAGCGCCAGGCGGTCACGGCGCGTCAGCTTTTTGTCGAACTCCTGGCGGAAGCGATCGATGGAAACTCGGCTGTAATCGTATTGCGGGTTCGGATAGCGCACGTAATCGAAATGCAGCCCGTCGACTTCGTAACGCGTGGCGATGTCCATCCAGATGTTGAAGAGGTTGTCCTTGACTTCCGGGTTCGCGGGCGAGACGAACAACCCCTCGAGTTCGCGGCGATTGACGCGCGAGAATTCGATGATGCGGTCGAGGTATGCGCCCCCGTCAGGCTGGACGTCATAAAGCTCGGCGCCGATTCCGCGCGGAACCATCAGCCAGTCAGGGTGTTTGTAGATCGAGTGGTCTCTCGATACCGGCAGCGAATCGAGGTCCGCGACCAGATAGATGTTGATCCATGCGTGGACCTTGATCCCGTAATGATGCGCTTCGCTAATCGTCATGGCCAGCGGGTCGAAACTGGCCGGCTGCCGGTTGAGCGGCTCGGCGCGAGGCTCGATACTCGAATCGTAATATGCGTCGCCGCGCCCGCGCACCTGAACCAGCAGGTCGGTAAAGCCGTTCTCCTTAGCGCGCCGCACCAGCGCGCTAACGGATTCAGGCGTCTCCATCGTCGTTCGCACGACCCACAACGCTCGGGTTTCGCTTGTCTCGGGCTGCGGCGTTGGCGTCGGTCTGGGCGTCACGGAAACCGGCGCCTGCTGCGAAGACAATTGTGGGCCTGGCGCGTCGGTCTGTTGTAAGGGCAGCATCGCGCACAGCAACGCCAACACATATAAACAGATTATTGCGATAACTCTTTTCATTAAGCTGGTGGTTGGTGGTTGGCGCCTGAGTGGTTGGCGGATAGTAGTTGGTTATTCGTCGCCGAAATCATCCGGCGACAAGTGACCAACCACCAACCACTCAGGCGCCAACTCAATACAACAGATATTTACTTCTGATCGCCCGGAAAGCGTCGAGTTCCGGCTCCCAGACCTGGCGCATGGCGCGAGCGTCCGAGCCTTGACGGAAGGCCTCGAAGACTTTCTGGCTGGCGAGCAGACGGTTGAACCTGTCTATCAAGAAATCCTGGGGGAAGAGTTTTCTCAACTGCGCGGCCATTTCGAGTCCGGTACTGACTGGCTCGAAGAGATCGCGGTTAGTGACGATGATATTGACGCCGCCGCATTCGGCGTCTTTGTGAACGCTCGATTTGGGGGTGAAGCGCAGGGGCACGAAGCGGACGCCGGGCAATTCCGCTTTATTCAAAGCCTCGGCGAGTTTGCGGCCGTCGATCCACGGCGCGCCGATCACTTCAAACGGCGTGTCGGTTCCGCGGCCGACGGAGACGTTGGTTGGTTCGAGCAGACAGACGCCGGGATATAAGGTGGCTTCGGTCAGACTGCGCATGTTTGGTGAGGGGTTGATCCACGCAAGCCCCGTCGAGTCGAACCATTGCGAGCGCCGCCAGTCTTCCACACGCACGACGTGAAGATCGGCGTTGATGCTCCGCTCCTTGTTGAAGAGCTGCGCCAGTTCGCCGACGGTCATCCCGTGACGGATGGGGATCGGATGGTAGGCCGTAAAGGAGAGCTTGTCGGGGTCGGCCAGCGGGCCTTCCACCGCCTGGCCGTTGATCGGATTGACGCGGTCGAGCACGACGAAGGACTTCTTGTTCTTCGCCGCCGCCTCCAGCGCCAGCCCTAAAGTGGAAATGAAAGTGTAGAACCTCGCGCCCACGTCCTGGACGTCGAAGACGAGCGTGTCAATCTCTTTGAGCGCTTCGGCCGTCGGCGCTTTCGTCTCGCCGTAGAGGCTGTATATCGGGAGGCCCGTCTTTTCGTCGGTCGAGTTCGAGATGTTCGGCTGATCGAGCGCGCCGCGAATCCCGTGTTCGGGCGAGAAGAGCGCCACGAGCTTCACGCCGGGAGCCTTGTGGAGCAGGTCTATAGTGCTGTTCCCTTCGCGGTCGCGGCCCGTGTGATTGGTGATCAGGCCGACGCGCTTGTCTTTGAGCAACGCGAAGCCGTCGCGCTTGAGGATATCGATGCCGTTGAGGGAATGCGACGGGGCGACGGGGTGACGGGGCGACGGGGCGATGGGAGGACTTAAGGTCGCCCCGTCGCCCATGCTCCTCGCAAAAGGCGGAGCGATGACCGAAGCGGCGACGACCGACGCCACTCGCCCGCGCAGCGAATTGACGTCCGCAGGCTTCTTCGGGTCGAGCTTCGGATGGACGCGATTGCTCAGAAAAACGACGAAGGTCTCGCTCGACGGGTCGAGCCACAATCCCGTGCCCGTAAATCCGGTGTGGCCGAAGCTGCCGATTGGAAACAGGTCGCCGCGATTGGCCGAATAGCCGGTGTAGATGTCCCAGCCGATGCCGCGCGCCGCGCCGTCAACCGCGTTTCCGCCACTGGGCCGCGCCTCGGTCATTCGTTCCACTCCCATCGGACTCAATATACGGGCCCCGTGATACTCGCCCAGATTCAAAATCATCTGGCAATAGACGGCCAGGTCGTCCGCGGTCGAAAACAATCCGGCGTGCCCCGCGACTCCGCCGAGCAGGTAAGCTCGCGGGTCGTGAACCTCGCCGCGCATCAATTTTTCGCCGCGGTTTTCAGCCCGTTTTTCAGTTGGAGCGATGCGCGAGGTTAAGCTCGCGTCGGGTTTGTAGCCGGTTTCTTTCATCCCGAGCGGGCGGAAGATGTTCTCGGCCGCGAATTGGTCGATGGGTTTGCCGCTCACGCGCTTTACCAATTCGGCCAGAACGATGTAGTTGACGTCGGAGTAAATGAATTTCGATCCGGCTTCGGCCAGGGGCGCGAGTTTCCAGATGTTCCGCATCGCCTCCTCAGGCCCTTGCTCGTAATCCTGGATGTCGTTGTCAGGCATCAATCCCGACCGGTGGATGAGCAGTTGTTCGACGGTGATGTTCTTCTTGCCCATCTCGCCAAATTCGGGGATGTAACGCGAGACCGGGTCGCCGAGTCGAACCAGCCCGCGCTCGACCAGAATCATCATCGAGGTCGCCGTGGCGACGACTTTGGTGAGCGAGGCCAGGTCGAAAATCGTGTCAACGGTCATCTGTTCCGGCGCCGGCTCGACGGCGCGATTGCCGTATGCCCGCCGCCAGACGACTTTGCCCTTGCGGCCGACGACAACGACGGCGCCTGGCAATTGATTCTTCGCGATTTCCGCATCGATGATTTCGTCCAAATGGGCTAGGGCGGACGGCGACATCCCGACGGCCGCCGGATCGGATGTCGGCAGGGTCTTTTGCGCCGATTCTTGAACGGCCCGGGCCGGAGCGGCCCAGGCTAGCGACAGAATTACCAGCGCGGTTGTGATGAATCGAAGGTAACTATTCCGCATTCTCAAGCGATTCAAAATTATTAAAATGGGGCGGCTTGTCGAACTTTCTTTGCAGATAAGTGTCGCGCTTGTCTCACGGCGCGACAATTCAGGGCGGGGAACGCAGTTTTACACATACCAGCCCCAAAAGAAAACCCCAAACTTCAGATGCGCCAACAAAAATTCCCGCTCTCTCACACCCGCCACTTGACTATCGGCGACTCGTAGCTACTATGAGATGATCGTGCGCGATTGTTCGCAAAAAACGCGCTCCTGATCCTCTTTTGGATGAGGGTTTGATGAGGGGGCGTAAATTCACAACCGGCATGCCGAGACGGCGTGTGGGAGAGGAGCAAGTAGTGAAAAAAGGGCAACAAAAAGTTTTGGTCTTCGTCTTCGCGGCGTTGATCGCGCTCGGCGGAATCGCCTTAGCGCCTTTCGTTTCGGCGCAAGACCAGGGGCAGGCAAAGCTGTCGAACGATTACCAGAAAGCGATGGAGATCGTTCGCCAGAATTACGTAGTCGAACTCGATAATGAGGCCCTCACCAAAGCCGCCATCCAGGGCATGCTCAAGAGCCTCGACCCACACTCGGATTACATGGACCGGAAGACGTTCCAGGAGTTCAACGAGAAGCAGAGCAGCGAGTATTACGGCATCGGCGCGCAAATCGGCGTCCGCAACCGCGTCACATACGTGCTGGAGCCGTTCAAGCGCAGCCCCGCGGCGCGCGCCGGCCTGCGTTACGGCGACCACATCGTCGCGGTCAACGGCGAGGACACCAGTTCCTGGACTTCGGACCGCGTGCGGAACCTGCTGGTGGGCCCGCGCGGCACGGAGGTCACAGTCACGGTGAAACGGCCCGGAGTCGCCGAACCGATCACCACGACCATCACTCGCGACGCCATTTCGTACCCTTCTATCCCGAGTTATTACATTGTCAAACCCGGCGTCGGATACATCGGCCTGACGCGCAACTTTCAAAGGACGACCAACGACGAATTGACCGCGGCGATGGCGTCGCTGCGTGAGAAAGGCGCCGAAAGCTTCATCCTCGACCTGCGCGGCAACGGCGGCGGCTATCTCGACCAGGCCATCCGCGTGGCTGACAGGCTGTTGCAACGCGGACAGACGATCGTCTCCGTGCGCGGGCGTCCGGGCCGAGGCTTCGATCAGGACGCGATCGCCGAGATGGGCGCGTCCGAGAATTTCCCGCTCGTGGTCTTGACCGACCGCCGGACCGCTTCGGCTTCCGAGATCGTGTCCGGGGCGATTCAGGATCACGACCGCGGATTGATCATCGGCGAACCCACCTTCGGCAAAGGACTGGTTCAGCGCATCTTCCCAATCGCGTCGAACGGCGGCGCGTTGACATTGACCATCGCCCATTACTACACGCCGAGCGGGCGGCTGATCCAGCGCGATTACTCGAACGGATCGCTGTTTGAATACTACTTCCGCCGCAACGGCGGCGACGTCACGCCGCCGAAGAACACCTCCGACGAGAAGAAGACCGACCTCGGGCGCACGGTTTACGGAGGCGGCGGCATCGATCCGGACATCAAGGTCGAGCCGGTGGAATTCCTCACGCCGGAGTACTTCACTCCAACGCAGGTCCGGCTATTCTCCGGCGTCTTCCTGTTCGTGCGCGAACTGGTCAACGGGCAAATCGCGGCGCATCCGGAGTTCAAAACCAACGGCATCGAATACGACCACAAACTGGGGCCGAACGAATTTATGGTCACCGACAGCGTTTTGAACTCGTTCCGCGAATTCGCCACGAAGTTTTATAAAGACAATCCCGATTACGGCGTAACGCCGGCCATGATCGAAGATAACATTGTCTGGCTCCGCGCCCGGATCCGCTATGAAGTTCTGACTGCGGCCTACGGCGCGGACAAGGCGGATCAGGGTCTGGCCGACCTGGACGTCCAACTGCAGCGGGCTGTGTCCGAGATGCCCAACGCCGCCGAATTGACCCGGCGCGCGTGGCGTCAAAACACCGCGAATACCAAGCTCGGTCCGATCAACAGATCTAACCAGAAATAATTTTCGGCTAAAGACTCGACAATCGAACAAAGGCGGCTGATCATGTCAGCCGCCTTTTCTTTTTAACGCGGTGATTGATGGTTGGCGATTGGTGGTTGGTATCAGTTGAAATGGGCGCCCAAACCAACCGCCAACCACTAACCACCACCATGAGACTATGGAAATCATTGACACGCATCAACACCTCTGGGACCTCGATCAATTTCCCTACTCCTGGACTCCAGGCCGGCCCGCGCTCAACCGCAGTTTCAGGCCGGGCGACTATGACGAGGCGACGCGCGACCTGACGATCGCCAAATCGGTTCACGTCGAGGCCGACGTTGACGAGAATTTCATCCTCGAGGAGACCCTTCACGTCCTATCATTGGCCAGGAGCGACGACAATCCGATTGCGGGCGTCGTCGCGGCGGCCCGCCCTGAATACGACGGTTTCCGCGAATACATAGAACGGATCGCGGGGCATCGGCTGTTGAAAGGCGTGCGCCGCATACTCCACACTGAACCGGACCATCTCTCAGCGGCGACCACTTTCGTCGAAAACGTCAGATCCCTCGAAGATTACGGCCTGACATTCGACGTCTGCGTTCTGGCGCGCCAATTGCCGCAGGCGATCAATCTCGTCAAACGATGCCCGAAGGTCGAATTCATCCTCGATCATTGCGGCAATCCGAATCTGCGTTCCGACGCCGGAGGAGGAGAGGTCGACGAGTGGCGCGAACATTTGCGGGAGATCTCCGGCCTCCCGAACATCGTATGTAAGATTTCAGGCATCGTGGTCAACACCGATCTGACAGGCCCTACGAAATGGACCGCTGAGACCCTGCGGCCGGCCGTAGACCATGTGATCGCCTGTTTCGGGTGGGATCGCGTGATGTTCGGCAGCGACTGGCCGGTCTGCGTTCTGGCGGCGAGTTTCAAGCAATGGGTGGAAGCGTTGTCGCTCCTGACGCAAGACGCCGGCGCCGAGAACCAGCGAAAATTGTTTTACGAGAACGCTGTGCGAGTTTACCGACTAGACCGAGGTTAAAGTTCATTTGTGGTTGAATTCTTTTTCTCGAAATCCATGGCCGATGCGCGCCCCGGCGCGATCGTCGCCCCATCCTCCTGCGCCCTGATCAGCCCTGCCTTCCTTGGCTGCTTCGCGCTGACGACCTGGGCCACCGGCCTCGAATTGCTGAAGAGTCTCGCGGCGATCCCTCTGGCGACCCTATTCTGCTTTGCGCTGGCGCTCTCCTCCATATCGCTGTGGTGGACTTCGCGGAAATCGGCGTCAAAGCGCCGCGCGGCGCGATTCTGTGGGGCGCTCGTCGCGCTCGCCGGCCTGCTGACGCTCAGCCAGTATCTCGGCGCCTGGGACATTCCCATGACACTGTGGCTCTTCCGCGACGAGGCGGGTTCGCCGCTGTATCTGACTCGGATGTCGTTCAATAACGCGGTCTGCTTCACCTTTACCGGTTTCGGTCTGATGGGGCTGCGGAACGAGACGGAGCGCAAGAACAGGATCGCGCAATTGCTCCCCCTCACTTCGGGCTTCGGCGCGATGACGACCATCATCGGCTCTTTGTACGGCGCGCCCGACTCCATCGGGTTCTTCTCCTTCACCCGCGCCGCGACATATTCCGCCATAG
>Ga0137410_10001796_pt1 | contig 14651 bp, 10 predicted proteins | sample CZODoug1_16funga_FD_108878 | JGI IMG/M metagenome (GOLD analysis project Ga0137410, IMG submission 108878) | Vadose zone soil fungal communities from Angelo Coast Range Reserve, California, USA - CZODoug1_16fungal (Illumina Assembly) | ecosystem: Environmental > Terrestrial > Soil > Vadose zone... | reverse complement strand
TCCTCGTCAAGGACGTGCCCATGGGCAAGAAGAAGGACCTGGACTACATCGTCGACCTCATCGACTGGGACTTCAACACCTGCACGCACTTCAAGGACGCGTGCTACCTTGAGCCGCTGGCCGCCCAGAATTCGCAGAGCGAAGGCTGGGTCGACAAGTGGGTGGTCTACGGCCGCATCCACGGCAAGCAGCTCTTCTCGGCGCGCGAGCTGACGATCGATCCGGGCGTCAAGGTCACGATCAAGGACGCGGGCGCGTCGGGCGTCATCGCGGTCCAGGGCGAGGGGAAGATCGGCGTGCACGCGATCGACACCCCGGTGATGATCCGCTACGGACAGATGACCCAGGACGAGGTGTTCATCACGCACGAGGCGGCAACCGGGGGCGTGACGTTCGAGAACACGGGGACCGAGCCATTCGTGACGCTCCGCTACTACGGCCCGGAGGTCTGGGCGGAGAAGCAGTACCCGAACGTCGGAGATCACAAGAAGGCGGCGAAATAACGAGAGCATAAGGAGGACGGCGCGATGAAGAAGATTTCCATCGGGACGTGGGCATACTCGGTCGGGCCCTACGCCAACAATCCCATCCCCTTCAGCGACGTCGTGAAGGGCCTGAAGGAGATGAAGTTCGACGGCCTCGAGCTCGGCGCGTTCGGCGCCCATCCGACGCCCGAGAACCATCCCACGCTCGAATCGCGCAAGGCGCTCAAGGACTTCGTGAACTCCAACGGCCTGGAGTTCTCCGGCATCGCCGGCGACATGTGGAGCGAGAAGCTCGTCAACGCCGAGGACGGCGGCGAGAAGTACCTCGCCACCGTGAAGAAGAACCTCGAGTTCGCGCGCGACCTCGGCATCACCCTCTTCCGCGTCGACACCGTCCAGCCTCCCGAGCTGCTCGACACGACGGATAAGAGCCAGGCCATGGACACCGTGGTCCAGACCTGGCGCAAAGTCTGCAAGATGGCCGCGGACATGGGCATCCAGGTGACCTGGGAGTTCGAGCCCGGCTTCATCTTCAACCGTCCCTCGGACATCGTCACGCTCGTCAACGCGGTCGGCGAGAAGAACTTCGGCGCGATGTTCGACACCTGCCACGCGTACACGTGCGGCGTCGTCGGGCTGCGCCAGACCGGCGGCGAGAAGGAAACGTCCGCCGACGGCGTGCTCGACCTGGCCAAAAAGCTGCGCGGCAAGATCAACGCGATCCAGGTCATCGACTGCGACGGCTCGCTGAACGAGCACCAGACGTCGACGCACAACCCGATGGGCGAGGGCAACATCGACTTTCCGCCCGTCATGAAGGAGCTGGTCGCGAACTCGGGCGTTCCGCACGACTGGTGGACGATCGACCTCTGCTTCTGGCCCAACGCCTGGCCCGCGACGCAGAAGTGCAAGGAAGCGGTGGACGTGTTGAACGCCATGGTCAGCGGCGGCGCGCCTGCGGCCAAGCCCGCGGCGAAGAAGGCGGCGGCGAAGCCCGCGAAGAAGGCCAAGCCCGCGAGGAAAGCAACGAAAGCCAAGGCCAAGGCCAAGCTTAAGGCGAAAGCGAAAGCAAGAGCTAAGCCGGCCAAGAAGAAGGCCAAGAAGGGCAGAAAGTAGGCCGCGATGAAGCAGGTCAAAGTCCTCGTCATCGGCCAGGGATTCATGGGCGGCATCGCCCATCCCCGCGGCATCCTCGAGGCCAACCAGCAGCTCCGCCTCAGGGGGATCGAGCTCGTCCTCGACTGCGTCGCCGGCCGCAACGCCGACAAGCTTGCGGTCACCCAGAAGGCCTACGGTTACAACCGGACGTCGACGACCTGGGAGAAGGAGATCGGGAAGGCGGACCTGGTCGTCGTCACCTCGCCCAACAAGGAGCACGCGCCGATGACGCTGGCCGCGCTGAAGGCCGGCAAGGCGGTGGTGTGCGAGAAGCCGTTGAGCTCCTCGCTCGAGACGGCCCAGGAGATGACGGCCGCGGCGAAGAAGGTGGGCGTGCCCACGATGGTGACGTTCTGCTACCAGGGCGCCCCGGGCGTCCTGGAGGCGCGGCGCTTGATCCAGCAGGGGTCGATTCTCGGCAAGTCCGGATACTTCGAGGGGACCTCGGAGTTCCTGCAGGACTGGGGCCGCGGCGGGCGCACCAACTTCCGCTTCCACGCGGAGCAGGGCCTGGGCGGCGTCATCGAAGACCTCGGCGCCCATATGGTGGACGCGATCCAGTTCATCCTCGACCGGAAGGTCGTCGAAGTCGCAGCGCAGACGCGCGTCTATGACGGCGACGGAGAGGACCTCAGGATGCTCCGCGGCTCGGACCAGAAGTCCAAGGGGAAGGCGGTCGACGCCTTCGAGGCGATCGGCACCTTCGACAACGGCTGTTCGATCACATTCCGGTCGAACCGCACGTCGACGGGCCACAAGGCGTTCTTCGAGAACACGATCCACGGCAACCGCGGCGGCGTGCAGTGGGAGCTCGAGGACCAGGGCTACCTGAGGTTCTACTCGCACTCGAAGGCGGACGGATCGAAGGTCCCCGACCGCGAGCGCGGCTGGACGTCCATCCACCTGTCGGATCCGGGCGGCGGCGGCCACTACAACACCGACACGGTCCCGGGCCTGATCAACGGCTATCTCCAGTACTTCCGCTGGCAGTACGTGCACCTGGGGCTTCAGCTGCTGGGGCAGCCCGACAACACGTATTCGGTGCCGACGTTCGCCGACGCCTGCCAGGTGGAGGCGGTGACGGACGCGATCTACCGCAGCGGCTTGAAGGACGGCGAGCGGACCCGGGTCCCGAAGGTCTGAGTCCCCCGAATTCACATTGTCGGCGCGGTCCCCGCGGGCCGCGCCGATTTTTCATTTCGCCCCCTCTCTTCGAACCCCCCGTGCTAAAATTCATTCATTACCGGGGGTGGGGGAGGCCGTCACTTCCTCCAGGACGCAACTCGTAGTCCTATTATTTGCGAGCAGATCATGGCCGAAGACAAGGATCTCGACCTTCGCAACGCCCTGGAGCAGGGCACCAAGAAAATGGCGCTCAAGGACCTCGAGCAGCGGGGGTTCAAGAACGTCAAGGTGCTCGACGAGAGGGGCCTCGAAGAGCTGATGCGGAAGGCGGTCGACCGGGTGGTCAGCACCCAGACGGCCGAGGAGAAGACCCGCATCGTGGCGGAGTCTCGCAAGGAGCTCGACCGGATCATGAAGGAGCACAAGGCGGCGCGCTCGCGGGCGCAGCTGCTCGAGGCGGACAAGAACGAGCTCGTCGAGCAGGTCGAGGCGCTGCAGCGGGAACTGGAGCTCAAGTCCGAGCTCGAGGAGGAGCTCCTCCACAAGAAGTTCGAAGAGGGGACCGCCTCGATGCAGGCGCAGGTCGAGGAGGTCAAGAACCGCGCGCAGGCGATCGACCGGGAGCTGGAGCGGCTGCGCGGGGAGAACGCGAAGCTCGAGACCCACCTTGCGGTCGAGCGCGAGAAGGTCGGCCGCTACAAGGGGATCGAGCCGCGGCTCGAGACCGCGCTGCAGGAATCCCAGGAGCAGAACCGCCGAAACGCCCGACTCCAGACGGAGAGCGAGGTCTCGGGCCAGAAGCTGAAGGAGCTGGAGCGCGCATACCAGGGCGAGCAGTCCAAATTCCGGGAGGCCGACCGCGCGCGCACCGAGCTCGTCGAGCAGGTCCTCAAGCTGCAGGCGAAGGGCGCCGAGACCGCGCGGACGTCGAAGGACCTCGAGGCGGTCAAGGCGGAGCTTGCCCGCGTCGAGGCGCTGGTCCGGGACGCGGCCCGCGAAAACAGCGCCCTGAAGGCCCGCGCCGCGGAGCTCGAGGACCGCCTGCAGGAAAGCCGGCTCGAGGGGAACCGGGCGACCGCCGACGCGGCCCGCCTGGAAGGGGAGAACGCCCCGCTGCGCAAGGAAGTCCAGCACCTCCGCGCGGGCCTGGCGGCGCTCGAAGCCGCGCTCGCCGAGGAGCGGTCGGCGTCCCGGTCGGGAGCCGGCGAGACCGCGCTTCTCAAGGAGCGCCTCGGGCACAGCGAGACCCGCATCCGGGAACGCGAGATGGGACTCGACGGCGCCCGCGCCTCCATCGCCGGCCTGGAGTCGGCCATGGTCGCCGAGCGCGCCAAGTCGCTCGCCGCGGCCGAGGAAGCCGCGGCGCTGCGGAGGAAGCTCGACGAGGCCATGGAACGCGAGGCGTCGCTGATGAAGCGCCTGGCCGAGGCGGACCGTGTCGAGGTGGAGCGCGTCCACCTCCAGCAGGAGCTGGACCGCGTCCGCGTGGACATCACCGGGCTGGAATCCCAGGGAGTCGAGCTCGAGGCCGCGCGTCGCGCCCTGGCGGACGCGCGGGCGGAGGTGTCCGCCCTCCGTTCCGAGTTGGAACGGCTGGAGCAGCAGCACGACTCGCAACGCGAGAAGGCCGGCCTGCTGGCGACGGAGCTGGAGTCGGCGCGGAAGGCGCTGGGCGACGCCCGCCTCGAGGGCGCGTCCCTCCGGGGCGAGCTGGACCGCATCGAACACGAGCAGGAGGCGCAGCGGGAGAAGACCGTCATCGTCACCTCGGAGCTCGAGGCGATCGAGGAGAAGACCCGGAGCGAGGGCCAGGAGCTCGAGGCGCTGCGGCAGGTGTCGAAGCAGCTCGAAGACCAGCTGGCCGAGTCCCGGGCGGGGCTGCAGCAGGCCCACGCCGAGATGCAGAGCCTGCAGGAGCTGCTCCAGCGCGAGCAGGACGTCTCCCGCGACTCGCGCACCGAGACCACGACGGTCCACTCGCGGCTCCAGGACCTGACGGGCCATGCGGCCCGCCTCGAGGGGCAGCTGAAGTCGCTCTCCGACGACAACACGCATCTCCAGCAGCGGCTGGAGCTGGCGGACGACCACACCGCGTCCTCCAACGGCATCGGCGAACGGCTCGCCGTGTTGGAGCGCCTGATCGACCTTTCCCGCAAGAACGGCGGCACCGCGCGGGCGTCCATCGGCGAATCCCGCGCGGTCACCGACGCGCTGCGCCGCGCGCTGACGCTCGCGCGGCCGAAGCGGAAACGGAAGCCGCCGCTGACTCTCCAGGGCGGCGTCGCCCTCGACGGCCACGCGCTGCTCCAGGAATTCTTCCGGCGCATCCGCCTCAAGGAGCGCCTGCAGAAGCACGTCCCCGTGAAGGAGAAGGACGGCCAGCGTCATCCGTCGGAGCTCCTGCAGGACGTGGTCGCGGCCCTGATCGCGGGCGACAAGCGGCCGAGCCGGGACAAGGGGACGAAGCTCGAGATCCTCGGCCCGACCGGCGGTCCGGACGTCGCCGACCTGCGGCAGTTCGTGGGCCGCGTCTCGCCCCGCGCGAGCCACGCCGTCTCCCGGGTGCACGAGGCGCTGCGGAACAACCTCTTCTCCCCGCCCGAGAAGCCGGGGCGGGTGGTGCTGGACGTGAGCGGCGTCGATCTGCCCCGCTCGTACCGTCCTCGCATCGCGTACGATCCGGAGCGGAAGGAGTTCGTGCACGGCGAGCTGCGGACCATCCGCGACAAGAGCACGCAGGGCATCGTCCCGTTCCTCAAGGAGTCCATCACCAAGCTGCCGGGCGCGTTCCCGCCCAGCCGGGTGCGCTTCCGCCTCGACGCCAGCTACTTCACCGAGGACGTGATCCGCTACCTGAACCGCCGCGGCTGCTCGTACGTGATGCGCGCCCCCGAGCTGGCGGCGGTCCGCGACGCGGCCAAGAAGGCGAAGTTCCGCGAGCTGTCGGGCGGCTGGGAGGACGGCGAGTTCGAGCAGCGCATCCATCCGATCCGGAAGACGATGGGCCGCTTCGTCGTGGTCCGCCACCGCCTCTCGCGCCGGAACGGCCCGGAGATCAAGCCGCAGTTCCGCGACAAGACCTGGGAATACTGCGTCTTCGTCGTCGATCCGAAGATCACCCCGTGGCGCGCGTACCAGGCCTACCTGGGGCGTGCGGCCTCGGAGGCGTCGTCCTCCGCCCAGCTGGCGGATTTCACGAGGAGCAAGCTGCTGGGGAAGAAGCGGCGCCAGCACGGCGCGCTTTTCCCGCTGTACCTGATGGCCTCGGACCTGGTCCAGTGGTTCCGCCGCAAGGCCGTGCCGATGGACGAGCGCGAGCGCACGCTGGAGAGCCTGCGGAGCGACCTGCTCAAGCTGCCCACGACGCAGGAGCGGATGGGCAGCGCGGACCTGCCAGTGGTGCCGAAGCGCGACGCCAGCCGCAAGGCGTTCGACCGGCTGACGCGCAACATCCGGCGCCTGCGCCCGGTGAGGGCGTTCAGGTTCCGGAAGTAGCGCCCGCCCCGGGCTTCGGAGCCGGGGAGGGCCGGACCAGCTCGAGGGTGAGATCGTTGCGGGGCAGGAAGGACTGGAAGTTCTTCTTCTTGCAGAGGCCGGATCCCACCGCCGTCCTCATCCGGTGGAACCACGTGCTGGGATCATGCGCGACGCGTTCCAGGAGGCTCCGGAACTTTTCGACGCGCGCATCGAAACCGGGAAAGGCCTCCTGGTTGAATCCGATGCCGAAGACCTCGTTCGGCATGTTCGCACACGGACAGACGACGATCGCCATCCCGCCGGTCTTGATGACCCTCCGGATGTGCTTGAAGGCGGAGAAGACGTCCCACCCATGCTCCATGATGTGCAGGCAGATCAGGGTCCCCGCTTCGCCGTCCTGGAAGGTCAGCTGGGTGATGTCCTCGATGCGGTCGACTCCCGGACCCGCGCTGATGTTGCATCCCAGATATCGGCGGCCCGGGAAAAGCGACCGCAGATTGACGCTTTGTCCGGGAATCTCGTCGTACTGCCGCAAGCCGATCTCGATCACGGGCTCGGCGATGTCAAAGGCCGCCACAGCGCTCCTGGCGAGCTCGTGAGTGAAGTTGTTCAAAGGGGGTTCCTCAGGAGGAGGTCCGACATTGGATCGTGCTAGTCGCGTTGGCACTGTTTGTGCAACGATTCCGGGGTGCGCGTCCTGCGTCCCGGCAGGAGGACGGCTCAGCGGTGGACGTCGATCAAGATGTCCCGCTCTTCACGATCGTAGAGGAAGCTGCCGATGCCGCCCTGGTCCTCGCCGTCGGGTCCCACGCTCCAGACCGTCAGCGAGTCCCCCGTGCGGCGCGTGAGGAGCTTCGCGCCGAACGGATCGTCCAGGTCGAGCAGTTCGCCGGTCGCCTTATGGCGGGCCGCCACCCGCAGCAGGCGCAACTGCGAGCGGTGGACCCGGTGAAGCAGGTCCGACCCGAGCACCTCCTCGGGGGCCGTCTGGACGATCGGGTTCCGGCTGGCGGTCAGCTCGGCGGTCAGCTGTTTGAGAAGGCTCCTCGACTCCGTCCAGGGACGCTCGTCCGCGTCGCGCAGCGTCATCACCGCGCGGCGGATGGCGTCGAACGCCTCCGCCTTCATCAGGTGCGCGGAATAGCCGTAGCGCCATAAGGAGTCCTCCGGATCGGCGTGAAGGCCGACCAGCTGGACCGTGATCGAGTGGCCCGATCGGAGGAATTGGGCTCCGAGGGCGATCAACTCCAGCGCGGCCCGGTCGCCCCGGCGCGGGAACTCCCTGTCCAGGAGCTCCAGCTCCCGGTCGAGATTGGACATCTGGTCCCGCGAGAGCCGTCCGGCGGCCAGCAGCTCGCGCAGCTCCTCGAAGGCCGGCGCCATATCCTCGACGTGGTCGATGTCCGCCGCGAAGCGGCACGTGTCGATGAGGAGCTCCGTGGCTTCGCCCGCCTTCCCGGCCTCCGCGAGGAAGCGCGAAAGACAGACCGCGAGCGGCGCGATGGTCGCGGATCCGAAGCGGCTGGGGAGATTGAGCGCCCCCTCCTTCCACTCGAGATCGAGGTTCACCCGGCAGCGGCAGGAGGCGCGCCGGACGGCGTCGATCATCGACGAATGCCGGGTCAGCACGCGCTCGACGAGGGCGCGGTTCGATCCGGGGATCCCCTTCAGGTATCGCGGCGCGGCCTGGGATTCCAGGTCATAGAGAGATCGCACTTCCGAAAGGGCCTTGATGTAGTCGTCCCACGCATTCCCCTCCGTCGGCGTCCCCCGGAGAGGCGGCCGCGACTGGCCTCGCTTCCGGGTCTCCTCCATCAGCGCCTGCCAGTCCGCCTTCATGGCGGCCCAGCGCGCCTCGGCGACGAAGTGCACGATGAGGGTGGAGCCGCCCCACGCGAGGAGGAGAATGGCGGTCAGGATCCCGAGGATCCTCCAGAGGGGACGGCGGCGTTTCGGCGGAGCCTCAGGCATGCTACTTCTGGGCGGCCTTCCAGCCGCCCTGGAGGAGGGCCTTCAGTTCGTCCACCGTCTTCGCCCGGGCGGGCTCGGAGGAGAGGTTCTTCAGCTCCTTCGGGTCCGCGTCGTGGTCATAGAGCTCCACCCCGGCTGCGCCCGCATCCCACTCCGTATAGCGCCAGCGCTCGGTGCGGACGCTGCGGCCCATCTTCTCCCCGCGCGTGACCTGGGTGAACGCGCCCTTCTTCCACGGCTGCTCCGGATGGTCGAGCAGCGGCTTCAGGCTCGTCCCTTCGAGCGCGGGGTTCGACACCAGACCGCAGAGGTCCGAGAGGGTGGGGTAGAGGTCGACCAGCTCGGCCAGCCGGCCGGTGGACTTTCCCTTCGCCGCCATCCCGGGCGCGTGGAGCAGCAGCGGCACCCGGGCGGATTCCTCGAAGAGGCTCATCTTCTGCCACATGCCGCGCTCGCCGAGGCTCCAGCCGTGGTCCCCCCAGAAGACGATGACCGTGCGCTCGGCCAGCTGGAGCCGGTCGATCGCGTCCAGCAGCTTGCCGAGCTGCTTGTCCATCAACGTCGTCGCCGCATAGTACGCCTGGATCATGGGCTTGAGTTCTTTCTCGGTCAGGCCGTAGTTGGGCGGGCGCACCGTCGCGATCGCCATCTCCGGGATGCCGGTCCGGTCGGCCGACGGGAGCGAAATCTTGTCGAGCGGATACAGATCGAAGTCCTCCTGCGTCGCGACGCAGGGGACGTGGGGGCGGAAGAAGCCCACCGCGAGGAAGAACGGCGCATCCTTCCTCTCCTGGAGCTGCCGCACGGCCTCGTCCGCGATCAGCGCGTCGGTCTGCTCGTCATCGCTGCCCTTCGCCACGAAGTACGTCAACGAGCCGCCGATGTTCTTGTTCGACGGCACGAGATTGATGACGTCTTTTTCGTCGGCCTTGTCGCGGCCCTTGGGGTTGACGACGCGGTCCCACGAGACGGGGTCGTCCATGCCGTCGGTGCCGATCTGGCCGGGAACGCCGTAGTGATACATCTTCCCGATGCGACTCACGAAGTAGCCGCTCTGGCGGAAGAGCTGGGGGAGGGTGACGATGTCTCGGTGGTTCGCGCGGAAGAAGGCCCTGTTCTCGAGGACCCTGGTGGAGTCGGGGCGCAGGCCGGTCAGCAGCGAGCTGCGGCTCGGGTTGCAGAGCGGGAACTGGCAGTAGGCGCGCTCGAAGCGTAGGGAGCGCGCCGCAAGGCGGTCGATGTTGGGGGTCCGGACCAGCGGATGGCCGTAGCAGCCCAGGCCGACGTTCATGTCATCCGCGGCGATGAACAGCACGTTGAGCTTCGGCGGGCGGGAGTCCTGCCCCCCGAGGGGGAGGGGCAGCAGCAGGAGGAGCGGCAGGATTTTCATCATGCCTATTAGTACGCGTTCAGCGGACTTTGAGGCGGGGCGGGATCAGCAGCTCGCGCGCGACTTTCTGCCCGCTCATGACGCGCAGCAGGGCCCGGAAGGCTTCGCGGCCGATCGCCGCCACGTCCTGGCAGACGGTCGTCACCGGCATCGAGAAGAGGTCGGCCATCGCGATGTCGTCGAAGCCGACGATCTCGATGTCGGCGGGGACGTTCGCCTTCGCGGCCCGGAGGGCGCGGAGGGCCCCGATGGTCAGCTTGATGTTGGCGGTGTAGATGGCCGTGGGCCGCGGGGTCGATGCCAGCAGGTCGCGCGCCGCGAAGGCGCCCGCGTCTTCATCGGGTTTCACCAGCTTCATGGCGGCGGGCTTGAGGCCGTGCCGCGCGAGCGCTTTGCGGAAGCCGTCGAGCCGCAGCTCGTAGGTCTGGACCTCCAGGGGGCCGCCGACGTAGGCGATCTCCTTATGGCCTTTCTTCACGAGGTGGTCGACCGCGAGCGATGAACCGGCGCCGTGGTCGGTGCGGACGCAGGGGACGTCCTCGCCTTTGATCGAGCGGTCGATCTGGACGAACGGCAGGCCGTCCTTGCGCAGGTCGGTCAGGACCTCGTCGGTCACCGTGACGGGAGACACGATCATGCCGTCGACGCGGCGTTCCTGGAGCATCTGGACGGTGCGGCGTTCCCGGGCGGAGTCGCCGTTGGTGTTGGAGACCACGAGGACATAGCCTTCGCGCTCGGCCTCCTCCTCCGCGCCGGACGCGACCCCGGTCCAGAAGGGGTTGTTCAAGTCCTCGACGGCCAGGGCGACCGAGTAGGAGCGGCGGTCCCGGAAGGCGCGGGCGAGGGCGCTGGAGCGGTAGCCCAGCTCCTCGGCCATCTTCTTCACGCGGGCCACGGTGGCGGCGCTGATGCGGTAGTGCTCGTGCTTGCCGGTCAGGACGTGCGAGACGGTGGTCTGGGAAAGGTTGAGTTTGAGCGCGATGTCTTTCATCCGGACCATGAGCGTGGAAGTATAGGCTAATCCCAATTAGCCTGTCAACGAATCCCGGAGGCGAATTGGCGTTCCACGGCCTGCTAATCCGTGTTAGTCGTCCGGTTTTCTTGACTCGGAGCGGAGCGTTTGCCATCATCGGGCCCTTCCCATGACCCTGCTCTCGGTCTCCGGAATAGCGAAGTCGTTCGCGGGCGTCCACGCGCTGCGCGGAGTCTCCTTCGACCTCCTGCCCGGCGAAGTCCATGCGCTCGTCGGCGAAAACGGCGCCGGCAAATCGACCCTCATCAAGGTCATGACGGGCGCCCATCGCCCCGACGCCGGCCGCATTGAAATGGAGGGCCAGGAAGTCGTCCACAACACCCCCGAGCGCTCGCGCGCGCTCGGCATCGCCGCGATCTATCAGCAGCCCGCGCTCTTCCCTGAGCTCAGCGTCGCGGAGAACATGGCGCTGGGCTTCGAGTCGGGCGGGCTGTGGCGGCGGATCGACTGGACCGCGCGGCGGACCCGGGCAAAGGAGCTCCTCGCCCGCATCGGTGCGAGAATCGACCCCGACGCCCCCGTGAGCGCCCTGACCATGCCCGAGCAGCAGATGGTCGAGATCGCGAAATCCCTCGGCGGCCGGGCGAAAGTCCTCATCATGGACGAGCCGACGGCCTCGCTGCCCGAGCACGAAGTCGGGAACCTCTTCCGCGTCGTCCGCGAGCTCAAGGCCCAGGGGGTGGGAATCATCTATATCTCCCACCGGCTCGACGAGCTCTATGCGCTGGCGGACCGGGTCACGGTGCTGCGCGACGGCCAGAGCGTCGCCACGCGGCCGATGAAGGAGGTGGAGCGGCCCGAGCTGATCCGCCTCATGGTCGGCCGCGAGATCTCGGCGATCTTCCCGAAGCGCGAGGTGAAGCAGGGCGACGTGGTCCTCGAGACGCGCGGACTGGAGTGCCGCGCCTCGGGAATCCGGGGCGTCTCGTTGTCGATCCGCGCGGGCGAGATCCTCGGCCTCGCAGGGCTTGTGGGCGCCGGCCGGACCGAGCTGGCCCGCGTGCTCTTCGGCCTCACTCCCGCGACGGGCGGGCAGATCCTCCTGGGCGGAGCCCCGGTGTCGGTGCGGAGGCCGTCCGACGCGGTCGAACTGGGAATCGCGTACGTGCCCGAGGACCGGCGCCGCCACGGAGTGATTCTCGAACTGCCGATCGCCGCCAATACGACGCTGGCGATCCTGCGGAGGATCTCGAAGGGCGGCTTCCTGGATTTCGGCCGCGAAAATGCCCTGGCCGCGTCGTATGTCGAGAAGCTGGCGGTGAAGACGCCGTCCATCCAGACCCCTGCGGGAAATCTTTCCGGCGGAAACCAGCAGAAGGTGGCGCTCTCGCGCTGGCTGGCGACCGAGCCGAAGGTTCTGATCCTCGACGAGCCGACCCAGGGCATCGACGTCGGCGCGAAGGCCGAGATCCACAAGCTCATGGTCGACCTCGCCGAACGCGGCCTGGCGATCCTGATGATCTCGTCCGAGCTGCCCGAGGCGCTGGGCATGAGCGACCGCGTCGGCGTCATGCGCGGCGGTGCGCTCGTGGGGACGCTCTCCCGAGCCGAGGCCACCCAGGAGCGCGTGCTGGCCCTGGCGCTGGGCCACGGGGAAGGGGCGGCCGCATGATCCGCCGATATCTGCGGGAATGGTCGGTGGCGGCGGCGACGCTGACGCTCCTCCTTCTGCTCGCCTTGGTGAAGCCCCAGTTCTTTTCCGGCCAGAACCTCCGGGACATCCTGGTGACGAAAGCCTATATCCTCATCGCCGCGATCGGCATGACGATGGTCATCCTGGCCCGGCAGATCGACATCTCCATCGGATCGCAATTCGCGATCTGCGGGGTGCTGGCCAGCCTTCTGGCGAAGTGGGGGCTGCCGCTGTCCCTGATGATCGTGGGAACGCTGGGCGCGGGGGCGCTGCTCGGCGCCCTCAATGGGGCACTCGTGGCCGGACTCCGGCTTCCGTCGATCGTCGTGACCCTGGCGACGATGGTCTCGCTGGAGCAGGGCATCCGCTGGATCACCGGAGGCGAGCCGGTGCGGAACGCCGCGAACTTCCAGTGGCTGGGCCTCGGCCAGACGGCGGGAGAGATCGTCGTGCTGGCGACGTCGGCCGCGGTTCTGGCGGCGTTCGCGGCCGGTCTCCGATGGCTGAGGGCCGGCCGGGCCATCTACGCCACCGGCTCCGATCCCGAGGCCGCCCGGCTCGCGGGAATCCGTCCCGCGGGCGTCGTCTTCGGCGTCTTCGTCCTGATGGGCGTCTTCAGCGCGCTGGCCGCCCTCCTGAACGGGATCCAGTCCACGCAGGGCGATCCCACGTCGGGCCAGGGGCTCGGCCTTCAGGCGATCGCCGCGGTGGTGGTCGGAGGGACCGCGATCTCCGGCGGACGGGGAACGCTCTTCGGGACCTTCGTCGGATTCATCCTCCTGGCCGTCATCGGGCCCGCCCTGGTCTTCCTCCAGGTCGAGGCCTCGTGGGAGAAGGCGATCCAGGGTACGATTATTCTTGTCGCGGTCGCATCGGATGCGATTAATCTGAGGCAACGCAGGAATGTTGGCGCAAGCCTTGCCGCACGCTGAACGCCGTCCCGGGGTCCGCTTCGTCCCGACGCACGAACGGATCCTGGCGGTCCTGCTCCTGGCGGAGACCGCCGTCTTCTGCGTCATCGGCCGGCATTTCGTCTCCGCGGACAATGCGTTCGAGATCGTCCGGCTGAGCGTCGAGGTCGGTCTGCTCGCGCTGGCGATGACCCCGGTGATCGTCACCGGCGGAATCGACCTTTCGGTCGGCTCCCTGATCGCGCTCTCTGCGGTCCTGTTCGGGAAGTTGTTTCGGGATGCCGGCCTGCCGGTCGGCGTCGCCGCCGTCCTCACGCTCGGGGCCGGCGCTCTCGCGGGCCTGCTGAACGCCGCCCTCATTACGGGGCTCCGCCTTCCGCCGCTGATCGTCACCCTCGGCTCCTTCTCCCTGTTCCGGGGGCTGGCGGAGGGACTGACCGGCGGCTCCGACTCCTTCATGTGCCCGAAGTCGTTCCTGTTCCTGGGCCAGGGCGCCCAGATTCCCGTCTTTCTGGTCGCCGCGGCCGGCTTCTGGCTGCTGCTCCACCGGTCGGCCATCGGCCGAGGGCTGACGGCCATCGGGCTCTCGCCGGAGGGGGCCCGCCATGCGGGAATTCCGGTGGGGCGACGCGTCGCGCTGGTCTACGTCCTCTCGGGCGTGGTGGCCAGCCTCTCGTCGCTCATCTACGTCTCGCGCTACACCCAGGCGCGCGCGGACGCCGGGACCGGCTATGAGCTCCTGGCGATCACCGCCGTGGTGCTGGGGGGGACGTCGATCTTCGGCGGCCGCGGCCGGATCTCCGGCACGCTGCTGGGGCTGTTCGCGATCGCGATCCTGGAGCGCGGCATGAAGCTGGCGGACCTGGGCGACCAGCTGGCGCAGATCCTGGTCGGCGTCCTGCTCCTGACGGCGCTGGGCGCGAACGCGCTGCTCGAGAAACTCTCGACGAGGAGGGCCGCATGACGATCACGCGCAGGGAATGGATGGCGGGGGCGGCGGGCGTCGCCCTGGCGGGCTGCGGGGGCGGATCCGGTCCGGCGCCCTTCACGCTCGCGATGATGCCCAAGAGCCTGGGCAACCAGTACTTCATCAGCTGCCGCTCCGGGGCGGAGAAGGCGGCCCGGGACCTCGGCATCAAGCTGCTCTGGGACGCGCCCGCCAAGCCGGACGCCTCCAAGCAGAACGAGTTCATCGAGGCGTGGATCACCCGCGGCGTCGATGCGATCGCCGTCGCCTGCGAGAACGGCGACGGCATCGCCGAGTCGCTCCGGAAGGCGCGGGCCAAGGGCATCAAGGTCGTCACCTGGGACGCCGACAGCGCCGCCGATGCGCGCGACTTCTTCGTCAATCAGGCGACGCCGCAGGGGATCGGATACACGCTCACCGACGAGGCCGCGCGCATCATGGGCGGCGCGGGGGAGTTCGCGATCATCACGGCCAGCCTGAGCGCGGCGAACCAGAACGAGT
>Ga0137410_10001788_pt1 | contig 14670 bp, 15 predicted proteins | sample CZODoug1_16funga_FD_108878 | JGI IMG/M metagenome (GOLD analysis project Ga0137410, IMG submission 108878) | Vadose zone soil fungal communities from Angelo Coast Range Reserve, California, USA - CZODoug1_16fungal (Illumina Assembly) | ecosystem: Environmental > Terrestrial > Soil > Vadose zone... | reverse complement strand
TGGTGGTCATCGTGTTGATCCTCGGTGAAGTTAAGGTGTGGTAACCCAACCTTACCAAGACTCACGATGACTGCCGCTCTAGCTCGCGGCCGCCGCTCTTACACCACTACGCGGGACACGATCATAGTGTTCGCGACCTCGGCCTACTATGGCCGCGCATCACAACCGGTTTGGGATTGGATAAAAACGAAACTAGAGACCCGCAATGCCTAGCCCAGGGCGTGGCCGACTACCGCCCACAGGGCCTAGCGGCCCGCCTACAGACTTTGCAAACGTTCCGCCCCAAACACCGATGCTCGATCACAGCTTTACGCTGCAAGCGGTGATGGAGCTGCACAGATCAGTGGCGGAATTGGCAACTAAAACGGATCGCTTGATTCAGGACGTTGAGACCCAAGGAACGAAACTCGACGGGATTAGCCATCAGGTTTCGTTCGTCAAGGGTGCCCTATGGGTTTTCGGGGGGCTTATCGTTCTTGCCGCAACAGTCCTGACCGTGCTCGAGATAATCCAGAAAATCTCCCCGCCGGTGAGCGGCGCGGGCTAGAAATCTGGCGTCAGCTGAATCGGCTTCTGGGAGACAGTAGTCTCCACTGGCTCGCGATATCGCAGCCGCTTGCCATCCGCCGCTTGAATCGCCTCAACGACGCGCTCCCCATCCGGCAGATCGCGGCGGTTGTAGCGGAACTCGAACTCGGCCAGGTAGCGGTGCAGGTGCTTCTTGCTGACCGAGTGATAAATCCCGTTGATCCCGCGCTTCACGATGGAGAAGTAGCCTTCCACCGTGTTGGTGGTCACGTCACCGCGCGCGTATTCCTTAGCCGAATGGTTGACGGTTTCATGGTCACGGAACTCGCGATCAAGCCCGATGTAGCCAGCATGTTCGTCCGTCATGATCCGAGCGCGGCGGCTTACGTTCTCGCGGATCGCGTTCTTTAGCGTCTTGCCATTCACTTCCGCCAAGACCCGGGTGCGAACCCGGCCACCGCGCTCAACCATCGCGAGCACGACGGACTTGTTCTCATACTTCCGGTGGGCTTCGGCCTTGCCGCCGACATAGGTCTCATCGACCTCAACAATGCCGGTAAGTGGATTGCTGTCAGTTGGCGCCATCGCGAAGCGAATGCGATGGAGCATGAATAGAGCCGACTTGTACGAAAGGCCGGTCTGGCGCTTGATTTCGAGCGCGCTCACGCCCTTCTTGGACGTGGCCGCGCGCCAGAACCCGAAGCACCAGTGGCGCATCGGAATGCGGCTATCCTCGAACACGGTGCCGGTGCGGACGCTGAATTGCTGTTTGCAGCCACGGCAGCGCCAACGGTAGTGCGCCTCGCGACCGCCATCCTTGCCGGTCATCTTGTATACGTTCATGTCGCCGCAGCGCGGGCAGCCCGCGCCATGCGCCCAACGATGGTTCTCAACGAATTCGACCGCCGTTAGCTCGTCGGAGCATGCCGCTGGGAGGTCGCGGATTGGCTGGTCGTCCTTGGTCGATTGATTCTGTACTTTGGCCACGATTTAATTTTGGACTTGATGAAACCAGAAGTCAAGTGGGTCAATCATAAAATTATGATTTTCTCTCCGGATTGGTGCTAGACTGCCTCGTCATCGTAAAATTCTGATTCGCCGATGCGGCACTGGACGTTTCGGGACTTTCTAAGCGATAGCGGGCGGAACCTCATCCGGGAATGGATTGATGAGCAGCCGGTCGGCGCTCAAACGGATCTGGATGGCTTTATCCGCAGCCTAGAGGCCCAAGAGCGTCTGGGTGGCAAGCTGATGAAGAAGCTAACGGATGAGCCAGGGCTATTCGAGCTAAGGCTGTTGTCCCATCGGATTCAGTATCGCCCGTTGGTCTGCTACGGACCGAGAAGGCGCGAACTGACGATCTTGATAGGCGCAATCGAGAAAGGAGATGACTTTGAGCCACGAGACGCAAAACGAATCGCAAGGACTCGCAAAGCAATCGTCGACCGTGACCATACTCGAACCCGCGAGCACCAATTCAACTAGGCATCGCGAGATTTACGAAAGGCTTGGGCGCGGCAAGGAATATCGTGAAGCTTTCGTTGAAAGCGAAATCAATATCGGCATTCCCTTCCAGATTAAGGCTATGAGAGAAGCACGAGAGTGGACGCAAAAGGAGCTGGGTAGCCGCTCGGCAAAACAGCAAAGCGTGATCAGCCAACTAGAGACCCCCGGCTATGGAAATCTCACTCTGAGCACACTGAAGAAACTCGCGGCGGCGTTCGATGTCGCTCTAATGGTGCGCTTCGTATCGTTCCGCGAGCTCGTTAGTAGGGCCGCTCATCTATCTGATTCGGATATGAAAATTCCGAGCTATGGGGTGGATCGAGCGTCGTCGACAGTTACCACAACCAGCGCGCTCATTACGCAGAGTCAATCGACCGCGAGCGGTGGCCTATTAATCGGCAGGCTCCCTCCGCGCGCTGTAAACGTTAGAACGTCAGCAAACACCTCCGAGGAAACCGTTCATGGCTGAACTAAAAAGAATTACCGTTGAGAAAGTACACCGAAAGGTGTCCGACAACATTCCGACGTTCTATATCAACAACGTCGAAATACGTTCAACGCAATGGGATCTACGCCTTGCCCTCGGTCAAATAGCAGAAGTGCGCGATGGAACCGTGGAGGTGGTCGATCAAGTGCATATCTACCTCTCGCCGCAACATGCAAAAGTGCTAGCGCGTACTTTGAGTGAACAGGTGCAAGCGTATGAAGAAAATGTCGGGCCGCTTCCCCAAGCGGAGGTGGCCAGTCCGGAGTGAAGAGATAACGCCCGCGTGCCGGAAGCGGTAGACGGACCAGCTTTGGAAGTTGGAGGACCTCCGGGTCCGTGAGGGTTCGACCCCCTCCGCGGGCACCCTTAGTATAGGTGCGCTATGACCAAGGAAAAAGTGAAACGCGGCCCAAAGGAAGATAGGGTCAAAATCGAGGGCAAGTGGGAAAACGCCATCGACAAGGCTTTGGCCAAGAAGCGGCCGAAGGGCGGCTGGCCGAAGGACGAGAAACCTCCGAAAGATGGGACGGCGGATGAGGAATCCCAAAAACCGACCCGCTAGCCCCTAGCAGCTGCGCGGATTCCAGATGAGAAACGCTCGCGTCCGTCCCAAGAACCCCACCGAACCGCGTTTCGCGGCTCTTCCGTTTTAGTCCCGACGTTGAGCCGGATTCTCCGGCCCAACTGCCTGAGGCGATGTGGGTTTCAATAGGTACATACTTCCGGAATATCAATCGTCGCGTGGGAGAAAATCCGAAATGAGACGGGTGTGATCGGGCTCCTGCAACGGGTATCGGAAGCACGAGTGCGAGTCGACCGCGAAGACATCGGCGTCATCGGCCCCGGCCTCCTGGTGCTGGTCGGAGTGGAGCGCGACGACACCGAAGCCGCCGCCGATCGCCTGGCGGAACGACTCGTCGCCTATCGGGTCTTTGCTGATGCAGCCGGTCGAATGAATTTGTCGGTTCGTGACATCGGCGGCAGCGTGCTCCTGGTACCGCAGTTCACTCTAGCGGCGGATACCAGCGGCGGTTTGCGGCCGAGCTTCTCGTCGGCGGCGCCGCCGGCCCAAGGCGCCGCGCTGTTCGACCGCCTCGTGGCGAGCGTGCGGGCGAGCGGCGTGCCCTATGCCTGCGGCCGGTTCGGCTCGCACATGCAAGTCACGTTGACGAACGACGGCCCGGTCACGTTCTGGCTCGAGGCGTGAGCTCCGCCGTTTGCCGGCGGGAGCCACGAGGGTTTGGCGTATCATGGCCCCTAAGCAGCGGAGTGCGACATGGGATTAGGTGGAATCAGCATTTGGGAGCTGTTGATCGTGTTGGCCATCGTAGTGCTCATCTTCGGCACCAAGCGATTGAAGTCGGTTGGCAGCGACCTCGGCTCCGCGATCAAGAGCTTTCGCGGCGCGATGTCCGACGATAAACCGAAGCAGGACCCGCCGAAGCGCCTCGAGAGTCAGGAGCCCGACGCCGAGTTCGTCGAGCAGAAGGACAAGACCGGGCACGTCTGAGCCCGTACGGCTATGTTCGACGTCGGCTTCGGTGAGCTCGTTCTGCTGTTCGTGATCGGCCTGCTCGTGCTCGGCCCGCAGCGGCTGCCGAAAGTGGCCGCCGAGCTCGGCAAGTGGGTCGGACGCGCGCGGCGCACCGCGAGCGAGCTGCGCCGGCAGCTCGAGCGCGAGATCGAGCTTAGCGAGATCACCCAGCCGCCGCCGTCTCCGCCCCCGCCCGCGACGGCGCCGCCCCAAGCGGAGCCGACGTCGATCCCACCCGACCCTTACACGCCTGAAGCGCAGCACGGCCACGAGGCCCACTCGTCCGCCAACGGCGGAGCCTCCGATTCGGCCGCCGCCGAGCCGCCGACGCCCGCGCCGGCGGAGCCCGCGCCGGCCGAGACGCCCTCGCAACCGCAGGATCCGGTTCACTCGCCGCCGCAGCACTGATGAGCAAGAAACCCGACAACCACGAGCAGAACAAAGAAGAGCTCGCGGAAGGGACGCTCATGTCGCATCTGCTCGAGCTGCGCTCGCGCCTGACGAAGGCCGTGCTCGCGATCGTTGCCGTGCTGATCGCGCTGACGCCGTTCGCCAATCGCGTCTTCGACATCGTGTCCGCGCCGCTGCGCGACGTGCTCGGCGATCGGGAAATGATCGTCATCAAGCCGGCCTCGCCGTTCCTCACGCCGTTCAAGGCCACGTTCTTCGCCGCGCTGTTCATTGCGATGCCCGTCGTGCTGTTCCAGATCTGGCGGTTCGTCGCGCCCGGCCTGTACCGCCGCGAGAAGCGGTTCGCCCTGCCGCTGCTGATCTCGAGCATCGTGCTGTTCTACATCGGCATGGCGTTCGCGTACCTCGTGGTGTTCAAGGTGATGTTCGGCTTCTTCGCCAAGTCGGTGCCCGGCGGAGTGGTGATGTCGCCCGACATCGACGCCTACCTCGACTTCGTGCTCGGGATGTTCCTCGGGTTCGGGCTCGCCTTCGAGACGCCGATCGCGACGATGATGCTGGTCTGGAGCGGGCTCGTTCCGATCAAGGCGATGACCGGGGCCCGCGCCTACGTCTTTCTCGGTTGCTTCGTCGCGGGCATGCTGCTCGCGGCGGACGTGTTCTCGATGACGCTGCTCGCCGTGCCGATGTACTTGCTGTACGAGGCCGGCCTCTTGGTCGCGAGAATCATGATGCCCGAAAAAATTCCGGTGGAAAAAGAAGCTGGGACTTGACCGCGCGCGGCTCGCTCGAGCCGCGCCGCTCCGAAGAAAGGAAACCCTCGATGAGCCATGCAGTCGCTGCCGCGGGTGAGCGCGCGGAGATCTTCGGCCACCCGCGCGGGCTCGCGACGCTGTTCCTCACGGAAATGTGGGAGCGCTTCAGCTACTACGGCATGCGCGCGCTGCTGGTCCTGTTCATGGTGGAGCAGGTCGAAAAAGGCGGCCTCGGCTACACGGATCAGACGGCGACCGCGATCTACGGCCTCTATACGGCGGCCGCCTATCTCGTTTGCATCCCGGGCGGGTGGATCGCCGACCGGCTTTGGGGGTCGCAGCGCGCGGTTTGGGTCGGCGGTATCGTCATCATGTGCGGCCATTTCGTGCTCGCGCTGCAGGGCGTCCCCACGTTCTTTCTCGGCTTATTGCTCGTCTGCCTCGGCACCGGGCTCCTGAAACCCAATATCAGCGCCGTCGTCGGCGCGCTCTATGGGCCAACGGACGCGCGCCGCGACGCCGGCTTCACGCTCTTCTACATCGGCATCAACCTCGGGGCCGCGCTCGGCGGCGTCGTCTGTGGTTGGCTCGCCGGTTTCAACTGGCATTACGGATTCGCGGCCGCGGGCGTGGGCATGCTCGCGGGATTGATCCAATTTCACTTCACGCGCGACTCACTGGGCACCGCGGGCCTCGCACCGGCGACCGCGGCGACACCGGCGCTGCGGCGGGCGGCCTGGTCGACCGTCGCGTTGGTCGTGGGCGCGGCGCTGCTACTGCTCATGGCCGCGGTACGCGGTTGGGTCGTGCTCGACGCCATTCGTCTTCGCGACGGCGCGACGTGGGTGCTCGTGCTCGTAACGATCGCGTTCTTCGCGTACGTGTTCATCGCCGGCCGCCTCACGCGCGACGAGACGAAACGCGTGATCGTGATCCTGGCGCTCGTGCTCGCGTGCGCGATGTTTTGGGCGGGTTTCGAGCAGGCCGGCTCTTCGCTGAGCCTGTTCGCCGAGCGTTTCACGCTGCGCGACGTCGCGGGCTTCGAGGTGCCGGCGGCCTGGTTCCAGTCCTTGAATCCGGCATTCATCATCCTCCTCGCGCCCGTCTATTCGGCGTTGTGGGTGTGGCTCGCGCGCCGCAATCTCGAGCCGGGCGCGCCGATGAAGTTCGCGCTCGGGCTGATCATCCTTGGCCTCGGCTTCGTCGTGATGATCGGCGCCGCGGCCCTCGTCGCGTCGGGTCGCCAGGTGCTGCCGACCTGGCTGATATTCACCTACTTGCTGCACACGATGGGCGAGCTCGCGTTGAGTCCCGTCGGACTGAGCGCGATGACCAAGCTCGCGCCCCAGCGTTTCGTCGGCCAGATGATGGGCATATGGTTCATGGCAAACTCGCTCGGCTACGTGATCGCGAGCTCGATCGCGGGCACGTTCGACACCGGCAATCTCGGCGCCTGGCCCGGGCTCTATACGCAGATCGTTCTCACGACCGTCGGCACCGGGCTCGTGCTGCTCGTCTTCTCGCGGCCGCTGCGCAAGCTCATGGGCGGCGTGCGCTGAGGGCGGACGGATGAGCGCCGGCGCGCCACTGCTGCCGCAGCTCACGTTACGCGCCGTGGTACTCGGCCTCGTGCTGTCCGCCGTGCTCGCCGGCGCGAACGCTTACCTCGGCCTGTTCGCCGGCATGACCGTCGCCGCGTCGATCCCCGCGTCGGTGATCTCGATGGCCGTGCTCAAGGTGTTTCGCGACACGAACATCCTCGAGCACAACAGCGTGCAGACGATCGCGTCGGCCGGCGAGGCGCTCGCGGCGGGCACGATCTTCACGTTTCCGGCGCTCGTGATCCTCGGCTATTGGAACACTTTCGACTATCTCTGGGTCACGGTGATCGCCGGGCTCGGCGGGCTGCTCGGCGTGCTGTTCACGATTCCGCTGCGCCGTTCGCTGATCGTGGAACAGCAGCTCGCGTTTCCCGAGGGCACCGCCACCGCCGAGGTGCTCAAGCTCGGCGGGGCGGCGGGCGGCGCGCGGCATCTCGCGTGGGCGGCAGCGGCCGGCGCCCTGATCAAGCTCACGCAGACCGGTCTGCGCCTCTGGCCCGAAACCGCACAGCTCGCGGGTTACCTGGGCTCGCGCGCGATCGGCTACGTGGGCACTAATCTCTCGCCCGCGTTGCTCGGCGTCGGCTACATCGTGGGCCTCAACATCGCGATGCTCGTGTTCATCGGTGGCGCGATCTCGTGGTGGGTTGCGATCCCGATCTACTCGGGGCTATTCCTCGACCACGACCCCGAGCTCGCCGCGCAGCTCGCGAGCGGCGCCGGCGCGGCCGACCTTGCCAACGCGATCTGGGGACGGCAGATCCGCTACCTCGGCGTCGGCGCGATGCTGGTCGGCGGCGTCTGGGCGCTGATCTCGATCCGCAAGTCGCTGTGGTCGGGCATTCGCAGCGGGCTGCGCGCCGCGCGCCGTCCCACCGACGCGGGCTACGACCACACGGACCACGACGCGCCGATGAAGGTCGTGTTGCTGTGCACCGTGCTGTTCGTGATCCCGATCTTCGGGCTGTACTTCGCGATCGTCGGCACGCTCGGCGTGGCGCTCGCGATGACGGTTGTCATGCTGATCACGGGATTCCTGTTTTCGTCGGTGGCCGGCTACATGACCGGGCTCGTGGGATCGTCGAACAATCCCCTGTCGGGCATCACGATCGCGACGGTGCTGCTCACGGCCGCGCTGCTCGCGGTGCTGCTCGGTCGCGACGCCGCCAATGGCGCCGCGGCCGCCGTGCTCGTCGGCGCCGTCGTCTGCTGCGCGGCGGCGATCGGCGGCGATACGCTGCAGGACTTGAAGGCCGGTTATCTGCTCGGCGCGACGCCGTGGCGTCAGCAACTCGGGCAGGCGCTCGGCGTGGTGTCGGCAGTGCTCGTGATGGCGCCCATCTTGAACGTGCTCGTGGCCGCGTACGGGATCGGGGCGCCGAGCCCGGAGCACCCGGCGTCGCTGCCCGCCCCGCAGGCGAACCTCATGGCGTCGGTCGCGCGCGGCGTGTTCGGCGGCGGGTTGCCGTGGGGAATGATCGCCGTGGGCGCGCTCGTCGGCACGGCGATCATCGCGCTCGACGAGTATCTCGCCCGGCGGGGTGCGGCCTGGCGCGCGCCGGTGCTCGCGGTCGCCGTCGGCATCTATCTGCCGCTCGAGCTCGCCACGCCGATTCTCGCGGGCGGGCTCATCGCGCATTTCGCCGCGCGCCGCAATCCGTTGGCGGACGCGGGCGCGCGGCCCGGCGTGTTGTTCGCGGCGGGTCTCATCACGGGGGAGGCGCTGGTGGGCATCGTCATGGCGATTCCGATCGTGCTCTCGGGTAAGCCCGACCTGATCGCCCTGGGCGTGACCGTGCCCGCCGGAGTCGGGCTGCTTGCCGTGGGCGGTGTCGCGGTCGCGCTCTATCGCGTCGCGAGCGCGCGGGAGAACGCGGCGTGAAGCCGATCGACAGCAAGCTCCCGACCGTCGGCACCACGATCTTCACGGTGATGTCGCGGCTCGCGGAGCAACACGGCGCCGTGAATCTCTCGCAGGGGTTTCCCGACTTCCAGCCGCCCGACGGGCTGCTCGATCGTGTCGAGGAGCAGCTGCGCGCGCGCTGCCATCAATACGCGCCGATGCCGGGATCGGTGCCGTTGCGCGCCGCGATCGCGGGCAAGGTTCGCGATCTCTACGGCGTCACGGCGGACCCCGACACCGAGATCACGGTCACGAGCGGCGCGACCGAGGCGATCTTCGGCGCGATCCAGGCCCTGGTGCGGCGCGACGACGAGGTGATCGTGCTCGATCCGTGCTACGACTCGTACGAGCCGTCGATCACGCTCGCCGGCGGTCGCGCCGTGCATTTGCCGCTCACGCTGCCCGACTTCGGCGTCGACTGGGACCGGCTGCGCGCGAGCTTGAGCGAGCGCACGCGGCTCGTCATCGTCAACACGCCGCATAACCCGACCGGCGCGCTCCTGTCGAGCGCGGACTTCGACCGGCTCGCCGAGCTCCTGCGGCCGTACGACTGCTACCTGCTGAGCGACGAAGTCTACGAGCACGTCGTGTTCGACGGCCGCCGGCACGCGACCGCGCTTGCACAGCCCGAGCTCCGCGCGCGTTCGCTCGCCGTGTTCTCGTTCGGCAAGACCTATCACGCCACGGGCTGGAAGCTCGGCTACTGCATCGCCCCGCCGGAGCTCACCGCGGAGCTGCGCCGTGTCCACCAGTACGTGACGTTCGCGTCGACGTCGCCGTTGCAGCTCGCGCTCGCGCACTACATGACGGAGCATCCCGAGCATCACCTCGGCTTACCCGAGTTTTATCAGGAACGGCGCGACTATTTCCTGCGGTTGCTCGACGGCACGCGGTTTCGCGCGCGCCCGGCGGCGGGAACCTACTTCCAGCTCGCGGACTATGCGGAGATCTCGGATCTGTCTGACGTGGAGTTCGCGCGCTGGCTCACGATCGAGCACGGTGTAGCGGTGATCCCGATCTCCGTGTTCTATCGCGATCCGCCGAAGCTTAAGGTCGCGCGGTTCTGCTTCGCGAAGCACGACGCGACGCTCGACGAGGCCGCGCGGCGGCTCGCCGGGCTCTGAATCGGGACCGAGCTACTTGCCCGCGTGCTCCGCGGCGGCGAGCTCGTCGATGAGCTCGATGAGCTGCTCGTGGCCGCCCGCCATGCCGACGTCCGTGAAGTACTTGCCGTTGACGACGACCGCCGGAACGCCCGTGACCCGGTAGCGGCGGTTGAGCTCTTCGGCGCGCTGCAGCTTGGTGTGCACGGAGAACGAGTCGAACATGCTCTTGAAATCGGCCGCCGAGACGTTGAATTTGCCGAAGAAGTCGCGGAGCTTGTCCTCGGTGTCGAGCAGGTTGCCGTTCTGGTGGATCTCCCGGAACAGCGCGTCATGCATCTCGGCGCCCTTGCCGAGCGCTTCGGCCGTGTAGAACGCGCGCGCGTGCAGCTTCCAGAGCGCCTGCCCGACGCCCGGCACGCGCACGAAGCTCACGTACTCCGGTTTGCGTTTGAGCCAGCTCGAGATGAATGGGTCGAGCGCATAGCAGTGCGGGCAACCGTACCAGAAGACTTCGGCGACCTCGACCTGATCGGGGCTCGAGCTCGTCGGTTGCGTGGGCGACAGGCGCGTGTAGTTCGTGCCGAGCTGGAAGCGGCCAGTGGTCGGAGGAGGCGCCGTGTTGTTCGCCGCCGCCGCAGTGGACGGCTGCGGCGGAGTCGGCGTTTGCGCGGCCGCGGCTTCCTGCGCGGCCGGCGACGTCGTCTCGACGGCGGGAGGCGCCGCGCCAATGGCGGCGGTCGACTCCTGCGCGGGCTCGCCGCCGCCGCAGCCCGCGAGCACGACCAATGACAACATCCATGAAGGTCTCTTGAGCATTGCGAGGTCCCCTCCGTTCTCCCGCGGCGCTACTGCAATCCCTGCACGTAGCTCGCGAGCGCATGAATCTCGTCTTGGACCAATAGACCCGCGACGTTGCGCATCATCTGGTTCACGTCGGCGTCGGAGCGCCGGTCGCCGGACGCGTACGCGCCGAGCTGCTTCTCGACGTATTGCGCGTGCTGGCTGCTGATGCGCGGGTACGCGGCGAGCGGGTTGCCGTGCCCCGTCGGGCCGTGGCAGCCGATGCAGGCCGCGATGCCGCGCTCCGGCACGCCGCCGCGGTAGATCTGTTGGCCGAGGCTCACGAGGGCCGGATCCGCGCCCTTCGGCGTGGGCTTTTGCGTCGAGAAATAGGCGGCGACGTCGAGCATGTCCTGGTCGCTGAGCAGCATGGCAAAGGGCTGCATGGTGACGTCAGTGCGCTCGCCGTTCTTGAATGCCTTCAGTTGGCGCACGATGTACGCAGGGTGCTGACCCGCGAGGCTTGGCCACATGGGGCTAACGCTGTTGCCGTCGGCGCCGTGGCAGGCGGCACAGGTCATCGACTTGGTTCTACCCGCATCGACGTCGACCGTCTGCGCGAGCAGGGGCTGCGCGAGCAACGAGCCGAAAACGATCACGGCGAGCACCAAGGCGGGGTGACGAAGGATTCTGCTCGGGCGGGGGGCTAGCTCGTCCACGGTCGACCGATCCTGCTGTTTTTCCTCGAAAACGGCGCTGATTGTACACTAACGACCCGCCCCGCAAGTCTGGCCATCACGTCGACGTCCGTGCCGAATCCGACCTTTATCAAGAGCGCAGCGAGCCCCACGGACTTTCCGGCGGACGTCGGTCGCGAGGTCGCGTTCGTCGGCCGTTCGAATTCCGGCAAGTCGACCGCGCTCAACCTCGTCGTTGGCGCGCGCAACCTCGCGCGCGTCAGCAAGACCCCCGGCCGCACCCAGCTCGCGAATTTTTTCGAGCTCGCGCCCGAGCGGCGGCTCGTCGACTTGCCGGGATACGGCTTCGCGCACGTGACGCGGGCAACGAAGGAACGCTGGCGCCGCATGATCGATGCGTACCTCACGCGCCGAGAGTCGCTCGTGGGCCTGATCGTGACGATCGACATCCGGCGCGGCATCACCGACCTCGACGACCAGTTGCTCGGCTGGCTCGCGCCGCTCGACCTCGCGGTTGGAGTGCTGCTCACGAAGGCGGACAAGCTGAGCCGGGGCGCCGCGCGCGCACGCGAGCACGAGGTCGCGGCCAGGCTCGGCGGCGAGCGCGTCACGCGCTTCTCGTCGCTCAGCCGCGAAGGCGTCGACTCGGCGCGCGCGTGGCTCGACGCGTGGTTGCTCGTTACAGCTCTGAAGGGTGGAGATTAAAGAGGCCCCGGGCGCGGGATTCAGGGGACACGCCCGGGGCGCCAAATCCCGGCGGGGTGAGCCGGGATTTAAGGACCCCGCTTAGGGAGGATAGCGGGAGCACTCTTCCTGAGTGCCGTAAGTTTAGTCAGCCGTGAGCCGCGGAAAGTTCCGAGCGGCTCGCCGTCCGCGAAGCTCAAGATTTCGTTGGCGTCAGTGTGCCTGATCCCAGTTGTCGCCGACGCCGACGTCGGCGCGCAGCGGCACCGATAGCGAAGCCGCGGACTCCATGAGCCGCTTGACGGCCGCTCCGACCGGCTCGACGTGTTGCGCGGGCACCTCCACGACGAGCTCGTCGTGGACCTGCATGATCAAACGCGCCTCGGGACGGTGGCGTCGCAGCCACGCGTCCACTTCGATCATCGCGCGCTTGACGATGTCCGCCGCGGTGCCTTGCATCGGCGCATTGATCGCACTGCGCTCGGCGTACTGACGCTGCTGCGCGTTGCGCGCGTTGATGTCGGGCAGGTAGAGCCTGCGGCCGAACACGGTGCTCACGTAGCCCCGCTCGCGGGCCCCGCGTCTCGTCTCGTCCATGTAGCGCTTCACGCCCGGATAGCGCTCGAAATAAAGTTCGACGTAGGCCTGGGCTTGACCGCGCTCGATCCCGAGCTGCTTCGCGAGGCCGAACGCCGACATGCCGTAGATGAGGCCGAAGTTGATGGCTTTCGCGGATCGGCGCTGGTCAGCGGTCACGGCCTCGAGCGGCGTGCCGAAGACTTCGGCCGCCGTCGCGCGGTGGATGTCCGTGTCGGCCGCGAAAGCAACGAGCAGTCCTTCGTCGCCGGACAGGTGCGCCATGATCCTGAGCTCGATCTGCGAGTAGTCGGCGGCGAGGAGCTTGAAGCCTGGCGCCGCCACGAATGCCTGACGGATCCGCCGGCCTTCGGGAGTGCGCACGGGGATGTTCTGCAGATTGGGGTCGGTCGACGACAGCCGGCCCGTTGCCGCCACCGTCTGCTCGTACGACGTATGGATGCGCGCGGTCCGCGGGTGGATCTCGGACGGCAGCTTGTCGGTGTACGTCGACTTGAGCTTGGAGAGCGCGCGGTGTTCGAGCACGAGCCGCGGCAGCGCGTGTTGCTCGGCGAGCTGCTCAAGCACGTCCTCGGCCGTCGACGGCTGGCCCTTCGGCGTCTTGCCGAGCACCGGCAGCCCGAGCCGCTGGTACAGCACGTCTTGCAGCTGTTTCGGCGAGCCGAGATTGAAGGGGCCCCCGGCAGCCTCGTACGCGGCACGCTCAGCCGCGGCCATGGCGGTGGCGAGCTCCTGGCTCTGGCGGCGCAGCATTGCGGCGTCGACCATCACGCCCGTGTGCTCCATGTGCTCGAGCACGCCGATCAACGGCAGCTCGATCTCGCGATACACGCCCTCGAGATCGGGCACTGCGGCGAGCCGCGCGCGGAGCGCCTGATGGAGCCGCAGCGCGACGTCCGCGCGCTCGCCCGCGTACTGCGTCGCGCTCGCGACGTCGACTTGATCGAATGGGAGCTGCTTCGCGCCCTTGCCGGCGATGCTCTCGTACTTCAACGTTTCGAGCCCGAGATACGCGGCCGCGACCGAGCCCATGTCGTGGCGCGCGGCAGTGGAGTTCAAGACGTACGACTCGAGCATCGTGTCGTTGGCCGGGCCGCCGAGCCGAAGCCCAAGGTTCTCGAGCGCGTGCGCATCGCGCTTGACCTGGTGCCCTACCTTCGGCGCGCCGCTTTCGAGCCAGCCGCGTAAACGTTCGACGACCGCCGCGCGCTCGAGCTGCTGCGGCGCGCCTGGATAGCCGTGCGCGACCGGCACGTAGGCGGCCTCCCCCGGCTCGACGGCGAGCGCGACCCCGACGAGCTCGGCGAGCATGTAGCCGCCGCCCGTAGTTTCGATTTCGAGCGCGGCGATCTCGGCGGACTCGAGGCGCGCGATCCAGCGGTCGAGCTGCTCGAGCGTAGCGATCGTCTCGTAGCGGCCTTCGGTTTTCGCCGTCGCAAGCGCCCCGGAGCCTTCGGACGAGCCGGCGGAGCCTTCGGACGAGCCGGCGGCGCCTTGGGACGGGCCTGCGGCCGCTTGGGACGAGCCTGCGACGGCTTGCGCCTCGGCATCGCGCACACGGCGCAGATGGCGGCTGAACTCGAGTCGCTCGAACAACGCGACGAGCCGCGCTTTGTCGGGCGCGCGCAGCGCGAGGTCGCGCGCGGCTACGGCCAACTCGAGGTTGCAGCGAATCGTGGCGAGCCGCTTCGACAGGTCGAGATCGGGCAACGCCTCGCGCAGCCGTTCGCCGACCTTGCCGGCGACGTCGGCGGCGTGCAGCTTGAGCGTGTCGAGGTCGCGGTATTGCTGGAGCCACTTCGCCGCCGTCTTCGGACCGACGCCCGGCACACCCGGAATGTTGTCCGACGTGTCGCCGACGAGCGCGAGGTAGTCGATGATCTGCTCGGGCGCCACGCCAAACTTCGCGATGACGCCCTCGCGATCGAGCGCGCTGCCGTCCATCGTGTTGACGAGCCCGACGTGCTCGTCGACCAGCTGCGCGAGATCTTTGTCTCCCGTCGAGATCACGGTCGCCTGGCCGGCCGCCGACGCTTGGCGCGCGAGCGTGCCGATCACGTCGTCGGCCTCCACTCCTTCG
>Ga0137410_10001786_pt1 | contig 14674 bp, 13 predicted proteins | sample CZODoug1_16funga_FD_108878 | JGI IMG/M metagenome (GOLD analysis project Ga0137410, IMG submission 108878) | Vadose zone soil fungal communities from Angelo Coast Range Reserve, California, USA - CZODoug1_16fungal (Illumina Assembly) | ecosystem: Environmental > Terrestrial > Soil > Vadose zone... | reverse complement strand
CGCCCGGGGGCGAGCCGCAGGCGAGCATCCAGAACGCGGCGGCACGCCGTCTCTACGAAGCGCAACAATTAAACGACCGCGTTCTGGACCCCGGCGAACGCGCCGTGGCGAGGGAACCGGCCGAAGGCCGGCGAAGTCGCGTGCCGCGACGGAGCCATTCGAGGTGCGGCCGCCGCCACCGCAACACCAAAGGCGGCCGAAGTGAGGCACGACCCCGCGGAGGATCGGTGGGCGGGCGGGAAGGAGGGCTACGCGGCCTGCGCCGTATACGCCTGCAGCTGCCGCGCAAAGTCGCCGAGAACCCGGATGCCGCTGGCTTCAGCCTCCGAGCACCAGGCCTGGAGGCGCTTGAGCCGATCCGTATCGCTGCGAGCCGCTTGCCCGCAGAGCTCTTTGAGCTGCTGCATGAAGTGATAGACCGTGCGCAACGTCTGATTTCGCTGCAGCGCGTTCTCCAGCCACTGCCGAGCGCTCGGGTCCTGCGGCAGGGGCGCGTCCTCGCGGATCATGAGCTTGCGCACGCGGGCGATTTGACGGCGCGGGAAGCTGCGCTCGTCGTCCGCGTGCCGGTGCAGCACCGGGGCGAGCACGCGGCGGCCGTAGAGCTTGAGCACGTGAAAGCGGTTCGCGACGATCGCCTTCAGCGTCTCCGCGTCGACGCCGCTCTTGTCCGCGGCGAACGACGTGCGCGGTGCTACGCGCTTGACGCTCGCGAGCCCGAGCATCTCGAGCAGCCGGATATAGACCCAGCCGACGTCGAGCTCCCACCACTTGTTGCCGAACTTCGCGGAGTACGAGTAGGCGTGGTGGTTGTTGTGGAACTCCTCGCCGCCGATCAGCACGCCGAGCGGGATGATGTTGCGCGACGCGTCCTGCGTCTCGAAGTTGCGGTAACCGAGGTAGTGGCCGACGCCGTTGATCACACCGGCGGCCCAGAACGGGATCCAGAGCATCTGCACGACGAAGATCGCGAGGCCCGGCAAGCCGAAGATCGCGAGGTCGATGAGCAGTGCGAGCAGGACACCGAGCACGCGGTGGCGGGCGTAGACGTTGCGCTCGAGCCAGTCGTTCGGCGCGCCGCGCCCGTAGACTTCGACCGTCTCCGCGTCGTTGGCCGAGGTTTGATAGAGGCCCACGCCGCCGAACAGCACGCGCCAGATGCCCCAGATCTGCGGGCTGTGCGGATCCCCGTCCGTCTCGCACTTCGCATGGTGCTTGCGATGCACGGCTACCCATTCGCGGGTGACCATTCCCGTGGTGAGCCACAGCCACAGGCGGAAGAAGTGGCTGATCGCGGGATGCAGCGTCAACGCGCGGTGCGCCTGATGACGGTGCAGGAAGATCGTGACGCTGGCGATGGTGACGTGCGTCAGCAGCAGCGTTACGACGATGTATCCAGTGATCGAGAGATCCACTAAGCCGTGAATTGGCATGTAAACCATTCCTCTCAGCAAGACGTTGCGCCCATCTTGGGCGTTCGGCCTCGTGTAGATGCGACCGCGATGAGATTCGTTGTCTTTATCGTCGGCGCGCCGTTTTGGTGCGGTTGGTCAAGTCCCCCAAGCCGAGCTCGATGACCGGCGAACGAGCAAGCGTCCCCGCACTATGGTTGTGCGCCGGTCGATTTGCAAGGGCGTGGGTCGCAGCCCCGCCCGGGCCGTGGTCGCGATCAATTGTCGGTCGCGCCGGCCGCGGCCGGCGCGGCCCGCGGCCCGCGGGCCGGTGGGGCCGGGCAGTCGAAAGTCGCCGCGGCGCGCAGCGTGGGCTTCGTGGTCGCGGCGAGCCCCTTGAGCACCGCCGTCGTGCTTTCGCGCACGACGCCTTCCTGGCCCGCGAAGCCGAAGCCGCCGGCGCGGCCCGCCGCCATGTCGAGCGGCGTGAATCCCTTGCAATCCTTTGCATCGAGGTCCGCGCCCTTCGACACGAGGAACTTGATCACGTCGTCGTAGCCTTGCAGCGCGGCGCCGTGCAGCGCCGTGCGGCCGTCGGTGCCGCGGGCGTTGATGTCGAGCTTGCGGTCGAGCAGCAATTGGATCGCCTCGATCGACTGCGGCTGCGTCTTGTAGCGGCCCGTGGTGTCGGCGTCCGAGGTGCCGACGCCCGCCGCCGCCATCAGCGGGTTGACGCCGCTGCGTGTCACGGGGAGGTTTGGATCGGCGCCGCGCTCGAGCAGCAAGCGCATCGCCGGCAAGTCCGCGGCCTTCGCGGCGCGCAGCAACGGCGTGCTCCCCGCGCCGAGCATCGTGTCGTTGCCGCGATCGAGCTTGGCGCGATACGGCACCTGCCGCTTGACCCGCGCGTTCGGATCGGCGCCGCGGTCGAGCAGCTCGTGCGCGACGTCGAGCGCGGAGAGCTTGTTCTCGATGACCTTGGGTGCCGGACGGTTCGACGCCGGCATGGTGTTGAAGTCGATCGCGGCGTAGAGCGCGCCGCGGCCGGTGTAGTCGTAGAGGTTGGGGTCGACACCCGCGTCGACGAGCGCGCCGGCGGCGTCGTAGTGTCCGTTGATGAGTGCGAGGATCGTGGAGCTGATGCCGTCCGGGGTCGTGGCGTTTTTGTCCGCGCCGGCCTCGAGCAGCACCGGGATGCATGCGACGCAGCTCTCGCGCGCGGCGAACATCAGCGGCGTTAGGCCGCCGGGCGGCAGCCACTTGTCGCGCGGCTCGGACGTGACCTGCCGCTCCCACTGCTCGACGCTCGAATGCGCGTTGACGTCGGCGCCGTTCGCGAGCAGCACGCGCAGCATGTCGACGTGGCCTTGCGCCGTGGCCCACATGAGCGCCGTGTCGCCGTGCCACTTCTCGCGCGCGTCGACCGTGGCGCCGTGCGCGAGCAGCGCCTTCGCCGCGTCGACGTGGCCGCCGCGGGCGACCGTCATGAGCGCCGTCTCGCCGTCGGTGCCGACCTCGTTTGCGTCGACGCCGGCCTTCAGCAGTCGCTCGATGATTGCGGTGTTGCCGTTGACTGCGGCGAGGTGCAACGGCGTCACGCCGTAGCGGTTCGCAGACTTCGGATCGGCGCCGCTGCGCAGCAGCCGGTCGACGAGCTCGAGGTCGTCCTGCCGCACGGCCCAATGCAGCGCCGTGGTGCCGTCCGGCTCCGCGGCGTTCGCCTGGGTCTTCTGCTTCGCGAGCCCGAGGGCCGCCGTGCGGTCGCCCGACTTGAGCGCCTGCACTATCGGCGGGCCGTCCGCGAGCGCGTGGCTTGTGAATAACGCGAGCAGCGCCGCGGCAAGCGAGCCCGAGGCGACTCCCGGAGCGATGCGTCTCTTCTGCATGGCGGGGTCCTCGCTCAGAGCTCGGCGATCACGCCGGTGCTGTCGCCGAGCTTGTCGACGGGCACGTCGGCCTTGCCGAGCAGCGTGACCAGCAGGTTCGTCATCGGCGTGTGCTCCTCGGCCATGATGTGCTGACCGCCCTTGAGCTTGCCTCTGCCTCCGCCGAGCACCATCACCGGCAGCGGGTAGTGATCGTGGGCGTTGCTGTTGCTCATGTTGCTGCCGTACATGAGGATCGTGTTGTCGAGCAGCGAGCCGTCGCCGTCGGGGATCGCGTCGAGCTGCGCCAGGAACTTGCCGAACAGGCCGATGTGGTAGTTCTGGATGCGCGCACACCACTCGAGCTTCTCGGGGCGGTTCTGGTGATGCGACACGGCGTGATGGCCTTCGGTGACTCCCACTTGCGTGTAGGTGCGGTTGCTCACCTCGCGCGCCATCATGAACGTGAACACGCGCGTGATGTCGGCGCGGTACGCCATCGTGAGCAGGTCGAACATCGTGCCGACGTGATTCTCGTACTCGTACGGGATGCCGGCCGGCGCCTCGGGGATCACGAGGTCCGGGTTCGACGCGACTTGCGACTCGGCGCGATCGAGGCGGCGCTCGATCTCGCGCACGCCCTCGAGGTAATTGTCGAGCGTCGAGCGGTCGTGTGCGCCGAGCTCGCGCTGCAGCCCGGTGGCCTGGCCGGTGAGCGCGTCCAAGATGCTGCGATCCTCGCTGCGCCGCTTCAGGCGCGCCTCGGCGCTGTCGCCTTGGCCGAACATCCGCTCGAAGATCTTGCGCGGGTTGATCTCCATCGGCATCGGCGTGGTCGGCGTGCGCCACGACAGAGTGTTCATGTAGATGCAGCCGTAGTCGCGGTCGCATGCGCCGATGAGGCCGGAGTGGTCCTCGGTCGCGATCTCGAGAGACGGCAGCAGCGTGTCTTGGCCGATCGCGGCCGCGGCGACCTGGTCGGCGGTGACGCCGGCGTACGCGTCGACGCCTTGCGTCGGCTTCGGCCGCACGCCCGAGAGCCAGGTCGTCGGCGACAGCGAGTGCACGGCCGTCGAGTCGGCCGCGCGGTGGTGCAGGCGGCTCACGACGCTCAAGCGGTCGCGATACGGCTCGAGCGGCTTCATGATGTCCTTGAACTCGAAGTCGCGGCCCACCTTGTCGGGAGTGTAGCGGGCCATCACCGCGCCGTGCGGCACGTAGACGAAGCCGATCCGCGGGCTCTGCTTAACGTTGCTCGCGAACGCGGGCACCATCGCGTCGAGCAGCGGCAGCGCGACCGCGGCGCCGGCGCCCTTCAAGAACGTGCGCCGCGCCAGGTGCTTCTTGGTGACGAACATCGCAGTTTCCCCTTCGTTACTCGTGCGCTTCGGCCGGAATGAAAGCCGAAGTGGTAGTTAGTTCCTGCTGGGCGGTCTTCATGCGGAACGCCGTGCTGTTGACGATTCCGAGCACGACGGCCGAAAACTTGTAGTCGTCGGCTGCCGCGCCGCGCACGATGGAGCGCACCGTCGGCATGTCGAACGGCTCGAGCCCGCGGCCGAGCGCGTAGGTGAGGAGCTTCTCGGTGACGATGCCGACGAATTGCTGCGGATCCGCCGTGAGCGCCGCGCGCAGCGTCTCGGGCCCGTTCACCGGCGTGCCGTTCGCCATCTGGCCAGACGAGTCGATCGCGCCGCCGGGCTCCTTGGTGCGCCAGGCGCCGATCGCGTCGAAGTTCTCGAGCGCGAAGCCGATCGGGTCCATCACGTTGTGGCAGGTGGCGCACACCGGGTTCGAGCGGTGCTCCTCGAGCCGCGCGCGCACCGAGCGCGCCTCCTTACCGGGCGCGTTCTCCGTGAGCGACGGCACGTTCGCGGGCGGTGACGGCGGCGGTGTGCCCAGGATGTTCGTGAGGATGTACTTGCCGCGCAGCACGGGCGACGTGCGGTTCGCGTACGACGTGACCGTGTGGATGCTCGCCTGCCCGAGCAGGCCGAACCGCGCCGGGTCCTTGATCTCGATGCGGCGGAACTGGCTGCCGTAGATGCCGTCGATGCCATAGTGCTCGGCGAGCCGCTGGTTCACGAACGTGTAGTTCGCGGTGAGCAGGTCGAGCACGTCGTGGTCTTCGTGCACGATGCTGTCGAAGAACATCTCCGTTTCCGTGCGCATCGCGCGCCGCAGGTTCTCGTCGAAGTTCGGAAACTCCTCGGCGTCGGGGCGCGCGCTCTGCAGATTACGCAGAAACAGCCACTGGCTCGCGAAGTTGTCGACCAGCGCCCTCGCGCGCGGGTCGGCGAGCATGCGGCGGACTTGCTGTTCGTAGACCTTGGGATCGGACAGCTTGCCGTGCTCCGCGGCTTGCAGCAGCTGCTCGTCCGGCAGGCTGCTCCAGAGGAAGAAGGAAAGACGCGACGCGAGGTCGAGGTCGTTCACCGCGTAGAGCGAGCCCGGCGCCGCGCTCGCCGGATCGGGCTCGCTGCGGAACAGGAAGTCGGGGCTCGTGAGCAGCACGCGCAGCGCCGTGCGGACGCCGGCGTCGAAGCTGCCGCCGTGCTCGCGGCCCTGGTGGAAGAAGTCGAGCAGCGTCTCGGTGTCTTGCGGCGTGACCGGCCGGCGATACGCGAGGTGCGCGAGCCTTGTGAGGATCTTGGTCGCGCACGGCGTCTCCTCGCGGAGGCTCGTGGGCTCGCACACGAAGACCTTACGGCGGCTCGGCGTGTCGCCGACGCCCTTCGCGGCGTACGGCCCCGAGAGGTTCACGTAGTCGACGACCGGGATGCCGTTCATGTCCTGAAGATCGAGATTGCGCGTGTGCAGCTCGAGCGGCTCCTGCGTCTCGGCCTTGCTGCGCTCGAGGAACGCGATCGACACGTCGTGCGGGCCCGCCGTGACGAACACGCGCGTGCGCAGGCGCTCGTCGATCTCGTTCGCGGTGGCGGACATGTTCGCGTCCGACTTCTTGTTGTCCTCGGGGCCGCCGACCTGCGAGAGGAATACACGCCGGCCGTCGATGCTGATCTCGAGCTCGTGCGGCCACTCGAGGCCGACCATGTAGCCCACGATGTTGCGGCGGAGGAACACGGCGAAGTCGTAGCTCGCGTCGAGCGGGAAGTTGTGCCTGATCAGAATTCCGCCGCGCGTGCCGAGCGGCAGGCCCTCGACGTGCTCGCCCTGGGCGAGATCGGGCGGCACGCGGAACACGCCGATCACGGGCGGTGTCTCGGGATCGCCCACCGCGAGCGACGCCACCTTCGCGGACGCGCTCAAGTATTGCTCGAGCAGCGACGGCGACACGCGCAGCACGTCGGCGATGTTGTCGAAGCCGTAGCCCTCGTCGTCCGCCGGCAGGAGGTCGGTGGCGTCGATCGTGAGGCCGAGCAGATCGCGGACCGCGTTGCCGTATTCGGCGCGGTTGAGGCGGTGGATCGACGCGCGGCCGGGATTCGGGTGATCGGCGACCGCCGCGTCGAGCGAGGTCGTGAGCCACCCGACCATGCTCTTGTAAACCGCGGGCTCGGGACGCGGCATACCTTTCGGCGGCATCGCACCGGCGTTGAGCTTGCGTACGACGCGCTCCCAGAGGTCCGGGTCCGCGCCGACGTGGTCGTAGTCGCGCGTGTCGAGCACGACGTCGGCGATCTTCGCGTATTGGTTGTGGCAGGTGGCGCAGTACTGAGTGAAAAAAGCTTTGGCCGTCTCGGGGGAAAATGGCTGCGGAGCGGAGGACGTGGGTGGTCCGGCGGTCGGCGCGGCGTCGTTCGAGGTTTGCGCCGCGGTCTGAGCGGCGGCGGCCAATGCACCGAGAAATAGAAGTCGTCGCAATGTCATCGAACCGCGGCCCCCAAGATCGAGATGATTGCCCGAAGAGATCGTGGAATAAGTAGTTGAAAAACGTAGCGAATATTAAAGCAAAACCCGGTCTAAACGACAACGCTCCGAGCGCGTCGCCGGTGCCGCGCAGCGGACGCGGCACTTATGTCACGGATGGGTCGCGCGTGCCAGTGAGAGCAGCAATCACGCGGGTTCGGCGCCGGCGGCAAGTGCCGGTCGCAACGCCGTTTCGTCGTTGCACGCGTGGTCGAACGGAAGCTCGATTTTTCTGAAGGCGACCCCGTGCGAGATCGAGGACTCGGGCCGCTTCAACTGAGCCGCGCCGTTCAGCGCGGCCGCGGATCCCAGGTATCCAGGTCTCGCGGGTCGGTGGGCAGCGGTTGAAGGGATGCGACGAGCTCGGCGGTGCGCTCGATCTGCTCGGCCAGTCGATCCCCGACGCAGTACTCGAGCACGCGTGCGATCTCCTCGTCGCGGTCGGCATTCTGATGGTGCAGCGCGGCGGCGGCGACCACGACGCCCGCGTGCGCGACTTGCAGGTGCACGTGCAAGCCTCGTAGCCGGTCCAACATTTCTCGTTCGAACGCGATATCCATATCTGGTCGCTCGCGGGCTGAATTTACGTACAGTCTAGCTACTGTATGCGCTCCGGCCCGCACCGATTTCTCGGCGAGTCGCCGAGAAAAGAGAGCGGAGGGGGCCGGGCACCCGAGTCAGACTCGACGCTTGCGGGTTCTCGTGGCGGCGAGCTTGCCGACGACCGCGTCCGGCTCCACACGCAGGGCATCACAGAGTGCGAAGAACGTCGCGAGCGTCGGTTGCCGGCGCCCACGCTCGAGCAGTGAGACGAACGTTTGGTCGAGCTCGCTTTCGAGTGCCAATTGAGCCTGTGAAAGGCCGCGCTCCTCCCTGAGCTCCTTGAGTAGCGTTCCGAACGCGGCTCGGAGCCAGTCGTCGCCTTGCATGCGCGGCAGCATGGAGGTTGTGCCGGAGCGCACCAAAGACTATAGTCTTCGAGCGCCAACAGCCGGAGATCTCGCTTGCAAAAGCGCCGCAATCGACGCTCGGATCCGCCGCTCGATGGGGACGGAGCTCCCCTGCGGGCGGAGCCGCTCGCGCAAATCGCGTGGGGATTGCGCCGACGCTCGCCGCGCGTTGCGCGCGTCGCCGATGAGCGCGACGACGGTGCACGCGTTCGCGACCTCTATCTCACCGCCCAAGAGGAACGACGGGTCGTCGAGACCGCCGAACGGTTGTTGGCGGCGGCGGGGATGTCGCCCGACCCGGACGCACGCGAGCGCGCGAGCCGCTTGGTCGACACGGTCTGCCGGCTCGCCGCGCTGCTGCACCGCCTGTCCACATAGTTGGCGCCGCGGTAGCGCGCGTCAGGGGCTCGCCGTTCTACCGCACGAGTGCGATGCCGAGCCAGCGTCCGTCCATGGACAGCGTGCTGCGACCTCGAGTCGATGAGCTAGGCGTCTCAGGTCTGCATGCCCCAGCGGCGCACCGTGCGGTGCTCGATACCGCGGAAGATCACGTTCTCGACGAACAGCCCGAACAGGATCACGGTCAGCAATCCCGCGAACACTTCGGGAATCCGCAACTGGTTCTTGTTCTCGAAGATGTACCAGCCGAGCCCGCCCGAGCCCGAGCTCACGCCGAACACGAGCTCGGCCGCGATCAACGTGCGCCACGCGAACGCCCAGCCGACCTTCAAGCCCGTGAGGATGCTCGGGAACGCGCCCGGGATCAGGATCCGCGCCACGTAGCCGACGCTCGAGAGCCCGTAGTTCTGGCCGACCATCTTGAGCGTCGGGCTCAAGCTCTTGAAGCCCGAGAACGTGTTCAGCGCCACGGCCCAGAGCACCGCGTGCACGAGCACGAAGATCACGCTGCCGTCGCCGAGCCCGAACCAAATCAGCGCGAGCGGCAGCAGCGCGATCGACGGCAGCGGGTTGAACATCGCGGTCAGCGTCTCGAGCAAGTCGGCGCCGATCCGCGTGAGGCTTGCGAACGCGGTCAGCAGTGCCGCGATCGCGAGGCCCGCGAGATAGCCCTTGAGCAACAGCGACAACGTGTACGCGCCCGCGCGCGGGATCTCGCCCGACGCGAGCGAGCGCGCGAGCGCCGCGACGGTCGAGCTGAACGTGGGAAAGAGCAGCGGATTGCCGAGCGCGCGCGCGTAGATCTCCCATGCGGCTGCGAGCGCGACCAGCAGGAGCGTCTTGCGCAGAGCGCCGTTCGCGTAGAGCCGGGTCGCCAGGCCGAGCGGCTGCGCCGCGACCTCGAAGCCCGCGCCCGCCTGCACGTCGTGGACCACCTCGGGACGGTCCGCATGGGTCATCGGCTGCTTCCCTCGGTGCCGAACAAGAGCCGCTCGATGCGCGCGGACACGAGCTCGCCGTCGGCGCCGCGCGTATCTTCGCCGCCGCTGTTGAGCTCCGCCCGCGCGCGGCCCGGATGCGGCGTGAGCAGCAGGATCCGATTGCCGATCCGAATCGCCTCGGGAATCGAATGCGTGACGAACAGCACGGTGAATTTCACGTCTTCCCAGAGCCGAAGCAGCTCGTCCTGCATCTTCGCGCGCGTGAGCGCGTCGAGCGCGGCGAACGGCTCGTCCATCAGCAGGATCTTCGGCTCCATCGCCATCGCGCGCGCGATCGCGACGCGCTGCTTCATGCCGCCCGACAGCGTGTGCGGAAAGCTGTTCGCGAACTCCGCGAGGCCCACCTTTGCGATGAAGTGCGCGGCGCGCTCGAGCGCCTCGGCGCGGGGCAGCGTGCCGCTCGCGGTGAGCGCGAACACGATGTTGTCGCGGACCGTCTTCCACGGCAGCAGCTGGTCGAACTCCTGAAAGACCAGCGCGCGGTCGGGGCCGGGGCCGGCGACGCGCTCGCCGTTCAGCAGGATCTCGCCCTCGACCGGCCGGAGATACCCGCCCACGGCTTTCAGCAGCGTCGATTTGCCGCAGCCCGACGGGCCGAGCACGACGAACCGATCCGCCCTGGCCACGTCGAAGCTCACGCGATAGGTCGCCGTGACCAGCGCGTCTTGCGTTCGATACTGCAGCGTGACTCCGCGTACCGCGAGCAGCGGCGCCGTGTCGCGCTCAGCTTCCGGGCGCATCGTGAATTTCTGGGAAGAAGAGATCGCGCCACGACGCCGGCTCGTGCTCGATCGAGCCGATCGTGCGCATGAAGGTTGCGTAGCGCGCCACGTTCGCAGGTGTCGTCGTGAACTCGATCGCGGGGTCGCGGAGTACGTCGACGAGCTCGTCGACAGAGAAGCCGGCCGTGGCCTCGGTGGCGAAGAGGATCTCGGCAGCGGCGCGCGGGTCGCGGCGGATGAAGTCGTTCGCGTCGCGGAGCGCCGCGAGCACCGCCGCCAAGATCTGCGGATTGGCGTCGTGAAATCTCGCGGTCGTCGACAGCATGGTGAAGGTCGTGGCGCCGCCGAGGATGTCGTCGGTGGTGAGTACGGTGTGCGCGCGCGGATCCTTGCGCTCGCGCTGGTGGAACGGTGGCGAGGTGAAGTGCGCGTTGATTTGGTTGCCGCCCGAGAGCATCGCGACGAGCGCGTCGGCGTGCGTCATCGTGACGGTGTAGCGGTCGAAGCGGAATGCTTCGGCGGCGCCGTATTTCTCGGCGGCGTACATCTGCATGACGATCGACGGGATCGACACTTTCACGGACGTTACCGCGATCTTGTCCCGCGCCGTGAGGTCGTCGAGCTTCTGCAAGCGCTCGGCCGTGGTGTTGAGATACATCGGGAGCGACGCCATCGCGGCGACGCCGCGCACGTCGGCGTTGCCGCGCGTTTTGTCCCACAGCGTGATGAACGCGGGCGGGCCGGCCGCGATGAAATCGACAGAGCCCGACAGCAGCGCGTCGTTCATGACGGCCGGGCCGCCGAGCTCGATCCAGCGAACGGTTACGTCGGCCATGCCGGCGGCGGCCGCATGCGTCTCGATGAGCCGGTGCTCGCGCATCACGAGCAGTGGCAAGAAGCCGACGCCGCCGGCGCCGAGCGGGATGCGAACCTCGTGGCCGGCCGGAGTGCCGCTGCCGCAGCCCGCGACGAGCGACCACGCAAGGGGGCACGCGAGTGCGCCGAGCAGCATGCGGCGGCGAACGCGAATCATCGCGGTGCGCCGCTCACTCGGGCCCGCGCGCGAACCGGGCCGGTGCGGTGCCGGCCGAAGCGGGCATCGTCGCGCGCGCGAGGTCGCCCGCGTCGGCGAGCTCGTCGATTCGCCAGCACTTCTCGACGACCGCGTCGACTTGCGGTCGCGGCAGCGCGAGCACCGCTTGGTCCACGAACTTCTCGGTGATCTGCTCGTTGCTGAGCGGCCGGTGCACGTTGCCGAGCGATTGCTCCACGAGCTTCACGAGCTTGCGGCCGTCGGCGAGCGTGACCTCGATGTGCGCTTGGTCCTCGGTGATCGACGGATCGGCGACCGCGGTCGTCACCGAGCGCACGCGCGCGAGCGCGGGATCGCGGATCGCCTCGTCGGTGAACTCCTGGAGGCCGCCCTTGCCGCGCACGAGGCCGATGGCGGCCGCGTGATAGATCGAGTACTTGCTCTCGAGCGCGCGCCGCAAATCGCGCTTGTTGCACAGGTCGAGCACGAGCGGCGCCACGCGAACGCGGACGGCCGCGATCTCTCCGGGCGCCGGGCGATGCTCGCGGCGCAGCTGGCTGCAGCCGTCGATCGTGGGGTGCACGACGAGCCCGCATGCGTACGGCTTGTAGGCGTTGTCGCGGAGCTCGAAGTCGGTGCCGAGCTTCGCGGTGACCTTGGCGAGGTCGTGCTTCGCCGCGGTCACGGCGGCGAAGCCGCGCGGCCCTTCGAGCGCGCGCTCGCCGGCCGTGAAATCCGCGCGACCCAGCAGCGCCGCCGTGTAGCCGTTCTGCGCGGCGCGCCCCGGCTGATACGACTTCGCCATCGAGCCGAACATCTCGCGGATTCCCGCCGCTTGCGTGGCCGCGAGCCCGAACGCCCAGACCATCTGTCGTGTGGAGAGCTTCAGCAGCTTGCCAATAGTGGCCGCGGCGCCGAACACGCCGGTGGTCGACGTGATGTGCCAGCCGGCTTCGTAGTGCGCGGGATAGACGGCGTTGCCGATCCGCGATTCCACCTCGAATCCCAAGATGAAGGCGTGCACGAAGTCCGCGCCCGACACGCGGTTCGCGCTCGCGTAGGCGAACAGCGCCGACGCCACCGGAACGCTCGGGTGGATATAGTTCTTCGGCAGCGTGTCGTCGTACTCGTGCACGTGCGAGCCGATGCCGTTCAAGAGCGCCGCGTGCAGCGCGTCGAAGCGCTCGGCGCGGCCGAGCACGCAGGCGTGCCGTTCGCCGGAGAACGGGGCGAGGGTCTCGATCGCGACGTCGAGCGCCGGCTCGATGCTGCCGCCGAGCGCGCATCCCAAATAGTTCACGATCGCGCGGCGAGCCTCGGCTCGCACGTCGTTCGGAATCGCAGCAAGGTCGCTGTCGACGACGTAGGCCGCCAACGTCTCGGTGACCGACATGACTTCCCCTTCGAACGGACGACGCGGCGCTACGCCGCGAACCGGACGCAGTAGATCGGCGGCAACGAGCTCGAGAGCTGTTGCCAATGGTCGCCCTGGTCTTCGCTCAACCAGAGGTTGCCGGTCGTGCTGCCGAACGCGAGTGTAGCGCCGTCGGCATCGATGTCGAGCCCGTGGCGATACACCACGTCGTACGCGTGCCGCTGCGGCAATCCTTCGCGCAGCACGTCGAAGCTCGCCGCGCCGTCGCGCGTGCGCGTGACCACGACCGCGCCGTCCACGGGGTAACGCTTCTCGTCCTTGACGCCGGGCACGAACCACGCGGTCGCGGGATCCTCGAGATGCACCACCACGGCGAAGCCGAAGCTCGAAGGCTGTGCGGTGTCGATCTCCTTGCAGGTGCGGCCGCCGTCGGTGCTGCGAAAAATGCCGTTGTGATGCTGGATCCAGACGTGCTCGGGCGCGGCCGGGCATTGCACGACGCGGTGCGGATCCTGCAACGCGGGATTGAGCGCCTGATCGGGCGGCATGAATGCGGCGCGCATGCCGACGCCTTGGAGCTCCCACGAGGCGCCCGCGTCGCGGCTGCTCCAAAGACCGCCGCACGACACGCCGATCTTGACGACGTCGGGGTCATTCGGGTCGACGAGCACGGAGTGGATGCCGGGAAAGTCGGCGCCGCCGCCGAACCATTCCTTGCGGCCCGGATGATTCCAGAGCGAGTCCACGATCTGCCACGAGTCGCCGCCGTCGCGCGAGCGGAACAACGCGCCTGGGATCGTGCCGCACCACAGCTCGCCCTCGCGCGGGCTCGCCTCGAGCGCCCACACGCGCTTCAAGTCCCACGGCACGGGCGTGCGGCGCGTCGGGTCGAGGTCCTCGACACCTTCGGGCTTCGGCGGATACTTCGGCACCGGCCGGTCCTCCCAGGTGGCGCCGCCGTCCCGCGAGCGCTTCATTTTCACGCCGAAGTGGCCCAAGTCCTGTGCGACGTGCAGAGCGCCGTCGGCTTCGCCGAGCACCATGCTCACCGGGTCGCCGAGCAGCGCGGCCCGTTCGATGCGCCATTCCTTGCCGTGCCTGCCGAGGACGAACGCGCCTTTGCGCGTACCGACGATCAGTTGCCGCGCCATTTTCAACCTCCCGAGAGCGCCTGAAACACGTAGACCTCGCTTCCCGCGTCGAGCGTATCGGTGAGCTTGAACCGGTCGCGCAGGTTACGCCCGTCGACGAGCACCTTGACGTGCTTGCGCACCTCTCCCTGGTCGTCGAGCACGAAGTCGCGCACCGCGGGCCAACGCTCGAAGTAGCGCTCGAGCAGCTCCGCGACCGTGCTCGCCGGCAGCTCGGCCGTGGGGCAGTCGGTGTGCCGAGCGAGGTTCTGCGTGAAGTGCACGCTCGCCATGCCGGACCCGTCAGGCCGCCGAGCGCCCCAGCACTTGGTACGGCGAGAGCTCCGGGATGCGGCAGTTGGCGAGCGGGATCAGCACCGTCGTCACGAGCGCGTGCTGCCCCGTGAGCACCGAGTGGCTGATGCCGTCGGTGAAGACCATCCACGAGGACATCGGCGGAAAATGGATTTCCTGGTAGCCCTCGCGGCTGTCGCGGAACGCCGGGTTCTCCTTCATATGGTTGTGGATCCGGCGCATCGAGCGGTCGTACGGGCTCGAGTCGATGACCTGGAACAGCGGGTAGACTTGGGTCAAGACGTGGATCAACCCGGTGTAGAGCTTGTCGAGCGGGCCTTTCCCGAGGTCGACGCGCGGCTTGCCGCCCTTGGCCGCGTCCCAGAGCTCGCGATGCCGGCCCATGAGCGCGTTGAAGCTGCCCTTGGTACCCCAAACTCTGTCGCGACTCGCATGGATGTTCACGAAGAAGCGCAGGATCCGCGCGCCGTTGGTGGCGCCGTACGCGCCGGCGTCGATGTGCACGAGCTCGTTGCTCGAGCGCGGCTTCAAGTTCCGGCCTTGCTCCTCGATCGAGCGAAAGCTCGTGGTGCCGAGCGTCCACTGGGGCACGAAGTCGGGCACGGAGCGCCTGAGGAACTGCT
>Ga0137410_10001781_pt1 | contig 14726 bp, 9 predicted proteins | sample CZODoug1_16funga_FD_108878 | JGI IMG/M metagenome (GOLD analysis project Ga0137410, IMG submission 108878) | Vadose zone soil fungal communities from Angelo Coast Range Reserve, California, USA - CZODoug1_16fungal (Illumina Assembly) | ecosystem: Environmental > Terrestrial > Soil > Vadose zone... | reverse complement strand
CGGAAATGAAGCGATCGATCCAACCTCCGTAGTAACCAGCGAGGGCGCCCAGCAAGGTACCGACGACCGCGGAAACCGCAACCACCACGATGCCGACCTTCAAGGAGATGCGCGCGCCGAAGATAACGCGCGAGAATATGTCGCGGCCGGTGGCGTCGGTGCCAAAGAAATATTGCGCCGACGGCGGCAGATAACGGAGAGAAAGATTTGTGGCGCCCACGTCGTGCGTAGCGATCCATGGCGCGAAGATCGCAACGATCACCAGGATGACTACGATGACAAGACCGACGATAGTTAATCGATTCATCTTAAACTCTGAACTCGGGGTCTCGGGTCTTTGGTCTTAGGTCTTTGAAGCGCTGTGTTTCAAAGTCCAAAGTCCAAAGACCCAAGACCATGTTTTTCACGAAACCCGGATGCGCGGATCCAGCCATCTGTAAACCATATCCGTAAACATGTTGGCGATGATGTAAGTCATGCTGATCACCAGGACACAACCCTGCACGACGCGGTAATCGCGTTTACCTATGCCGTCTTCCACCAGCAGCAAGCCCAATCCCGGCCAGCCGAAAATCTTTTCTGTAATGATCGCGCCGGCGAGCAGAATGCCTAGTTGCAAACCTAAAATGGTTACCACCGGAATCAGTCCGTTTTTCAATACGTGTTTGTAAACCACCTTGGTCTCGCTTAATCCCTTCGCGCGCGCGGTGCGCACATAGTCTTCGCCCAACTCTTCAATCACCGATGAACGAACCATGCGAGTCAATATCGCCGACAGTGCGGCTCCCAAGGTGACCGCCGGCAGGATGAGATAACTCAAATCAAAGCGGCCCGATGGTGGCAGCCAGTCGAGTTTCACTGCGAAGACATAGACGAGCAGCGGGCCAATAACGAAACCAGGCAAACTGATGCCGATTAAAGCAACCACGGATGCAACGTTGTCGATCCAGGTGCCCCGGTTCTTCCCGGCCACGACACCCAACGGAATGGCAATGATGATCGCGATCAGGAGTGCGGCGAGGGCAAGCTCGATAGTTGCCGGATAGCGTTCCTTGATCAAATCCTTAACGGGTCTGTCAGTCCGAAAGGAGCGACCCATGTCGCCGTGAAGAAGTGCAATCCAGTATTCGCTGTAACGGTTGTTGAGGCCATGCCACTGAAAGTGGCGCTCGCCTGAGATATCTCTGGGGAACGAAAAGAAAAACGGCGGACGATCGAGACCGTGCTTCTGCCGAAACTGCTCAAACTGTTCTGGCGTGGCCTGCTCGCCTAAGACGGCCACTGCCGGATCGCCCGGGACGAGCTCAATCAATAACGTGACCAGAGAGACTACGGTCCACACCACCAGCAGGAAGATCGCGAACCGCCGGACGGCAGGAAAAATTTTGTGCTTGAAAGATGAACGCACTCTGGCGTGTCTCGAAGAACAGAATGGATGAAATTCGCTGGGGATAATAGCATAGCGTTGATGAGGAAGGCTGGGAGCGCGGACATCTTGTCTGCCACAACGTTCGTGGCCACGCAGGCAGGCAGGCAAGATGCCTGCGCTCCCAGCTTCGGCCAGACAAGAACGTAGCCCGCAAGGAAAAACCGAAATGAATCGCGTGGCCCCGACAACCGCGCGGTCCGCAAGGCCCTCCTCCGGGCTACGCTCTTATGGTTGCAAACTTAGTAGTTTGCAACCAATCTCATAAGTAGGACAGACATTCCTGTCTGTCCCACCTGTCCTTAGAACGGACAGGAATTTGTCGTTAGGACAGACAGGAATCTCTGTCCTACTGTGGGCGCGTGCCTAGATGCAGCGCCGCAATTCCGCCAGTCAAATTCTGGTAACTAACCCCGGTAAAGCCGGCCTCCTGCATCATCGCCGCCAGCTCTTCCTGATTCGGAAAACGCGTCACTGAGTCTGGCAGATACTCGTAGGCGCTCCGCGAACCGCTGACCAACCCGCCCAAGATCGGCAGCAACTTCGTAAAATAGATTCTGAAAAGCGAACGCAAAAGCAACGCCTTTGGCTTCGAGAATTCCAGAATCGCAACCTTGCCACCCGGCTTCAAGACTCGCAAGAGTTCCTTGAATCCTGCCTCAACACTCGTCAGATTTCTCAAGCCGAAGGCGATCGTCGCTACCTCAAACGAACGGTCACGGAAAGGAAGGTTAAGCGCGTCGCCTTCAACCAGAGGCAGCGAAGAGCCGGACTTCGCGGCCTTCGACGCTGCGATGTCGAGCATCGGCCGGCAAAAGTCAATGCCGACGATTCGTGCCTGGCCGCTCTCAAACAGCGTGAGTGAAAGGTCGCCCGTGCCACAGGCCACATCCAGAATCCGAGCCTCGCCACGAACAAAGGCAGGAGTTGCGAAAAGTTTTTTCGCAACCAAACGTCTCCACCTTTTATCGATGTTGCCGGACAGCAGGTGATTTAAAAGATCGTAGCGAGAGGCGATAGTCGCAAACATCTCGCGGACGCGGCGCGCTTGCTCTAGTTTAGTTGCGCTTTCTTTGTCAGACACAGTTAAGCGGAAGTCGGTGTTGATTTGGTTGCAGGTAGATTGCGAATGATTTGTGATTACTCAGGTTTCGCAGGAGATTTGGTTTGAGGCTTCGCATTTGGATCTGGTTTCGTTTCGGGTTTGGGTTCGATCTCACCCATGATCTCCACTTTTGCATAGCGCCCGATCTGAGTTTTCACAACGTCAGAGTTCCCCGCTACAACCGAAGCCACCGCCGCGTCACGAAAAAGCCGCGTTGCCGCGCGCTGCAGATCACTCGGCGAGATTGCTATCAACGCGCGCATCTGTTCTGCGACAGAAGAAAGTCCATAGGTATCGGCGTCGAGCCAGGCGTCGGTCATTCCATCGGGCGTAGCAAGGTCCTTGGTAACGAGGGCGATGACCTGGCTCTTTGCCTGCTCCAGCTCTGCGGTCGTTACTGGCGAGTTAACTAAAGATTGCATCACCTCCCGCGCGGACGCGAGAGTCTTACCGGCGAGTAGATTATCAACGCTTGCACCCATCACAAACATTCCCGGCAGCGTAAACGCGTCATGCCTGACAAACATAGGGCTATGCGCGAGTTCAGGGGAAAGCTTCTCCCAGCGCTGGCGCGCCAGTATCGCCAGTAAACCTGCGGCGGGCGCGTCCGCATCCTTTCTGCTAAGACCACGGACCGCTAATCTGACCTCAACGCTTTGATCGGCTGGTGCATTAACTATCAACGTGCGCGGGTCTGGCGCGTCGGGCTGACGAAAGGTTGCCGGCACCACTTGCTCACTCTTGTGCCAAACGCCAAGCAGTTGGCGCAGCGTTCGCATCGCCCGGTTAGGTTGAACTCCGCCGACGATTGTTAAGGTGGAATTATTTGGGTTCAGAAATCGCTCGCGCGCCAGCATGAGATCAGGACGGTCAACTCGTGCGAGCGACTCAACGCTCCCGGCGTAAGGGTGGCCATAAGGGAAATCGCCAAACAGCCGAGCGGCGATTGCCCGATCGGCGAGCATCGCGGGCGAGATACTCGTTTCCTTAACGATCTTAATGCGCCCGTCTCGAAGCTTCGCAACGTTTTCCGGAGTTAACTGAGTGGTGATCAGTGCTGTTCGCAGAATCTCAACTATGCGATCAAATTCGTGGGCCCGGCCCTGCATGGTGATTGTCAGCGCGTCGTAATCGGTGATTACGTTCAGACGGCCCTGCATCTCATCCGTAAAGTATTCGCGCGTGGTCGGATCAGGAAAGAGAAGGTCTCCCAGCAGCGCCATGCTGCCTGCCTTGCCGGCCAGGTCGAAGGCCGCGCCGCTATGTACGCGAAGCTTCAGCAAAACATCCTTGTCGCCCGGACGGCTCCAGATGAGCACTCGCAGACCGTTGAGTAGCCGGTTGTGTTCGGGTTCAACTGGAACTTGGGCCGGAGCTGACGAAGGCAGTAAGGCCAGGAAGCAGACAACCAGAACGCCTTTTCTTAGCAAACTCTTAATTGGTAACAAGCTCATGTTTGTTGCCGGCCGCAGTGCAATCGGGATCTGAAATAAATTTGGACCAACGACGGAGAGAGCAAAAACATCTTAGATGCGCGATATTTACTCGTCAACCGTTCTCCACAATGCGGATATTAGTCGTCAAACCGTTTTGCTCCTAAGTGCATCCAACGCCTTGGTTTGAACAGTATTGGCCGTGTTCGGGGGTTAGTGCTCACAAATTTACTGCCGCCAGCCGCGGCTTTTCACGAGTCGGTGTTTGAAATCAGGCCGCAACAAGCCCAAAGTTTTGGGAGGCGGCGTATCTTTTAGCCCTTTTTCGGTAATAACAGTAGGAATCGATTCCTACAGAAATCGAGTGCCGGGATTGCCAGAGAGAACAAAAGACGAACTTTTGCTTGAAAAGGCAGGAGCTGGCTTTTCGGCAGCTTTCAACGAGTTGTATGGAAGGCACCGCGACGCGATTTTCCGGTTTGCCTACAGGCTTTCAGGATCTGCGGAGACTGCCGAAGACATTACCCACGACTGTTTTTTGAGTTTGATAAGGAAGCCTGAAAACTTCCAGCCCGGCCGCGCGACCATGCGCACTTATTTGTTGTCGGCAGCGCGCAACCTTTGGCTAAAGCAGTTGCGGGACTCGGGTAGAGAGTCGGCGATGGATGAGGGCGTTGAGGATCGAATCATCGCTACCGGAAAAGAGCCGTTGCGTAGAGTGTTGGATGATGAGCTCTCGGTGAAGGTGCAGGAGGCGGTTTCCAGTCTGCCGCCATTGCAAAGGGAGGCGTTAGTCCTTTTTGAGTATGAGGAGCTCACGCTAAGCGAAATTGCGAGCATGACTGGTACTGATGTGGGAGCGGTAAAATCGCGGCTCCATCGGGCCCGCGAGCGATTGCGAAATGCGCTCGGGCCATACTTAAGCACCAGCAGGGAATTGAATACTAGTCGGGAAATTGTTAACTTTGGAGCAGGCTTGAAATGAGCAGCACGATTCCACCCGAAGGGGCCGGAGAAAACATCATTTTTGAGGACGAGCTTAAGAATCTGCTCGACCGCTGGATTGCTCCTGAGCCGTCAAAAACTCTCGATCAGCGAGTGGCAAACAGTTATCATAGGGAGATGGGAAGCGCAGACCCGGCAGCGCATTCGATACGGTTCCCGCAAAGCCAAAACGAGGTAGTAACGATGAAGTTTTGTTCCACATGTAAAGAGGAGTTTGCGGACAAGTTTAGTTTCTGTCCGGTGGATGGCACTCCTCTGCAAGCGGTGGTCTTCGAACCTGAGAATGTGGTCGACTCCGCCAGTTTCACCGACCCAGTCGATTTGGGCGCACCGGTCGCGGCTGGCAACGGCTCAACGGCACTGGTGCCGCGCGGCGAGTTTCACTTAACCATGATCGATGACGCTGGGTTGGTTGGCAGGCTGGCCAAAGAACTAAGCGATGTCGCTCACGAGTATCAGCTCACGTGGCCTGAATTCAAGCGTGACCCGTTTGGCTTTACGAAGCGATCGCTGGTCGGTTACGGACAAGTGGCTTCGAAGTTTTTTGGAAACCGCAACGTCGTGCTTGGCATGATCGTGGCGATCCTGGCGATGGTCGCTTTAGTAGGGGTCGTTGGCCTGCTTGATCGCGCTCAGCCCGGTGGCATCTCTCGAGCCGGATTCATAGCAGTTGCTTTAGCGACGGGCGTAATCCTCGCCGTCATTTTTACAATTTGGCTCCGCAAGAGCCAGAGCGGCGCAGTGCTGGGCGCTCCTGACGCTGAGTCGAACAACGCAGTGCTTGGCATGGTCGCGGCGTTTTCACTCTTCAGTCTCATAATTGGCGGCTTTGTCTTTTTCAATTTCTGGCAAAAACATCTGGACGAGCAACAACAGGAAGCCCAGCGCGACGTGGTCCAAACGTTTATTGATATTCCGAATGAGCAACCAACCCCCGATGAGGGAACCGCGGGCCTGAACAAGGGCAAAGGCGGTGGTAGCAAACCAAAACAAGAAAAGCCGGGCGGCGGCGGTGGTGGTGGCCGCGAAGAGCAAAAGCCTGCTTCGTTTGGCAAAACTCCACAGGCGTCGTTAACGGTGCCGCCCGTGGTCGCGCCGGATCCGCATCCGCCCGCAATAAAAAATCCGGTGTTGCCGGTGGCGGCGCAGTTGGTTGGGGATCCAATTCTGATCCCACCCGACCCGCGAAATCTCGCTTATGGCGACCCCAAATCCAAGAGTACTGATCCCTCTTCAGGTCCGGGAAAGGGCGGCGGCATCGGCACCGGCACAGGCGCCGGCATTGGACCGGGTGAAGGTGGTGGCCTTGGGCCAGGCCGTGGCGGCAACATCGGCGGCGGTGACTATCACGAAGGTGGCGGGGGACCTGGTGGTGGCGGTGGCGGCACTGACTACAACAAAATCTTCAGTAGCAAAGACGTAAGTTCCAAGGCCCGCGTTCTTTCCAAGCCGGAACCGCAATACACGGAAGAGGCACGCAAAAATCAGATAACCGGCACGGTTGTCCTTAGAGCGGTCTTTACGTCAGGCGGTCAGGTGAGCCAAATTCGTGCCGTCTCCGGACTTCCGTACGGATTGACTGAACGGGCAATCGCCGCGGCGAGGAACATCAAGTTTGTTCCCGCGACGAAGGATGGACACGCGGTCTCGATGTATATCCAACTGGAATACAACTTCAACCTTTATTAAAAACCATTCGCTGAAACGAGAAGGGCGCCGATTATTTAGGTCGGCGCCTTTTTTGTTTGCCGGTTGAGGCGGCACCTTTAATCCGGAGCTAAAGACCGGTCGTCAACCGCTCAGCCGTTCAACGAAGCGCTTAATGCGATTCACTCCTTCTCGCAACTGCTCCATCGACGTGGCGTACGAAATCCGGAGATAGCCCTCGGCTCCGAAGGCGGCGCCATCAGTAACGACAGTCTGCTCCTCAGTCAGCAGTCGGGCAGCGAAATCCGCGGAGGTTTTCATTTCCCCGGTCAGGCACTCGCGCACGCTCGGAAATGCATAGAACGCGCCTTCCGGTTTATTACAACTAAGTCGCGGAATCTCATTGAGTGCGCCGAGCAGCCACTCTCGTCGCGCAGTGTATTCCGTCAACATCGCCCCGACCGAATCCTGTGGACCATTTAACGCCTCAAGCGCCGCGCTTTGCGCGATCGAATTAGGATTGCTGGTCGAGTGGCCTTGCACCTTCAACATTTCGCGAGTCCATTCGCGCGAAGCGAGCGCGTAGCCAACACGCCAACCGGTCATCGCATAAGTTTTTGAGAAGGACCCGGCAATGCAAAGACGGCCCAGCAGCTCTGACGGCAGGCTGGCCGCGCTGAAGACTTGTGCAGGCGAATAGACGAAGCGCAAATAGCATTCGTCAGAAATGACGTAAATGCCGCGCGCGGTAACGACCTCCATGATCCTTTGAAACTCCGCCGGAGGAATTACGCGACCGGAAGGATTGCACGGTGAATTAAGGATGATCAGTTTTGTGCGCGGCGTGATCGCGCGCTCCACTTGCGCCGCGCTCAAAACGAACCCGGTCTCTTCGGTCTCGATAAAGACCGGCACTCCGCGCGCAAAAACTACCACCTCAGGAAACGTCACCCAGTAAGGTTTGGCCAGCAGCACCTCATCGCCAGGATTGATCAAACTGACAACGGCATTGAAGATTGCTTGCTTGCCGCCCGAAGTGGCCATCACCTCCGCGCGTTCGTAGTTTGCTCCAAACGACCGCGCGTAGAAATCGATGATCGCTTGTTGTAGTTCGCGCGTGCCGCCAGTTGACGTGTATTTCGTTTTGCCCGCGCGCATTGCTTCGGCGGCAGCATGCTTAATGTTGTCAGGCGTATCGAAATCCGGCTCGCCGGCGCCGAAGTCCACGACGTTTGCGCCGGCGGCGCGCAAGGCCTCAGCCGCCTGCATCGCGGCCAGCGTCGACGATGCCTGCATCTTCGCTACATTGTCGGAAGGTTGAAATAGGGAACCAGCAGGTTTAGTTGTTGTCATGAATTTCGTTTCGAATGGCTTTTGATAAGACGTCTGAAGGTCATCAACCGTTTGCAACTTTCTCTTTCATGCGTGCTTCAACCAACGGTGGAACTAATCCATCAAGTTCGCCGCCCAACTGGAAAACTTCCTTCACGAGACGCGAGCTGACATAAGAATAAGTTTCTGCCGGCATCATGAACACCGTCTCGATGCTTGGTTCCAGACGGCGATTCATCAGGGCCATCTGCAATTCGTATTCGTAGTCAGAAATAGCTCTGATGCCGCGCACAATAGCGTGGGCCTGTTGCGCGACGGCGTAGTGGACCAGCAGTCCCTCGAAATCGTCCACGCGCAACGCGCAATTGCGGCGTTCAATTGTCTTGAGCACTTCCTCGAGCATGCCGCGGCGCTCTTCGATCGAGAAGAAGGGCTGCTTGTCGGGGTTTACGAGTATAGCGATGATTATTTCATCGAAGAGTTTGCAACCACGCTCGATGATGTCGAGGTGTCCATTGGTAACTGGATCGAATGAGCCGGGGTAGATGGCGCGCCGCATGAGTAGGGATGGTAAATGGTAAATGGTAAATGGTAAATAGGAAACAGCGGCTGTAACGTAATCTGTTGGCTTGCGAAGATGGTGTCCTCTCAAATGAGTGGTAACGATCCCTCTGAAACTAACAGTTTGCGTTTAACCTGTAGACATAAAAAGTCATTGATAAACAAGATGAAAGGGAGTATGAAGAGCGCGTCTATTCAGACCGTTTCTTTTCGCTACTCGTCTTTCTCAGAACTTAAGGTTGTTTTCTCAGTTGCAATGGAGTAGCCAGATTCACGGTTGATCTCTGGTTCACAGTAAAGAGCAGTCTCACGACCGACCTTAGGAGAAACCGCAATGACCAAAAAGAAGAAGGGTGTAACTCGCCGGCGCTTTCTGGAGCAAGTTGGTTTGGCAGGGGGCTCGGCGGCGCTTTACGAGACGATGACGGCGCTCGGACTGATCAATCTTCCGGAAGCCTGGGCCGGTCCACCGGAGCTTTCCCCAGGTTCGGGCGCAGGCAAATCAGTCCTCATTCTCGGCGCCGGCATCGGCGGGTTGACCGCGGCTTATGAACTGACCCGCGCAAACTACAACTGTCAGATTGTCGAATTGACTGACCGGGCCGGTGGACGGAATCACACGGCCCGACGCGGCACTGTGCTCAAAGAAGTGGACGAAAACGGCGTTGCGACTGAACAGGTCTGCAACTTCGACGAAGGTCTCTATCTAAATCTGGGACCGGGTCGCCTGCCTTACCATCACCGCAGGGCACTCCACTACTGCAAGGAATTAGACGTGGCGCTCGAAGTTTACGTCATGGAGACGATGGCCAATTTGTTTCAGAGCGACAAGGCATTCGGCGGCAAGCCGCAGATCAAGCGTCGCATCGCGAACGATGTGCAAGGCTATATCTCCGAGATGTTGGCGAAGGCTGTGAACCAGAACGCCCTTAACGCAGAACTCGACGCCGCCGACCGCGACAACCTCCTTTGTCTCCTAAAGAATTTCGGCGACCTTGGGCAGAACGACATATGCGTTAAGTGCGGCCAGAACAGGTGCAACAAATGCAATACGAGTTGTGACGCTTGCATAAGCTGCAGCAAACAATGCGTTACGTGCTTCAGCTATTCCGGCTCGACCCGCGACGGCTGCCAGATTACCGTTTACGAGCCTTGTGAACCCGGGACAAAGCTTGAGTTGAAAGAACTCCTCAGCTCGGAGTTCTGGCGCCTCCGCTTCTACCAATCGTTTGAATACGAATGGCAACCGACGCTCTTTCAGCCTGTGGGCGGCATGGATAAGATCGTGGACGGCTTTGTCCGCAAGATCGGTTCGCTCATCCAGTACAACACGAAGGTCCTGGACATACAGACTAGCAACAGCGGCGTTACGGTAGTTACAGAAAACAGGGGAACGCGCAGCACCATTAAAGCGGACTACTGCATCAGCAACATCCCGTTACCCCTGCTCCAGAAAATCAATAACAACTTCGAGCCCGCGTTCGATGCTGCCGTCAAGCAGTGTAAGTATGATCCGACCTGCAAGCTCGGCTGGCAGGCAAACGAACGGTTCTGGGAGTCGAACAAGAATCAGATTTACGGCGGCATCAGCTATACGGACGATCCGATCACGCAGATGTGGTATCCGTCGTATGACTACTTCACAAAAAACGGCACGCTGACCGGCGTCTATAACTACGACGACAATGCGATCGCGTTCGGCAAACTGAGCCTTGAGCAACGCATCAATACTGCGCGGCAAGGCGCGATCAAGTTTCATCCGGAGTTTGCGGACACACGATTGGTCCCCTCCGACAAGGCTATATCCATCGCCTGGCAGAATATTCCGAACGAGGGTGGTGGCTGGGCCAACTGGGATCCAAATAGCGCGGCACACGCAAAAGCTTACGCGCGACTGCTGGCTCCGGATCGGCGCTTCTTCGTCGTGGGCGATCAAGTCTCGCAACTGCCGGGCTGGCAGGAAGGAGCCATGATGTCTGCGCAACATGTCGTGGAGCAAATAGGCGGCAGAAGACTTCTCACCGTGCCGCAAATCAGACACGCGCCGAATACACGCCGTCTGATTCATGGGCGTAGTTAAAGTTGCAGCGTTCTGTGGCTCGTTGCTATTGAGGGATCCATCCGCCGGATGGGTCCCGAAATATAGCTAACCCAAAGAAGCTAGCTTTCGTCGCATTCTCAGTGGTTGTTCTTGACACTTCTAACGGGCAGTGTTCCAATAACATTCGGAACAAACGTGGTGAGTTAAGGCGACTTGCGGCCACGAAAAACAATCCGCTAAACAGCTCGGCGAGTCTTTCCCAGCGAGACTAATCGAATAGGGTTTTAGGAAAGCCCCGCGTTGTTTAGCGCGGGGCTTTATCATTGCCGATTGCCAATTTCCAATTGTCGATTGATAAACTCTAAACGGAGATGAGCATCGGCTGTTAAGGCAAACGAAAATCGGCAATTGGCAATCAACAATGGGCAATGGCTAACTTTCTCGACATCTTAAAAGATCGCATCGTCGTTTTTGACGGCGCGATGGGCACCAATATCCAGGTGCAGAATCTGACCCCGGATGATTTCGGTGGGCTGGATGGCTGTAACGAATACCTGGTTGTGACCAAACCGGAAGCGGTGGAGAAAGTTCATGCGGGATTTTTGGAAGTTGGTTGCGACGTTGTCGAGACTGACACCTTCGGCGGCGCGTCGATCGTGCTGGCGGAGTATGACATTGCCGATCAAGCTTATGAGCTAAATCTGAAAGCCGCACAAATCGCGAAGCGCGTTGCGTCTGACTATTCAACCAGGGATTGGCCGCGTTGGGTCGCCGGCTCGATGGGGCCCACGACCAAGCTGCCTTCGCTGGGCCACATCTCTTTCCTCGACATGAAGCGCTCTTACTACGATCAGGTTCGCGGCCTGATCGATGGCGGCGCGGATCTTCTGATTGTTGAAACCTGCCAGGACCTGTTGCAAACAAAGTCTGCTTTAGCAGCCATCTTCGAATACTTCGCAGAGATCAAGCGTCGTGTGCCGGTCATCGCACAAGTGACGATCGAGGCGTTTGGCACGATGTTGATGGGCACAGAAATCGGCGCCGCGCTAACAGCGCTCGAGCCTTTTCCGATCGACGTGATTGGAATGAACTGCGCCACCGGGCCGAAGCAGATGAGCGAAAACGTTCGCTATCTTTGCCAGAACTCCACGCTGCCGGTGTCGGTCATTCCAAACGCGGGCATTCCTGAAAACGTTGGCGGCCATGCTCATTACAAAGAGACTCCGGAATCGCTGGCAGCCGATCTGGCCCACTTCGCGCGCGACCTCGGCGTCAGTATCGTCGGCGGTTGCTGCGGCACTACGCCGGCGCATCTGCGCGCGGTCGTGGAAGCAGTAAGGAACGTGACGCCGGTGGCTCGAAGTATCCGGCGTTTGCCGGCAGCGTCTTCAAATTTCATTCAACAACCGTACCTGCAAGACACTTCATTCCTGATCGTCGGCGAGCGTGTCAACGCCAGCGGCTCAAAAAAGATGCGCGATCTGTTGGGCGCTGAAGATTGGGATGGGCTCGTGTCGCTGGCGAAGGAACAGGAACGTGAAGGCGCGCACGTGCTTGATGTAAACGTCGACTTCGTCGGTCGCAACGGCGAGGCCGATATGCATGAACTCGCCTCGCGTCTCGCCACCAACATCAAAATTCCGCTGATGTTCGATTCCACCGAGTGGCAGAAGATGGAAGCTGGACTGCAACACGCGGGCGGCAAGTGCATCCTGAATTCCACCAACTACGAAGACGGCGTGCCGCGTTTTGCGAAAGTGATTGAACTCGCGAAACGTTACGGCTCGAGCGTGGTTATTGGAACGATCGACGAAGAGGGCATGGCCCGCACGGCCGAGGGAAAACTCAAGATTGCGAAACGCGCTTACGACCAGGCCACCAACGAACTCGACCTGCCGGCGTCAGATATTTTCTTCGATCCTCTGGCGCTGCCGATCTCGACCGGCATTGAAGAAGATCGACGCAACGTGCTCGAGACCATAGAAGGAATTCGTCGGATCAAGAAAGAGCTGCCGGGCTGCTTCACAATTCTCGGCGTCTCCAACATTTCCTTCGGCCTTAACCCGGCGTCGCGAGTCGTGCTCAATTCAGTTTTTCTGCACGACGCCGTCGAAGCAGGTCTCGACGCTGCAATCGTTAACGCCAGCAAAATCGAGCCTTTGAACCGCATTGGCGAGAAGGAGTTGCAGGTTGCGCGGGAATTGATTTACGACCAGCGCAAGTTTGAAGGCGATGTTTGCGTCTATGATCCGCTGACGGAATTCACCAAACTTTTCGAAGGCGTCAAGGCAAAGGGCAGTAAGAAGGCTTCCAAGGGCGAGACGGTCGAAGAGAGACTTAAGAATCACATTATCGATGGCGAGAAGATCGGCCTCGAAGATGAACTGAAGTCGGCGCTCGAAAATTATTCCGCGCTCGACATCGTCAACGACATACTGCTTGAAGGCATGAAGGTGGTCGGCGATCTCTTCGGCAGTGGCCAGATGCAGTTACCGTTTGTCCTGCAATCGGCCGAAGCGATGAAGGCGGCGGTGCGTTTTCTCGAACCCTTCATGGAGAAGAAAGGCGGCGCCACGACCAAGGGCACGATGGTGCTGGCGACGGTTAAGGGCGACGTCCATGACATCGGCAAGAATCTTGTCGACATCATCCTGACGAACAACGGCTACAAGGTGATCAATCTCGGCATCAAGCAAACGATAGAGAGTATTCTTCAGGCGCATGAAGAACATAAAGCTGACGCTATCGGCATGAGCGGGTTGCTGGTTAAGTCGACGCTGGTCATGAAAGAGAATCTTGAGTTGATGAACGAGCGTGGCATTAATGTTCCCGTCGTGCTGGGCGGCGCGGCGCTCAACCGCCGTTATGTTGACGACGATCTGAAGCCGCTCTACAAAGGCCAACTCTTCTACGCGCGCGACGCGTTCGCCGGTCTCCACACGATGGACAAACTGGCAAGCGGCAATGGGCAGCCGGATGGGGTAGAAGCCCGACCGTCAGGAAGGGCTCTGCCAGAAACGGGAGCAGTAGCGACCGGGTCAAGCGACATTGACGACGTGGAAGACCTCATCGGCGAGGAAGCGAAGCTTGGCATTCGCAAACCCTTGAAGCCACGCGGCGCCACCAAAGTCGCCGGCGATACAACGCACACCACTCGGTCTGACGTTCGCGCAGATGTTTCCGCTCCGACCGCGCCGTTTTATGGTTCACGGGTTGTTGAAGACATCTCGCTGGATGACGTGTTTGCCTTCGTTAACGAGACTGCTTTATTCAAAGGACAGTGGCAGTTCAAGCAGGGACGTCGGCCGGCGGCTGAATATGAGGCGCTGGTTCGCGAAACTGTGCGGCCGATCTATGAGGAGTTGAAGGAACGAAGCAAGCGCGAGCAACTACTGACGCCGCGCGTTGTTTACGGATACTTTCCCTGCCAATCGTCAGGAAACGATTTGATAATTCTTAACGACCACCAGCAGAGTGAACGGATGCGTTTCACTTTCCCACGCCAACCCGCGGGAAAGCGTCTCTGCCTCGCCGACTTTTTTGCGGCGAAAGATTCGGGACGCGTTGACGTCGTAGCGTTTCATCTCGTCACGATGGGCAGCCGCGCGAGCGAGTATTCGCGCGAACTGTTTAAGGCTGACAACTATGCTCAGTATCTTTATTTTCACGGGCTGAGTGTGGAAGGCGCCGAGGCGCTCGCGGAGTTTTGGCACAAACGTATTCGCCAGGAGTTAGGCATCGCGGCGGAAGATGCCGAGGACGTGAGGAAGCTGTTTCAGCAGCAATATCGCGGCTCGCGGTTTAGTTTTGGTTATCCGGCGTGTCCGAATCTGGAGGATCAGGCGAAGCTGTTTGAGTTACTGGAACCAGCGCGTATCGGTGTAGAACTAACAGAAGAGTTTCAACTCGATCCGGAGCAGTCAACTTCCGCGATCATCGTGCATCACCCGGAAGCGAAATACTTTTCCGTTGATTGACCCTACATTCAAGATCCTATAAGCAGTCCAAAGTCCAATGTCCAATGTCCAAAGTCCTGAGCCCGCGGTCGCCGCATCTGAGCGGGCGAACGCGAATAAGACGGACATTGGACATTGGACATTGGACGTTGGACTTTTACGTTATGGATTCGTTGACCTACATTCAGCTGCTCCGTCGCAATCGCTCGTTCCGGCGTTT
>Ga0137410_10001780_pt1 | contig 14727 bp, 18 predicted proteins | sample CZODoug1_16funga_FD_108878 | JGI IMG/M metagenome (GOLD analysis project Ga0137410, IMG submission 108878) | Vadose zone soil fungal communities from Angelo Coast Range Reserve, California, USA - CZODoug1_16fungal (Illumina Assembly) | ecosystem: Environmental > Terrestrial > Soil > Vadose zone... | reverse complement strand
GGCCAAGGCTATCCTTCGCGCACAATCCGCTTTCGACAAGTGCCAATATGGGAAGGAGAGGGGTACACCCCGGTGTTTTCTTGCAAGAGTGCGGAAACCATTGAAAGGGAAGGAGATAGCATTTCGCTCCTGGCAAAGAGCGCAAAGGAGTGCGCAAGTTGTTGAAAACAAAGGGCGAGTAAGTGATGTGGAATCAATAGGATGCGCACTCTTTGTAAGGGAGGCAAACAAAGGACTTAGGGGAGCGGCTTGTTTGCAAGAAGGTAACGGAGAAATTGGGCCTGATGCGCTTGGAAGAGTGTGAGGGGCTTCCAAGGGGAGGGACATGGGCTCACGGTGCGACGGCAGGGCACCCGATTGATCAATTTAAGTATACCACAATGCTAATATTTGTCAATCAAAAACAAGTGCTGATTTTTGTGAGACCTAGGCGTCCGCGGGCGTTCGAACATGGTTTAGTATCCAGAGAGAAAACGGTCTTGAGGTCTGGCGAATGAAATTGGCCGGCAATCAAATTCGGGTTAGTGCTACAGATTTGAGCAATCATCTGGCGTGCCGGCATTTGACGACGCTCCAGCTTAAGGTGGCGCGCGGAGAAGTGAAAGAGCCGGAGTGGGCCGCACCAGATTTGAAGATTATTCAGGAGCTGGGGGAGCGGCACGAGAAGGCATATGTGGAGTTTCTTAAGCGGCAAGGAAAAGAAGTCGTAGACCTTTCCGGTCGAAAAGATGAAAAAGCACTTCTTGAAGAAACCGCGGCACTAATGGCGAAGGGTGTGGAAGCGATTGCGCAGGGCGCTCTGGGAAATAAGGGATGGTTTGGGCGACCGGACATTCTGATGCGCGTCGATAAGCCAGGAGGAACGTGGAAGTGGTCGTATGAAGTGCAGGATACGAAGCTGGCAAAGGAGACAAAAGGAACGACGATCCTGCAGCTATCGCTCTACTCGGAATTGTTGGCAGCGGTGCAGGGAGTTACGCCCGAGTTTTTGTGGGTGATCCCGGCGAGAAAAGGATTTGAGGGTGAAGCGTACCGCGTTGCGGAGTATGCGGCTTACTACCGGACAGTGAAAACGCGACTGCTTGACGTGTTGTCGAAAAACGAAACGGATACATATCCGGAGCCGGTGGAGCATTGCAATGTTTGCCGCTGGTTTAGAGAGTGCGATGCAAAACGGCGAGGTGATGATCACCTTTCGCTAGTGGCGGGGCTCAGGCGTCAACAGCAAGAACAGCTCGAAGAATGGAAAATTCCGACGATGGCGAAGCTGGCTGTGATGCCAATCCCGCTGAAGGAAAGGCCGAGGCGCGGCTCGCGGGAAGGGATTGAACGCGTGCGCGAGCAGGCGCGCGTGCAGGTGGAAGGGCGAGCGGAAGGAAAGTTGAAGTACGAGGAATTGCCGGTGGAGACGGAGTTTGGATTGTCGAGGCTGCCAGAGCCGACAGACCAAGACATGTTCGTGGATTTGGAAGGGGATCCGTTTGCGGGGGAGATGGGGCAGCAGTATTTGTTCGGTTTTGTGGCGAAGGACGCGAGTGGCGCGCCGGTTTATGAGAAGAAATGGGCAGTGACGCGCGAGGAAGAGAAAAAAGGATTTGAGTGGTTGATGGACGAGATTCTGCAGCGGTGGACGTCGGAGCCATGGATGCATGTGTATCACTTCGGCGCGAATGAGCCGGGAGCGCTCAAGCGACTTATGGGGCAATATGCGACGCGTGAGGATGAACTGGACCGGATGCTGCGCGCGGGAGTGTTTGTGGATGTGCATCGGATATTCAAGCAGGGGCTGAGAGCGAGCGTGGAGGAATATTCGCTGAAAAAGTTGGAGAAGTTTTGCGGATTCGAAAGGGAAACGTCAGTCGATGCTTCACGATCGGCGATGCGGTACATAGAGCATCGGCTGGAGCTGGAAAGAAGTCTGGACGAAATGCCGGAAGAGATTCGCGGGGCAATGGAGGGATATAACGCGGAGGATTGTTTTGCGACGGCGGCGCTGCGGGATTGGCTTGAGGAACGAAGGAGCGAGCTCATTGCGAAGGGGGCGAGCATTGCTCGACCTGCACTTGGAGACGGTACACCGCCGGAAGATGTGGACGACCGGCAGAAGCGGTTGGCGGCGCTGGTGGGGGAATTGACGAGGGGCGTTCCTGTAGAGGCTGGTGAACGAAACAACGAACAGCACGCGAAGTGGCTGCTTGCTCAGATGCTGGATTGGCATAGGCGCGAAGATAAAGCGACGTGGTGGGAAGGGTTTCGTTTGGCGGAATTGGATGATGAAGAGTTACTGGAAGAGCGGTCGGGATTGGGCGGGTTGCGATTTATGGAACGGCTGAAAGAAGAACGGAAGATTCCAACGGACCGCTACTCGTTCGAAAAGCAGGAAACTGAACTGCGTGAAGGCGAGGATTTGCATTATGAAGCCGAGAAGTTCGGGACAGTGGTCGCAGTGGATTTTGGCTTACGTAGCGTGGACGTGAAGAAAACGAGAAAAAGCGCGGAGCTACATCCGAGCGGGGTGTACTTGTGGGACCGCCCCTACAACGTGAAGGAACAATCGGAGGCACTGTATCGGATTGGGAGTTGGGCGGCGAAAAATGGAGTGGAGGAAGAGGGAAAATATCGTGCTGCGATGGATTTGCTCTTGCGAAGGCCGCCACGGCTGGGAGGCGGAGAAACGTTGGAGGCTTTACGGGGAGAGTTGCCGAAGGAAACAGCTTGCCGGGTCGCGCTGGCGATGAACAACACAGTGCTGGCCATACAGGGGCCTCCGGGTGCGGGGAAAACGTTCACGGGCGCGCGAATGATATGCGAGCTGGTACGAGCGGGAAAGAAGGTGGGCATAACGGCGTTGGGTCACAAAGTGACTCGAAAATTGCTAGAGGAAGTCGTTAGCGCGTCGAGAGAGGAAAAGATCGCTGGCGTACGTTGCATGCAGCGGAATGATGACGAAGAACCGACGGCAGAAATTGCGATTGCAAGAAAGAACGATGAGGCTTGGGGAGCGTTGGCGAGTGGCACGGCGAACGTTGTGGGTGGAACCTCGTGGCTATGGGCGCCAGAGACGGCGTTTGAGTGCGTGGATGTTCTGTTCATTGATGAAGCAGGGCAGATGGCGCTGGCGGACGTGGTTTCCGTTTCGCAAGCCGCAAAGAACATTGTGTTGATTGGAGACCCACAGCAGTTAGAGCGGCCGCTGAAAGGAAGCCATCCGGACGGGGCGGAGAAATCTGCGCTTCAGCATTTGCTTGGTGAGCACAAAACAATTCTGCCGGATGTGGGATTGCTGCTCCCGGAAACCTGGAGACTGCATCCGAGGATTTGTAGATTCACATCGGAATTGTTTTATGAGGCGCGGCTTGGTTCGCGAAAGTTGCTCGAGAAACGGGTGCTTGATGGGCATCGGTGGATGAGTGGCGCCGGATTGTGGTTCGTGCCGGTGGGGCATACGGGAAATCAGAATTCGAGCATGGAAGAGGTGGAAGCAGTGGTGCGCATTGTGGAGGGATTGCTGGCGACTGGAGTGAAGTGGCATCGGAGCGAAGGGAACGTGAGGGCGCTGGCGTCGGAAGATATTTTGATTGTGGCGCCGTACAACGCGCAGGTGGCGGATTTGTCAGCTCGTTTGCCCCGGATGCGCATTGGAACCGTGGACAAGTTTCAGGGGCAGGAGGCGCCGGTGGTGATTTATTCGATGACGACGTCGTCACCTAAAGATGCGCCGCGCGGGATGGAGTTTTTGTTCAGTTTGAACCGGTTAAATGTGGCGACATCGCGGGCGATGTCGGCGGTGATTTTGGTGGGGAGTCCGAGGTTGTTTGAGGCGGAGTGCCGGACGCCCCGGCAGATGCAGTTGGCGAATGCGTTGTGCGCGTTTCGAGAGATGGCGGTTGAGGTGGATCCGGCGAGGATTTAGTTGAGTTGGGTGCGCCGAGACCCGCCGGCAGGATGCCCTACACGGTAAACCAGCGTTACGAAAGGGAGGCTTGCGCCCCCTGAACTGCCCGAGCGGGCGGCGGCGCTCCAAAAAAGGCTTGAGAGGAACCGGTCTAAAGACCGGCCACTACAAAAGGCGAACGGCGAAGAGAACTGGTACACTGACCGCATGGAAGTGAAACTCACGCCGGAACTTGAAGCGAAGCTGGACAGCATCGCCGCGCAACAGGGGCGAGACGCGCAATCGCTTGTGAAAGAGGCGGTGGAACGGCTGGTCGGATACGACGAGTGGTTTGTGCGCGAGGTTGAGAAAGGCCTCGAACAGATTGAGCGCGGCGAAGTGCTGGAGGACCAAGAGGTCGGCGCTCGGCTTGAGAAGTTATTGAACGAGAAGCAGTCCAAGCCCTGATGCGACTCCGCTGGACCGCGGGCGCCGTCCGCGACCTCGAAAATATCGTAGACCATCTGTTTGAGAAGACGCCGCACCATGCACCACGCCTGGTGCGTTCTATCTACGAGGCTGTTGCTGGGCTAAGAACATTCCCTAATCGAGGGCGTGCAGGAAAGAAAGCTGGAACGAGAGAGTTCGTGATGGCATCTTTGCCTTACGTTGTGGTGTATCAAGTCGGCGGCGATTTGGTGTACGTGGTGAGAATTCTGCACGGCGCGCAGCAGTGGCCGGAGTGATTTCCGAAAAGATGCCGGGCTAAAGCCGCGGCGCTACAAAAGCAAAGAAAAAGCAGATCCCTCGCTATGCTCGGGATGACAAGCGAAGACGCGTGAGCTGAAGCCCGCCCCTGCATAACAAGAGAACCGATCTAAAGATCGGCCACTACAAAGGCAAAAACGGTTTAGAAATGGCTGCGGAGTTCGCGGAAGCCGGGGAGGATGACGAGTTTGCCGGAGCCGGCGGTGACGGGTTCGTGTTCCATGTGCCAGGTGTGCTGATGCGGGATGTAGACGGCGTTGAGGCCGACGCGGAGGGCGGGATTGATGTCGCTGCGCGGGGAATTGCCGATCATCCAGCCGTGGGCTTTGACGATTTTGTGTTTCGCGACGAGGCCGGTGTAGGTGACGGTATCTTTTTCGTGGACGATTTCGATGGCCTCGAAGAAGCCTTGCAGGCCGGAGCGCTGAACTTTGGCGGATTGCTCGGCTGGTTCGCCTTTGGTGAAGAGAATGAGGCGATGGCGTTCGGTGAGGTAGGCGAGCGTTTCGGGAACGCCGTCGAGAATTTTTGGCGGCGTGCGTTCAAGGTCGACAACGCGATTGTGAATTTCGGCGAGCGTTTCGCGCTTGGCCAGGTGCTCGGCGAGCTTCATGTAGGTTTCTTCGAGTGAACGGCCGAAGCTGCGGACGCCGTATCCGTACTGGCGGATATTTTTGCGTTCGGTTTCGTTGAGGATGTGGCGAATGTAAGCGCGAGTGAAACCGCAGGGTTCGACGAGAGTGATGAAGTCCTCGATGAGGTTCTCGAAGAAAACATTGTTTTCCCAGAGCGTGTCGTCGGCGTCGATGAGGAGAGTGTAGCGTCGCATTACTTTCTTTCCGGCCGGATTGATTTGAACAAAACTAGTCTAACAGTTTCAACGCGTCGGCTGCGATGTCGGCGGCTGCGTTGGAACGGCCCAATTTACGGGCCCTGTCCTTCATTCGCGTGAAGCGGGCGGTGTCGTCGAGAAGGCCGGCGATTTTCCATGCGGCGGCCGGCAAATTGTTGCAGCGAATCGCGGCGCCTTCTTCGAGCAAGTGATCGGCGTTGCGTTCTTCCTGTCCGGGAATGGGTTCGATGAGGGCCATGGGAAGAGCGCGGGCGAGCGCTTCGGAAGTGGTGAGGCCGCCCGCTTTTCCTACGAGCAAATCGGCGGCGGCCATGTACTGGTCCATTTCCTTTGTGAAGCCTACAGGGACAAGACGCGGCAAACCGCTTTGCAAGTTGCCTGCGGAGGCGGCAACTGCGTCCAGCTTTTTCTTGACGTCTTCGGATTTGCCGGCGATGGCGACGATTTGCCACGGACGATTTAGGGCGAGCAAATCTCGAACGAGCTGTTCGACTGGGCCGATGCCGTATCCGCCTGCGGCGATAAGAGTAATTGTTGCGGAGGGATCGAGGCCCAAGTGTTTTCGCGCGGCGGTTTTTTCCACGGGAATTGCGAAGAGTGGGTCGACGGGGATTCCAGTGACACGAATGATTTCGCGAGGGACGCCGATGCCGGCGAGATATTCGGCTGCTTCCGGTATGGCCACGTAGTAGCGATTCACGGTGCGGCAGAGCCACATGGCGTGGACGTCGTAGTCGGTGACAACAATGGCGTTGCGTGTGTGCAATTTCTTTTTGGCGATGAGCCACGCGATGATTTCCGCGGGCAGGAAATGAGTGGCGATGCAGAGGTCGGGCTGTACGCGCTTGAGCATGCGAATCATGGGTTGTGTGTTGAGGCGATCGACGAATAAGCGGCGGCGCATTTTTTCCCATGGACGATCCGTGCGGTCGTAGAGTACGCCCATGAGTTCGGGCGCGCGGCGGACCATGCTGATGTAGGCTTTGTCGTAGACGCGCTGAAAGACGCGGCTGACGTGCTGGATGACGTCGACGTGTTCGACGACGCAATCGCCGCGCGAGGCGAAAGCTTTTTCGAGGGCTTGGGCGGCGCGGACATGGCCGGCGCCGGAGGATGCAGAGAGCAGGAGGACGCGCGGTTTTTCGTTCATTGCGAAAGCAGGAGCGGCGTGGAATTTCGATTAAGCATGCTTGCTCTTGGCAGCGGCCACTTTTTCCAGGATGCCGCGAGCCAGCTTTTGAATTTCACCGAAGCGCGTCAGATAGTCCTGAAATTGTTGATTGAGGCGCTGCGCTTCGTCCGGCGGGTGTTCCGTGCGCAGGATCATGTCGCGTAATTTGACGGGATGCGGCAACAGTGCGTCTTCCTGCAGCTCTTCGAGCGCCGTGGCGGCATTGTAGTGATACATAACTTCCCCCTGTGCGATCGCGATACTCCACGAGTGTACGCGCGAATTTAACGGGAGGAAACTGCCGCGGGAATTGGCGGGGCGGTCATTTTGCCGATTTTGCGCAACGGAATCCGACGAAATCTTTCGCGCCGTCCGGTGGATGACTGTCGCGATATTCGACCCAGAGATTCAGCGGAGCGCCGCCCCAACTGCCACCGCGAATGGCTCTTCTTGTGGTCACGCTGAGGAAATCGAATCCGTTAGAGAAGAGATTCCCGCCCGCAACCGGATTCGTGGCCGGCTCTGGGGAATACGAAGCCCACTCGTCGGCGGTGAATTGCCAAACGTTGCCGGCCATGTCGTAGAGGCCGAACGCGTTCGGCGGATAGCTTGCGACTGGCGTGGTCGTGCCGAAGCCGCTGGCCGAGTAATTGGCTCGTGATGAATCCGCGGCGGCATCGCCCCAGGGAAAGATGGGATTTCCAGCGCCCTTCGCGCCGTGCTCCCATTCCGCTTCGGTGGGCAGGCGCCTGCCTTGCCATTGGCAATAGGCGACTGCGTCATACCACGTGACATTTGTAACCGGATGATCTTCGAGTCCTTTGGGCACGCGGCCTTCCACCCAGTGCGCGAGATTTTTGCGACCGCCGTAGCGGGCGCGCGGATCGATTTCGGTCCAGGGCTGATCGAGCCGGGCGAGCGTATCTGAAGGTTCTTCATTGGCGAAACGCCGCGTGAATTCGAAAAATTGAGAGTTGGTCACGAGAGTGCGATCCAAAAAGAATGGACTCAGAGTGACGGAGTGTTTCGGAGTAGATGCATCAAAGAGTTCGCGCCCGCTTATTCCGAATAGTTGTTCGTGGCGGGGAATTTCGGCGGGATCGATTCCGATTGTAATTTTACCGCCGGGAATGAGGACCATATTCGAAATGTCGGCGGTGCGAGAAGCGAGATGGCCAGTGGAGCGAAGCTCAGCGAGATCAGAGGACAAATCTTGTGCAAACGTGGCTGGAACAGCCATGAACAGCAGGAATAGAGAAATGGCGAGCGCTGCACGAATCATCGAACACACCTACCGGAGCGGTTTTTCGACACTGCGACATTGGACGTGATTTACGGGCGGCGGTTAGGATCAGGCGGCGGCTTGAATGAATTCGTAACGGTCAATTTTTGCGGCGATGCCGATGCGGCCGTTGTCGCTGGTCTCGACGCGCACAACCTGGCCCTGGCAGCGTATGTTTACGCCGCCGGATTGCGTGACCTGCTCCGGCAGCGTAATGACGAATTCAATGCTGCTACCCAGGTCAAATTTTGCTTCGGCTAGGAAATAGAGACCGCGATAGCTGACGTCTCGCGTTTGCGCTTTGAGTTCGATGCCGCGGGATTCGTGAGGAAACACCCGGAGAGGAAGGGTCATTGTGAAGCGCCGAGCTTCGCGGCGTTCTGAACCGTCTCCCATTTGTCCTCTTTCGCTGGGACAGCAAAAGCTGAAAAAACGCTAACACCCGTCAAATTAAACTGCAATCCGAAAAACCATAAATTACGTCCTAGTACGAGTTCTAGCAGTTTTGGTATCAGGTTTGGTTGCGGGGGTGTATAGTCCAGCCAACCCCGGCGCTCATTCCTCCTATGGCACCCATGCAGAATCGTCAGCATGCCCGGGTACGTCTGCGCCTTCCTGTAAGGCTGCGGTGGGTTGCGCCGCTGGGCCAGCAATCTGAAATATGTGAAACGCGGAATGTTTCGAAAGGCGGGCTGCTGATTGCCTGCAAAGAGCAGCCTCCGGAAGGATTGCCATTGTGGGTGACGTTTCCCTTTGACGTGGCGGCACCGGACACGCAGCCGGAAGTTTTGGCGCGAGTTGTGCGGCGATACGGTTCGTCGGTTGGCGAGCCGGTGCATGAAGAAATCGCGCTACATTTCGAGCGGTTTCCGCTGAGCGCGAACAACGCGCGAGAAGTGCATCAAACAGCAGCGGCGCCTCCAGCGAAAAATGGTTCCGTTGGGAATGTCTCGGTGCCGATCCGGGTTCGGCCTCGACACATTCTTTGGCCGGAAGAGGCAATGACGCTGGACGTTTCGAACGAACTGCTGCGATTCGTCAGCAACCGCGAATATGCGCCGGGAGACACCCTGTTCGTTTCGTTCGTTTCCAGAGAGACGCGACCGTGGCCTGGAATTGGCGAAACGGCGGGCACGATCGTGAAAGTGGAGAAAGTGCCGCAGTCCGCCTCGTTGGTAATTACGCTCAGACGCGTTGTGGATTAGCGGCGGTGCTGTCGTTGGGTGCTTAGCTCGGCTAGACTATTTGCGCCGCGTATGAGCGCAAATCACGAATCGAAAAATATTTTTCTGAATGGACCGGCGGGAAAGCTGGAAGCCGTTTTGTGGACGCCTGCGCATGGCGCGCAGCCGGGATTTGCGGCCGTGGTTTGCCATCCGCATCCACTATTTGGCGGGACGCTGCACAACAAGGTTGTGTATCAAGCGGCGAAAGCGTTGGATTCGCGCGGGGGAGCGGTGTTGCGGTTCAATTTTCGCGGGACGGGGCTGAGCGAGGGCAAGCACGACCGTGGGCAAGGCGAACGCGACGACGTTCGCGCGGCAGTGGATTTTCTGGCTGAAAACTTTTCGCAAACGCCTCTGGTTGTCGCGGGATTCAGTTTTGGTTGTTGGGTGGGATTGCGGGTTGGGTGTGAAGACGAGCGGGTTAAACGGCTGATTGGAATTGGCGCGCCGGTAAACGACTCGGATTTTACGTATTTGGAGAAATGTTCGAAGGCGAAGCTGTTTGTGCACGGGTCGAAGGATGAATTTGGCGACGTGAAGAAACTGACGGCGCTGGTGGACGGATTACCAGGCGAGAAGGAACTTGTTGTGGTAGACGGCGTGGACCATTTCTTTAAAGGCAAGATTGAAGAGCTGGGAAAAGCCATCAGCGAATGGATGGAAGGCTGGCCAGCGCGAGATTAATTTGTGAGGCGCTTCGCTAAGCCGATTCGCCCCGAGAGAAAAGCTGGCTAAATTGGTCGAGCGTAGCGGGCGGCACGGAGACCAGCTTTGTGTTGGCTTTCGCATGCTCGGCGCGGGACATTCCTACGAGAGCGGTGGTGATTCCAGGCGCGGAGCGCACGAATTGAAGCGCGCGCTCGGCGTCGCTTTCCAAACCCAATGCATGGGCCACGAAATGAGGCAGATTTCGCACCAACTGGCCCTGCAGGAGTGAAGCGTTGGCGATGAGCGCGATTCCGAGTTCGCTCGCCGCTTCCATGATGGTCATCTGTTTGCCGGCAACGGATTGATTGCCGAGCGTCAGGGCTTCCGTCATTCCCAAATTGAAAGGAAGTTGGACAAAGCGGAAGCGGTGTTTCTCACCGGCAATTTCCTTGGCAATCGCTTCCATTTCCGAAAGTTGGATCGAATCGCGCGCCCGCGCGTCTTGCCGGAAGCCGTTCCACGTGGCCATCCCGTAATACTGAATCTTTTCGGCTTGCGCGGCAGACTCCAAGTAGGCAAAGGCTTCGCGGACCCGTTTGGCAAATTCCGTCTTCGAAATTTCGCCGAGCTGCGTTTCCGGATTATGCAGGTAGTAGACGTCGATACACTGCACGCCAAGATTTTTCAAGGAGCGGCCGATCTGATTTTCCAGGAATCGCGGCGTCATGCAGTGACTTCCGGCGGCGATATCCTTTGCCGAGAAAACGCCGGGCTGGATATATTCGCGGAAAAAATATTGATTTGGATCGGGCGGCATCGCATCGTCGGGTGTCAGGTAGCCGCCTTTAGTGCAAATGACGAGTTCGTCGCGCTGTGTTCCGTTAGCGGCAAGCTGTTGCAAGGCTGAGCCAATCGAGCGCTCACTGCGCTGGAAACGGTAGTTGATGGCGGAATCGATAAAGTTGATGCCGTTCTCCACCGCGGCGACGATTGTGGACGTGTAGCCCGCATCAGTGTGTGAATCGGGCTGGCCGAGGTAGGTGCCGATGCCGATTGAGGAAACAAGCAATTCGCTCACTTCACGGAAATGCTCGTCGGCCGCGTGGCCGCGCCATTTTTCCGCGAATCGCCGTGTTCCGTCCAGCGTAGCTCGGTCGGTCATTGTGGTGGCTGGTCTCCCTTATTATCCGCCGCCGGCGTAGGTGGAGTTGTTTCTGACTGCTCGGGTGGCGCAAGTAGTCTCGCACAAGCACGCATCATTCTGCGATAGGGCCAGCCCTTCTCGCGAAAGAATATTTCACCTTCGCGGGGATTGCTATAGAACCAGCGAGCCACGAGCCAAAGATTCTCGCTCAGGTCGCCCGTGAGCGGTTCTGCAGCCGGATCTTCGAGTCGCGAGCGGAGTACCTGCTCTGCGGAACGTGGTTCACCAGCGAATTGGGAGAAGGAGACGAAGGAGGGCTCGGCGACACGCCCGGCGAACACGGGGAATACGGCGATGGTTTGTTCGGCGCCGGCTCGCTGCAGGATTACGGCGTTCAAATCTTGAATTCGACGGGGAAGCTCGGGTTGTCCGCGCAACGCTTCGTCGATTTTTTCGAGTTTCTTGTGAATAGAGCTTGCCCGTTCGAAGTCTAAATCCTCGCTCGCCTTTTCGCGTTCGGCTTCGTGCGACGCGCGAAGGGAATCGCCGCCTGTTTCCAGGAATTGCACGAGGCGGTTCACCTCCACATCGTAATCTTCCTTGCTGCAGCCGCCAAAGCACGGCGCGAGGCACATCTTCATTTCAGAGTAAATACACCCGGGGAAGGACGGATCGCGGCGAATTTTGATCTGGCAGCGGCGGACTTTGAAGAGATCGAGAACGCGTTCGGCAAAAGCGTCGGCCGATTTTCGTGAGGCGAATGGACCGTAGTAGGAGCCGCCGGACGGTGAGCCGCTTGCGTCGAGGGGAATTTTTCGTGTCGCGTAGCAGCGGGGATAGGCGTTGCGTAAATTTACTTTTAGGACGGCGGGCGGACGGAGGCGCATCATCGCGCGATAGCGTTTCGGGAAACGAGCCTTTGCATGCTGGTAGTACGCGAGAGATTGTTCGAAAGCGGAGGCGGTGACGCGGTAGTGAACGGTTTTCGCGAAATCGCGGAGGTTGAGGCGTTTGCTGGAAGGATCCAGCGGGCCAAGGAGGCGCTGTAATCGGCGACGCAAATCCTGGGTACGAATCAAGTATGGTTCGGCGTTTTCCGCACGAGGCTCAATCAGGCAAATGGCAGGGAAGGGAGGAAGGGCGGAGAAAAACTCCACGTCCGACGAGGGATCGAAGTCCAGGACTGAATCAAATTCGAGCACGAATCGAGAATACTATTTCTGCCGCGACGATACATGTTTCGTGACACTTTCGTCGACTTCAGGGGCAAAGCCCACACCTCCCAGAGAAAAGGTCTTTTCCGGTAGTCCTCGACCTAACCTACTCCCGTACTTAGTTTTCTTTGGAAGAACTTTTCACGAGTCGAATCGAACTGATCAAAACAGTAATGAATCCATCGGAGAGCAGAATTGCGGGCACCACTAGCAAAGCGACGGTCCATCCGTGAGTGTTCACGTGGCCGGCCATGACTCTCGCGATTCCAAATCCAATACAAAACGAAGACACACCGATTGCAAGGAAACGGCAGGAGCCATTCTGAAGGAAAGCCGCAAATAGACGAATAAGATCAAGACAAAGGCGATCAGCAGCATAATCATTCCGAGCGGCGCTACGAATTCGAATAACGACGGGTGATCAAGATAAAGGTGCTCGTCAGACAGACGCACGAGATCAAGACCCACAGTTAGAAGCAAGACTGCACCTAGGAGTAGAAGGGCAAGCTTGCGGGTCATTTCAGTAGCCAAGACGCGATGACGAGGCGTTGAATTTCGCTGGTGCCTTCGTAGATTTCGGTGATGCGGGCGTCGCGGTAATTGCGTTCGACGGGATATTCGCGGCTGTAGCCGTTGCCGCCGTGAATTTGAATGGCTTTGTGCGTGACGCGCGTGGCCATTTCGCTGGCGAAAAGTTTTGCTGTCGCTGCATCCATGCTGAAGCGCGCACCGGTATCTTGTTTCCACGCGGCTTTGCGGATGAGCAGTCGGGCCGCGTCGAGGTCCGTCGCCATATCGGCGAGCATGAATTGAATTGCCTGGAATTGCGAAATTGGGTGACCGAAAGCGAGCCGCTCTTTGGAATAGTTCAAAGCCGCTTCGAATGCGCCTTGCGCGATGCCAGTGGCCTGCGCGGCAATTCCGATTCGGCCGCCGTCGAGAGTGGAGAGCGCCACTTTGTAGCCTTCGCCTTCGTTGCCGATACGATTCGCGGCGGGCACTTCGCAATCGGTGAAGACGAGTTCGCTGCAAGCGGTCGCGTTAATGCCGAGTTTTTTTTCCTCTTTGCCGACCTTAAAGCCCGGAGTGCCTTTTTCGACGACCAGTGCGGTGATGCCTTTTTCGCCCTTCGCGGGATCGGTGCTCACGTAAACGATGGCCGCGTCGGCTGCGCCACCGTTCGTGATCCAGGCCTTGGTGCCGTTCACGACGTACACGTCGCCTTTTTTCACGGCCTTGGTTTGCAGCGCAGCGGCGTTTGAACCAGCTTGCGGTTCGGTAAGCGCGTAGCAACCTATTTTTTCGCCGCGCGCGTACGGCACCAGGAGGCGTTTTTTCTGGTCGTCGGTGCCAAAGCGGTGAATCGGGTCGCAGTACAACGAATTTTGTACGGAAAGGATCACCCCCGTTGAAGCGCAGCACCGCGAAATTTCTTCGATGACGATTGTGTAAGCAATGTGATCGAAACCCGCGCCGCCTTCGTTTTCGGGCAACGCAACGCCGGTCAAGCCGAGCTCGGCGGCTTTAGCGAATAGTGCGCGCGGGAAATGGCCTTTTTCGTCGTTTTCGCGTGCGAGCGGTCTTACTTCCGATTCGGCAAATTCGCGAACGGATTTTTGCAGGAGGAGCTGGTCGTCGGTGAGTGCGAGGTTCATGCGCACCGATATTTTAGCGCGGAAAAAGAAAGAAGAAGGGATTTAACACAGAGATCGCAGAGCACGCAAAGAGCACAGAGAGGAACGCCGGCAGGATGCCAGCGGTACGAAATGTGCGCCGGCGAAATTCAGGCGAGGGCGGCGCGGACGCGTTCGAAGGTCGTCGCCAAGTCTTCCGGCAAGACGCGCGTTTCGCCGGTGACTGACATGAAGCTGGCGTCGCCGACCCAACGGGGTAGCGCGTGGAGATGCAAGTGGCCCGCGATTCCCGCGCCGGCAGCACGGCCGAGGTTCATGCCGAAATTCATGCCATCGGGTTTGTAGAGCGATTTGAACGCCGATTCCGCGCGCTGCGCCAACTGCATCATTTCCGTAAGCGTTGCCGCATCCACGCCGGAAATTTCCGCGGTGTGTTTGTAGGGAACGATCATCAGGTGGCCGGAAGTGTAGGGAAAGCGGTTCAGAATGGCGAATGAGCTCACGCCACGATGCACGACAAGGGTTGTCGCGTCGTCCGCGCGCTTCGCCGCATCGCAAAAAATGCACTCGGGCTTTTCACCGGCAATGGCATTGGTGATGTATTGGTAGCGCCAGGGAGTCCAGAGATAGTCCATCTTGGGGATGCGCCTCACTTTGCGGATTTGAATGGACAAAGGATAGCGCAAAACAAACTTCGGGCGGTGTGTGACACAAGAGGAGGTCCTGAAGATGAGATGGAGAGGCTACGCGGCAAAGCGCGGTGACGAAGAAGTTGGCACAGGCAGGAGTGCCTGTGCTACCTAACGCAAAACAAAACGCCGACGAGTGCCGGCGTCGTATTACCAAGTTTGTTAAAGCAGTCTCAACCGCGGTGCGAATTGCCGCCCGCGGCGGCTTCGGCGGCGGCGGTCAT
>Ga0137410_10001767_pt1 | contig 14769 bp, 11 predicted proteins | sample CZODoug1_16funga_FD_108878 | JGI IMG/M metagenome (GOLD analysis project Ga0137410, IMG submission 108878) | Vadose zone soil fungal communities from Angelo Coast Range Reserve, California, USA - CZODoug1_16fungal (Illumina Assembly) | ecosystem: Environmental > Terrestrial > Soil > Vadose zone... | reverse complement strand
GCGTCTGGCAGAACGGACGTGAAGGCAAGTACGGCAACCTGCACTACGAAATCGTAGCGCTCGGTCTGGGCGATTTGCTGCGGAGCGAAAGAAACTATCCGGCAGCGGCTACGGCTTACGAAATGGTGGCGGACATCCAGGTGCCCGATCCCGAATTGCTGCAAAAGGCCAATCTTTACGCTGGGGAAATGTACGACCAGCTCCAGAAGCGCGATCTGGCGATGAAGAGATACGAAGCCGTAGTCGCGACCAATGCCAACAATAGCGAAGCGGAGAAGGCCCGGCGCAGGATGAAGGACGCGTATCGGGAGTAAAACAAAAGTAGCGCAGCCATCCCATCTCAATTTGTAAAAAAAAGAGGTTCCAATTGATCCAAGAAGTACTGTTAGTTCTGAGGGTACCGATGCGCAGTCTTCGGCTCGTTTTCGCCCTGGCATTCTGCGTCGTCACCGGGATGGTGCAGGCTCAGGACCAGAAAACCGCACCGGGCCACTACCTCTTTGCCTGGGACTGGCGACGCAGCGGGCAAGGGCAACGACTTTCTTGCGGTGATCGACGCGGACCCTGCCTCGCCTTCGTATGGACATCTGGTGACGACCGTGGTCACCGACCAGCCGACGAAGTACGTCCATCACACGGAATATACGATGCCCGTCAGCGGCATGCTCTTTGCCAACGATCATGACGCGGGCCGGACTTTTATCTTCGATGTGCGCGACCCGCTGCGTCCAAAAGTTGCGACCTCATTTACCGACATGGCGGGTTACATGCATCCGCACTCTTACGTGCGCCTGCCCAATGGCCACGTACTCGCCACCTTCCAACACGAGCATCACGGCCAGGGCGATGGGCACATGGGATCCAGCGGCGGGCTGGTGGAAATTGACGATCAGGGTAATGTAATTCGTGCGGGCAGCAGTGCCAACGCGGCGTTTCCCGATACGCTGCTGTCGCCCTATGGTCTGGTCGTACTTCCGGAACTGGACCGAGTCGTCTCCACAAACTCCTCGATGCACCTGGAGGATATATTTCGCGGCGTAACTTACCAGGAATGGCGTCTCTCGGATCTCAAGCTGCTCAAGACGGCTTACCTCGATCCCGGGGAGAATCACTACGGCCAGATCAGTCCCGAGGAGCCGCGTCTCGGCCCGGATGGATCGATCTATGTGCAAACGCTCGGCTGCGGGATCGAGCGCATCACAGGTGTTAAAACCGATGAGCCCAAGTCGCAACTGGTATACACATTCCCCGGTAACTGGTGCGGTGTTCCCACCATTGTTGGGCATTACCTGATTCAGAGCGTGCCGTCGACGTACAGTTTGATCGTGCTCGACATTGCCAATGGTGCGAAGCCCGTCGAGGTTTCACGGCTGAAAGTCAGCGATACCCTCAAACCACATTGGACGGCATGGGACGCCAAGACACAGCGAGTGGTGGTGACGGGAAAGGAGTCTCGCCTCTTCCTGGTGAAGCTGGATCCAGCAACCGGAGTCCTTTCCATGGACGACGCCTTTCATGACGAGGAGGGGAAGCCCGGCTTCAACTTCGCGGACCGGCCGTGGACACACGGCTGGAAGGGTTCCGGCCTGCCACACGGAGTAGTCTTCTCACGCTGAAAGAGTCGACAGGCCGCACCCTGCGGGAAGCTCTGGCGTTGATGAAACTTTCTGACCGGAATCGTCGTATGCTAGTCAAGGAGGCCCCCTATGTACTGCAATGCCTGTGGCAAGGCCATCGCCGATGACGCCCGCTTTTGCGCCTATTGCGGCACTGTGTTGGGAAGTCTGCCGGCACCCAAGAAGCTGACCCGTTCGCGCACCGAGCGCACGATCGCGGGAGTGTGCGCGGGAGTGGCCCACTACCTCGATCTGGATGTCTCCCTGGTACGGGTGCTCTGGGCACTGATAACGGTTCTGTCGGGTATTTTTCCGGGAGTCGTGGTTTACGTTTTGGGATGGATCATCATTCCAGAGGAGCCGTGGGCATTACCGGCCGTGCCTGCCGGAACTCCAGTCGGGAATCCGTAGCGGAATTTGCTACTACTGACGCCTGACATCTTCCCCATGCAGCGCCTGCGCTCTGACGACGCCGAGATCGTCTATGAGGTCGTCGGTACGGGCCCGTCTATCGTGTTGCTTCATCCCTTTCCCGCTCATCATGAATTCTGGAACCCGATCGTGCCCGCGCTCGAATCGCGCTATCGCCTGATCCTTCTTGACCTTCGCGGACACGGCGAGTCCGAAATCGGCCAGGGCCCCGCTTTCATGCAAAAGCACGCCAGCGATGTTGCTCGCGTGCTCGATGCCGCTGGCGTTGGCAAGGCTGCGTTCATCGGATGCTCCATCGGTGGATACATACTGTTTGAATTCTGGCGGCGCTTTCGCGAGCGGGTGACCGCACTCGCATTGTGCGACACTCGCCCACAAGCCGATACGGCAGAGGCCAGGGCAAATCGTCTGAAGGCAGCGGCTGATGTTCTCGACGAAGGGCCAGGTCCCTTCATCGAGGCCATGATTCCGAAGCTTATGGGGCGCACGACCCTGACCACGCGTCCGGATTTAGTCGATGGAGTTCGCGCCATGATGCGCAAAATGTCCGCTGAAGATATAAGCCTGGTACAGCGCGGAATGACGGAGCGTCCCGACTCAATTGGGGATCTGAAATCAATCAACGTGCCCACGCTGATTGTGATCGGAGACGAGGACATCCTTTCCATTCCGGCTGACGGCGAGCTGATGCGCCAGAACATTGGTGGCAGCAAACTCAAAATAATCCCGAAAGCCGGCCACTACGCGCCGTGGGAGCAACCGGAAGCGGTGGGGGCGGTGCTGAGACAGTTCTTGGAAAATGTGGCATTGAGATAGCCACATCGCGTTCGTTGTCAATTTCCCGCGTCGCGGACGAACACGACCATCCCATTCGCCGGAATCACAACACTCGCCGAGGCCCCAAAACCATGCAGCGGACCACCGGACGCTACAATCCCTCCGCCATTGCCCGCCACCGCGGGATTGACAAAGTTGTCATAGACATCGCTATTGAAGACCTCAACCCATCGCCCAGCGGACGGAAATCCAATCGCATAATTGAACCAAGTCGCCTCGGCGAGAGTTGCGGCCACAATCACGTCGTGTCCTGCGCCCTCAAGCCACCGATGAAATGCAATCACGCGGTTCTGATTGTGTACGTGGAACGCGTTCACATTCTCGCCTCGTAGAGCCGGCTGATTCCATCGGAGCCGGATGAGGTCCTGCGTGAAACGCAGATGATTCACCATGTCGCGGTCGGCGTCCGCATCGACGCCGTCCCAGAAAATGAGATTCGCCAGCGACTTCGGATCCGAATCCCATTGCTTGTCTTCCAGAAATTCCTGTCCCATGAAGAGCTGGGGGATTCCGGGCGCAGTCAGCAGGAGTCCAGTGGCAAAGCGAGAGCGGCTGCGGGCGTACCAGGATCGCGGGTTCGAACCATCGGACAGCATGGGAATGCGCGCCTCACGTCCGTTTGCCACGAGGTCATGGTTCTCGACACACGTCACTGCCTGCCATCCGTGCGCAAAGCCCTGGGGATACAGATTGCCGGCGATAGCGTTGAAATCTACCGTCGTACTCTGGCCTTGTGACGTCTGCTGGACTGCGCCCCGAAGGGCGCTTCGCAATCCATCGTGTTGCAGAACGTCAAAACCGGCGCCGCCGCTGCCGGTGGGCGTCACGATCAAGGAACTCGGCTGAGGAAAATTCTGAAACTCGAAGGGCCAATATTCGGCATTCTGCAACAGGCGCGGCTTTACGGCGCGCAGAGTGTCCGTAAGGTCGCGGCAAAAACTCAAACCGGAATCCAGGTTCAGAGAAAGCAGCGCGCTGATTTCGTCGTAGCGGAAGCCATCGACATGGAATTCGTCGATGTAAAAGCGAGCGCTGTTGATGATGAACTCGCGCACATCGTTGTTCCAAAGCGCAAACGAAAGACCGCCGGCGAATCCCTTGTCGGTGAAGTAGAGACTTTGATTGTTATCGCTGGTATTGGCCGCGCGATCCCAAAAATAGAGGCTCTCATCGTCGCCAAAGAATCCGCCCGCGTGGTTGTAAACCACATCGAAGGCCACCGCGATGCCGTACAGATGACACAAGTCGACCATGGCCTTCAGTTGGGCTGGCCCTGGCGTGATGTCTTTAATCGTTATCGGCGAAAAGCCTTTCGCCGCCAGCAGGCGATTGATAGTGGTCAGGTATCCGGCCAGCACAGCGGGCGCGGAGACAACGTAAGGAAAGTCCGGAGAGAAATAGTCCGCGCCGTTGTAGCCCATGGAGGGATGGCTTTCCATCTCGTCGATGGGCAGCGGCTGGAGCACATTGATCCCGAGCGTGGCCAAGTACTCGATCTTCCCGATTACATCGAGGAAGGTCGAAGCCGCGCCCGGCGAACTCGGTTTGAAGGTTCCGACATGTAGCTGGTACACAATCATGTTGGAGAAATCGGGCGTGACAAACGCTGAGTCATGCCATGGATACGCCGTGCCGGAACGGATCAGGCAGCTACAGCGCGGGAAGGGTTTGTCCGACGCCATTTCGCGCGCGTACGGATCGCGCTTGAAACCGTCTGAGACCGCGCCAACGACCGAAAAATGATAGGGGTCTCCGTCACCGGCTTCGGCGATGAAGCCCGTCCAGTATCCATTCGCATCTTTCGTCATTAGCAGATCGGCCGTCTGACCGGTTTTCGGCGTGCCTCCAAAGGTGCCGTTGACATACACGGCCGTGGCTCGCGGCGCCCACACGCGAAACGTTGCGCCGCCTCCGGCAACGAGATTGGCTCCCATTGGAGTCGTGGGCAGGATATGCGCTTGAGAAAGCATGAGGGAACCTCCGTGCGGTGAAAGGCTGAATTCCGGGAGTCTTTAGCAGGGAAGATCGAACAAGAACATCGTACTCCCAAATTTGCCGTACTGTCTTACGCAATTTTCAAAATCACAGCATTCGAGGTTTCGCTTCGAGCTCTGGCGACGCAGGTTGCGAAGTGCGCGATTCTCCCAGCGAATCTCCGTTATATTTAGAGTTCATGGCCGACACCTCAACCGCTATCGTTCGTCCCGCGAGCAGTGTGAGCGGCGTGGTTCGCATCCCCGGGGATAAATCCATCTCCCACCGCTACGCGATGCTTGCCGGGATCGCGCAGGGAACCAGCCGCTTTCATAATTTTTCCGCCGCGCGGGACTGCTTCAGCACTCTCGGCTGCCTGCGCGCCATGGGATGTGAGTGGAAACGCGCCAAAGATGGCGCGATCGAAGTCCAGGGTCGCGGACCAAGTCTCTCGGCTCCTTCCCAACCGCTCGACTGCGGAAATTCCGGTTCGACCATGCGGATGCTGAGCGGCATCCTGGCCGGCCAGTCGTTTTCCAGCGAGATGTTCGGGGACGAATCGCTCTCGCGGCGGCCGATGGCGCGCATCATGACGCCGCTCTCGCAGATGGGCGCCAGCGTCGAAGCCCGCGAAGGTGGCCGTCCTCCGTTGAAAATTCGCGGCGGTTCTCTGAAAGCAATCCATTACAAGCCCGAGGTGGCCAGCGCGCAGGTGAAGTCCTGCGTCCTGTTTGCGGGACTATTTGCCGAGGGCGAGACGATGGTCGAGGAACCGATTCGTACTCGCGATCACGGCGAGCTGGCGTTGCGCGCATTTGGAGCAGAGGTCGGGCGTAGTGGGAACATTTCGCGCATTCGAGGGGGACAAAAGCTCACCGCAATCGAAGCGCACGTGCCCGGAGATCTATCGAGCGCAGCATTTTTTCTCTGCGCGGCGGCGCTTTTTCCTGACTCTCAAATCACGCTGCCGGGAATCCTGATGAATCCCACCCGCGCGCGGTTACTGGACATTCTGATCCTCATGGGACTTAGAATCTCAGTTGCTCACCTGGAAGAACATCAGGGCGAACTCATCGGCGCCATCGAAGCGCAGGGTGGAACGTGGAAGGGCGGGACTATCTTCGGAGCCGACACGGCAGCCCTGATCGACGAGATCCCGGTGCTGGCGGCCACCGCGCCCTACTCCGAAAATGGACTGGAAGTGCGCGACGGCAAAGAGCTGCGCGTCAAGGAATCCGACCGGATCGCAGCGGTTGCGAGCAATCTGCGCAAGATGGGCGCCGAGGTCGAAGACAGGCCCGACGGACTCCGCGTTCCCGGCCGCCAACGTTTGCACAGCGCGGAACTCGACTCGTTCGGCGACCATCGCATCGCCATGGCGTTTGCGGTCGCGGCACTTCGCGCGGAAGGCGAGACGATCATTCACGGAGCCGACGCGGCGGGGGTGTCGTATCCGTCGTTTTTCGAGGAACTCCAGAGCGTGACGCAATGAGCTTCGAGCTAGGACCTCCGAGCAAGCAGGTCTGGATCGCTCAAAGCTCGCGGCTTGTAGCTCGCAGCCGGTCCGACCAAAATTATGACAGCTGATAAGCCACCATCTCCCGACGAGCGCTTGCAACAGGAATTCAACCGCTGGGCGGAGGAAGGCGAAGGCGCGAAGATGGAGCGCCATCACCTCGACATCACCCAGAAGACGATGCGGCTCATGGATCTTCGTCCTGGCGAGCGTGTGCTCGATCTGGGTTGCGGTTCCGGATGGGCCACGCGGATGCTCGCGCGCATCGTGGACGGTGGGCCGCCGAGTTCCGGGCAAGTCGTCGGCATCGACATTTCCGACGAAATGGTTCGCCAGGCCCGGGCGGAATCTAAAGACTTTGACAATGTGAAGTTTGTAGTTGGTTCCGCAGCGCAGATTCCCTGGGAAGAAAACTTCTTCGACAAAGTCCTGTCGGTCGAGTCGTTCTACTACTACCCGGATCAGGAACGGGCGCTGGACGAGTTGTTTCGGGTGCTGGCTCCGGGAGGGCGGTTGTTCATCCTGATCAATCTCTACAAAGATAATCCGTATTCATTGCAGTGGGTGCCCAAGTTGAAGGTGCCGGTGCATGTGCGCTCGGCAACGGAGTATGTCGAGTTGCTGAAGGCGCATAGTTTCGAGAATGTCGAGTATCGCCAGATTCCAGACGACACACCTACCCCGGGCAATTACAAGACGACGTCTTTTCATTCGCTCGACGATCTAAAGGCGTTCAAGCGTGTCGGGGCGCTGCTGTTGATGGCTTCGAAGCCCGAAGTGGGCAATGCTTAACCGGGATGCGACCTGATGTCGCCGCTACTTAGATCTCGTCGTCATCATCATCATCGCGGCTACGCTTGCGCTCCAAGTTCTTCGCCGGACTCAGAGGACGATTGTCATCTGCATGCCGGATTTCAATTCGGCCGTTCACGTTAGAAAGTTTCACGCGGGTTCCACCGCTGCCTAGTTCACCACGCAGACTGTGGCCTACGAATCCGTGCGAAACGGGCAATCCGAAATCATTCGAGATGCCGCCCGAAACCGTGCTGGCTACGAGTTCTGCGTTGGCGTCCGAAGGCAGAGTCAGCCGTAGGGTGCCGTTTACGGTCGAGAGTTCCAGCGGAGACGACGGCAGCCGGTTCATGCTCGCGTCCAGTTCGCCATTGACGGTGTCGAGGTGTGCGCGGCCTTCGAGATTACGCGCCTGGAGGCGTCCGTTTATACAAGAGGCGTGAACTTCTCCGGCGACGTCCTGGATATCGAGCGAGCCGTTGACCAAGGCAATCTTGTCGAGCCGGGCGCGACGAGGTACGACCAGGGTGTATTCCACGCTCGCCGGATTGTCGTGCCGATCGTTCCAGAAGCTGTTGTCATGACTCGGATACTCCGTGCGGATAGAAACGGAGTCGGGGCGGGCGCTGATATCGATTTTCGCTTCGTCGAGGCGCTCTTTGCTCCAGGCGCGCTTGACGGCGTCGACCTTGACTTCATTCCGATCCCAACTGGTGATGTGAACCGGACCGTTGATGTTTTCGAGATCAATGTGACCTTCAGCGGCCAGCGGATAGACCTGGTGGAACTCTTCGGTGACGCCGCCTTGCCGGTCGGACGCGTGTCCGACGGCGACGAATACCAACAGGACCGATACAGCGCCTACTACCGCCCCCAGCCAGCCTGCGAGTCTCGATTGACGCGTCATAACACCTCCGTTTCCGCTTAGACGGGGCAAAGAGGATTTGGTGAGTGCGGGCCGGGAGCTAGGGCCGGTCAACGCTCGGCCAGATCTTGTTCATTCCCCTATACTGTTTGTCATCCCGAGCGGTGCGAGGGATCTGTTGTTCGCCGCTAGTGTTTGTGCCGAATATGTTCACCAGGATCGCATCTCAATCCGACTTGCCCGCCATCGACGAAGTCAAAGAATTTCCCTGCGGCGGCAAGACGATCTGCATCGCCAACGTGAACGGAGAAATCAGCGCCATGGACAACGTCTGCCTGCATCGCGGCGGCCCGTTGGGAGAAGGAATGATCGAAGGCGGGAAAGTGATCTGTCCGTGGCACGGCTGGGCTTGGGATCCAAAGACCGGCGAGGCGCAAACGCCGGGGGCGAAGCTTGCGGTGTATCCGGTGAAGATTGAAGGCGGGGATGTATAGATCGAATTGGCCTAGTAGTTTCAGGAATCCCCGCGAGTTCTCAAATCCCGGAAACACGTTCCCTAAGTCCTTGTTTCCCAAATACCCCGACACCACTTCCCCCAGCACTGCGCGAAAGTCCGTCGTCACCGCCAGGTCGCGGCCTTCATAAAGCTGCGACTGATCCAACCCCGGCCAGTGGCCATAGACTTTGCCGCCCTTCACGGGTCCGCCGAGGACGAACATCACGTTGGCGTGGCCGTGGTCGGTGCCGCGGTTGCCGTTTTCGCGGGCGGTGCGGCCGAATTCGGACATGGTCACGATCACGGTGTCTTCGGCGAGGTCGCCGAGATCGGTCCAAAGGGCGGCGATCGATTGCGAGAACTCGCTGAGGACGTTGGCGATTTGTCCCTGGGTGCTGCCTTCGTTGACGTGATGGTCCCATCCGCCGATGTCGGCGAATGCGACTTGCACGCCCAGGTTTGCTTTGATGAGTTGCGCGAGTTGTTTCAGGCTCTCGCCAAAACGTCCGCGCGGATAGTTCGCGTTTGGGGACGGCGTGTACTTCGACGGGTCGGCCGCTTTCAGCATTTTTACTGCGTCGAAAGTTTCCTGTCCGGTGCCGTGCAGCGCGGTGTCGACGGAATTCGCGTACATGGCTTCGAAGGTGTTGGAGATCGGAGTTGATTTCGGATTGCGTCCGCCGACCGAGAAGTCGTTCAGGTTGTTGACCGCGACCGCCGTTTCTTTGCCGGCGAGAATGCGCGGCAGGGAAGGGCCTAGTGCGATCGCGCGAAATGCAGGTTTGTCGGCCGGCAGTTCGTGGAGTGCACGGTTGAGCCAGCCATCCTCAGTCACCTTTACACCGGGCGTGCCGGACTCCATGTAGTCCTGCGCATCGAAATGGGAACGCGTCGGGTCCGGAGAGCCGGCAGCGTGCACAATAGCCAGGTGTCCCTGTTTCCACAACGGCTGAAATGACGACATCGACGGATGCAGGCCAAAGAATCCGTCGAGATCGAGCACGGACTTTTTCGGAATGTTGATGGTCGGACGGGCGGAGTAGTACGCAGCCTCGCCGTGCGGCACGACGATGTTCAGTCCGTCGGCGGCGCCGCGCTGGAACAGCACGACCAGACGCTTCGGCCGTGAGCCCGGATCAGCAGCTCCGTAGGCGGCGCGCGTGAGAAAACTTGGCAACGCCGCTGTGCCGACGGCAGCCAAAGCGCTGTTGCGAAGAAAAACTCTGCGAGTAATGGACATAAAGAAGCCCTCAGCCCTCAGTCTTCAGTCTTCAGCCACTACAGTTTTTCCTGAAGGCTGATGGCTATTCGCTACCTCCTCTGAAACTCCGGCGATCCCAAAATCAGTCCGGCGATTGCCGACATGTTGGGCGGACGCGGCGTGTCGTCCAGTTTTCGCTGACTGATTTTTGGATCGTCCAATTGGTTGTTGATCGTGTCGTGTGTCTGCTTCGAGACGTCGCCGGCGAGCAACACATCTTCGAGCGCGATCAAAGCTTGTTGCGGACTGTGAGCATCTGGGGCGAGCTGCGCCGAGTCGACCGAGACGCCGCGAACTTTGCCGGCGGCCAAGCCCAGTGCGAAGTTCATCCGGCCCAGCAAAGCCGAAGAGTTCACCCAGGTCTCCGCTTTCATCGAATAGCCCGTCGGAGGCTGCATCCCGTAGGGCGTCATCCCCATGTTGCCGAGCGTGCCGAGCAGCGCGCGAGCGTCGTCGACTTGCGCCCCGCTGGCGCGCACTGCCGACACCACGAATTCGAGCGGAGTTTTCACTTTCGCTCGGTAGGCTTCCGGCGCCCAGAATTCTGGTGAGTCGAACATCGTTCGCAGAACCTCGCGAATGTCGCCATGCTTCTTCAGGAAAGTCCGCGCCATGCGATCTACGAGGGACGGCGGAGGATCGTCGGTCACGAAGCGCATCGCCAGTTTCTGCGAGATGAAGTGCGCGGTTTTTGGATTGCGCGCCAGCAACTGTAGAACTTCGAGTCCTTCTTTTTCGCCGTTCTCTTTGATCTTGTGTCCGAGGACGTTCTTATTGCCGGGCTCATGCATGCGTGGATCGAATCGGAATCCGCCGCCTCTTTTCGGCTGATCGATCGTCCAGCCGGTAAAGACCTTGGCGACTTCTGTAACGTCTTTCTGGGAATATCCACCGTTCACGCTGAGGGTGTGAAGCTCCATCAGTTCGCGGCCATAGTTTTCGTTGAGTCCGGCCGGCGCTTTCCCCTTGGCTTTGGACGGCCGATTCGGCGTGCTCCGATCATGGCCTTTCTTGTGGTTACGGGGCGCGATCCCTAATGCGACTTCCGAATCCGGCCCTACGCTCAACCAGTTGTCGAGATAAAACAACATCGCGGGACTCTGCGCGGTTGCGACCAGCAGATCTTCAAATTTTTCCAGCGCATGCGGACGGATCACATCGCGCTCGTAACTGGTCAGCAGAATGCGGTCGGCTCCCTTGTTGATGAATACATTGAAGTGGTTGAACCAGAAATCGGTCATCACTTCATCGAGCTGCCGTTCGCTGTAGATGGCGCGGAGCAATTTTGCCTCCGTCAATTCGCTGACTACGACTCGTTCCGGATTCTTCAGAGACATCAAGGTTTCTTTTTGCTGCGGGTTCATCCCTTGTGCGAGGGCGTCCGCTTTTTGACCGTTAATGTCAGGCAGCAGTGCGAGCTGATCTTCGGCAGACATCTTCAGTATTTCTTTCAAACGCTGGTCGGGCGGTAGATCAAGCAGTTCCTGAATCTTGCTATGGGCGACGCGCCGGTCTGCCTGGCGACGATCGCCCTGTTCGTCGGTCATGCCATTCCCGCCGTCCGGGGCAGCCATGGCCGGATCGGCAGCTGGACTCTTGCTCGCTTCTTCCTTTTCCTTGCGATCTTTCTTGTTTTCGTAACGCTGGAGCTGCGCTTCATACACCGCACGTTTCGTTGGATCGCTAGGCAGTTCGGCTTTGCCGCTGGCTACCTGCTTGATCGCTTGATTCGTCGGAAAATTCTCGACCAGCTCGCGTGTATCCATGCGTAGCGTGCGGAAAGGAGCGAGTCGAGCGGCGAGCGCCGAGTTGTCGATTTTCTCGGGATGTAATTGCAGGTCGATCCACTTCTCGACGCCGATTTGTGCCACGCGCTGGACGTCTCCGGGCCGAGGTCCGAAGGTCAGCCGGTTCAGCGCGTGGACGGCGCGCTTTTGCTCGTCCATTGCCCCGGCGGCCTTTTCTTTCTTTTTCGCGGCGAGTTGTATTCCCTGGCCTGCGATAAGCAGCAGTCCGGCGGCAATTGCGAGATGGCGGTTGCGAAGAAACATTCCCGTCCTCACTAGAATGAACCCAGTCTACGGGAAAAGTTGCAGGCAGAGTCTGGCAGGAGAAGGTTGCGCTAGCGTTTCAGTTGCGCGACGTAGCCGTTTTCGCTATGTCCCTTGCGGGCGGCGCTTTCGATGAACTTGAGGAATTCCCGCAGGTGCTCTTTCTCCATGAGTTCCGCCTCGGAGAACTTTACACGCACGCCAAACGAGGGTGCGCTGCGCGTGACGATGCCGGTCAGAATGACGCCTTTCACCCAGATTTTGCCATTGGCCACCCATAGTCCGATCCCGACGCTTCTGCCCGGAGGGATGGGAGTAGCAGTCTCGACGAAGGCTCCGCCGCGGCCCACGTTGGAAAGATTGCCCCACACCGGCGCATCGACTCCTTCGATGTGAAGCTCGACTGCCACAAAGCACTTGATGCGAGCAAAGCGACGACGGTCCTGCGCAGTTTGTGCGGCAAACAAATCGGGTTCAAACGGAGGTGTCAGCGTAATCGGCTCCGGATGGGCAAAGGTGGCGGATTTTACCGGAGCCGCGACGGGCGCTCCGCTGGCGGTAGCCGCGGCGGCGCGGGCACTGACGGCTGATTCCTTGATCTCGCGCATCGCCTTCAACAGCGCGTGCTCCCGCTTCTCGGGAGACACTTCGCGATAAGTTTGCAGCAGCTTGCCGAGGTTGCTCACCAGATCGGGATCGGTCAGCAGACGGGTCCAATCCGATCCTTTGACAGGCGCGTCTTTCGTTGAATCTTTCATGCGGGACGGCTCACCTCACCACAGTTTTTGGCACACCGGGAGGAAGTGCTTGCTCCTCTAAGATGTGACGGAGGGTGGAGGTTACGCAAGTGACCAAGGTCACGAGTAGGCTCCCGGCGGAGCCGAGGGCCGAGGGGAATAGGACTTCCATTTCCCTATAAATAATTCTCCTGCATCGCTTTGCAGCGAATTAGAATCCAAAGCGTTTCGGTTACTGTGCGGCAAAGGAGCGAGAACAGGTTCGATGGTAGCGGCAACTCCCCCATCTCTCTGGCGGCGCTGTCAATTTGCCTGCCTACTGGTCGGTTTCGTGATTCAGGGCGCACTCTTCGCGTTCCCGCAGACGTCCGCGTCTGGAGTGGTTCCTGGGCAGAGTCCATCGTCTGCACAGAACCCGGTGTTTGGAAGTGTGGCCGAAAGCAAGCCGACGCCGGGAGTCCTCTCCCTGACGTTTCGCGAGGCGATCGAACGGGCGCTGCGTCACAACCTGGCAGCGCTTTTGTCGGAATACAACACTACCGCTGCGCGCGGTGAAAAGTGGAAACAGCTCAGCGAACTGCTTCCGAACGTCAATGCAACCGTGCAGGAAGTCGCGCTGAAACAGAGTCTGGAAGCTCAGGGACTGCGCGGTGAAATCGCTCCCGGCGTTAAATTTCCGCGGGCGATCGGTCCTTTCTCTTACTTCGACGCCCGCGCATCCGTCAATGAGAAGTTGCTCGACTGGAAAGCGATCCAGCAATATCGGGCGTCCACGCACAGCGAGACGGTTGCGCAGCTCAATCTTAAGGACGCGCGCGAGTTGGTTGTGCTCGCCACTGGTAACGTCTATCTCCAGGCCATCGCGGAGGCCGCCCGCGTGGACACAGCGCGAGCGCAGGTCGAAACGGCCGACGCGCTTTACAAGAAAGCCGTAGCGCAGCTACAAGCTGGAACGATTCCCGCGATCGACTCGTTGCGGTCCCAGGTGCAGTTCCAGACTCGACGGCAGCAACTGATCGCCGCCAGCAATAACTTCGCCAAGCAAAAACTGGTGCTGGCACGGGTGGTCGGGCTGGCTGCCGGACAGGAGTTTGACCTGGCCGACAAGTCTCCCTACGAGCCTTTCCCCATTCCCGATCTCGACAGCAGCCTGCAACGGGCGTATTCCTTGCGCTCCGATTACAAGGCGGCTCAGGAACGCCTTTTCGCCGCACAACTGGAACACAGCGCCGCCATCGCGGGATACTTTCCGACTCTTGGGGTCGCCGCCGACTACGGCGAGATCGGTCCCGCGCCAGCCACTGTGTTGCCGACGTTTCATGTTTCCGGCACTTTGAATATCCCCATTTTCCAGGGCGGCCGCGTGCACAGCGATGTGCTAAAGGCGGACGCCAGTCTCCGCCAGGCTCAGGCGCAACTCGCGGACTTGCGCGGCCAGATCGATCAGGATGTCCGCACCGCGTTGCTCGATCTTCAGTCGTCGGCGGAACAAGTCGAAGTCGCACAGAGTTCGGTGAACCTGGCAGAGGAAGCGCTCACGCAATCGCGCGACCGATTCTTCGCGGGCGTCACGGACAACCTCGAAGTGGTTCAGGCCCAGGAAGCAGCCGCGACTGCGCATGAGGAACTGATCTCCAGTCTCTATTCGCACACCCTGGCCAAGGTGTCTTTTGCGCGCGCGATCGGACGCGCCGAAGAGGGCGTCCTGGAATACTTGAAAGGCAAGTAGTTTATGGAACAGACCAACCCTGATGGACCCGCTCCGCAGCCGGAGTCGCGTCCCGCACCGCCACCATCGCAGGACGGCGAAGCCAGCTACCGGCGTCGAGTCGCGCTGCTGGGGAGTACGCGCGCGAAGTGGGGACTTATCGTCGTACTCATTGTGTTGCTGGTCGGCGGATTTCTGATCTGGCGTTACTTCGCGAGTTACGAGTCGACCGACGACGCGCAGATCGATGGCCACATCAACTCCGTGAGCGCGCGCGTCAGCGGACACGTCGTCAAACTTAACGTGGAAGACAATCAGTACGTAGAGAAGGGAACGCTCCTGGTTGAGATCGACCCGACCGATTACGAAGTTGCAGTGAAGCGGGCGCGTGCCGACTACGACGATGGCCAGGCGCAGGCGGCGGCCGCGGGGATCAATGTTCCCGTAACCGACGTGAGCACGTCGAGCCAGGTGGCATCGTCGC
>Ga0137410_10001766_pt1 | contig 14771 bp, 14 predicted proteins | sample CZODoug1_16funga_FD_108878 | JGI IMG/M metagenome (GOLD analysis project Ga0137410, IMG submission 108878) | Vadose zone soil fungal communities from Angelo Coast Range Reserve, California, USA - CZODoug1_16fungal (Illumina Assembly) | ecosystem: Environmental > Terrestrial > Soil > Vadose zone... | reverse complement strand
TGGTCGCCCGCGCCCTGGTCGAGGTCGAGGCCCTTGCCTTCGTCGACGCCTTGCGCGATGTCGCGCGACTGCTCGCCGTAGGCGATGACCACGGTGCAGCTGTCGGCGTCGAAGCCGATCTTCGGATCGTTGTAGCCGATGCGGCGGATGGTGTTGCGCGCGACGTGCTGGAAATCGACGTCGGCGTTGGTGGTGATCTCTCCCGCGAGCACCACCAGGTTGTCCTTCACCAGCGTCTCGGCGGCGACGCGCGAGCGCGTATCCTGCTTTAGAATCGCGTCGAGCACGGCATCCGAGATTTGATCCGCGACCTTGTCGGGATGGCCTTCGGATACCGATTCGGAGGTAAATAGAAAATCGCTCATTGCCTGCGTTTCTTCTGCTAGTGGAAGGCCGCAAGGATACCAAATCCTGCACCGCATCCCCAGACTGTTCTTGCAATTGCTGAGCTTGCTGCCGCTCTCCGCGCTGCACGCGTTGGGAACCGTCCTCGGCTGGATCGTCTATGGGATATCACCCACCTACCGCCGCCATCTGCGCGAGCACCTTACACGGGCGGGCTTCGCCGACGCCGGCATGCGGCGCGCGGCGATCGGCGCCGCGGGGCAGATGATCGTCGAGGTGCCCGCGCTCTGGTTCCGGCCGCAGGCCGAAGTGGCGGCACTGGTGAAGGAGACGCACGGCGTCGACGAGGCGCTCGCCGCGCGCGCGCAGGGCAAGGCGCTGCTCTTCCTCACGCCGCACATGGGTTGCTTCGAGGTGACGGCGCAGTACGCGGCGACCCGCATGCCGATCACGGTCTTGTACCGGCCGCCGAAGATACGCTGGCTGGATCCGCTGATGCGCGAGGGACGCGGACGCGGCAGCGTGCAGCTTGCGCCCGCCGACGCGACGGGCGTGCGCCAGCTGCTCCTCGCACTCAGGCGCGGCGAGGCGGTCGGCTTCCTGCCGGACCAGGTGCCGGGCAAGGGCGAGGGCGAATGGGCGGAGTTCTTCGGCCGGCCCGCGTACACCATGACCCTGGCGATGCGGCTTGCCGAGCGCGACAACGTCGCCTGCTTTCTTGCCTATGCGCGCCGACTGCCGCGCGGCCGCGGCTACGCGCTCGAAGTGCGGCCGATGCCGGCCGCGCTGCCTGGCGAGACCCCCGCGCGGCGCCTCAACCGTGGCATCGAGTCCCTGGTGCGCGAATGTCCGGAGCAATACCTCTGGAGCTACAACCGGTACAAAGGAGGCACGCAAAGCGCGCCGGACGGGCACCCCTCGTGACGCGCCTTTTCATCTTTCTCATCTGGACGCTGCACTTTCTGCCGCTCGCAGCGCTGGCGGCGCTCGGTAACGCGGCCGGCCGGCTGGCTTTCTGGCTCGTCCCTGAGCGCCGGAGCGTCGTGCGCATCAATCTCGCGAAGTGTTTCCCTGAGCGCTCCGAGGTGGATCGCGAACGCCTCGCGCGGGAGCATTTCCGCTTGTTCTGCCGCAGCATCGTCGAGCGCAGCGTTTGGTGGTGGGGCTCGCGCGAGCGCATCCGTCGCCTGGTGCGCGTCGAGGGCGAGGAGCACCTCGCCGCGTTGCAGGGCAAAGGCGCGGTGCTGCTCGCGCCGCACTTCGTCGGCCTCGACGCCATCCTGCGCCTGGCGATGCAGTACCCGATGGTGTCGACCTACACGCACCAGAAGGACCGCGCGCTGGACGAAATGATCTTCGAGCGGCGCACGCGCTTCGGCGGCGGCCTGTTCGCGCGCCAGGCGACGCTGCGTCCGGCGATCCGCGCCATCAGGACCGGATCGCTCTACTACTACCTGCCGGATATGGATTTTGGGAGCAAGGGCACGATCTTCGCGCCGTTTTTCGGCGTGCAAGCCTCGACGCCGACCGGACTCGCGTATATTTCCCGATTGGCCCGCGCACCGGTGCTGCCCTGCGTGACGCGGATGCTTCCCGGGGGCGCCGGCTATGTGCTGCGCATCTACCCGGCGTGGAGCGATTTCCCGAGCGGCGACGACGCGACGGACGCGCGGCGCATGCTGGCTTTCATCGAGGAGCGCGTGCTCGAGATGCCCGAGCAGTACTTCTGGCTGCACAAGCGGTTCAAGACGCGCCCGGAAGGGGAAGCCCGATTCTATTGAAGCGCTGCCGATGAAGCTGCCGTTCACCAAGATGCAGGGCACGGGCAACGATTTCGTCGTCATCGACGCGACGAAGAAGGACTTCTCCCTCAGCCGCAAGCAGATCCGCGCCCTCGCCAGCCGCCACTTCGGCATCGGCTTCGACCAGCTGCTGGTGGTCGAGCGGCCGACGAAGAAGGGCGTCGACTTCCGTTATCGCATCTTCAACGCCGACGGCGGCGAGGTCGAGCAGTGCGGCAACGGCGCGCGCTGCTTCGTCAAGTTCGTGCGCGCCAAGGGCCTCACCAGCAAGCGCGAGATCCGCGTCCAGACGCCCGGCGGCGTGATCGGTCCGCGTCTCGAGGCCGACGGCGAAGTGAGCGTCGACATGGGGGCTCCCGAGCTTTCAACTCCCCTGATCGAGAACCTGGACGTGGGCGGCGAGAACGTGGAGATTGCAGTCCTCTCCATGGGCAATCCGCACGCGGTGCAGCGCGTCGCCGAGGTCGAGCTCGCGCCGGTGACGACCCAGGGGCCGCGCATCGAGCGCCACGCGCGCTTTCCCCAGGGCGTCAATGCCGGCTACCTGCAGATTCTGACCCGCAACCACATCGCGCTGCGCGTCTGGGAGCGCGGCGCGGGCGAGACGCTTTCCTGCGGCACCGGCGCCTGCGCCGCGGCGGTGGCGGCGATCGCGCAGAAGCTCGCCGACTCGCCGGTGCGCGTCGATACGCGCGGCGGCACGTTGACCATCTCTTGGGCCGGCGGCGACAATGCCGTATGGATGAAGGGCTCGGCCGAAACAGTCTTCGAAGGCACCCTCGACATATAAGAACATGAACGCCGACGACTTCGCCATTTTCCTCCGCAGCAACCCGAAGTTCTTCGACCAGCATCCCGAGCTCCTCGAGAAGATCCAGGTGCCGCACCCGCACGGCGGCCGCGCCATCCCGCTCTCCGAGCGCCAGACGCTGGCGCTGCGCGAAAAAGTGAAGGTTCTCGAAGGCAAGCTCGGCGAGCTGATCCGCTTCGGCGAGGAGAACGACGCCATCAGCGAGAAAGTGCATCGTCTCGCGGCAGCGCTGGTCGGCGCGCGCGACTTCGCCGCGCTGGCGCATTCGCTCAGCTTCCACCTGCGTGAGGACTTCGCCGTGCCGCACGTGGCGCTGCGCATCTGGGGCAAGCCGGTGCCGGCGGGCTTCGACGCCGGCACGCCGGTCAACGAGGGCCAGATGACGCATGCCGCGACGCTCGGCGGGCCGCAATGCGGGCTCGCCGCCGGCAACCCCTGCGTGGCGTGGTTCGGCGAGGCTGCCGAGCACGTGCGTTCGGTGGCGCTGGTGCCGCTCGCCGCGGGAGGAGAAGCGGCCGCGGCGTTCGGCCTGCTCGCGCTGGGCAGCGAGGACGCGCAGCGCTTCTTCCCCGACATGGGGACGCTGTACCTCAGGCGCATCGGCGAGCTGTGCGCGGCCGCGGCGACGGCGCGACTCTAGCGCGCGAGTACCTCGAGGCGCTGAGGAGCCAGCGCCGACTGTCGCCCGCGACGCTGCGCAACTATGCGCACGCGCTGAACCTCCTTCTTTCACTTCTTGAGCAAGACGACCTTCAGTCGTTGGATGCCGCTCAGGCGCGCCGCTTCGTCGGCGTGCTGCACAGCCGCGGCCTCTCGCCGCGCACGCTGGCGCTGACGCTCTCGGCGTGGCGCGGCTGGTATCACTGGCTGGTGCGTCAGCACGGCTTCGAGGCCAATCCTCTCGTCGGCTTGCGTGCGCCGAAGGCGAAGCGCGCGCTGCCGAAAGCGCTCTCGGTCGACACCGCGCAGCGCCTGCTCGAGGGCGAGGAAGGCACGACGGCGGACACGGTGCGCGACCGCGCCATGTTCGAGCTGCTTTACTCCTCCGGGCTGCGGCTGGCAGAGCTGGTGGCGCTGAATATCGACGACGGCCGGCTCGACCTGCGGCAGGCGGAAGTGACGGTCACCGGCAAGGGCTCCAAGACGCGCACCGTGCCGGTCGGTGCGCGGGCGCGCGAAGCGCTCAAGGACTGGATCGCGAAGCGCAACGGCATCGCCGTCCCAAACGAGAAGGCGCTGTTCGTCGGCGCGCGCGGCCGGCGCATCTCGCCGGCGGTGGTCGGCGCGCGGCTCGCCGCCTGGGCGCGCCGGCGCGGGCTCGCCGAGAGAGTTCACCCGCACATGCTGCGCCATTCGTTCGCCAGCCACGTTCTCCAGTCCTCGCAGGATCTGCGTGCGGTGCAGGAGATGCTCGGCCACGCCAGCATCTCGACCACGCAGGTCTACACGCACCTCGACTTCCAGGCGCTGGCGAAGGTCTACGACGCGGCACATCCGCGTGCCAAGAAAAAATGATTGTTCTAAAAAAAGGCAGAGAAAAATCCCTGAAGCGCCGACATCCCTGGATCTTCTCCGGCGCGGTGGAGAAGGGCAGCGGCAAGCCCGGCGACACGGTCGCAGTGCGCGACTCCTCAGGCAAGGTGCTGGCGATGGCCGCCTTCAGCCCGAAGTCGCAGATCCGGGCGCGGGTGTGGACGTTTGATGCCGGGCAGGAGGTCGACGCGGGTTTTTTCCGGACGAGGATTCAGAAAGCGCTCGCGCTGCGCGAAGCGCTGCCCGCGTCGAAGCAGAGCAACGCGCTGCGCCTGGTCAACGCGGAATCCGATGGGCTGCCCGGGCTGGTGGTCGACCGCTATGCCGACGTGCTGGTTGCGCAGTTCCTCTCCGCCGGCGCGGAGCGCTGGCGCGACGCAATTCTCGACCTGCTGCTCGAGGTTTCCGGCTGCGAGGCGATCTTCGAGCGCTCCGACGCCGAGGTGAGAAAGCTGGAAGGGCTCGAGGCTCGAGTCGGCTTCGCACGCGGCAACCGCAACGCCTCGCGCTGCCCGATCATCGAGCACGGCCTGAACTTCCGCGTCGACGTCGAGCAGGGGCAGAAGACCGGCTTCTTCCTCGACCAGCGCGAGAACCGCCAGCGCGTGCGCGCGCTCGCCGCGGGCCGCGTGGTGCTCGACGGCTTCAGCTACACCGGCGGCTTCGCCATCGCCGCGCTCGCCGGCGGCGCGAGCCGCGTCTGCGCGATCGAATCGTCGAAAGAGGCCATCCAGGTCGCGCAGGAAAATCTCGCCGCCAACCCCCTCGATGCGGCGAAGATCGAATTCGTCCAGGGCGACGTCTTCGCCAAGCTGCGCACCTTGCGCGACCAGAACGCGAAGTTCGATCTCGTCGTGCTCGACCCGCCCAAGTTCGCGCCCAGCGCGGCGCAGGTGAAAAACGCCGCGCGCGCCTACAAGGACATCAACCTGTGGGCGCTGAAGCTGCTCTCGCCGGGCGGCCTGCTCGCCACCTTCTCCTGCTCGGGCGGCGTCTCCGCGGAGCTGTTCCAGTCGATCGTCGCCGGCGCCGCGGTCGACGCCGGCGCCGACGCCAAGATCATCGAGCGCTTCGGCGCCGCCGCGGATCATCCGGTGGCGACCGAGTTCCCGGAAGGGGAATACCTCAAGGGACTGCTGCTGTTGAAGGGTTGAATCACCGCAGGAAGGGAGGCAACGTGAACGCAATCGCTGCGTCGCCGGGCAGGTACCGGCTTCGAACGCACCTCAATACACTCATTATCGGGCTGCTTCTCGTCGCTGGCCTGGCGATCGGCGGGTACGGCTACATGCAGACGCGCGAGCTCGCGCTCGAGTCGGCGGAGGCAAGCTTCCAGCAGCTCGGCAAGGAAGCCGCAAGCGAGATGGAAAGCCTCTTCGGACCGGTCGAGACCATGATCGGCGTGCTCGCGGGCGGTCAGCTGCCGGTGCAGCGCACGCTCGAAACGCGGCTGCAATTCGTCCCCGCCCTCGCCGGGGCCCTGCGCCGCAACCCGCGCATGTCGGCGATCTACGTCGGCTATGCCGACGGCGCGTTCTTCCTGGTGCGCTCGCTGGCGGGAGAAGCAGGCGGCGAGCTCGGCGCGCCCGCCGGCGCCCGCTATCTTGTCCAGCATACCGCGGGCAAGACGAGCGGCATCTACCTCTGGCTCGACGAGAGTCTGCGCGAGATCGAACGCGAAGCGCGCCCGGAATACCGCTTCGACCCTCGTGAGCGACCCTGGTACAAGGAAGCGCTCGCCAGCCGCACGGTCGCACGCGGCGAGCCCTACGTGTTCTTCACCACGCAGCACATCGGCAAGACCTTTTCGCTGCGCGCCAACGACGGAAGGGCGGTGATCGGTGCGGATTTCCGGCTGACCGAGCTTTCCGGCCTGCTCGCCGATCGCACCCGCGGCCTCGATTCTTCCGCCGAAGCCGTGATCTTCAACGACACCGGCACGGTGATCGCGCACCGCACTCCGGAACGCGCGATCGTCGTCGGCGACACCGCCCGCCGCGCGGTGAAAGTGGTCGAGCTGGACAGCCCGGTGCTCGCCGAGGCGATGCGCCGGGCCGCGGCGGGCGAGTTCGATCGCCTGCTCGACTGGAAGGATACCGAGCGCGAGTGGCGCATCCTGCTCTCGCGGCTGCCCGAGGCCGGCGCGCACGCCGAGTTCTTCGTCGCCGCGACGCCGGTGAAGGCGCTGCTCGCCCCCGCGGACCGCACGCTCGCCATCACGCTCATCGTCATCGGCTTGATCCTGCTGGTGGCGCTGCCGCTGGCGTGGCTGGTCTCGAATTCCGTGGCGCGGCCGCTCGAGCGTCTGGCGAGCGAGGCGAGCGCCATGCGTCGCTTCAATTTCGTCGAGCCGCCGCAGCCAGTCCGCTCGCGCATCGTCGAGGTTGACGACCTCGCGAGCTCCATGGCGGCCACGCGGGGAACCATCCGGCGCTTCCGCGAATTCTCGAGCGCGATTGCTGCCGAGGGCGATCTGCAGAAGCTGATCGACCGCGTACTCGACGAGACCTTGCCGCTCGCTTCCGGCACCGCAGGCGTGGTGCGCCTCGTCTCCCCCGACGGCCTTACGCTCTCTGCCGCCGCGGTGCGCTGGCCGAGCGGAAAGTCGCTCGTCCTGCCCGAAGTGACGCTCGAAGCCGACGTTCCAGCGGCGCGCGCGGCGCGCGAGAAGCGCGTGACGATCGAGACGTTCCCGGGCGGCAAGCTGCCGAGCGGCCTCGCCGCGCTGACGCAGGGCCAGGAGGGAACCATCGTCTCGGTGCCGCTCTTCGACCGTCGCGGCCACGCGCTTGGCGTCATCTCCATCCTGCGCTCGGGCGAGGGCCATCGCATCGCCAAGGAAGACGATCTCATCGCATTTCTCACCGCGCTCGCGGGCACGTTTTCGGTGGCCATCGAGAACCAGAAGCTCCTGAAGGAGCAGAAGGACCTGCTCGAGGGCCTGATCCAGCTGACGGCGGGTGCGATCGACGCGAAGTCGCCCTACACCGGCGGCCACTGCCAGCGCGTGCCGGTGCTGACCAAGATGATTGTGGAGGCGGCATGCGCCGCGACCGAGGGACCGTTCGCCAGCTATTCGCTGAACGAAGAGGAATGGGAGGCGGTGCACATCGGCGCCTGGCTGCACGACTGCGGCAAGGTCACGACGCCGGAGTACGTCGTCGACAAGGCCACCAAGCTCGAGACGATCACCGACCGGCTGCACGAGATCCGCACGCGTTTCGAGGTGCTGAAGCGCGACGCCGACGTCGAATACTGGAAAGGCGTGGCCGGCGGCGGCGACAAGGCGGCGCTCGCGGTGACGCGTCACACCGAGCAAAGCGCGCTCGACGCCGACTTCGCCTTCGTCGCCGAATGCAACGAGGGCGGCGAGTTCATGGCGCCCGAGCGCGTCGCGCGGCTGAAGGCGATCGGCGCGCGCACCTGGACGCGCACCCTGGACGACCGCATCGGCCTCTCGTTCGATGAGAAGAAGCGCAAGGCCGCGGTCGGCGCCGCGCCCGCGCCCGCCACGGAGAAATTGCTCGACGACAAGCCCGAGCACGTCGTGCCGTGGCTGCCGTCCGAGCGCGTGCCCGCGGAGAATAAATGGGGGTTCAAGGTGCGGGTGCCCGAGAACAAGTGGAACCGCGGCGAGATTCACAACCTCTCGATTGCGCGCGGCACGCTGACCGACGAAGAGCGCTACGTGATCAACGACCACATGGCGCAGACGATCAAGATGCTGACCGCGCTGCCGTTCCCGCGCCATCTGCACAACGTGCCGGAGATCGCCGGCGGACACCACGAGAAGATGGACGGCACCGGCTACCCGAAGCGGTTGAAGCGCGAGGAGATGAGTTTGCCGACGCGGATGATGGCGATCGCCGACATCTTCGAGGCGCTCACCGCCGGCGACCGCCCCTACAAGAAGGCGAAGACGCTCTCGGAGTCGATCAAGATCATGGGCTTCATGAAGAAGGACCGGCACGTCGACCCGGAGCTGTTCGATCTCTTCCTCAGTTCCGGCGTCTACCTGCGCTACGCCGAGCGCTTCCTCGCGCCCGAGCAGATCGACAAGGTCGATATCGCGTCTTACCTGACGCCGCCAGCGGGATAGAATCGTTTGATGGAAGACAGCAACATGGTGCCGGTGACGATCCTCACCGGCTTCCTCGGCAGCGGCAAGACCACGCTCTTGAACCGCATCCTCAAGGAAGACCACGGCCGGCGCATCGCCGTGATCGAGAACGAGTTCGGCGAGGTCGGGGTCGACAGCGAGATCATCGAGAGCGGCGAGGAGCAGATCGTCGAGATGAACAACGGCTGCATCTGCTGCACCGTGCGCGGCGACCTGATCCGCATCCTCGGCACGCTGAAGGAGAAGCGCGACACCGGCGCGCTCAAGTTCGACCGCGTCGTGATCGAGACCACCGGCATGGCCGACCCCGGCCCGGTGGCGCAGACCTTCTTCACCGACGAGGAGATCGGCAACTACTACCTGCTCGATTCGATCATCACCCTGGTCGACGCCAAGCACGCGCCGAAGCAGCTCGACGAATTCCACGAGGCGCAGGAGCAGGTGGGCTTCGCCGACCGGATCCTGCTGTCCAAGACCGACGTCGCGGACGAGAAGGACACCGAGGCCCTGATCCAGCGCATCCGCAAGATGAACCCGCGCGCGCCGATCAAGAAGGTGCATTTCGGCAACGCGCCGATCGACGAGGTGCTCGACATCCGCGGCTTCAACCTGAACGCGATCCTCGCGCTCGAGCCGGATTTCCTCACCGACTCGCACCACGAGCACCACGACGAGGTCGAGTCGTTCGTGTTCCGCTCGAAGAAGCCCTTCGACGGCGCGAAGCTCGAAGCCTTCCTCTCCGGCATGATCCAGATCCACGGCCCCGACCTGCTGCGCTACAAAGGCGTGCTGTGGATGAAGGGCAACCCGCGCCGTGTCGTCTTTCAGGGCGTGCACATGATGATGGGCGGCGACATGGGCAAGCCCTGGGCGAAGAACGAGGCGAAAGAATCGATCCTGGTGTTCATCGGCAAGAAGCTGCCGAAGGACATCTTCATCGCCGGGCTCGAGGAATGCCTTGCCAAGTAACAGCGGCGTCTTGCGCCGGGAGTATGATCTGAAGCCGATGCTCAACGGTCTCGCCCGGATCCTTCTGATCGTTGCATTTCTGGTCGCCCAGTCGGCCGGGATTGCGCATCAGGCCTGGCACGACCTTGGCGCCCTCGCGCCAGCTGCCGAGAGCGACGCCGTAGACGGCAAGGCACCCAAGAAGAACCTCCTTTGCGACTTCCACACGGCGCTGGCGAGTGTCCTTGGCGCCATCCAGGGCGGCGCTTCGGCAATCGACGCGGTCGCTCCGCTGCAGACCGCTTTCATCGCTGCCGACGTTCCGGCGGCGCGCCTTTCCCCTTTAGCCCCCAAGTCCAGGGCACCACCCGCACTCCTCTAGGAACGCTTCGAGTGCGCCTCCAAGGCGCTTTTCGAACTTTTTTGAGGAGTAGTCCCAATGTTTCGCCAGATGTGGTGTGCCGCGGCGCTTGCCGTGGCGATGCTTCCCGCCTACGCGCAGGATGCGACGCGTGAGGAAGTCCGGAAGCTGAAGCAGCAGGTGGATGAGCTGGACAAGCGGGTGCAGGACGCCGAGAACGCCGCGGCACAGGCTAGCGCGCAGGCATCGAGCCGGCCGCAAAGCGAGAGCGCGCTGAATCCGGCGGTGTCGGTGATTCTCAATGGCGTGTACGGCAATCTGCAGCGCGATCCCAACACGTACCATCTGAACGGCTTTGTGCCGACCATGGGTGAGGTCTCGCCGCCGCTGCGTGGCTTCAGCATCGGCGAGTCGGAGCTGGCCTTCGCCGCTAACGTCGACCACTTGTTCCGCGGCACGCTGATCGCCTCGATCACTCCGGAGGACACGGTCGGCGTCGAGGAGGCCTACATTCAGACGCTCGGCCTGTCGCGCGGTTTCACCGTCAAGGCGGGGCGGTTCTTCTCCGGAGTGGGTTATCAGAACCAGATCCATGCCCACGCCTGGGACTTTACCGACATGTCGCTCGCCGGCAAGGTATTCCTCGGCAACCAGCTCAACGACGATGGCGTGCAGATCAAGTGGGTCGCACCGCTGCCGTTCTACGTCGATCTCGGCGCCGAGTTTGCCAGGGGTCGTCAGTTCCCGGCCGGGCCGGAAGGCGGGCAGAGCAAGAACGGCTGGGGTGCGCAGACCTTCTTCGCGCATATCGGCGGCGACCTCGGCACGAGCCACGCGTGGCAGGTCGGGCTTTCCCACCTACGCACCAACCCGCGCGACCGCACTTTCGACGACTCCGACTCGACCGGCACGAGCGTGACCAACAGTTTCACGGGTACCAGCCGGCTGTGGGTGGTGGATGGCGTGCTGAAATGGGCGCCGGACCACAACCCGACCTACAACAACTTTAAGTTGCAGGGCGAGTACTTCCGGCGCAGCGAGAACGGCGACCTGACTTACGACACGGCAGGTGCTTCACTCGGCACGATGACCGACGCCTATTCATCGCGCCAATCGGGCTGGTACCTGCAGGGTGTCTACCAGTTCCTGCCGCAGTGGCGCGCCGGGTACCGCTACGACCAACTGAGCGCCGGAACGACCAGCGCCGGCCTGGTGAACTCGGGTGCGCTGAGCGCCGCGGATTTCCCGACCCTCAATCCGTACAACCCGAAGCGCCATACGGCGATGATCGACTGGAATCCAAGTGAGTTCAGCCGCATCCGCCTGCAGTTCGCGCGCGACTACTCGCGCCAGAACGAGCCCGACAACCAGGTTTTTCTCCAATACATCGTCAGCCTTGGCGCGCACGGCGCGCACAGGTTCTAGAGGCACACACATGAATATCCTTCGCAATCTGTTTCTCGCGCTGCTTTGCGTACCGCTCCCTGCGCTCGCCGCACTCAACGTCTTCGCCTGCGAGCCCGAGTGGGCGGCGCTCGCGCAGGAGCTCGGCGGCGACAAGCTGTCGGTCGTATCCGCCATCACCGCGCGCTCGGATCCACATCGCATCGAAGCGCGGCCGAGCCTGATCGCGCGCATCCGCGATGCGAATCTGGTGATCTGCTCGGGCTCCGAGCTGGAGGTCGGCTGGCTGCCGCTGCTGCTCACGCAATCGGGCAACGACCGCATCCAGCCCGGGTCGCCCGGCTTCATCGAGGCGTCTCAGTTCGTGATCAAGCTCGAGGTGCCGAAGGTGATCGATCGCGCGTTGGGCGATATCCATCCGGGCGGCAACCCGCACATCCACCTCGATCCGCGCAACATCGCCAAGGTCGCGGACGTGGTGAGCGCCCGGCTGATGGAGCTCGACGGCGCAAACGCAGCGACCTACAAATCGCGCGGCGACGATTTCCGCAGGCGCTGGGACGAAGCGTCCAAGCGCTGGCAACAAGCCGCCGCGCCGCTCAAGGGCGTGCCGATCGTTGTGTACCACAAGGATTTCTCCTACTTCATCAACTGGGCCGGCATGCGCGAAGTCGGCAGCCTCGAGCCGAAGCCGGGCATTCCGCCGACGCCGACGCACCTCGCTGAGCTCGTGGAGCGCATGAAGCGCGCGCCGGCGAAAGTCGTCGTCTACTCGCCATACAACAGTCCGGCTGCGGCCGACTTCCTTTCGCAACGCGCTGGAATTCCGAAGGCGATGATGCCGTTCACCGTGGGCGGCACGCCCAAGGCCAAGGATCTGTTCGGCCTGTTCGACGACACGATCGAGCGCCTGCTCGCCGTGAACAAGTGATGTCCTAGTGCCGAGAGGGGCGACCTGTGGCCGTTCGCAGGGCAGGAGCCATTCCATTGCGCTGCTCGTTGCGCTTTCCTGCCTGGCGGGCTGCGCTGTGCTGTACGAGGGAAAATACGACTGGGATCAGGGGTGGCGCGTCGGGCGCATCATCCGAGTTGCCCCGGGTGCGTCGGGGATTCAAATGTTGCGCGATGACTGCAGGAACGACACACTACCGGCCGATGTCGCGCGCACCGTCTATGCAGAGGTCGCATATCACAACGAAGGCCGCTGGCTTCGCCACCGAGTTGTACCGGTTCCGGAGAACGTGCTCATCCACGAGAGCGACAAGGTGTACGTGAACCTTGGCTCCTGCATCAATGCGGTAGTGAAGGCATCGGGCGCCTCTTGAAGACCGTGAAGTGAGCCTGAGCGGCGCCGAGCTCGGCATCCTCTGGCCGGCGTTCATCGCCGGCTTGCTGGTGACCGCCACGCACGTGCCCCTCGGCATGCAGGTGCTCGAGCGTGGCATCGTCTTCATCGATCTCGCGATCGCCCAGGTGGCCGCGCTCGGTGTAATCCTTGCCGACTACCTTGGCTGGTCGCCGACCGGCATGGCCGTGCAGGTTTCGGCGTTGAGCGCCGCCCTGACGTGCGCCGCACTGCTAACCTGGACCGAGCGCCGCTGGCCACAGGTGCAGGAAGCCATCATCGGCGTTGTCTTCGTGGTCGCCTCGAGTGCGGCGATCCTTTTGCTGTCGAAGAATCCGCACGGCAGTGAGAATCTCAAGGACCTCCTGTCCGGACAGATTCTCTGGGTGCATCCGGGCCGCCTGCCGTTCGACGCGCTTTTCTACGGTCTGATCCTTGCGTGCTGGTTCGGGCTGCGCGAGCGTATCGGCCGCATCGGCTTCTATGTCCTCTTCGGCTGCGCAGTCACCGTTTCGGTGCAGCTGGTGGGTCTGTTTCTTGTATTCACGACGCTCGTCGTGCCCGCGCTCGCCACCTTCTATTCGCGAGGCCAACGGCTGCTCAAGGCGTATTTGATCGGCGCCATCGGCTACGCCGCCGGTTTGCTGCTCTCGATCGCGGCCGATCTCCCGTCGGGGGCGATGATCGTCTGCGCGATCGTCGTCTGTGGCATCCTCGCGGCCTTGATTTGGCGGGCACCTGCCGCAAGATAGCTGGTCTCATCCCACGGTAGTCTTATCCTCATGGAACAACTGCACGGCACGACCATTCTTTCGGTGCGCCGCGGCGCCGCTGTCGCACTGGGCGGCGACGGCCAGGTCACGCTCGGCCAAGTGGTGCTGAAAGGCGGCGCCAAGAAAGTGCGCCGCCTCTTTCAGGACCGCATCCTCGCCGGCTTCGCCGGCGGCACCGCCGACGCCTTCACGCTCTTCGAGCGTTTCGAGGCGAAGCTCGACAAGCACCAGGGCAACCTGATGCGCTCGGCGGTCGAGCTGGCGAAGGACTGGCGCACCGACCGCATCCTGCGGCGCCTGGAGGCGATGCTCGCGGTCGCCGACAAGGAGAAGTCGCTGATCATCACCGGCATGGGCGACGTGCTCGAGCCCGAGCACGGCATCGTCGCCATCGGCTCGGGGGGGCCGTATGCCCAGGCCGCGGCGCGCGCGCTGCTCGAGAACTCGAACCTCCCGCCCCGGGACATCGTCGACAAGGCGCTGTCGATCGCGGCGGATATCTGCATCTACACCAATCATCAGCGCACGATCGAGGTGCTGGCGTGAGCGGCCTCATTTCCGTGATGACGCCACAGGAAATCGTCCACGAGCTCGACAAGTTCATCGTCGGCCAGGGGAGGGCGAAGCGCGCGGTCGCGATCGCGCTGCGCAACCGCTGGCGCCGCCAGCAGGTCGCCGAGCCGCTGCGCCACGAGATCACGCCGAAGAACATCCTCATGATCGGGCCGACCGGCGTCGGCAAGACCGAGATCGCGCGCCGCCTGGCGCGCCTTGCCGATGCGCCGTTCATCAAGGTCGAGGCGACCAAATTCACCGAGGTCGGCTACGTCGGCCGCGACGTCGACACCATCGTGCGCGACCTGGTCGAGATCAGCGTCAAGCAGACGCGCGAGCAGGCAATGAAGCAGGTGCGCGCGCGGGCGCAGGACGCGGCCGAAGAGCGCATCCTCGACGTGCTGGTGGGTTTCCAGGAGAAAAGCACCCCGGACAATCCGACCCGGCAGAAATTCCGCAAGATGCTGCGCGAGGGCGAGCTCGACGACAAGGAGATCGACATCGAGGTGGCGGTGAGCCAGCCGCAGATGGAGGTGCTCGCGCCGCCGGGGATGGAGGACCTGACCTCGCAGATTCAAGGCATGCTTTCCAACCTCGGCGGCGGCCGCAGGCGGCTGCGGCACATGAAGATCCGGGAGGCGCTGCCGCTCGTCACCGAGGAAGAGGCGGGGCGGTTCGTCAACGACGAGGAGCTGAAGGGCCGCGCGCTCGCCAACGCCGAGCAGAACGGCATCGTCTTCCTCGACGAGATCGACAAGATCACCAGCCGCTCGG
>Ga0137410_10001765_pt1 | contig 14775 bp, 15 predicted proteins | sample CZODoug1_16funga_FD_108878 | JGI IMG/M metagenome (GOLD analysis project Ga0137410, IMG submission 108878) | Vadose zone soil fungal communities from Angelo Coast Range Reserve, California, USA - CZODoug1_16fungal (Illumina Assembly) | ecosystem: Environmental > Terrestrial > Soil > Vadose zone... | reverse complement strand
TTCCAGGTAGTCCAGCGCGCCAAACACCGCCACTTCGCCCTTGGTTTTGGCCTTCTCTCGCAAGATCGCCGGCAAAAGAACTCTGCCTTGCCCGTCCATCTCCGCCATCTGCCCGTAGTAACTCGTGTGCATCAAAAACTTTCTCTTCGCCTGATTCTGCGAGGAAACCTTAGAAAGCTTTTCCTCGATGCCCTGCCAAACCGTAATCGGATAAATCCTTGCCGTATCGCCCGTCGGACTCGTGATATAGAATTGATTCCCGAATGCTTTTAACTGCTCCAGATACACGGCGGGTATCTTCAGACGACCCTTCTCGTCCACTTTGGCTGGATAGTTGCCGCGAAGGTTCATTTACCCGTCTGCCCATGGAGCCTGGATTCTGACGATGAGCCCTCAAACCGCCCTTTTGGAGGCCGTTTTCGGTGAAGCAGTGGTTTCTGTTGCCCCAGATGACCACGTCGCCCACAGTCCTCTAAATCCGATTAAGTTGCTCTACTTGATACCGCTTTAACCCACTGCACTCCACTTTTCGCCACATCTTAAATCGGTTTGAAAACAAGTCAAGCGAAATCGTGCGGATTTGTAAAAAAAGTTGCGATAGCTGTGACAGCGCGAAGCCGCAGAAAACACCACTGGGGATTGTGGAAATGTTTAGTCGGAACAACAACCGTTAGGGGTAGATATTCGCTGCGTTTTCGCCGCTCGCGACGGTCTTGCAAACCTTCTTGTTCCCTTCTCTCCGGCCTCGTGCTATCCTCTGGCCGTCCAGTGCATCGAAACTCCTGGAGGGACCCGACAATGGAATGGACGACCCCGCAACACGAAGAGATCGACCTGAATTGCGAAGTCAGTTCGTACGCCAACGCTGAGCTGTAGTCGGCTCGGCTGAAAACATTCGGGGACGCGCCAACGCGCGTCCCTCTTTTTTTGCACGCACACCGCCTACGCGTCGGAACAGTCCTCATGCGCATTAAAATTCTAGGCTCAGCGGCAGGCGGTGGTTTCCCCCAATGGAATTGCGGCTGCCGAAATTGCGCTGGCTTGCGCAGCGGCTCGCTCAAGGCGACTCCGCGCACGCAAACCCAAATCGCGGTGGATGCGAATCCTCCCTACGCGCAGCGCACGCATTGGGCTCTAATCAACGCTTCACCGGATCTGCGTTCGCAGATTGTTTCAACTCCCGAGTTCGCGCCATACGCTTCCACACATTCCACGCCGATTTATGACATTTTCCTCACAAGCGCCGATGTCGACGCCGTCGCCGGACTCTTACATATGCGCGAGTTCCAGGGATTCCGGATTCATTCGACTCCTTCCGTCCGCCGCATTCTTGACGAAGAAAACTCTATTTTCCGGGTGTTGGGCCGCGCGACACCGCCAGTGCAATGGTTTCCGCTGCACATAGCCTCCGAATTCACGCCGACACACGTTCCGCAAGCGGGTGAGGCGCCTCGTTTGTCGGTTCACACCGTCGCCATCGGCGGGGAATATCCGGACTACGTCAGCGAGCGCCTGCGTAAGCAACTCCATCCGCGCGAGGCCGTCGTCGCGCTGGATGTGCAATTTTCCGGCAAGCGAATTTTCGTAGCGCCTTCCCTTCCCGGCATCGATACGACTTGGAAACAATGGGCCATGGCGAGCGATCTTGTTTTGATCGATGGCACGTTCTGGAGCGATGGCGAGTTGAAGCAAGCAGGCCGGGGCAAAAAGACGGCGCGCGAAATGGGGCACATTCCGCTTTCCGGTCCCGACGGATTGCTCTCGCAATATCCAAAAGGTGGCAACGCGCGAAAAGTCCTGCTGCACATTAACAATACAAATCCAATATTGGTTGAAGACAGCGCGGAGCATCGCGCCGTGCTCGATGCCGGCTTCGAAATCGCCCACGATGGCATGGAGATACAACTGTGAACTCAGCCGAAAAGCCGCCGCTGCCGGAAGCCGAATTCATCGCTGGCTTCACCACGATTGGCGAGGAGCGCTATCACCACCAGCACCCGTTCCACACATTGATGCACGAAGGGTCGCTGACGCGCGGTCAGTTACAGGCGTGGGCGCTCAATCGCTACTACTATCAGAGCCACATCCCGATTAAAGACGCGACATTGCTCGCGCGCAGCGATGATCCCGTTTTTCGCATCGCCTGGCGCAAGCGCCTCGTCGATCACGACGGTGACCACGACAGACAGGGTGGCATTGAAAAATGGCTGCATCTGGTTGAAGCGACAGGATTGCCGCGCATTCAAGCCATTCGCGGCGAAGGAATTTTGCCCGCCACGCGCTATGCGGTGGACGCGTACATCAATCTCGTTAAGAGAAGCTCTCAGCTGGAAGCTGTCGCCTCTTCTCTGACGGAACTCTTCTCCAAGAGGTTGATCGTCCTTCGCATGGACCGCCTGCGCGAATTTTATCCATGGCTTTCCGGTGGACTCGACTACTTCACCGGCCGCCTCACGCAAGCACCCGAAGACGCCGAGTTTGCGTTGTCCTGGGTCGTGAAAAACGCACGTACGCGCGAACAGCAAGACGCCGCGCACAACGCGCTGCGTGCGAAATGCGATATTCTCTGGGCGATGCTCGACGCGCTTTATTTTGCTTACGTGCAACCCGGCTGGCCGCCTCCCGGCGCATTTCAGCCGCCGAGAGAATCCTGATGGCTATCGATCCGAACAGCAAACCGCGGCTTGCGCCGGGCTGCCGGCTCGGCGAAAACAACAGTCAGCGCGTCCTGCTGATGCCGGAGCGCGCCTTGCGCCTAAACGGACCGAGCCTCGAAATTGTTTCGCGTTGTGACGGCACACACACCGTCGCGCAAATCGTTCACGAACTCCAGAAGCTTTACGCCAAGGCCGAGCCCGCGCGCGTCGAGCAAGACGTTCTCGGTTATCTCGGCCTCCTCAGCGACCAACGTGCGTTAGACTTTCAGTAGCGGTCGCCTCCCGCGCCGGAAAAGTGCGTGGCTAACCGTCGTCCTATGTCGACTATTCCCCATCCGCTGGCGCTTGTTTGCGAACTGACGCATCGCTGCCCGCTGCATTGCGTCTACTGTTCGAATCCGCGTGAACTGGCCGCGCGAAATTCCGAACTCGACACCGAAACTTGGACCACCGTTTTTCACCAGGCTGCCGACCTCGGTGTTCTGCAAGCGGACTTCACCGGCGGCGAACCCCTCGCGCGGACGGACATTGTCGAACTTGTTCGCGGAGCGCGTTCAGCAGGACTCTACGTCAGCCTCATCACTTCCGGCTTGCCGCTCGACGAACCGAGGCTCGATGCCCTCATCGCTGCCGGTCTCGACCATTTTCAACTGAGTTTTCAAGCTGCTACGGAAAGCATCGCCGAAGACATCTCGGGAACAAAAACGCACGCTCAAAAGCTTCGCGTCCTCGAGTGGCTCAAATCCCGGCGAGTCGGCGTCACCTTGAATTTCGTCTTGCATCGCCACAATCTTCACCAGATGGATGCGATGCTGGCCATCGCCGAGTCTTCCTCCGCGTCCCGCATCGAATTTGCGAACGTCCAGTACTATGGCTGGGGTTTTGCAAATCGCGATCTTCTGCTGCCAAGCGGCAGGCAACTCGACGAATTTATGGCAAAAGTAAAATCCGCAGAGGAACGTCTGCGCGGCAAAATCCGCGTCGAGTACGTCGTGCCGGATTACTACGCTAAGTACCCGAAGCCCTGCATGGGAGGTTGGGGACGCAAAGTCATGTTGATTGCACCGGACGGTAGCGCGCTTCCTTGCCATGCTGCGAGTGTCATTCCTGGATTGTCATTTGAAAATGTGAAAGAACAATCGCTGCGGGAAATTTGGGAGCAGAGTGACGCCTTCCAAAAATTTCGCGGCGAATCCTGGATGCACGAACCCTGCAAATCCTGCGACCGCCGTTCGCAGGATTTCGGTGGCTGCCGCTGCCAGGCCTTGCTCCTTGCCGGCGACGCAGCCGCAACCGATCCCGTCTGTACGCTCTCGCCTGATCGAGGAAAAGTCGACGCGATTCTCAAATCCGTCCCGACCACCACCATCAGTGGCCAACCAGAATTTCTTTATCGTCCGAACCCCGCCTGACGTTCCTTGTTGTAAAATGCCGGAGCAGAATTGCATCGAAAGGACCGCTCATGAACCTTCGCAGACCGCTCTCGCTCGCCGTCTTAGTCTTCGTGGTGCTCTTCGCAGCTAATGCGGCAGCGCAATCCGCCTACACACCCAGCCCGGAAAATCTGAAGGCCCGCCAGGAATTTCAAGACGCCAAATTCGGCATGTTCATCCACTGGGGCGTTTACAGCGTGCTCGGCGACGGCGAGTGGGTGCTTCACGATCGCAAGCTGAAGGTCCACGATTACGAGCGGCTGCCAAAATTTTTCGATCCCGAAAAATTTGATGCGAAAGCCTGGGTCGCCCTGGCCAAAGCGGCCGGCATGAAATACATCACCATCACATCCCGCCATCACGACGGATTCGCCATGTTCGATTCGAAAATTTCCGACTGGAACATTGTCCAGCGTACGCCTTACGGAAAAGATCCGCTCAAACAGCTTGCCGACGAAGCACACAAGCAAGGCATCAAATTATTCTTCTATTACTCGCAGCTCGATTGGCATAACCCCGATTACTACCCGCGCGGCGGGACGGCCTGGGATAACGGCCGCCCCGACAGCGGCAATTTTTATTCCTATATCGACGACTACATGAACGGCCAGTTGCGCGAACTTCTCACAAACTACGGCGCGATCGCTGGCATCTGGTTCGACGGCATGTGGGACAAGCCCAACGCGGACTGGCATCTCGACAAAACCTACGCACTGATCCACCAATTACAGCCCGCCGCGCTTATCATTCCGAATCATCATCAGAAACCGCGGCCCGGCGAAGATGTGCAAACGTTCGAGCGCGATCTCCCCGGTGACAACACTGCGGGCTTCAACACAACGTTTATTAGCGACGCCCTCCCTCTGGAAAGCTGCAACACGCTTAACGGCTCATGGGGCTTCAATATCGGTGACACAAAATACAAATCGCCGGAAGAAATCGAAGAAATGCTCGTGCGTGCCGCCGGCAACAATTCCAATTTGTTGCTCAACATCGGCCCGTTGCCGAACGGTGAAATTCAGGATGAGTTTCAAACTCGTCTTCGTGCTGTCGGCGAATGGGTCGCCAAATACGGCGACTCCATCTACGGAACACGCGGAGGACCGCTCGCTCCCGCCGACTGGGGTGTCACCACGCAAAAAGGCAATAAAATTTACGTCCACATTCTGAAGTGGAACGCGCCACTGCTCGCGCTCCCGCCGATTTCAAGAACAATTGCAGGTGCGCAAGAATTGGCTGGCGGAGCGAAAGTCGAAGTCACGCAGTCGCCGAATGGCGTCGTCCTGAAATTGCCCACGGCAAACAAAAACGAAACGGACCGCGTGATTGTCCTGTCCGTGAATTAAGCCTGAGCCGCGGCGGCGGGCTTCGCGCTCTGCATGCGCGGCACTACGCGCAGAAAATAGATGGTGCACGCCACCACGCATATCGCTCCAAACGCAGCCACCGTCGTCGGCGCGCCGAATCGCTTCACCAGGCCGCCGGCCAGCAACGATCCAATCGGCTGCACGCCCATGAACATGGTCGCGTAGACCGCCATCACGCGGCTGCGCAGTTCATCCGGCACGCGATTCTGCACAGCTGTGTTCGTCGCGGCCATTTGCGACGTCGCCGCGAATCCAAAAATAAATAAGACCGCCGCTGAAATCCAAAGCCAGCGCGATTCCGAGAAGGCGATCAAGCTGACCGACGCAATCAGGAACATCGTCCCGACCCACTTCACCATGCCTTTGTAGTTCGTTCGTGCGGCAAATTGCAGCGCACCCAGCACTGCGCCGACTCCCGAAGCGCTCATCAGCAGTCCGAGGGTGCGAGGGCCACCGTGAAGCACATCTTGCGCAAACACCGGCATGAACACCATGTACTGCAAACCGAAAAAGCTCAGCATGCTGAGGAGAATAAGCACGGACCGGATCGCGCGGTCGCTCATCGCAAATCGAAATCCCTGCAGGAAGCTCTGCCACGGCGAATGCCCTTCCGAAAGTTCTTCTTGCGGCGCAATCCGCATCGCGACTACCGCGATAATCACCGCGAGGAAACTCAGTCCATTTACAAAAAAACACCAGCCTTCGCCGATCAACGCAATCGCAAATCCCGCAATCGCCGGGCCAACCACCCGGGCCCCGTTAAAAATCGATGAATTGAGCGCAATCGCATTCGGCAAGTCCGGCTTACCCACCATGTTCACGAAAAACGATTGCCGGATCGGCACGTCGAACGCATTAACAACCCCCTGTAAAAATCCGACGGCGATGACAACCCAGGCCCCACGTCGACCGTGAATCAGATGGCTCAACGTCAATACCGCCAGCAAAAACGCCAGCACCATCGAAACCGCTTGCGTGGCAATCACGCCCCGGTGCCGGCTGTACCGGTCGCCGACGTATCCACCCACCGACGAAAGCAGCAGCATCGGAATCTGATTCGCAAATCCAAAAATTCCGAGCAGCGCTGCCGAACCCGTCAACCGGTACACCAACCAAAGCTGCGCTGCATTCTGAATCCATGTTCCGATCAACGAGACCAGCTGCCCGCCGACAAATAATTGGAAGTTGCGATGTTTTAATGCGCGAAAACGCGAGGAAGAGATGCTGCCTGTGGTTCCGTTCTCACCGACTGTGCTGAGGCCCGCGGCCAAACTAAGCTCCCTACTCTGTTCGATGCAACAAAACGCGAATAGTCACGATCACTCCAATTCCGCGTTCGTGTCAATCGTTCCATATTGTCTCTGATTTAGGCGTACAGCGGGCTATTTGTGGAACTGCAATTCACTCGTGTGGTGCATCCGGCGCGCCACCCACGTGCAAATGACTCAAGTCGCGCAGCATCGATTTGTCATCTTCGCTCATGCCACGCGTGAAGTTCGGATCGGCGAGATGCTGATTTCGCGCGGACTCCGGCATATTTTTCAACACACCGAGCCGCTGCTGTATCGCACGCTGCCGCTGCGAAGGAAGCTGCTGCCAGCGCGGCAGCACGTCGGCCTTAATGTGATTCTTCTGCTCCGGTGACAACCGGTTCCAATTTTGCGCCGCTTCCTGCATCTGCTGCCGTTGCGCAGGCGGCAGATTCTGGTACTTCTTGTAGTTGTCCAGCGTCCGCTGCTGTTGTTGAGGATTCAGATTGTTGAAGTTTCTTGCCGCCGGCGCATTCGACGGTGGACGATTCTGTTCATTCCGCGCACGTTCTGGCGGACGATTCGCATTCTGCGGGGCCGAACCCTGCGAAGCCGGCGGGCGATTCGGATTTCCCTGATTCCGATCGTTTCGCCGCTCCTGCTGCCGCTCCTGGCGCGGCGCCTGTCGTTGTTCTCGTCGCTGCTCCTGCCGCCGTTCCGGCTGTGGTTTCGGTGGACGATTCTGCGCTTCCGCCGGAAACGCAATCGAAACTCCGACTCCCAGCGTCAGCAGCCAAATCCCGAATTGGAGTTTCGTCTTCATCCCTCTTTACATCTGCTGCGGTTGCTGTTGCGGCACATCGTTGTCATCGTCATCCGATTGCGCCTGCGACAAATCCGACAGCGGCGCAAAACTCGAAATCACGTCGTAGTCCGCATTCTCCACAACCGGCAAATCTGTTTCAGCAATCTGCGGCGGCGGTGCCTGCTGCGATCCCAGCCAAACCGTCGCCACCAAAAGCAGCGAAGCCACAAACGCGATCCGCGGCGCCGGCGTCAACCACGCCAGCCAGCTACTCCGCTTCTCCGGTTCCGCCGCAATCAACGCATGCACCCGCGCATTGAACGCGCCCGACGGTTCGATCATCGGCAACTCGTCCAGCAAATCGCCCACCGCGCGAAACTCATTCGCACGCAGACGGCACGCCGCGCAGTCTTCGAGATGCTTTTCCACCTCGGCGCGCTCGCCTTCTCTCAGGCCGCCATCCACATACGCCAAAATCCTCGTTTCCATTTTCTGACAGCTCATAACTACCATCCTTGGGCCCTAGTGCTTCACCGAGGACGCCACCAGTGGGGCCAGCTCCACTCGCAGCGTTTCATATGCCCGGAAGAGCAGCGATTTCAACGCGCTCTCCGAGCACCGCAAAATCTTCGAAATCTCGGAATAGTCCAACTCCTGATACTTATGCAATAAAACCGCCGCGCGTTGCTTCTCCGGCAGCTTTTCAATTGCATGGCGAATCATCTTTTTTCTCGCCTCTTCCACCAGGTGCTGCTCGATGTCCGGATGCTCGTCTGCCACTTCCATCGGTCGCTCGTCGCCATCTTCCGCATCGGCCACGATCGGCGCGTCCATCGAAATCTCCAACTTCTGATACCGATGGTCGCGCAAAGAATTCAGCGCGAGATTGGTTGCAATCCGAAAGAGCCAGGTGGTGAACTTCGCGCTTGGCTCGTAATCTTCCCGCGCGCGATACACCCGCAAAAAAACTTCCTGGGCCAGATCTTCCGCCTGTTCCCGGCTCCGAACCATCCGGTACAGGAAATTGACCAGAGGCATCCGATAGCGCTGCAACAAAAGCTCGAACGACTGTTGGTCGCCCGCCTTTACGTCCAGCATTAATTGGACGTCTGACCTGGTCGTGGTCATAGCAACCACATCCTATCGAACACCTGCCTTATCAGAAAGTTGCGAGATAGTGTCCGTTAACGGCGACACTCCCCGCCCAACCTAGACATGGAATAAGTGCTGCATTATCAATACACTAGCAACGCCAAAAAACACAAGCACCGCCATCCGCCAGTTCGGCTCCTTGTTCACTTCCGGCAACAGGTCCGTCGCCGCCACATACACCGTCACTCCGCCAGAAAGCGGAAGCGCGTACCGCAGCTGGCTTTGCAGCAGACTGGTCAGCAGTACGCCCAACAAAGTCGCTCCGCCCAGCGCGGCCGCTGCTTGAATCGCCTTCTTTCTTCCTTTTCCGCATGCCAGAAAAACTGAAGCCACCGTAAATCCCTCCGGCAGCTTGTGCAAAAACACCGCAATAAATATCACTGTTCCCAGCCACGTCGAAACCAAAAATCCCGACGCAATCGCCACGCCGTCAAAAAAAGTGTGAATCGTCAGCCCCAGCATCACACTGCTCTGCGCGCGATGATGCGACATCTCCTCCGTGTGTGTCTCTTCGCCAAAATGAAAATGTGGCGCCAGCGTATGTTCAAAAAGGTGTACCAGGAAAAATCCGGTCAGCACAAAAAACAGCGCATCGCGTCCCGCTAACGCAATAGACTCGGGAATAATCTCAAGAAACGCGACCGCCAGCATATAGCCGGCGCCCAGCGCCAAAAAATATTGCAGATACTGCCGCGGCCAATCCTTCCGAACAACAAAATACCCGCCAAGCAAATTCCCCGCCGCGGCCACTAGCCCCAGCCCCGCCGCCATCGCCGTCCGCATTGCCAGGTCGTGTTCCATCGCTAGTGGCACAGGCTTCAGCCTGTGCAAACCCTCAGTCCACCTCGGACCTTTTTCATCCTCAAGAAATCATCCTCGACCACTCTTCTCTGTGCCCTCTGTGCTCTTTCCTCTGCGAACTCTGTGTTAATCCTTGCTCTTTCTTTATGTCACCCCGAGTGCCGGAACAAAATCACATCGCCTTCCTGCACGATGTACTCTTTCCCTTCCAGCTTTACTTGGGCCTTCTCCCGCGCCGCACCCAGCGATCCCGCAGCCACCAAATCGTTCCAGCGCACTACTTCCGCGCGAATGAATCCCTTCTCAATATCGCTGTGAATCGCGCCAGCCGCCTTCACCGCATTCGTATTCTTGTGAATCGTCCACGCCCGCACTTCCGGTTCTCCAGCGGTAAAAAACGACGTCAGCCCCATCAAGTCATACGTCGCATGAATCAAGCGGTTCAGCCCCGGCTCTTTCAATCCGTACGAAGCCAGCAACTCCGCCGCTTCTTTTTCGTCCATCTCCGCGAGTTCCGCTTCAAGCCGCCCGCACACCGCTACAACTCCGGTGTTCGGCCGACCTTGCAACGCTCCAAGCTTGTGCCGCTCAACCGCTTTCTCCAACTCTCCAGCTTCGTCGTCACCCAAATTCAGCACGAACAGCATCGGGCGCTGCGACAAAAACAGAAATCCGCCGATCGGCCGCCGCTCTTCCGGCGTCAACTCCAGCTCGCGCAAGGGCTTTTCCGCTTCCAAATGCGCCTTGCACTTCTCCAGAACCGCCTTTTCCAGCTCAAATTGCTTGTCGGCCTTCTTCTTCAAATCTTTTTCCAGCCGCTCCAGCCGTTTCGTAATCTGGTCCAGGTCAGAAAACATCAACTCCAGTTCCAGATTCGTTGCGTCACGCAACGGGTCAATACTTCCTTCGGCGTGCGGCACGCTCGGATCGTCAAACACGCGAATCACGTGCATGATGCAGTCGACCTCGCGCAGCGACGCCAGCGACTCGCGCATGCGTTCCTTCTGCATGCCGCCCAAATCTACATACTGCACCGTCGCATAAGTAATTTTTTTCGGGTTATACAGCTTCGCCAAATCTAGCAGCCGCGGCTCCGGCACTTTCGCCATGCCCACCCGCGTCTCCTGCCCGCCCTTCGACGCGTCCACATGCGCCTTCGTCAAAATCCGGAACAGCGTCGTCTTCCCAACCTGTGGTAGTCCAATAATTCCTGTCTGCATGAGCGGAAAAGTTTAGCACACGCGCGCCGACGCCTGAGGAGAGTCCCATTCGAATACGGAGTGGGGAGTTCTTTATTAAAATACATATAGTCGGAAGACTGACGTAATCACCGGTGCGGTCTGTGCTATTGCAGCCAGATATCGTTACGGCTCGCGCAACCGCGATCCAAACCTGAACTGGAACGCACGTTGGCGATACCGTATGCGTTTTTGTTCGGGCCCAAGACCACGTCATCGAACTCCACTACCCAGTCCTTCTTTCTTGTGATCGAGTCGACAGGTATTTCACGAAGGTAATGCGTCTCCAGTAGATCATCGAGCGCGCGCGGTGGTTTTTGCCTGTCGACAGTGTAGTTGTCGATCGCGTTGGTCATCATGCACAAATCTGTTCTCAGAGCCGCCTCGCGAGCCCGCTGCAACGCTTGCGGCGAGGCGTTCACAAGCCATTCGAAACGCAGAAATAGGACCAAGAATAAACCGATCGCAATCAGGGCCACTAATTTCATAGATCGCGGTCGCGGCCTCATTTTCCGAGTTTATACCCACCTGTCTCAGCCAACCACATCGAGCGTAGCCTCATCGGCGAACCTTGAACCTACGTTTTGGTTTTGGTTGGCCTTGGCTTTTGCTTTCGTTTTTCTTTCGCTCTCATTCAATCTACGCTACCCTCATTCGCTGACCACCAAGGACCAAGCCATGATCAACCAATCGCCCACGCTCCCCTTCGACCTTGACGCCGCCACAAAACATCTCTCCGCCTGCGACGAAACCATCGCTGAACTCGTCCGCTCCACGGCTCCCTTCCATGCCGAAATGGAAGCCCACCAATCTCCCTACGAAGCCCTCCTCGAAGCCATTGCCTACCAATCCATCTCCGGCAAAGCCGCCGCCACCATTTTCGGCCGCGTCAAAGCCCTCAGCGCCTCCGGCGGTTTCCCCACACCGCAGGAAATGTTGAAGTTCCGCTCGCAAGCCCTCCGCAAAGCTGGCCTCTCCGGAGCAAAAGTCCTCGCCATGAAAGACCTCGCTCAAAAAACCATCGAAGGCGTCGTCCCCACCCTCGAAGAATCCGAAAAGCTCTCCGACGAAGAACTCGTCAAGCGTCTCGTCTCCGTCCGCGGTATCGGCGCCTGGACCGTCGAAATGTTTTTAATTTTTCGCCTCGGCCGCCCCGACGTCCTTCCCATCCACGACCTCGGCGTACAAAAAGGCTGGTCCGTCGCCTACGGCAAAAAACACAAGCCCAGCCCCAAAGAATTACTCGCCTTCGGCGAACGCTGGCGCCCCTATCGCACCGTGGCCAGTTGGTACATGTGGCGTGCCTTCTCCCGCGCCGGCTACGCCGCCACCAACAAAATCAAGCCACGCAAACTAGCTCGTCGCAAACGGAAGACCAAGCGCAACAGTCGCAATCGACGCCACAAATCCTAAGTCTTACTTGGCCGCGGAGTTCGTCTGCACCCCTGCGTTCGTCGCGGTAAACGTCGCCGCCCACAGTTGTTTATTGTTTATCGCAAACACCAGCTGAGCTCTACGGTCGACGTCATGGTGCCTCGCGGCAGGTGCAATTTCCATTTGCTGATTCGTCTGCGGATCGATCCACCATATCTTGGAAATCTTCGTCTTTACGGTTGTCGTTCCGTTCTCTCTCGTCTGTTCAAGCTCCGTCTCGAACGCTTCGAGAAACTCGCTATCTGTGGTATTCGTCTTGAATTCGCGTAACGTCTCCGCATCGAACAGGCTCGTTTTCTTCATTGCTTCCCACTCGTCCTGCCCGGCCGGCAACCGCGTCATCGCTTCGTACTCTTCCCCGTCTTCCGGCATCGGCCAATTATCGACGAAACTGTTTGGCCGGAAGAACGACTTCAGTTCTCCCTCGGCAAACAGTTTTTTCCCGGTCTTGAAGTTGTACCCGCACAACTCCATCGCCGCGATCGTCACCACCGTTTCACCGCTCGTTTGCCTTAACAAATGCGGCCAGCTCTCAGCGCGTATCGGAATGTCCAGAATTGTTTTCCCCGTTGCTGATTCCACGGCATGCAATCCCTTGCTATCTCCGTATATCAGCTCGTCAGTCGCCTTGTCCCACAACAGATTCGTTGTCTGTCCATGCGTCTTAAGCCGCCACCGCTCTTTGCCGCTTTCCAGGTCGACCGCTGCCATCTTCTTTTCTCCCAAGGCAACAGCGACTCCGTCGCGGACGGCCACTCCCGTCACGTTCCCAAGCTCCTCGATGCTCCAAATCTCCTTTTGTGTCGCGGGATCCACCGCCCTTACGTATTCCGAACTGTAGATCAACTTCCGACTTGCCGTCGTGACCGGCAACGGCAACCGCACATTCCCGCTCGACTTCTCGCCGTCCTCCCACATCAACTTCCCATTCTCAAGGTTGAAGCTGCTCATCAGCCGGTTGCTGAAATAGAGCAACACCGCCCCCTCCGTCGCCCTGAACCGCGCCGTCCCCGGCGTGAACAGCCGGTCATACTCTTCGCTCCATTTCGCCGTCCCCGTCGCAAGGTCGAGTCGTGTTAGCTGAAAATGGTACGGATACGGCGTCATAAAGAAGCCCACCAACGGCACCTGCGTGCTCACCGCCGCCGCGACGATTGCTTCTTCCACCAGCCGCTTCATCTGCAAACGCCTCGAAACCAAAATCGTTTCGCCCGTTGCATACAACGGAATCGCTGTCATTAGTTCGTCCGTTGCCTTCCGGTCCCACGGCCGCTTTCCCGTCTCCAGATTCACGGCCACCAACCGCCCTTCTTTGTCGCCCGGCAACCTCACTCGGTTGAGCAGCAATATGCCCATTCCGGGAATTTCCATTACATCGTGAGCCCGGCCATCCGAGGAGTACCGGCTGCCCCACCACATGCCCGGCTTGTCCAAATCAAGATCGGAAAGCGTCCACAATAAGCTGCCATCTAACTCGTCAATCCCAACAAGGCTTTTCCCCGACTTTGCCACGATGATTCCAGCCGACGTACGCACATAACAGTCGACCGGTTTGGCGAATTCCTGGCTCCATTTCAGTTTGAGCTTCAGCTTTTCGCCCATCGCAGGTCGGGCCCCAAGCGCCAATCCGAGTGCGGTCAGAATGCACAGCATCCTTCCAGTCCGGTTCACCGAGCCTCCTCGATTTCGTTTCAAAGCCTTAGTGTTTGCTGCCTTGGCGATTTCCATTGCAGGAACGTATCTTCTGTACTATCATATTTGCGGGTCAATCTACGTCAGATTTCTGCGGGGACTAGCCAGAGCACACTGTCGGTCCCCGCTTCGCTTTTCGGCCCCTGCTCTCCATCGACTCCATGCGTTAAATCTAACTCCCGTATTTTCTTGAATTTGCGCACTCTTTACACAAACCGACACACATAGAATCGCGGTAACTCTATTCTTTTGATAGGCTTGCACACTCTTGCGAAAACAATGGGGGGGTGTACCTCTTCGACCAGGTCGGATTCCGAGCTACTTGCTGGCTAACTCCCTGACCATCAGGAAGATGCAGGCGATTCCTGCCAGCAGTACACCGCTCTCTAGTGCCACAGACACCTGGTGCAGTTTCGCGAATTCCGCCAGCAACGGGCTGTTCGCAGCCGTCGCCTGAATCGAGCCCATCTGCGTCCGTAGCGTCGCCATTTTCGGCGTGACCGTTAGTTGCGAAATTGCCGTCAGCGCAATCATCAGCATCAAACACAACGCGGCAGGCGCCGCCACGCTGGCAACCGCCTTTGTCCGAATCAACCGCACGAGCAAAACGACGACGCCACAAGCGATCCCGATCAAATGCATCTTGGCCAACGCAAACCCCACCACCGCTCCGGCCTGGTCCCGGTTCGGCGCCAGCACGCGAAACGCGCCGGGTGCCACCACAAAGCTCAGGAAAATATCGCTCCCGAGCCACACGCTCAGACCTAGAAACTCCAGCGCACGGAAAATGTTTGACATGAACTTGTTTCGCTAAAATAAGAATTGGAATTGGGAATGGTGGGCGACAAAGGACTTGAACCTTTGACCTCTCGCGTGTGAGGCGAGCGCTCTAACCAACTGAGCTAGTCGCCCAACTCCGCTTTCATTTGTAACAGGAAGGGCCCGG
>Ga0137410_10001763_pt1 | contig 14783 bp, 15 predicted proteins | sample CZODoug1_16funga_FD_108878 | JGI IMG/M metagenome (GOLD analysis project Ga0137410, IMG submission 108878) | Vadose zone soil fungal communities from Angelo Coast Range Reserve, California, USA - CZODoug1_16fungal (Illumina Assembly) | ecosystem: Environmental > Terrestrial > Soil > Vadose zone... | reverse complement strand
GCGCCAGGACGATGGTGGTGATGAGGAAGAGGATCAAGCCCAGCTCGATCAGCGCGGAGGTGTAGAGATCGCCGACCGCCTCGGTGAACTCGTTGGCGAGCGCCGAGGCGATCGAGTTGCCGGGCGCGAACAGCGAGGCGTTCAAGCGATGCGCGTTGCCGATCACGAAGGTGACGGCCATCGTCTCGCCCAGCGCGCGGCCGAGGCCGAGCATGATGCCGCCGACTACGCCGACCTTGGTATAGGGCAGCACCACGCGCCAGACCACCTCCCAGGTGGTGGCGCCGAGGCCGTACGCCGACTCCTTCAGGAGCGGCGGCACCAGCTCGAACACGTCGCGCATCACCGCGGTGATGAACGGGATCACCATGATCGAGAGGATCAGGCCGGCGGTCAGCATGCCGATGCCGAGCGGCGGGCCCTTGAACAAGGTGGCGAGCCCGGGCATGTCGCTGAAGGTGTTGATCAGCGCCGGCTGCAGGTACGTCTGGAAAATCGGCGCGAACACGAACAGGCCCCACATGCCGTAGATGATCGAGGGGATCGCCGCCAGCAGCTCGATCGCGGTGCCGAGCGGCCGCTTCAGCCACGCCGGCGAGAGCTCGGTCAGGAACAGCGCGATGCCGAAGCTCACCGGCACGGCGATCGCCATGGCGATGAGCGAGGTCATCAGCGTGCCGTAGATCGGCACCAGCGCGCCGAACTTCTCCTTCACCGGGTCCCAGTCGCTCTCCCAGATGAAGCCCATTCCCCAGCGCTCGAGCGTGAGCTGGCTGCCGTAGACGAGCGTCACCAGGATCGCGGCCAGCAGGCTGAACACCAACAGTGCGAAGAACCGGGTCAGGTTCTCGAAGACGAAGTCCATCCAGCGCGCCTGCTGCACGTGGCGCGGCCCGGGCGGCGACCCACTCACCGCCAATCCATTGCCGCCGACGTCTTGAGGAAGAGGAATTACCGCGCTCACTGAACGTTTCCCTTGATTTTACGGGACAGCGGTCAGTAGACGGGCTTGCCGCTCTGGTCCTTGAGCTGCGCCTTCCATTGCGACTGGATCAGCTTGACAACCGCGTCGGGCATCGGCACGTAGTCGAGCTCCGAAGCCATGCCGTTGCCGTTCTTGAACGACCAGTCGAAGAAGCGCAGCACTTCCTTGGCGATGTCGGGCTTCTCCTGCACCTTGTGCATCAGGATGAAGGACGCGCCGGTGATCGGCCAGCTCTTCGCGCCCGGCTGATCGGTGAGGATCAGGTACATGCCGGGCGCCTTCGCCCAGTCGGCGCCTGCCGCCGCGGCTTTGAACGAATCGTCCTCGGGGGCGACGAACTGGCCGTCCTTGTTCGACATCAGGGCGTGCGTGAGCTTGTTCTGCTTGGCATAGGCGTATTCGACGTAGCCGATCGCGCCGTCGATGCGGGCGACGTAGTTAGCGACGCCTTCGTTGCCCTTGCCGCCAACCCCGGTCGCCCACTTCACCGCCGTGCCCTCGCCGACCGACGACTGCCAGTCGGGGCTGACCTTGGCGAGATAGTTGGTGAACAGGAACGTGGTGCCCGAGCCGTCGGAGCGGTGCACCACCGAGATCGCCTGGTCGGGAAGCTTCACGCCGGCATTCAGCTTCGCGATCGCCGGGTCGTTCCACTTGGCGAGCTTGCCGAGATAGATATCCGCGAGCACCGGGCCGGTGAGCCGGATCTTGCCGGCCTCGATGCCGCGAATGTTGTAGACCGGGACGACGCCGCCCATGATCGCCGGAAACTGGATCAGGCCGTTCTTCTCCAGGTCCTCGGCCTTGAGGGGCGCGTCGGACGCGCCGAAATCGACGGTCTTGGCGGTGATCTGCTTGATGCCGCCGCCCGAGCCGATCGACTGGTAGTTCAGCCCGACGCCGGTCGACTTCTTGTAGGCATCGGCCCACTTGGCATAGATCGGGTACGGGAAGGTCGCGCCTGCGCCGGTAATGTCGGCGGCGAAAGCCGGGGCGGCGAGCAGCGCCGCGGCAAGGCCGACGGCAATGAATGTACGTCGTTGCATCCGGGTCTCTCCAGAATGAGGGTTGTGGGTAACGCGTGGTAGGCTATTTCCGGTTTGTTGCCGTTTCGTGACGGCCGAGGTCAGACCGTCATCAAACCGTCATCCGGCCGACCTAGCCTTGGCGCCGAAGGCAGCGACCCGAAAAGGCAGGCACCGACATAGAGGCCCCGACGTGAACGAGCACCTTTCGAAGCAGTTCGACGCCGAGCTGGAAGCGATCCGCTCGCGCGTGCTGGAAATGGGCGGCCTGGTCGAATCGCAGATTCGCCGCGCGCTCGACGCGCTGAGCACCGGCGAGCGGGCGCTGAGCGACGAAGTGATCGCCAATGACCGCCGCGTCAACGCCATGGAGGTCTCGCTCGACAGCGAATGCAGCCAGGTCATCGTCCGGCGCCAGCCGGCGGCGAACGACCTGCGGCTGATCGTCGCCATTACCAAGACCGTCACCGACCTGGAGCGCATCGGCGACGAGGCGCAGAAGATCGCGCGCATGGCGAAAAGCATCCACGAGCGCGGCCTCGACGGCCGGGCGCCGCGCACGGTCGACGTGCGCCATGCCGCCGGCGTGGCGCTGGCGATGCTGCGCTCGGCGCTCGACGCCTTCGCCCGGCTCGATGTCGCGGCGGCGACAGACGTGATCCGCGACGATGCCGCGATCGACAGCGAGTTCCGCTCGATCCTGCGCCAGCTGATCACCTACATGATGGAAGACCCCCGCACCATCTCCTCCGCGCTCGACGTCGTCTGGGTGGCGAAGGCAATCGAGCGCATCGGCGACCACGCCAAGAACATGGCCGAGCAGGTGATCTACATCGTCAAGGGCACCGACGTGCGCCACGTCGACCCAGCCAACATCGAGCGCGAGCTCGCCGGGACGGAATAACCGCGTGAGCGCGACGATTCTGGTCGTCGAGGACGAACCGCAGGTGCAGGAGCTGGTCGCAGTCAACCTCGAGCACGCCGGGCACCGCGTGCGTCGTGCGGCGACCGCCGGCGAGGCGGTGACCTCGATCCGCGAGGAGCTGCCCGACGTGCTGATCCTCGACTGGATGCTGCCCGACGAGTCGGGCCTGTCGCTGACGCGGCGGCTGCGCGAGGATGAACGCACGCGCAGCCTGCCGATTCTCATGCTCACTGCGCGAGCCATGGAGCAGGACAAGATCTCCGGCCTCGAGGCGGGCGCGGACGACTACCTCACCAAGCCGTTCTCGCCCAAGGAGCTCGCCGCCCGGATCAAGGCGGTGCTGCGCCGGCGCGCGCCGCAGCTCGCCGACGACGTGGTCGAGATCGGGGGCCTGCGCCTCGACCCGGCGGCGCGCCGCGTCACCGCCGGCGGCAAGATCATCGAGCTGGCGCCGACCGAGTTCCGCCTGCTGCATTTCTTCATGACCCACCCGGAGCGCATCTACTCGCGCGCCCAGGTGCTCGACTACGTCTGGGGCGACCACGTGTTCATCGAGGAACGCACGGTCGACGTGCACATCCGCCGGCTGCGCAAAGCGCTCGAGCCGAGCGGACACGACCGCTTCGTCGATACGGTGCGCGGCTCGGGCTACGGGTTCCGGCAGCCCTGAACCCGCTCTACGGCAGGACGCTGGCCGCCATCGCCGTCACGGCGCTGTTCGCGCTGGCAGCGTCGGCGATCACCGGCCCGGCGACCGCATGGGCCGTGTTCGCCATCGGCATGCTGGCGCTGGTCATCTACCACGTGCGCCATCTCGCCCGCCTTTCGCGCTGGCTGGCCGATCCTGTCCCGGGCCGGGTGCCGGAAGGCAGCGGCACCTGGGACGATGTGCTGGGCGCGCTGCACAAGTACGAGCGCGCCGCAGTACGCCGGGAGAGCCAGCTCGAGGAAGCGCTGACGCGCTTTCGCCGTGCCGCGCAGGCGCTCCCCGACGGCGTGGTGATGCTCGACGGCGAGAATCACATCGAGTGGTGCAACGACGCCGCCGCCGCGCAGCTCGGGCTCGATCCGCGCGCCGACGTGGGCCAGTCGATCGCCAACCTGCTGCGGACGCCGGCGTTCATCGACTACCTCGCGGCGCGCGACCAGACGGCGGCGGTACAGATGCAGGTCGGCAACGCGCTCTTCGCGCTGCGGCTGGTGCCGTACGGCGAGTCGCAGAAACTGCTCCTTTCGCGCGACGTGACCCAGGCCGAGCGGCTGGAGACCATGCGGCGCGACTTCGTCGCCAACGTCTCGCACGAGCTGCGCACTCCGCTCACGGTATTGGTCGGTTTCCTGGAGACGGTGCGCGAACTGAAGCTCGATCCTCAGCGCACGCGCGACTACCTCGGCATGATGCAGGAGCAGTCGGCACGCATGCACCGCATCATCGAAGACCTGCTGACGCTGTCGGTGCTCGAATCGGCGCCGCCGCCGGCCGCCGATCGCGTCTCCATGCGACCGCTGCTCGAGCGCCTGCACGCGGACGCGCAGGCGCTGTCCGCCGGCCGCCACCGCATCACGCTGCAGGGCACCCCGGCCGTCGATCTGCTCGGCTCCGAGAGCGAGTTGTCGAGCGCTTTCGGCAACCTGGTGTCGAACGCCATCCGCTATACGCCCCAGCACGGCGAGGTGCGCATCCTGTGGCGCGACGCCGCCGACGGCTCGTCGTTCACGGTCGAGGATACGGGCATCGGCATCGCGCCCGAGCACCTGCCGCGCCTCACCGAGCGCTTCTATCGTGTCGACCGCAGCCGCTCGCGCGAAACCGGCGGCACCGGCCTCGGCCTGGCGATCGTCAAGCACGCAATCGCGCGCCACCAAGCACACCTCGATGTCGAAAGCAAGCCGGGTCAGGGCAGTCGTTTCACGATCCGCTTTCCCGCGAAGCGCACCGTTCCGGCGGAACCCGATCTGGTGCACACAAGAAATTCAAGCGCTTAAGAAATTACTTGCCTGAACCGCGGGGCTCCGCATAATCGTCCGGTAACAAGATGCTGAACGTCCTGTTCCTCGACACCGGCAACACCTCGCATAGCCTGATCGCCGAATCGATCCTGCGCGCTTCGGCGCGCGGCCGCTTCCATGCCTGCAGCGCGGGCTGCATCTCGAGCGGGCCGGTCAGTCGGGAAGTGCTCGCTTTCCTGCGCGAGCGCAACCTGCCCGTGGACGGCTTGCGCTCGAAGGGCCTGCGCGAGGTGACCGGGCCCGAGGGGCCGTCGTTCGCCTTCGTCATCACCCTCTCGGAGCTCGCCGCGGCGACGTGCGGCGAGCGGACCTTCCACGGCGATCCTGTGGTCGCTCACTGGCACCTGGACAGCGAGGACGAGTCCGAGCCGACCGAAGCTTCGGTGTGGGCGATTCGCGACAGCTTCTGGATCCTGTCGCGGCGCATCAAGATCTTCGCCAGCCTGCCGCACGGCAAAGCCAGCCGGCACGTGCTGGAAAACCGCCTTCACGCGCTGGAAAGCTGGCAGTAATCATCTAGTCACCCGTCGCGCGCAGCATGCGCGGCGATGCTTCGCCCCGCCCTGTATTTCGCAGCTCTCGTGCTCTTCCCGCTCGACGCCCACGCGTGGGGGCTGCAGACGCACCTGTATTTCGCGCACTACGCCCTCCTCGCCCTGCCCTTCGCCGACCCCGAGTTGCGGGCGGCGGCGGCCCGCTTCCCGCGCCTGGTGCTGGCCGGCGCCTGCCTGCCCGACCTGGCGATGATCGGCCAGCTCACCGGCACGCCCGGGTTCCAGCGCTCGCACCGCTGGTCGATGCTGCGCCGGATCGCCGCGGCGCCGCGCGACGAGCGCGAGCGCGCGCTGGCGCTCGGCTACGCAACGCACCTGCTCGCCGACGTCATCGCCCACAACCTGTTCGTGCCTGAGCACGAGGAGCGCCTGATGCGCGTCGCGTACGTCACCCACGCGCTGTCCGAGTGGGCGATGGACGAGCACCTGAAAGGCAAGGTGCCCGACTCACCGCGCGAGGTGCTCGCTGCGGCCGAGCCCGGGCTGCTGGCCGGTTTCGTCGCCCGCGCCTTCCGCTGCGACGAAGGCCTGGCCGCATGGGGGCTGCGCCAGCTCGGCGGCGCGGACGGGCTGCTGCGCGCCTCGCCGCTGCCGCGCCTGTGCCGGAGCATCGTCTCGCTCTACGAGCGACGTCTCGAGGCGCGCTTCGACTCGTATGTCCGGCGCACGGCCAAGGCGCTGCATAGCGTCGAGCACGCCCTCGCCGGGCGCTTCGTCGACTGGGAAAGCTCAGATCCCGAAGGAGAGACCCGCAAGCGCGGCGCCGATCGCCGCCCCCGCCAGCACGTCGCTCGGGTAGTGCAGCCCGAGCACCACCCGTGAGGCCGCGGTCAGCAGCGTGAAGGCCGCGAGCGGCGCGATCAGCGCCGGGTAGTAGACGGCGGTGACGAGCGTGAACGCAAAGGCATGCAGGGTGTGGCCTGACGGGAAGCTGAAATTGTCGAGCACACTGGCGCCGGGCGCGACCGAGAGCAGCGCCTCGTAAGGGCGCGGGCGCAGGGTGCCGCGCTTCAGGATCTTGTAGACGATCGCGCTGACGATCCCGACCATGATCATGTGCAACACCGGCGGTACGGCTTCGGCGCCGTCCCGCACCAGCAGCGCCAGCATCAGGGCATACCAGAAGATGCCGTTGCCGAGCCAGCTCACCGCGCGGAAGAATGGCTGTACCGCTGTGTAGCGCAGAGCGCGGTTCATGGCGACGCAAAGGCGCTCGTCCCAGTGCAGCATGCGGCCAAGGGCAGCGTCAAACCGCGACATCGCGCAGCGCCTCCTCGAAATCGCCGACGATCCGCTCCCAGGTCAGGCTTTCCGCCGCCTGGCGCGCCACCGCGCCGAGCCGTCCGGCGAGCCCGGACTCGCTCGCCATCCTCATGGCCGCGCTGATGAAGGCCTGCTCGTCGTCGAAGGGCACGAGCAGCGCCGAACGTTCGTGCTCGAGATGCTCGCGCGCCGCCGCGTAGCGGTAGGCGACGATGCCTAGCCCGCTCGCCATCGCCTCCAGCGTGACATTGCCGAAGGTCTCGGTGGTGCTGGGAAACAGAAACACATCCGCCGACGCGTAGTGGGCGGCGAGCTCGCCGTCCGCCTTGCGTCCGGCGATGACGGAGCCGACGTTGCGCTGGCGCAGCTCGTCGGCGATCGGCCCATCGCCCACCAGCACCAGCCTGGCATCCGGGCGCAGCGCGCGCATCGCCTCGTAGGCGCGGATGACCAGCGGGAAGTTCTTTTCCGGCGCGAAGCGGCCGACGCAGATCACCACCGGCGTGTCGTCGCCGGCGCCCCAGGTGGCGCGCAGCGCGCGCGAACGCCGCTGCGGCGAGAACACGGCCTGCTCGACGCCGCGGCCGACGACGCGCAAGCCGCGATAGCCGCGGCCGCGCAGGTCTTCCGCCATCTCCGCGGTCGGGACCAGGGTGCAGTCGGCGCGGTTGTGGAAGTAGCGCAGGTAGGCAGTCACCGGGCGCGCCAGGAAGCCGACGCCGTAGTGGCTGCTATAGCGGTGGAAATTGGTGTGGAAGCCCGTCGACACCTTCAGGCCGCGCTTGCGCGCCGCGGCGAGCGCCGACCAGCCGAGCGGGCCTTCGGTGGCGATATGCACGATGTCCGGCCGCTGCTCCGACCAGGCGCGCCGCAGCGCACCGCCGGCGGGCGCACCAAGCATCAGCTGCGGATAGCGCGGAATGGGGAATCCCCGCTGCAGCAACTCGTCCATGCCGATGGCGTCGTGCCCGTTCTGGCGCGGGCGGACCACCTGCACGGAATGACCGCGCTGCCGCAGACCGTCGACCATCCGGCCGACGGTGCGCGCCACGCCGTTGACTTCCGGCGGATACGTCTCGGTAACCATGGCGACGCGCATCCGCCCAGCCTAGGCGGGCAGAATGAACGTTCCGAGACGCTGCGGTGAAGCCTTGGTTACGTCTTGGTTGCCAGGACGAGGAGCCAGACGACTGCGGCATTGAACAGCGCCAGCATCACCGCGGCGCTGCCGATGTCCTTGGCGCGCTTCGCCAGGCGGTGGTTCTCGAAGGAGATGCGATCCACCGTCGCCTCGATCGCGGAATTGAGCAGCTCGACGATCAGCACCAGCAACACGGCGCCGATCAGCATCGCGCGCTCGAGCGGGGTGTCGCCGACGTAGAACGCGAGCGGCAGGAAGACGGCGGCGAGAAACAGCTCCTGGCGGAACGCATCCTCGTGGCGTACCGCCTCGACGAACCCGGCGAGCGAGTTGCGCGTCGCATTCACCAGGCGCCTGAAACCCGTTTCTCCCTTGTACGGGCTTTCGATCACGGCGCGCAATCTATCACGCTCGCGCCGTAATGGTTCCGTCATATAAGGACGGCACGCTCAGCGAATGAACTCCTTCTTTCTCACACGACGCACGCTGCTCAAAGGCAGTGTTCTCATGCCTCTGTTCGGCTGCGCCGGGCTCGGTTCCGGCAACCGGCTCGGCTTCGAGGCGATCCCGATATCGACGCAGGACAAGATCGCGGTACCCCCCGGCTATCGCGCGGAGGTGCTGTACGCGTGGGGCGATGCAACCGGCGTCGCCGGTTCGGCCCCTGCATTCCGCTGGGATGGAAGCAACAGCGCCGCCGATCAGGCGCTGCAGGCGGGCATGCATCACGACGGAATCGAATTCTTTCCCCTGGAGGGCAACCGCGCGCTGCTCGCCATGAACCACGAGTACACCGACGACGGGCTGCTGCATGCCGACGGAATGCGGACCTGGACCGTGGAGAAAGTACGCAAGAGCCAGGCGGCGCACGGCGTCTCGGTGATCGAGATCGAGCAGAGCGCGGGCGGCTGGCGGGTGGTGCGGCCCTCCGCCTACGCGCGGCGCATCACTGCCGATACGCAGATTTCGATTTCAGGCCCGGCTGCGGGCAGCGCGTTGCTCGGCAGCCGGCAGACGCTCGGTACGATCAACAACTGCGCCGCGGGCCGCACGCCCTGGGGCACTTACCTGACGTGCGAGGAGAACTTCAACAACTACTTCGTGCACAGCGGCACCATCACGCCCGAGCAGCGACGCTACGGCATCAGCGCGCGCGGCGCCGGCTACCGCTGGCACGAGTTCGACCCGCGCTTCGACGCCGCGGCGAGCCCGGAGGAGCCGAACCGCTTCGGCTGGGTAGTGGAGATCGACCCTTACGATCCGCAGGCGCAGCCCGTGAAGCGCACCGCGCTCGGCCGCATCAAGCACGAGGGCGCGATGGTGACGCTGGCGAAGGACGGCCGCGTCGTCGTCTACATGGGCGACGACGAGCGCTTCGAATACATCTACAAATTCGTCAGCGCGCGGCCTTTCGACGGAAAAAGCAGAGATTTGCTCGATCACGGCACGCTGCAGGTCGCGCGCTTCAACGCGGATGGAGCGGGCCAGTGGCTGCCGCTCGGCAACGACGAGCGCTCACTCGTCTACACGCGGCTTGCCGCCGACGCCGCGGGGGCGACGAAGATGGACCGGCCGGAATGGATCGCCGTGCATCCGCAGACGCGCGACGTCTACGTCTCCCTCACCAACAACGACCGCCGCGGCGCCGACGGCCAGCCCGGCGTCGACGGCCCGAACCCCCGGGCGGCCAACGTCTACGGCCACATCGTGCGCTGGAGCGAGGCCGGCGGCGACGCCGCCGCCGCCACCTTCCGCTGGAGCGTGTTCGCCCTCGCCGGCGAGGAGAAGGGCTTCGGCAGCCCGGACGGGCTGTGGTTCGATCCGGGCGGCACGCTCTGGATCCAGACCGACGTCTCGACCAGCGCCCTCAACCGCGGCCCGTACGCCAAGCTGGGCAACAACCAGATGCTCGCCGCCGACGTGGCGAGCGGCGAGATCCGCCGCTTCCTCACCGGCCCCAGCGGCTGCGAGATCACCGGCGTCACCATGGCGCCCGACCGGAAGAGCCTGTTCATCAATATCCAGCACCCGGGCGAGCCGGCGAGCGAGCGCAGCGATCCGGCGGCGCCGCGCGCCGTCTCCAACTGGCCCGACTTCCGCCCGGACGGCCGGCCGCGCTCGGCGACCATCGTCATCCGCCGGGAGGATGGAGGCTTGGTAGGAAGCTAGACCCCTGCTATATTGGACAAAACGGCGGCATCAGCCGCCGTTTTATTTTTTAGGGAGAAGCGCCATGAGCCACGTCATGAACACCTACGCCCGGCAGCCGGTGGCGTTCGTGCGCGGCGAAGGCGTATGGCTGTGGGACGAAGCCGGCAGGAAATACCTCGATGCGCTCGCCGGCATCGCGGTGAACACGCTGGGCTATGCCCATCCCAGGTTGGTTTCGGCATTAACAAGAAGAATTCAAAGTGGGGTGATTCACACCTCCAACCTTTGGCGCATCCCGGACCAGGAAGCGGCCGCCGACCGCGTCGCCGAGATCACCGGCCTCGACGAGGTCTTCTTCTGCAACTCCGGCCTCGAAGCGACCGAGGCGTCGATCAAAGTGGCGCGCAAGTACGGCCACGACAAGGGCATCGCCGAGCCGGCGATCGTGGTCATGGAGAAAGCCTTCCACGGACGTTCGCTGGCCACGCTTTCGGCCACCGGCAGCCGCAAGGTGCAGGCCGGGTTCGAGCCGCTGGTGCAGGGCTTCGTGCGCGTGCCGCTCAACGACCTCGAGGCGGTGCGCCAGGTCGCCGCCCACAATCGCAACGTTTCCGCGGTGCTGATCGAGCCGATCCAGGGCGAAGGCGGCATCAACGTCTCGCGCCTCGAGTACCTGCGCGGCCTGATGCAGATCTGCGAGCAGAACGGCTGGCTGTTCATCTCGGACGAGGTGCAGTGCGGCCTCGGCCGCAGCGGCAAGTGGTTCGTCTACCAGCACGCCGGCTTCCAGCCCGACGTGGTGGCGCTCGCCAAAGGCCTCGCTTCGGGCGTACCGGTGGGCGCGTGCGTGGTCGGCGGCCGGGCGAAAGGCGTCTTCAAACCCGGCAACCACGGCTCGACCTTCGGCGGCAACCCGCTGGCGATGACCGCGGTGGTGACCACCATCGACACCATCAGGGAGGAAGGCCTGCTCGCCAACAGCGCGTGCGTCGGCGAGATGATGATCTCCTCCTTGAAGAACCAGGTCGGCAACGCGGTGGCCGAGGTGCGCGGCATGGGGCTGATGATCGGCGTCGAGCTGAAAGAGCCCTGCGGCGAGCTGGTGAAGCAGGCGCTCGACGCCGGCCTGATCATCAACGTTACCGCCGACAACGTCGTCCGCCTGCTGCCGCCGCTCGTCATGAGCGAGGCCGAGGGTCGCCAGGTAATCGAGCGGCTGGTGCCGCTGGTCAAGGCGTTCCTCGACAAGCGCGCCGCAGCCTAGCTCGGAACCCTGAGCGTCATGAAGCTGCGGCACTTCCTGCAGTTCAAGGACTTTTCGCGTGCCGAGCACGAGTACGTGTTCGCACGCACCCGTTGGATCAAGGCGAAGTTCAAGAAGTACCAGCGCTACTGGCCGCTCGAGGACCGGACGCTGGCGATGATCTTCGAGAAGCCTTCGACGCGCACCCGCATGTCGTTCGAGGCCGGCATGCATCAGCTCGGCGGCGCGGCGATCTACCTCTTCACCCGCGACTCGCAGCTGGGACGCGGCGAGCCGGTCGAGGACGCGGCGCAGGTCATCTCGCGCATGTGCGACGTGATCATGGTGCGCACCTTCGAGCAGGACATCATCGAGAGGTTCGCCGCCAACTCGCGCGTGCCGGTGATCAACGGCCTGACCAACGAGTACCACCCGTGCCAGATCCTGGCCGACGTCTACACCTTCATCGAGCATCGCGGCCCGATCAAGGGCAAGACCGTGGCCTGGATCGGCGACTCGAACAACGTCTGCAACACCTGGCTGCAGGCGGCGGAGATCTTCGACTTCAAGCTGAACGTCTCGACGCCGCCCGGCTATGAGATCGAGGAGCAGCGGAAGACGAAATACTGCGAATCGTTCGCCGACCCGATGCGGGCGGCGAAGGGCGCGCACCTGGTCACCACCGACGTCTGGACCTCGATGGGCTTCGAGTCGGAGAACGAGGCGCGCAAGCGCGACTTTCAGGACTGGATGGTCGACGCGGAGATGATGAAGGCGGCGCAGAAGGACGCGCTGTTCATGCACTGCCTGCCGGCGCACCGCGGCGAGGAAGTCGCCGCGGTGGTGATCGACGGCAAGCAGAGCGTGGTCTGGGAAGAAGCCGAGAACCGGCTGCATACGCAGAAGGCGCTGCTCGAGTTCCTGCTGCTGGGCAAGGCGGGCAAGAAATGAAGGCGGCGGCGATGCTGCTCGCGCTCTCGGTCCTGCTGCCGGCGCTCCCCGCCGCGGCGCAGGACGACGCGAATTGCGTGGTCGACATGCTCAGCGTTTCTTAGGCTTTTCCTCGCCGAGAAGGGGTATCCCGCCGGCCTTTTTCGAATCGGCGAGAAGACCCGCTTCGCCATACACCCGCAGCTTGTCGCGCGTATCGGCGATATCGAGGTTGCGCATGGTCAGCTGGCCGATCCGGTCGGCAGGCGAGAAATGCGCCGCCCCCTTCTCCATCGTCAGCCGCTCCGGGTGATAGGTGAGGTTCGGGCTCTTCGTGTCGAGGATGGAGTAGTCGTTGCCCCTGCGCAGCTCGAGGGTCACTTCGCCCGTGATCGCCTTGGCGATCCAGCGCTGCCCCGCCTCGCGCAGCATCATCGCCTGCGGGTCGAACCAGCGCCCCTCGTAGAGCAGCCGGCCGAGCCGCCGGCCGCTCGCCCGGTACTGCTCGATCGTGTCCTCGTTATGGATGCCCGTGACCAGCCGCTCATAGGCGACGTGCAGCAGCGCCATGCCCGGCGCCTCGTAGATGCCGCGGCTCTTCGCCTCGATGATCCGGTTCTCGATCTGGTCCGACATGCCGAGGCCGTGCCGGCCGCCGACCGCGTTGGCTTCTTCCATCAGCTTCACGGAATCGGAGAACCGCTGACCGTTCAATCCGACCGGCTGTCCCTCTGCGAACTCCACGCTGATGCGCTCGGGCTTCACCTTGACGTCGTCGCGCCAGAACGCGACGCCCATGATCGGCTGCACGATGCCGATGCCCTTGTCGAGCAGCTCGAGATCCTTCGCCTCGTGCGTCGCGCCGAGCAGGTTCGAGTCGGTCGAGTAGGCCTTCTCGGCGCTCATCCGGTAGTCGAAGCCGGCCTTGGCGATGTAGGCCGACATTTCCTTGCGACCGCCGAGCTCGTCGATGAAGCGCTGGTCGAGCCAGGGCTTGTAGACGCGCAACGCCGGGTTGGCGAGCAGCCCATAGCGATAGAAACGCTCGATATCGTTGCCCTTGAACGTGCTGCCGTCGCTCCAGATGCCGACCGCATCGTCCCGCATTGCCACGACGAGCATGGTGCCGGTCACGGCGCGCCCGAGCGGCGTGGTGTTGAAGTAGGTCGCCCCGCCGGTCGAGATGTGGAAGGCGCCGCACTGGATCGCGGCGATGCCTTCGGCGACGAGCTGCGGGCGGCACTCGATCAGGCGCGCCTTCTCGGCGCCGTAGGCGAGCGCCTTCTTCACGATGCCCGCGGGGTCGGTCTCGTCGGGCTGGCCGAGGTTGGCGGTGTAGGCGTAGGGGATCGCCCCTTTCGCGCGCATCCAGTGGACGGCCGCGCTCGTGTCGAGTCCGCCCGAAAAGGCGATGCCGACCTTTTCCCCCTTGGGGAGCGCGCTGAGGATTGCCGCCAAGCTCTTGTCTCCGAAAGCTTGAATGATAACCGGGCGCTAGAATGACGCCGGTGCGATCACTCGTCGCCGCGCTGGCCCTGGTTTCGCTGCAATGCGCAGCCGCTCCATTCGGGCTGCTGGTCGGCGACCTGCGCCTCGGCTTCGAAGTGCCGGGCGGGTTCACCGACTCCACCCCCACCGGCTCGCCGCGCCTCATCGAGCTGGCCGAGTCCTTCACCTCGGCGTCGAACCGCATCCTTGTCTTCGCGCTGACCGACGCCGACATGCGGCGCTTCAACAACGGCGATCCTCCGGAGCTGAAGCAATACCTGCTTGCCGTAACGCCGCGCGCGCTCGAGTATCAGCGCACTTCGCCCGCCGAATTCGAAACCACTGCGCGCGAAGGCCTGCGCTTCCTCGGCGCCTCGCCGGTCGAAGGCGACTTCACCAAGTACCTCGAGTCGCGGCCGCCCGGCGAGCTCGCCTACCTCGCCGACCTGCGCCGCGAGCCCGACGCGGTCTCGGTGCTGCGCGGCCTGCGCCTGCCGCCGGCCGAAAAACCCGGCTTCTTCGGCTCCGCCAAGCCGTCGACGTACGTCCTTTCCAGCACCACGCTGCTCCTGCTGCGCGGCAAGATGCTGACTCTCACCGTCACCTCGGGCTACGAGAACAAGTCGGACCTCGACGCGATCCGCGCCACCACGCTGCGCTGGATCGACGACCTGCGCCGCCTCAACGCGTCACGCTGATAGGAGATTGCCAATGAGACTCTTGCTCGCCGCATTGCTCGCTTGCGCCGCATTGACCGCCGAGGCGCAACAGTTTCCATCGAAGCCGATCCGGATCATCGTGCCGTTCACGCCCGGTTCGGCGACCGACACGATGGCGCGCCCGGTCGCCGACAAGCTGCAGACCGCGCTCGGCCAGCCGGTGATCGTCGAGAACCGGCCGGGCGCCGGCGGCACGATCGGCATCGCCGCGCTCGCCAAGTCGCCGGCCGACGGCTACACGCTCGCCGTGGTGTCTACCGGCCACGTGGTGAACCCGGTGCTCTATGCTCAGATCCCCTACGACACGCTCAAGGATGTCAGCGGCGTCGCTCCGATTGCCGGCCAGCCT
>Ga0137410_10001760_pt1 | contig 14785 bp, 14 predicted proteins | sample CZODoug1_16funga_FD_108878 | JGI IMG/M metagenome (GOLD analysis project Ga0137410, IMG submission 108878) | Vadose zone soil fungal communities from Angelo Coast Range Reserve, California, USA - CZODoug1_16fungal (Illumina Assembly) | ecosystem: Environmental > Terrestrial > Soil > Vadose zone... | reverse complement strand
TTCGCGATGGCCGAGACCGGGATGATGGCGATCAACCGCTATCGCCTGCGCGCGCTCGAGCGCACCGGTCACCGCGGCGCCAAGCTCGCTTCCGATCTGCTGCGCGAGACCGACAAGCTGCTGTCGGTGCTGCTCGCGGGCAACACCCTCGTCAACGCGGCGATCACGATGATCGTCGGCGTGATCACCATCGACCTGTTCGGACACGACAGGGTGGTGCTCGGGGTCGCAACCCTGGTGGTCGCCTTCCTGATCCTGGTGTTCGCCGAGATCACGCCGAAAGTGATCGGCGCGCGCTATCCCGAGCAGGTCGCGCTCGCCGCGAGCTACGTCCTCAAGCCCCTGGTCAAGGGCTTCGTATGGACTCTGTGGATCGCCAATCTGTTCGTCCGCTGCCTGCTGTGGCTGCTGCGGGTGCCTACCGAAACCAACGCGCCGCAGCGGCTGTCGATCGAAGAGCTGCGCATCCTGGTGCTCGAGTCGGGGCAGTTCATGCCGAAAAAGCACCAGAGCATCCTCCTCAACCTGTTCGATCTCGAGGCGATCACCGTCGAGGACGTGATGACTCCCAGAGCGCAGATCGAGGCCGTGGATCTCGAAGCATCCGCCGAGCGCCTCATCGGTCAGCTCACCACCGCCTACCACACCCGCCTGGTCGCCTACCGCGGCGAACTCGGCAACCTTGCGGGCATCCTTCACTTGCGCAAGGTGATGCATCTGCTGCGGGCGGAGGAGCTCGACCGCAAGGCGCTCGACGAGCTGCTGGCGGAGCCCTACTTCGTGCCGACCGGAACGCCGGTCTTTGCCCAGTTGCAGTATTTCCAGGAGAACCGCCAGCGCATCGCGCTGGTCGTCGACGAGTACGGGGAGCTGCAGGGGCTGGTGACCCTGGAGGACATCATCGAGGAGATCATCGGCGAATTCACCACCACCGCACCGGTGAAGTCGCAGATCTACACTTGGGACAAGGACGGCAGCGCCCTCGTGGAGGGATCGAGCGTATTGCGCGAGCTGAACCGCAAGCTGGGGCTCGCGCTCCCTCTCGACGGACCGAAGACCCTGAACGGCCTCATCCTCGAGCATCTCCAGGACATCCCCGACGCAGGCGTCGCGCTCAAGATCGCCGAGGTGCCGATGGAAATCGTCCAGACCCAGGACCGCGTAGTCAAGACCGTACGCCTCTTCCGCCCGCGCGCCTCCGACCTCGCCCAAGCGGCGTGAAGGACGCGGCAAAAGCTCAGACTTTGCGAGGAAAAAGTCACGCTCGGACCGCAGATTACACCTTGTCTTCAACAGATTGCGCGGAAGTCTTGAGACTTTACAAACGCCCTGTGCCCATGCATCATCGCAGGACCCTCCGCGGGAACATGCGTCATCGCACCCTCCGCGAGGAATAAGGCAGGAGACGCCATGGCAACCGCAGCAGCACCCATCGCAAAGGTCAAGGAAGTCACCTACCTTTGGGAGGGCAAGGACAAGTCCGGCAAGATCATCAAGGGTCAGATGCGCGCCGGCGGCATGGCCCTGGTCAACGTCACGCTGCGCCGCCAGGGCATCGTCGTCACCAAGGTCGCCAAGCAGCGCATCGGCAGGGGCGGCAGGGTGTCCGACAAGGACGTGACCCTGTTCACGCGCCAGATGGCGACGATGATGAAGGCGGGCGTACCGTTGCTGCAGTCCTTCGACATCGTCGGCAAGGGCCACGCCAACCCGGCGGTGGCGCGGCTGCTGATGGGGATCAAGACCGACGTCGAGACCGGCTCCTCGCTCGCCGCCGCGTTCAGGAAATATCCGCTGCACTTCGACGCCCTGTTCTGCAACCTGGTGCAGGCCGGCGAGGCGGCGGGGATTCTCGAATCCCTTCTCGACCGCTTGGCGACGTACAAGGAGAAAATTCTCGCCATCAAGTCGAAGATCAAGGCGGCGCTGTTCTACCCGATCGCGATCGTCGTGGTCGCGTTCGTCATCACCGCGGTCATCATGATTTTCGTGATTCCTGCATTCAAGCAGGTGTTCACCAACTTCGGCGCCGACCTTCCCGCCCCGACCTTGTTCGTGATGGGGGTGTCGGACTTCTTCGTGAAATACTGGTACCTGATCTTCGCCATCCTAATCGGCGGCACGTGGGGATTTCTCGAGCTGTGGAAGCGCTCGGTGCCGGTCCAGATCTTCATGGACCGGCTGAGCCTCAAGGTGCCGGTTTTCGGCGATCTGATCCGCAAGTCGACGATCGCGCGCTGGACCCGGACACTGTCCACCATGTTCGCCGCCGGGGTGCCGCTGGTGGAAGCCCTCGATTCGGTCGGCGGAGCATCTGGCAACTATGTGTATCAGCAGGCCACCAAGGAAATCCAGAGGAAGGTGAGCACCGGCACGAGCCTCACGACCTCGATGCAGGAATCCAACGTCTTTCCCAACATGGTGGTGCAGATGGTGTCGATCGGCGAGGAGTCAGGAGCTCTCGACGCCATGCTGAGCAAGGTGGCGGACTTCTTCGAGGCCGAGGTCGACGACGCGGTGGATGCGCTCGCCAGCCTGATGGAGCCGATGATCATGGTCGTCCTCGGGGTGGTGATCGGCGGCATGGTCATCGCGATGTACCTGCCGATATTCAAGATCGGCCAAGCGGTTTAGCAGCGCGCCCCCCGCGCGGATGAGCGACACTCTCAAGGCGGTCGCCCACCCCGCCGTGTTTCCCCTGGTATGCCTCGCGATCGGGTTGGTGGTCGGCTCGTTCCTCAATGTCGTCATCCATCGGCTGCCGAAGATGATGGAGCGCAGCTGGCGGGAGGAATGCGCGCAGCTGCTAAACGAAGCGGGGAAACCCTACGGTTCCCCCGCACCCTCTCCCCAACCCAAAGCGGAACCATCAGGTACCTACAACCTGTTCGTGCCGCGCTCGCGTTGTCCGGCCTGCGGCCACGGCATCACTGCCATGGAGAACATCCCCGTGCTGTCCTGGGCGGTGCTGCGCGGACGCTGCTTAGCATGCAAGGCGCGGATCAGCCCGCGTTATCCCGTGGTCGAGCTCCTCGGAGGCATCGCCGCAGCGTGGTCGGCGGCGCGTTTCGGCTTTACTCCAGCGGCGTTCGGCGCGATGGTGTTCCTGTGGTGCATCATCGCTGCGACCTTCATCGATTTCGATACGCAGCTGCTGCCCGACTCGATCACGCTGCCGCTGCTGTGGTTGGGACTGCTGCTCAACACCGGCGGCGTTTTCACCTCCCTGAGTTCCGCGGTGATCGGAGCCGCCGCGGGGTATCTGGTGCTGTGGAGCGTGTATTGGCTGTTCAAGCTCGTCACCGGCAAGGAAGGCATGGGATACGGCGATTTCAAGCTGCTCGCTGCCATCGGCGCGTGGTGCGGCTGGCAGGTCCTGCCCCTCACGATCGTGCTTTCGTCGTTCATCGGCGCCGCCGTCGGAATCGCCCTCATGGTCTTTGCCAGGCACGGCCGCAACGTGCCCATACCCTTCGGGCCCTACCTGGGTGCCGCGGGGATCGTTGCGCTGTTCTGGGGACCCCAGCTCACCCGCCAGTACTTCAGCCAGTTGATGTGAAGCCTTATAGCGTCGGACTCACGGGCGGGATCGGCAGCGGGAAGAGCACGGTTGCCGCGATGTTTGCGAAGCTCGGCGTGCACGTGATCGACACCGACGAGATCGCGCACGAGTTGACGCGGCCGGGAGGCGAGGCGATCGCCCCGATACGCGCGGCGTTCGGCGCGGAGGCAGTCGCGGCGGACGGCTCGCTCGATCGCGCCAGGATGCGCCGGCTCGCTTTCGGCGACGCTCAGGCGAGGAGGCGGCTCGAGGCAATACTGCATCCGCTCATACGTGCCGAAAGCAGCCGCCGGGTCGAACGCGCCGCCAGCCCCTACGCGATTCTCGTGATCCCGCTCCTGGTGGAGAGCGGCGTGGACCGGTCGCGCACCGCGCGCGTGCTCGTCGTCGACTGCCCCGAGGCCGAGCAGCTCGAGCGCGTGATGCGGCGGAGCGATCTGCCCGAGGTGGAGGTTCGCGCCATACTCGCCTCGCAGGCGACGCGCGAGCAGCGCCTCGCCGCGGCCGACGACGTGATCGACAACAGCAGTGCCCCCGAGGCGCTCGAGGGCCAGGTATCGCGCCTGCATGAGCAATATCTCACGCTCGCGGCCCGCTCCACAACGGCATCATAGCGAATGGGCCGTTGTCAATTCGCGGTGGATCGGGGAGAATCCGCCAAAATTCACTCTGATCAATCGCCTGCCTTTCGAGCCTCGGGTGTGACGTGATCACCTACGAGTACCCGCTCAACGAGCGTATCCGCACGCTGCTGCGCCTCGAGAATCTCTTCGAGCGGGCGGGGCACTTTCTGGTAAAGGAGGGGGATTCGCGCGATCACCATGCGACCTTGTTGACGTTGTTCGAGATCCTCGAGGTGGCGAGCCGCGCCGACCTCAAGTCGGATCTGCTGCAGGAACTGGAGCGCCAGAAGCAGGTCCTTCTGGCCTTTCGCAACAACCCGCAAATCGCGGAAAACGTTCTCAAGCAGGTGATTTCCGACATCGAGCGAACCAGCGCCGCTCTCTTCGCCATGACCGGGAAGATCGGCCAGCACCTTCGCGAGAACGAGTGGCTGATGTCGGTCAAGCAGCGCACCGGAATTCCCGGCGGCGCCTGCGAATTCGACCTGCCTTCGTATCATTACTGGCTCAACCGCGAGAGCTCAAAGCGCAACGCCGATCTGCAATCGTGGTTGTCGCCGCTGCTGCCGATCAAGGAGGGCTCAGCCATCGTGCTGAAGCTGCTTCGCGAGGGCGGCAGACCGGTGAAGCATGTCGCTCACCGCGCCGCCTTTTCGCAGATGCTGGGCGGCAAGACATCACAGATGGTGCGCCTGCGGCTGCCGCGCGCCTCGCAGTTCATTCCCGAGATCAGCGCCAACCGTTACGCATTGAACATCCGCTTCGGTACGTTCGGCACACGGGTATGCGAGGCGGACGTCGAGTTCGAGCTGACCTTCTGCAACCTGTAGGTCCGTGGCACAGTCCCGTCTCGTGACCTGTCCGCGCTGCGGCGCCCGGGTGACGTGGCGACCCGAGAACCGCTATCGCCCGTTCTGTTCCGAACGCTGCAAGCTGTTCGATCTGGGCGATTGGGCGATGGAGAAGTACCGCGTTCCGGTGGAGGAGCACAAGGACATGCCGGAAACGGAAGACCCGGACTAGACGTCCCAGGCTCCGCGCACCATCGAAAGGCCGTGCGCCCCGCAGCTCCGGGCCTGCTCCAGGTCGCCGGGCACGACGCCGCCGAGCGCGTACACGGGTATCGAGGCCCCTGCCGCGATCTGCCGGAATCGCTCCCATCCAAGCGGAGCGGCGTCCGGGTGCGAGGGTGTCGCGCGCACCGGGCCGAGCACGGCGAAGTCGGCCCCGAGCGCTTCGGCGCGGCGCAGTTCCTCCTTCGAATGGCACGAGGCGCCGCACCAGGTGAGATCGGGGCGCTCCGCCGCGCCGAGCAGCTGAGCAGCGGTGAGGTGCACGCCGTCGGCACCGATCCTGCGGGCGAGCTCGATATCGTAGTTCACCAGAACCTTCGCACCGTGAGCGCGGGCGAGCGCGAGCACGCGCCGCGCGAACGCTTCCAGCGCATCGCGAGAGAGAGATTTTTCACGTACCTGGACAAGTCCGAGACCGTTTCGCAACCGCGCCTCGAGCCGCTGAAAGAATACCTTCTCCCCGAGCTCCGCCGCGCGCGTGATCGCGTAGTCCTCGGGAAGCGACAGGGCGCGCAGCACGGGGCCGTTCGCCGGCAGCATCGGAACGAGCTCCGGAGTTTCCGGGCGCTGCCAAGCGATTGCCTGGTGCTCGAGCGCCCGCGGCTCTCCGCGCCAGGCGTAGACGCGGTAGAAATGCAAGCGCACGGTTGCGTGCCGGTAAGCGAACACGCGCGTGATCCAGGGGTGCGCGCGTTCGACCTCGATGCCCAACTCCTCGCGGAGCTCACGTGCGAGGGCGACGGAGACCGGTTCTCCGGGCTCGACCTTGCCGCCGGGAAATTCCCAATAGCCCGGGAAGATCTTGGTCGCAGGGCGTCGCGCGAGCAGCACTTTGCCGTCGGAACGGATCAGCACCGCCACGGCGACATCCACCGGGGCCGACATGGTTCCCGGATTCAGCGCTTCGACTTGCCGTCGCCGGCATGGCGTCCGGCGTAGTCGCGCGCGAACTGCCAGGCGACGCGGCCGCTGCGCGAGCCCCGCTGCAGCGCCCATTGCAGCGCTTCCTGCCGCGCTTTCGTGATCTCGCCCTCGCGGCAACCGAGCTCGCGCAGCCAGTGGTCCACGATCGCGAGGAATTCGTCCTGGTCGAAGGGATAGAAGGAGACCCACAGGCCGAAGCGCTCCGAGAGGGAGATCTTCTCTTCCACCGTCTCCCCGGGGTGGATTTCCTCGCCCAGGTGCTTGGTCTCGAGGTTCTCCTGCATGTACTCGGGCATGAGGTGGCGCCGGTTGGAAGTCGCGTAGATAAGCAGGTTCTCCGAGGTCGCGGCGACCGAGCCGTCGAGCGCGGATTTGAGAGCCTTGTAGCCCGCAGCTTCCGAGAGCTCGAACGACAAGTCGTCGCAGAAAAGGACGAATCGCTCGGGCCGCCCCGCCACCTGGTCGACGATCTCGGGCAGATCGATGAGGTCGTGCTTCTCCACCTCGATGATGCGCAATCCCTGGCGGTGGAATTTGTCGAGCACCGCTTTTACCAGCGACGACTTTCCCGTACCCCGGGCGCCCGTCATGAGGGCGTTGTTGGCCGTGCGGCCCTCGACGAACTGGCGCGTGTTCTGCTCGATCAGGGTCTTCTGATTGTCGACGCCGTGGAGGTCGGAGAGGCGGATGCGGTGGACGTTCGCGATCGGCTGAAGGAAGCGGCCGCGCGAGGTCTTGCGCCAGCGGAAGGCGATGCTCGCCCGCCAGTCCACCGGGCGCGACGCGGGCGGAAGCAGCGTCTCGACGCGCTCGAGCAGGGCCTCACCGCGTTTGATCAGCCGTTCCAGCTCGGACATGTGGCCTCTAGGTCCTGTACTCGGCGTTGATGGTAACGGCCTCTAGGTCCTGTACTCGGCGTTGATGGTAACGTATTCGTGGGACAGGTCGCAGGTCCACACGGTGGTCGCGGCGGTTCCCCGCTTGAGTACCACGCGAACCGTGATTTCGCTTTTGCGCATCACACGCTTTCCATCCTCCTCGCGGTAGCCGGAAGCCCGCCCGCCGTCGCGCGCCACCTGGACATCGTCGAGATACAGCTCGATACGGTTGACATCGAGACCCGGCACTCCCGAGTTGCCGATGGCGGCGAGCAGCCGCCCCAGATTCGGGTCCGAGGCGAAGAACGCGGTCTTCACCAGCGGCGAGTGCGCGATCGCGTAGGCGATGCTCCTGCATTCCTTCTCGTTCCGGCCCTTCTCCACCCGCACCGTGATGAACTTGGTCGCACCTTCGCCGTCGCGTACGATGGCCTGCGCCAGACCCTGCGACACTTCGAGGACCGCCTCGCGCAGCGCCGCGTGGTCGCGAACCTTCGTGGCGCTGGTCGCGATTAGGATAAACGAGTCGTTGGTCGAGGTATCGCCATCGACGCTGATGCGGTTGAACGATTTCGCCGCCGCGTCGGCGGCCAGCCGCTCGAGCGCCTTCTGCGAAACGGCAGCGTCGGTCGCAATGAATCCGAGCATGGTCGCCATGTCGGGGCGAATCATTCCCGCGCCCTTGGCGATCCCGGTGACTGCCGCCACGCCGCCCGCGCGCCGCGATGTCGCTTTCGGCACGGTATCGGTTGTCATGATCGCTTCCGCGGCGCGCGCCCAGTTGTCCTCGCGCAGCCCGGCGACGCACGCCGGAAGCCCGGCGAGGATGCGATCCACCGGCAGCGGCTCCATGATCACGCCGGTCGAGAACGGCAGCACTTCGCGGGTATCGCAACCAAGCAGCTGCGCGGCGCGCTCGCAGGTAGCTCTTGCATCGGCGATTCCGGTCTTACCTGTCCCAGCGTTGGCGTTACCGGTGTTGACGACGAGCGCCCGCGTAGGCGCGCCCGAGGCGAGGTGTTCCTTCGCGACCTGCACGGGGGCGGCGCAAAAGCGGTTCTGAGTGAACACGCCCGCGACCCGCGCGCCTTCCGCAAGCACGATCAGCAGCAGGTCCTTGCGTCCCGGCTTTCGGATGCCGGCCTCGGTGATACCGAGCCTCACGCCCTGTACGGACAGGAGGTCTTCCGGTTTCGGAGGTTTCAGGTTGACAGCCATGCTCTTCCTGCCACGTCGAGGAGCGGCGCGGGCGCGGCTCCACGCCGGCTCAGGCCAGTTTCCCGTGGCAGTGTTTATATTTTTTTCCGGAGCCGCAGGGGCAGGGATCGTTGCGGCCGATCTTGCCGACATGCCTGACGAAAGGCGCGGCCTTCGGCGCCGCTGCGGCTTCGCCTTCGGGCCCGGCAAGCGCTTCTTCATAGCCGGCGTGCTGATACTGGACGTTCTCGACCGCCGGTGTCTGCAGTTGCTCCACCTCGGCTTGATCGCGCATCTGCAGCTCGACCGTCATCAGGGTGCGCGTCACTTCGAGCTTGACCGATTCGACCAGATTGCCGAACAACTCGAAGGCTTCGCGCTTGTATTCCTGCTTCGGATTTTTCTGAGCGTATCCGCGCAAGTGAATGCCTTGGCGCAGATGATCGAGCGCGGCGAGGTGCTCGCGCCAGTGATTGTCGAGCGTGGACAGAAGGATTAGGCGCTCCACGTGGTGCACGAACTCGGACGGCTTGCCCTCCATCCGGCGGCGGTACGCGGTGTTCGCTTCCTCGATCACACGCTTGCGCAGTGCCTCGTCGTCCAGGCTCGCGTCGGCCGCCAGCCATTTCGACAGGGGCAGCTCGAGACGCAGTTCTGCCGCGTAGACGGTCTCCAGGCCTGGAATGTCCCACTGCTCCTCCATGCTCTCCTCGGGAACATGGACGCGAAAGAGATCGGTGATCACTCCCTCGCGTAGCGCCTGGATCTGATCCGACACATCCTGCGACTCGAGGATGGTGTTTCTCAGATGATAGATCTCGCGCCGCTGATCGTTGGCGACGTTGTCGTACTCGAGCAGCTGCTTGCGGATGTCGAAATTGTGCGCCTCGACCTTGCGCTGCGCGCTCTCGATCGAGCGCGTGACAAGTCCGTGCTCGATCGGCTCACCCTCGGGCATCCCCAGGCGCTCCATGATCGCGTTGACCCGCTCCCCGGCGAAGATCCGCAGCAGCGGGTCTTCCAGTGAGAGGAAAAAGCGCGAAGAGCCCGGGTCGCCCTGCCGGCCCGAGCGGCCGCGCAGCTGGTTGTCGATGCGCCGCGCCTCGTGCCGTTCCGTGCCTATGATGTGCAGGCCGCCCGCGGCGATGACCTGGTTGTGCAGGTCCTGCCATTCCCGGCGCAGCGTTTCGATGCGGGTCTCCCTCTCCGCTTCGCCCAGGTCCTCTATTTCCCTCAGGAGATCGACCTGCTTCTCGACGTTGCCGCCGAGCACGATGTCGGTTCCGCGGCCGGCCATGTTGGTCGCGATGGTTACCATCTTGGGGCGCCCCGCCTGCGCCACGATCTCCGCCTCGCGCGCGTGCTGCTTGGCGTTCAGCACCTGATGCGGCAGCTTCTCCTTCTGCAGCATGCCCGAGATGAGCTCGGAATTCTCGATCGAGGTCGTGCCCACGAGCACCGGCTGGCGGCGCTCGTAGCAGTCCTTGATGTCGCCGATGATCGCCTTGTACTTCTCTCCCGAGGTGCGGAACACCTGGTCGTTTCGATCTGCGCGGACCATCGGCATGTGGGTCGGGATGACGACCACCTCCAGGCCGTAGATCTCCTGGAATTCGTAGGCTTCCGTGTCGGCCGTGCCAGTCATGCCGGCGAGCTTACGGTACATGCGGAAGTAGTTCTGGAAAGTGATCGAAGCGAGCGTCTGGTTCTCGCTCTGAATCGACACGTTCTCCTTGGCTTCAATCGCCTGATGCAGGCCGTCCGACCAGCGCCGGCCGGGCATGAGCCGGCCGGTGAACTCGTCGACGATCACCACGTCGCCCTCCTGCACGACATAGTGCCGGTCGCGGAAGAAAAGATTGTGCGCCCGGAGCGCCGCGTTCAGGTGGTGCATCAGGTTCACGTAGGCGGGCTCGTAGAGGCTGCGGCCGTCGGGGAGGAGCTCGGCCCGGGCAAGAAGCTTCTCGGCGTGCTCGTGTCCCTCCTCGGAGAGCAGCACCGTGTGATTCTTCTCGTCGACGTAGAAATCGCCGGGCGCGTCGTCTTTTTCCTGGCGCTTGAGCAGCGGCGCGACCTCGTTGATGCGATGATAGATCTCGGTGCGGTCCTCGGCCTGGCCGGAAATGATCAGCGGCGTGCGCGCTTCGTCGATGAGGATCGAGTCGACTTCGTCGACGATCGCGTAGTTGAGCCCGCGCTGGAAGCGGTCGCCTACCTGCATCGCCATGTTGTCGCGCAGGTAGTCGAAACCGAATTCGTTGTTGGTTCCGTAGGTGATGTCCGCGGCGTATGCCGTCTGCTTCTCGTCGTGCGGCATCTGCGTCAGGATCACGCCGACCGAAAGCCCGAGAAACTTGTAGACCTTGCCCATCCAATCCGCGTCGCGCCGCGCGAGATAGTCGTTCACCGTCACGATATGCACGCCGCGCCCGCTCAGGGCGTTCAGGTACGCTGGCAAGGTCGCGACCAGCGTCTTGCCTTCGCCGGTGCGCATCTCGGAGATCTTGCCATCGTGCAGCACCATTCCGCCGATCAGCTGAACGTCGAAATGGCGCATGCTGAGCACCCGCTTCGCCGCTTCCCGCACCACCGCGAAGGCCTCGGGCAGGAGCTCCGCAAGTACCGCCTTTTCCGCTGCCTCGCGTCCCTCCGCGGGAACACCCTCGATGCGCCTAGCGAAGCGTTCTTTCAGCTCGGGCGTCTTCGCTGCGAGGGCTTGATCCGAGAGGCCGACCATGGACGGCTCGAGCGCGTTGATCGCTCTCACCGTCTTGCCGTATTGCTTGAGCAGCCTCTGGTTGCGGCTGCCGAAGACCGCCTTCAGGACGCGGGAAATCATCGAGGAATGACGGTCGAGACGTGAAAAAGTTCGCAGTCTACCATGCGTACGTAGATACCCCGGCGCGGGGCAGCCGATCTAATTGAAGCCGAGCGATGGTGCTGCGAGCCCCGCAGGCTGGCTAGCGCGAGGCGGCCTGGAGGAAACGTACCGGGTTCTGCGCCACGCCCCGGTAGCGAACTTCGAAGTGCAGGTGCGGTCCGGTGGCCCGTCCGGTGGACCCCGATTCGGAGATCTTGCTTCCGCGCTGGACGACCTCGCCTTCCTTGACGAGGAGTCTCGAGCAATGCGCGTACCGCGTGGTGAAGTCGTTGCCGTGATCGATTTCCACCATATAACCGTACTGGGGATGCATTCCGGCAAAGCTCACGACGCCTCCCGCCGCGGCGAAAACCGGAGTACCCACGTCGACCACGAAATCCACGCCTTCGTGCATGGCCAGCATGCCGTTGAAGGGGTCGATGCGCCAGCCGAAACTCGAGGCGCTCCAGCTGCCGTCGACCGGAGGTATGGTCGGCATCAGCTTCTTCTTGACCTTGGCGTCGAACAGCTGCGATTCGAGGATCCCCAGCGAGTCGGTCCGGTTTTCCATCTGCCTGGACAACTGGTCGAGCTGCCGATTGAATTCCGCCATCGACAGGTCTTTCGGGGGTACGTTCGACACCGCGCCGCCGCGGCCGGGAAGCTCGGCGAAGCGGAATTCCCCGGGCTTCAGACCGGCGAGGGCCGACAGGCGCTCACCCAGGGCGTCGACACGCATGAGCTGGGCCTGCATTTCGCCGAGCTTCACCGCCATGGCGTTGAGGTTTTCCCGAAGGAATTCTTCGGTCTTGCGCTGCTGCGCTTCCTGGGCCGACTTCACCAGGGAATCGAGCAGCGGAAACTTGAACTCGTTAGCGTGCCGTACCGTTATCCAGAACAGGCCGAGCGTCAGGCTGAATACCAGCACTCCCATGAACAGCACGCCGGCGATCATGTGCCGGTTGGTCAGGGTCAGAGACTTCGCCCCCGCCAGCTTGCTCGAAACAAGAATAATATGCATGCTGCCTTCCCCTAGGCACGCAACCCATGCATTCCCTGAACATGCATATGAAAAACCCTTGCGCCTTCCTTAATCAAGCAGACGGGATCGCTGCGCTCATGCCACACGCCAAGCGCTTGATCGAGCTGCGCGAGATTCTCTCCTCGCTGTTGCCGGAGCCCCTGGCGCGACGCTGCTCGGTCGCAAACTATAAGCAGGGGCGGGTCGTTATTCTTGCCTTTAACGGCGCGACTGCCGCGAAACTGAACCTTATGCTACCGTCATTGCTGGAGCAGCTTTCGAGGCGAGCGATGGAGGTTACCGGATTGGAGGTGGCCGTGCAAGCCCTCGAGTCCAAGCCTCAAGTGCCTGAAAAAACGGCGAAAATGAGCCCGGAGGCGGTATCCGGTCTGGCCGAGCTCTACGAGCAACTGCCTGATTCGGAATTGAAAACAGCGCTAGCGCGAATCGTCTTTCAGCATCGCCGCTAAGTCACTGCCTAGACGAGCATAAATGCTCGTTCAAGAAACAATAGACCGAACACCAACAGGGCGAAAATCAGAGCGTACTTGAATACTCCGAAAGCGTAGCGCAGGTATCGCTTGTCCCGGGTGAGTAGGTAGAGGACCAGCCCACCTCCGGTCACCAGCAGAACCAGAATCCCCGCGATGCGCAGGGCGAGCATGGATTCCGGGCCCGCCGCCGGTCAACCCGCCCTCAAGCGACGGGCAGCGCGAACAACCGGGACAGGGCTGCCGGGGCGTCCTCCTCCCGTTCGAAAGTCGCCCATTCCCAGGAGTCTTTGGCAGCGAGCGCCGCCCGCGCCAGACGATTGTTCAGGGCATGCCCCGACTTGTGAGCCGAGAAGAAGCCGATCAGCGGGTGCCCGATCAGATAGAGATCGCCGATCGCATCGAGCAACTTGTGCTTGACGAACTCGTCGCTGTAGCGGAGCCCCTCGGCGTTCAGCACGCGGTACTCGTCGACGACGATCGCGTTGTCCAGGCTCCCGCCGCGCGCGAGACCCGAGTCACGTAGCGCCTCCACCTCCTGGATGAATCCGAAGGTCCGCGCCCGCGCGACCTCCTTGACGTAGGAGGTGTCGGCGAAGTCGACAAGCGCCGTCTGCGCCGAGTGCTCAAACGCAGGGTGATCGAACTCGATCGAGAACGACAGCTTGAATCCTTCGAAAGGCTCGAAACGCGCCCACTTGTCGCCGTCCTTCACCTCGATGGGGCTCTTGATACGGATGAAGCGCTTGGGCACGGGCTGCTGCTCGATCCCGGCCGACTGAATCAGGAAAACGAAGGGCGCCGCGCTTCCGTCCATGATCGGCACTTCGGAGCCGGTGAGATCGACGTACGCATTGTCGATCCCGAGTCCCGCGAACGCCGACATGAGGTGCTCGACGGTCGCCACTTTGGCGCCGTTGGCCTCGAGCGCACTGCACAGCCGTGTGTCAGTGACCTTGAACGCGTCGGCGGCGATATCGACCGGTGTGGCGAGATCGATGCGCCGGAACACGATCCCAGTGTCCGGTGCGGCCGGACGCAAGGTCATGGCCACCTTCTCGCCGGTGTGCAAGCCGACGCCGGTGGCGCGAATTACGGATTTGAGGGTGCGCTGCTTGAACACTTGCGTCGCCGCAGCAATTATCGCCGCAGCCGATTGAAAGCACAGGATTTTAGCATAGAACACCCCCTCCCCGGCCCGGAATTTCCGGTGAGGCGGGCACTATGCACGCCGGCCTCTCAGTGCGCGCGCTTGCGCAGGTAAGCCGGCACAAAGGCCACGGTGCGTATCAGGACCGGAGCCGGCCGCACGGCGAGCCGAACCGTAGTGGTACGCGCGATCACGGGTTTGCGCAGATAGCGGGGCATGCCAATGCGTTTTGCTGTGCTCATGGTGTCTCCCTAGTCGGCTTGCTTGCGAAGAAATGCGGGGATGTCGTACTTGTCGACGCCGTTCGCCTGCAGCGCCTCGATCGTGGAGGCGCGGTTCTTGCGGATCACGGCGGGCATTTCGTCGAGCACGCGGTAGTCCACGCCGCTGACCGGCATGTTGTCGGTGCCGGTTTTCTGCACCAGCTTGGGCTTCACCTGGCGTGCGACCTGCGGCTGGCCCAGCCCGGTCGCGATCACCGTGACGCGCAGCTCCTCGCCGATGGGGTCGTCGTATACCGCGCCGAAGATGATGGTCGCGTCGTCTGCGGCGAAGCCGCGGATGGTGTTCATCACCTCCTTGGTCTCGCGCAGCTTGAGGCTCGACTTGTTCGCCGTGATGTTCACGACCACTCCCCGCGCTCCAGAGAGATTGACACCCTCGAGGAGCGGACACGCGACCGCCTGCTCCGCGGCGATGCGCGCACGGTCCACACCCGAGGAAGCCGCGGACCCCATCATCGCCATCCCCTGCTCGGCCATCACGGTGCGCACGTCCTGGAAGTCGACGTTGATCAGGCCGGGAACGTTGATGATCTCGGAGATCCCGGCGACGGCGTTCTTCAGCACGCTGTCGGCGGCGGAGAACGCCTCCTCCATCGACACGTCGTCGCCCAGGACCTCCTCGAGCCTCTCGTTGAGAATCACGATGACCGAATCGACGTGTTGGGACAGCTCCTCTATCCCCAGCTCGGCCGACTGCAGGCGGCGCACGCCCTCGAACGAGA
>Ga0137410_10001751_pt1 | contig 14834 bp, 10 predicted proteins | sample CZODoug1_16funga_FD_108878 | JGI IMG/M metagenome (GOLD analysis project Ga0137410, IMG submission 108878) | Vadose zone soil fungal communities from Angelo Coast Range Reserve, California, USA - CZODoug1_16fungal (Illumina Assembly) | ecosystem: Environmental > Terrestrial > Soil > Vadose zone... | reverse complement strand
TGGGCCCAGGTAGGCGAACAGGAAACGTCGCCCGCTTTTGGCGGCTCCATTCCATGACCGCCCATGTCCATGTGTCGGTTGGCGCCGGCGGATTGCGCGCGCGGTGATCCAGACTGCCTGCCGGCCATCGGTGCGGTCTTCGTTGCGGCGAAAACCGGCGCGCCTTCCATACCCATCTCGCGGCCTTTGGTTAACAGAAAATGCCGCGACACTTTCAACGTCTGCGTATCGATCTCCACGAGCATGTCGTCCATCATGCAGGCTGAATAGTGTTTGGTCCCCTGCGGATTCAGCCGCGAGCCATGCGGCATCGCGCAGGTTTGAATGCGTGCGACTTCCAGCATTGGCTCGGTCGCGACTACCGAAACTGACGAAGGCGCCATGTCGCCGTGCAGGTTGAAATTCACAACCCATAGCAGGCTGCCGTCCGCGGAGAGATCCATGGTCGCCGGAAACAGGCCCAGTGTTGTTTGGCCCAGAACGCGATCGTCTTTCGTCGAATATTTCCAAACCGATCCAAACGGACGGCCGTGGGCCAGCGAAACGTAATAGAACTGTTTGTCGCGCGAGATTGCGATTCCGTGTGGTCCGTCAATATCGATCGGCATGTCGCCGGTGGGAATCTCGTGCTCGAGGCGCGCCCCGCCCGGTCCAAAGCGAACCAAAGAAATCTTGTCGGCAGCTTCGGACAAGACGTAAACGAGATAATCTTTGTCAGGCTTGGACTGAGCGAGAGCGGCGGGTGCTGCGAAGATGAAGAAGCTTGCGACGCAAACTAAGGCGATGAGCTTGCTGGGTTGAATGGTTTCTGACGGCATGGTCTGTGGTTTAGAGTCCAGGCTTTAGCTTGCGTGTCTCTCGGAAACAGCAGCCTAAAGGCTGTACTCTAAACGTCTGCTACGGCTTCTCGGGCTTCTCAGGCGGAAAGTCTTTCTCGTCGATCTCATCGATCACCTTCAGCTCCGCGCCAAACTTCTGGTAACCACGAAAACGAATTTCGTTCCGGCTCTCGAGCGTCATACTCCGCTTCACGGTGGTCAGCAAAATTTCTGAATGAGTCGGGAGCAGATACTTGTTTTCGTTGATTGTGACCCAGTCGTAGTCGATAACGCTGCTGGCCGCGGTGATTGGGAAGCCGCCGGGTATCTCGGTGGCAATCTGTTCGAACCGCAACACGCGATTCGTTTCGCGGTCGATCCAGACGCGACCGCGAGAGCCGACATTTGCCGAGGCGTCGTCACTGCTCAGGGTGAGCTTGGACAGAGGCTTTTCAATGTCGTATTCGTAAACCAAAGTGCGCCGGTCTCGAATCAGGTCGGTGTCGACCAACTTGAACTCAGTACTTGACTCCGGCTTAAAAACATCGGCCACCGCGGAAATATATTCCACACCGCTGGAAGTCGCGCCACCGACATACTTGCTGTAGTTCGTGCTTTCCTTTACTTCGGGGCCCAGCGGCAGGCCGTTGACAGCGAGCACTTTGTATTGTTCGCCCTGATTGGCTCGGTAAGCGACGGCGATGGTGAGATTGTCTTGCGGGATCCAATTGCTGGTTGTGCCGTAAGCTACCGAACGTCTGATCAATTGTTTGACCAGGAAGTCGGGCATTGCAGCCGCTGCCGCAAGCGTCGCTCTGCGCGTGCGATCCAACAGCTCGTTCGCTTCCGCATCAGGCGGCCGGGCGGAAGCCGTCGGATTCACTCGCCTGCGTTCAGCCTCTTCCAGCGTGCGGCGCAGCAACGCATCGCTGCCGCTCTTGCTCGCCACCACCGAACGCATGCCGTCAGTGAGTGGAAAACCAATGCCGCGCTTGCGAATCTGTTCGACGATCTCATCGCGCAATTCCGGATGCTTCGGCAACTGGTAAACGAGCGCCACCACTTCGCGGCTGGTAAGCGGAGCGGTCTGTGCCTTAGTCTGCGAAGGGCAGAGAATTGCCAACAACAACAAGAGCTTTGTAAGATTGCGATGCATATTATTTCTGGACTGCAGCCTGCGAATCAGTAGTTCGTTTATGATAACAGCGTTTCGATGTATTTCCGGCGGTATAGTTGCCCAGCAAAACAAGCTCGCGTCATTTCAGGCACAAACGCTCGATTGCCTGCCGCAGAATCTTCAGGCAAGCTCCGAGTTCGGCCGTCGGGACAAACTCGCCGGTTCGATGCGCTTCGCGAATGTCGCCCGGACCAAGCACGACGGCTTCCGCGCCGAGCCTGGCCATCTGAGCGGCCTCAGTGCCGAAGGCGACAGTGCCCGCCTTGCGCCCGGATAATTCTTCGAGCAGACGGACGAGTTTGGAGTCAGTCGAAGTTTCAAATCCTTCATCCGCGCGCGCCGCATCCACGTCGCAAACAAAATTCGGATCGCGAGTCTTCTCTTCTTCGATGGCGTCGAAAAGTAAATCGAGCAGGCCTTCCGGTCCCTGTCCAGGTATCGGACGCCATTCCAGCGTGAAGTGACACGCGGCCGGGATAACATTCTTCGCGGTGCCGCCATGAATCAAACCGGCATTGAGAGTGGTGTAAGGCGGATCAAACGCGGAGTGCTCGAGGCTTTTTAGTTCCGCGCCAAGATTTTCAATTCGTGTGAGGAGCGCTGCGGCGCGAAAGATTGCCGAGGTTCCCAGGTCCGGATAAGCGCTGTGAGCTTCCTGACCTTTGACCGTCACTTCCGCAAGGCAATAACCTTTGCCGGCGCGCATGGGCTGGAGCGAGGTGGGCTCGCCAACGATCGCATAGCGTGGCTGGATGGCGCGCGCTTCAGCCAAACGCTTCGCGCCTAACAAGCCAATCTCTTCATCGGCGGTAAAGATCAAGGCTAACGGACGGCGCAAGTTCTTCAGATCCAGGGTGTCGATTGCGGTAAGAGCTGAAGCGATAAATGCTTTTGTATCACACGAGCCACGCCCGTAAAGTTTGTCCATGCCTTCTGTGAGGCGGAGAGCGTCGTTCCAGTTTGGATCGTAGGGAACAGTGTCGGTGTGACCTACAAGCGCCAGCTCAACTTTAGGCGGCTTCTCTGAAAACCCTGCGCCCGCGAGCGCGATCAGGTTTATTTTTTCGATGCCACTTTCATCCGTGTAAGGAAAACGTTTGACGCCGAGACCCATCGCCTCACAGCGCTCGGAGAGGTAGTCAATTATTTCTGTGTTGGAACGCGAAGAGACTGAGTCGATGGCGACTAGTTCGGCAAGTGTTTGTTCGACGTTCATAGTCTTTTCTCACATTGGAAAGAGCGGGGGGCGAGCCCGCCTTCCCAACCATGAGCCTACGGAAGTTAGCGGTAATTCTTGATTGAAAGGCGTTCAAGTCAAACCGAACCAAGCTACCAGAGTATCTCTCAGGTGGGGAAGGTGGGCTTGCCCCCCGCTCTTTGTCCTCAGTGAATCAACCCCACAGCTTCCCTTGCAACGCTTTGAATCGCTGAATGATTTCTTCCTGCTGAGCGTGCCTCCCATTCTCAACGATCCGCTTTCCGCCAACCACCACGTCTCTAACTGCTGTTCTTGATTGAGAGAAAACGATGCTCGCGAGAAGATCATCCTCGGAGGCTCCAGCGATTGATGGATCGTTGAGATCAACTGTGAAAAAATCTGACGCTCGGCCCGGTTCGAGCGTTCCACTCGGCGCGTTGAGACTCGCGGCGCCGTTGAGTGTGGCACAGTCGAAGAGCCGCGCAGCCAGGGCAGAAGCCCGACCATTAGGGAGGGCCCCCTCGGACCTCGGCTCGGAAGCTGCTAAGCCCTCACTGACGGTCGGGCTTCTGCCTGGATCCAACACCGCGCGCTCCATCTTCTGAAGCCGCAGATGATATTCAAGCTCACGCGCGTCTTCGAGTAGATCGATTTCCACGTGGCTGTCGGTGCCCAGGCAAACACGCACGCCCTGCTCGAAAAAGTTGTCCACTGGAACAATGCCATCGCCAAGGTTGCGCTCGGTTGTCGGACACGCGCAAACGATCGCGCGCGCCTCTGCGAGCATGCGCACCGCTTTCGGGGAGACGTGAATCGAATGTACCGCAGTGAAGCGTTCGCTAAGACAGCCCTCCGTCGCCAATAGCGCAACCGGCGACCGCCCATATTCCTCGATGCAGGCAGAGACTTCGGCCGGTTGCTCGGCGACATGCATGTGCACGGGAAGCTGGCGCCGGTTGGCCGCATTGATGATCTCTTTCAAATAGTTGAGCGGCACTGCGCGCACGCTGTGCGGCGCAATGCCGACCCAGGCCATGGCAGAAGCCCGACCATAAGGAAGGGCTCCCCCTGACTCCGAAGAGCCCTCCCTGATGGTCGGGCTTCCGCCTTGTTGAAGATCGCGCGCCAGTTTTTCTACATTCTTCAGATAGGTTTCCGGATCTTTTTCAATGAACCGAAGCTGTTGCGGATTTGCATCCGTCTCGTAGCCGGAACGCGCGTAGGCAACCCGCAACAGGGCGATGCGCAGGCCGACGTCGTTAGCCGCTCGCACAACTTCTTTTGCGATCAGATTCGGATCGTCGTAAACGGTTCCGTCAGGCGCGTGATGCAGGTAGTGAAACTCGCCGACAGTGGTAATGCCGCTGAGCGCCATTTCGAGGAACGCCATGCGCGATGCATCGTAGACGTCTTCCGGCGTTAGACGCGCGGCTGCGCGGTACATCAGCTCGCGCCAGGTCCAGAAGCTGTCGCGCTCATTTGCCGAGCGGTATTCGGTTCGACCGCGAATCACACGCTGAAACGCGTGAGAATGAGCGTTGATGAGACCGGGAAGCAGCGCGCGGTCTTTCAGGAGAATCGGCGTTTCAACTTCACTGCCAGCCGCGAGACTCAGGATCTGAGCAGCATCGTCACAGACTAGCGACAAGTTAGAATGGAAGCGGCCGTTTACGTAAACCAAATCCGGCAGCCAGGTTGTCAGATCGGAAGTGTTCAAGTTCATTAAGTCTCTGGATAACTTGCCAGATTAGTTTCTCGGTTGAGTGTCAATTTCAAACAACTCAGTTCAATCCTTTGACTGCCAACACTTCTTTCGCTGCCGTGCGATCGCCGGTGCAACTAATGCGCCTTGGTCCAGCGAGATACTTGAGTTGAAATCCCAGCTTCTCATACAACTCAACAATGCGTGTCGTGGCCTGATTAGATAACACCACCGGTCCCCGGTGCGCGGCCAGCCACTCAGCCGTGCGCACTTGATCCTCCCAGCCAAAGCCGCCGGCGCTGTAGGTTGTGAATTCCACGTCATAAGGTGGGTCAGCGTAAATGAAGTCTTCGGCCTCGACCGCGAGCGCGCCGATGTCGGTATTCGTAAAGGACCAGTTTCGAAAAACAGGTCGAAACTGAGAAAAGCCGTCGGCGTAGGTGATCGACTTATGGCTGCCAAACGGCACATTGAATTCGCCGCTTTGATTGAAACGGCAAAGTCCGTTAAAGCAGGTGCGATTCAGATAATAGAAGAGTTGAGCCGCCTCAGCGCTTTGCCATTGGCCGTTGTCGATTAGTTGATTCAAACGAGTGCGGTGCTGGTAGAAACTTTGCGCTTTATTCTTCATCTCAATGGTTATCTCGAGGCCGCGCTGCAAGTGAGTGTAAAAGTTTATGAGGTGCGGATTGATGTCATTCAGGAGTGCGCGCGCCGGTCGCAAACCCAACGGCGCGGCAAGTCCGCCACAGAAAGGCTCAACGTAACGACGGCGCGAGTGTATTTGCCAAAGCGGCGTGAGGTGTGGCAACAGCCAGCGCTTTCCGCCGGCCCACTTCAAAGGCGGCTTTAGCAAGTTCTCTTGCCGTGGAGCGACCTCCGGAATTGTGAGGGAAGTTTTGGAACTAGCTGCAGAAACATTTTCCAACAAAGCTGGAGTCGCGGCAGCGCTGGCGTTGCTGCGTCGCTCCACTGGGAGGGAATGTTTCGCTTCCAAAAAGATTTTTGCTTTCACTTTGTCAGTCTGAAAATAGCAGTGTCCTTACAGCCGGTCAAAGAATCTTTCATGAGCTGGATCGTCGAACCGCTGGTGATGGTGACGCAACCATTAGTGCTCGTACAAAAATGGTTTGCGGTTTTTCACCATCAACACCGAGATTCATGATAAGGTAGCCGCATTCATCAAAGATTTTTGAAAGGTGAAAATCAATTTTGCCCAGGAGATCAAAAAGTGAAGCAAATTTCGCCCGTTGCTCGCACGAAGTCTTTGATTATTAAGGAACTGCCAAACGAGACTCTAGTTTACGATCTCGAGACCGACAAAGCTCATTGTCTGAATGAGACCGTGGCTCGCGTTTGGAAAAACTGTGATGGCAAACAAACTTTGGCGCAACTCGGTGAGTTGATAGAGAAGGAAACCAACTCGCCAGTGCCGGAAGAAATGGTTTGGTTGGCATTGGATCAGTTGGAACAGTTTAAGCTGCTGGAGACGCCGGTAAACCAACCGCGTAATTTATCAGGCATGTCCCGGCGCCAAATGATTCGTTTGGTTGGAACTGCGGCTATTGCCGCGCCGCTGATTACTTCAATCGTGGCGCCACGCCCAGCGCAGGCACAATCTTTGTTGCCTCCAGGCGCGTGTTGTGGCAATCCCAACCAATGCGCGTCAAACTCTTGTAGTCAGAACCCGATTTGCACCGGTACTCCGAGTACAAAGGCCTGCGCGTAAGCAGCCCGATGTATATCCCCCGCGGGACGGACTAGTCGACTAACAAAGATCTAAACAGAGTCGATTCTCTGAGAGACTCTACCAGCTCAGGAATCCGTGGCATGAGTTCGGCTGCATTCTCAGTCGGATACTGCGCGGTTGCTTCCTGACTAATCTCCTCCAGATTCTTCCCTCGCAGCAGGCACTCGAGCACGAAAACGTGAGAGTCATCAAATTCCGGCATGCCCAACGCGTTCGTTTCTCTTGATCCCAGCACTTTCGTTCGCCCCAGCTCTTCCACCCAATCAAGAATAGTTTCCACCGGATCCTGGTTTGGATAGCGCTGCTTGACCAAATCCAAAATCTTCTGGCGGCTCGGCACGTTCAAGACCAGCGCTAGGAAAAAGCGGTGCGCATCGCTGGTGATTGTGCCCCGGCGTTGAATAATGCTCATTTGCCGTTCCTGCTCTTCCAACACCGGCAGGATCAGATCGGTAAACTCGCCGTGAACGCTCTTGCATCTTTCCAGGATCGCCTTGAAGCGATCTTTGCCAAGCGATAGACCAAACAGCGTATCCATCTCATTGTTCTTGAGTTGCTGAAAGGTTTCTGCCAACACAAAGTAAGCCGTGTGAAAATCTGAAGAGCAGACGAGATCGCTGATGATCGCGTCGGCGTCTTTGTGTTTCATTCCCAGCAGCAGGCCGATGGTTTGCAGCTTTTTGATCAGGACCGGATTTCTGAAAAAAGGATCTAAAGCAAAATGCGGTTTGCGGTAGTCATACTGCAAAGAAGCCGAAGGCGTGTGTTCGGTCCTGATCGTGATGGTCGCCGAGGGCCGATCGAGATGAAACAAAGAATGAATAAAGTTTCTTCCCGACAGGATCGTGCGCACGTCTTTCAGCTTTAACAACTGAACGTCTTCGAGTGCCAACTGCCCGACTGAAAAGTGTTCGTTGATAATCTTGTCTTCGCGAAATGAATAACGGCTGTGAATGCTCGAGCCAAGCAGCACCTGAAAAGCGCCGGTGAAGGAATGTTGATGAATGCTGGTGGTGCCGTCGAGCCAGTAGTAGACGTCGATATGGAAACGTGGACCTGAGAACAGCGTGACTGGAGGATTCCCGAACCGTCCTTCGACATCGCGCTGTTCCGGAAGTGACGGCGTGGTGTGTACCCAACGAATGATGTCCCAGGGATCAACGCGCGCAGGCAAGTCGTATTCGGCGAGCGCTTGCGCGGCAATCTTAGGAAAAAGCAGTTCGTTGTAGTTCTCGGCTTTCCAACGACTCTCCACCAGCGCGCCGAGTTTTTGAAAGTCTTCCATTAAATCCTGCGTGCACCTCGCTTCCAATCATGCGAATTTGAGAAGGAAGAATATGAAGCAACTTGGGATTAGGCAAGCGATGAGGCCGCGGATGAACGCGGGTAACGCGGATCAGACCAGGCACAATCACTTTTCCGCTCCCGGTTCGGTCTGGTATTTCATGATCTGCGCAAACCCGCGTTAATCGGCGGCCTGTGTCGGTCGTCACCTCTCCGGTTGCGATTCCTGAATGACTCGCCTTATTATCTTTCCCCGCGATACCCGCTGCCGGAGTGGCGAAATTGGTATACGCACCAGACTCAAAATCTGGCGAGGTCAAACTCATGTCGGTTCGAGTCCGACCTCCGGCACCAGCACACATCTTTGCAAATTCAATAGAATCAGCAACTCCCCAAAACTACAAAGATTTACGGCGCGAGTCGATCATTACCTCGCTTACCTGAACTCCCTCCATACCCTACAATCCGGACGCCAAGCGGGCGAAATTTCAAGTGCATTTCCGCCGTGCCAGAGTCCAACAAGCGCTCTGTTATTCAAATGGCGGTTCCAGTAACCCTTCAAAAGTTGAAGACCAGCTAGTTTCCTCAACCTTGAGGAACATCCCGCATGTACCACTTGTCGTGGAAATCGCTGAAGTCTTCGATCTGTTTCCCCATTACGCCCGAGCCACCCTGCAGTCCAGGTTTCATACGCCCCGGTGCCGTCGGGCAATTTAAGGTTTTCGGGAAAGTGATTCATGGTCCACACTGGATTCTGCGTTCCGCACTCCGACTTTGCACAACAATTCTCGCGTTGCACAACAATGCAGCACACTTACACAATAATTGCTTTCGTAAGTCTGCACTTGTCTTGAGTGGGGCGCCAAGGTTTTGACTAGTAAGGAATAAGTTGACGCTGGGGATGCAAAATATCTTCGATAGCAAGGTAACACAACCAGTATCGTTAGTTAGGACTCAACTAGTACCTTGACATACCAGATTTATTGTGTAAGCTTGCTTCGTCCTCATTTGAACGATACGCACCGTCAAGGGTTTTTCGGGGGAGTCGGGGAGAAAGACTCATGCCACCCACTCACGTTATCGTAAGTTCGCTCCACGTAGAAAGAACGTCTTGCGCGCACGGTATGTGGGCGGATGATTGTCATTGCAGGGTTGACCTAGCGTAAATTTAGAAGCCCCACTGCTACCCGTAAGTAGCCGTGGGGCTTTGTCGACAACACAACCTTTACCTTATTTGGCAAAGATAGCATGTCGCACACACCTATCTTAGCGCGAAATACGGTAAAGGCCCAACATAAATTTAGGGAGCGTTTACCGTATGTTCAACAGTCTCTTAATCCATTCTGAATTTGCTCTCCCCCCGACGACGACGCCCAGTGTTTATGTAGGCGTCTGTTCTGCTGGTGAGTCAACCCGACTAACTAAAAGGCAGGGTTGATTCTTTCGCCATCCCGACTTATTAAGCTAGGGGTCGAATATTAAATGCCTTAAATTCGATCATGACTAAAACAGGGACAAGTGACATTTCCTCTTGGTATGCCATTCATACACACCCAAAGCAGGAAAACAGGGCCGAAAGCAATTTGAGAGCGTGGAATGTTGAAACTTTCTTTCCGAAAATAAAAGAACATCGTCTTAACCAGTTTAGTGGGGCGGCCACGTTTCTGATTAAGCCTTTGTTTTCGCGCTATTTCTTTGCTCGGTTCAACGTCGAACAACTTCTCCATAAAGTTTCGTTTACGAGAGGCGTTCAGGACGTGGTTAGTTTCGGCGGCATCCCAAGTCTGGTTGATGATGAAATCATCGAGCTCCTCCAATCAAGAGTGGATGGTGATGGCCTGGTACGAATCGGTGAAGAGTTTAGACCAGGCGATAAAGTGATCATGAGAAGCGGAATGCTCAGTAATCTTGTTGGCGTTTTCGAGCGAGAGATGAACGACTCCGAGCGCGTTATGATTCTTTTAGCCACGATAAATTACCAGGGCCATGTCATTGTTGACAAAGAGCTGATTAGAAAAGTAGCGACCTAATGAGAATTAATACTTTGCCGGCATCGCTAACGCGAATTCTTATCAGCGCGGATCGTCTGCAACGCCCGGCAGTTTATTGTTAGACCGTCTGGCAATCCAATGTCCGACTATGTCGGCATCTCACCGGTAATTGTGGCCACCGGTTCCAGCCAGGCGAGCATTTAAGAAGACTCCCCCAAACACACTGAGCCTGCTCTTACCCGAAGGGCACTGATCCAGCCGCTTGGCTGCATATGCGGTAGCTTTGTCTAGGATGCTCTATCTCGAAGTAAACGGACTCAGGACGCCAAGCGCTGGTCGTTCCACTCGGTTGCAAGCTGCAGGTTTGGCGGCTTCTCGACCGATGCCGTCCCTACGGGAAGGATGTCGACAAGCGGACAAATGTCTGGCCGTCGTTGTCGTCGACCACTCCTTTTTCGGACTCTTTAGGGAGAAACAGCTAAAAGATCTTTCCTCAACCAATAATCGGGAAAGTCTTCATCGACTGGAGAAATGATAATGGCCGAAGCACGCGCAGCTTCAATTGCACACATGCCGATCAATTCCACGATTACAGAATTCTTCGCCGGGCTGATCGGATTCTTGTTCATCCTATTGTTGGCGGCGCTCAGCATTTATGTACAAAGACCCCCTGCTCCTGTGCCCGCGAACGCACCGGGGACGGAGTTTTCTTCCACTCGCGCAATGCAACATCTTAACATCATTGCCAGGAAACCACATCCGGTCGGGTCTGCGGAGCACGCACAGGTGCGTGATTACCTCGTCTCTCAACTGAACGCTCTGGGATTACACCCGGAGGTCCAGAATGCAACTTCAGTAGACCAGCGAGGAGTGCCTTATCGGGCGGCGACCGTTGATAACATCGTCGCCAGGTTGGGGGGAACAGCCAACAGCAAAGCTCTCATGCTGGTTGGCCATTACGATTCTATGCCGACAGCACCGGGCGCAAGCGATGACAGCTCTGCTGTCGTAGCGATCTTGGAAACACTGCGCGCGCTGAAAGAGGGCGCGCCTTTGAAAAACGATCTCATTGTTCTCTTTAGCGATGCAGAAGAGGTCGGGTTGCTCGGAGCGAAGGCTTTCATGGATGAGCACCCGTGGGCCAAAGATGTCGGGCTGGTGCTCAACTTTGAGGCGCGCGGCAACGGCGGCCCGGCCACGATGTTCGAGACGAGCGGCGGCAATGGTCGGATGATCAAGGAGTTTGCCAGAGCCGCTCCGTACCCGACAGCCAATTCACTTTCTTATGAAATTTACAAGCTGTTGCCGAACGATACCGATTTGACGATCTTTAAGAATGACGGTTTGGCCGGATTAAATTTCGCCTTCATTCAAGGCGTGGCTCACTACCACACCGCGGCTGACAATCTTGAAGCCATTGATGAGAGAAGCCTGCAACATCAAGGCACTTATGCTTTGGCCTTGACGCGTCACTTCGGGAATTTGGACCTGGCAGAGGCCGGAAGTAAGAATGCTGTTTACTTTAACCTTTTCGGTTTCACTCTGATTCATTATTCCTCAGTCTGGATTTTGCCTTTGATGATTTTAGTGACGCTGATATTTGTCGGCGTCACCCTTCTCGGATTCAAAAGACATTTGCTGACGCTTTCAGGGATGGCCCTGGGCTTCCTAGCCTTCCTGATAAGCACCATCTGTTCTGCGGTCGTGGTCTCATCAGTTTGGTGGCTAATTCGCAGGTTGCATCCGGGGTACAGAGCAATTATTCAAGGCGACACTTATAACAGCGGTGTTTACATGGTCAGCCTTGTGGCGCTTTCGATCGCGCTGACCTCTGGGCTCTATCTCTTCTTCCGCAAACGGACCAGTGTAGAGAACCTAACGATGGGCGCGTTAACCTGGTGGCTAATTCTCATGATACTGACAAGCCTTTTGTTGCCGGGCGGAAGCTTTCTCTTTACCTGGCCGCTGCTGTTCAGCTTGCTGGCTCTGGGTCTAATCTTCCTTGACAAAAAAGAGAGATCAGACTCGATAAAGCGGGTGGTGGTTTTTTCAATCGGCGCGATACCCGGCGTCATCATCCTGGCGCCGGTAATCTATTTGGTTTTCGTCGGACTGACACTAGGGATGTCCGGCGCGGTGATGGTTCTGGTCGTGTTACTGGTCGGCTTGCTCATTCCGCATCTGAGCTTCATAGCTACCTCTTACAAGTGGCTGCTGCCGGGCGCTCTGGCGCTGATTAGTATAGGTCTGATAGGCGCGGGCAGTCTGACATCCGGTTTCGACCGCAATCATCCGAGGCCGGACAATATCTTCTATGGATTGGACGCAGATAAGGCGAAGGCTGTCTGGGCCAGCGCAGATGAGTCGCCTGACTCCTGGACGCAACAATTTTTTACCGCCGGCAGCAGCAGAGGAGTCTTGCCGGAGTATCTGCCCTTGAGTTCAAGAGTATTCTTGCAAGGGCCGGCTCCAGTGGCACAACTTCGCGCTCCTCAGCTCGAATTGCTGAGTGATGAAACGAATAATAATGTTCGGACGCTGCGCTTGCGCGTGACCTCGCCCCGTCAAGCTACTGTTGTTTCCCTGACCATAGACCCGGATACCCAACTCACCGGAAGCACCGTCAACGGAAAGGTGATCAAAGACCAAAACGGACCGCAGAACCCCTGGGCTCTACGCTATTACGATCTTCCGCAGCAAGGCATTGAAGTGACACTGTTGGCCCAACCCTCCGCACCGATTAACATCAGGGTTGTTGATCAGTCATACGGCCTTCCCGCAGTTCAGGGTATCACGATGCAGCCGCGGCCGGAGAACATGATGCCCTCAATGCTGCCGTATAGCGATTCAACATTCGTCACCAAGTCTTACAAGTTTTGATTCCCAGAAACAGTTAGAGCCCCAGCAATCTTCCAGAGAAGCATAATGCTCAGGATAATCTCGCAGAGCTGCATCAACTGACGGCTTTGGACCGGCAACCTCCTGAAGCGGGCCAACTGGAACCTGATCGTCGTCCTATTGCTTAATTATTACTCCGAGGCGATCCCGGTTTTCGCCTTCTGCCGAAGTCCCCACTATCCGTTACACGTTCGCCTAAGCGACCGTACCAACAAAAAGGATGTTCAACGTGAAGATAGGAATGATTAGCGATCTACCATTGATCCAAAGTCTGAACTACTTGTTTTCGAGGTTGGAAACAGTCTTGGAGAAGCATGAGACTTTTCGGCGCCCGCCAGAGTATCGGCACGCTTCGAATATCAGGCGCGAAGAGATGACCAAGGAGCTCATTCTCAAGTCCGATATTATCGTGGGGACGATAGACGAGATGCTGCTCAAAACCAGGGAGCGCGTCGGCAAGCACCTCCCATACATCTGGTTCCAGTGCGGCAACGTGACGCGGAGCTTCCCCGATATGAGGAGCAATCACAAATATTTCAAGTCTACCGACGTGATCATCTGCGCCTGTGAGGCCGAGCTGGAGATAACCCGAAAGTTTTTTACTAACGTCCAACTGCGCTACGTGCCTCTTGTCTACGACGATTCTGTTTTTTTCCCACTCGAAGAGTCTGCGAGACAGGGCATCAGGAGGCAAATGGGGCTAGGTCCGGAAGACAAACTCCTGCTCTACCCTGGACGCCTCGAGCTGGAAAAGAACGTGCCCACGCTCTTGAAGATCTTCAGCGTGGTGCGGAGTCTAGTTCCGAACCTTAATCTCGCCCTGGTCGGGACTGCTTTCGAACAGCCCTTCACCGAATTCGGGGTCTACCCGGTGAGCATGATGGGCACGCTCACGAAGATATGTCGAACGCTTGGCATTCCTGAAGGAAACATAGTTTTCATGGACAATATAGAGCCGGCCGATTTGCGAAATCTTTATAGCGCTGCCGACGCGGTCGTTAATCTGACCCTCCTTCACGATGAGAATTTCGGGTTAGCCCAAGTGGAGGCGATGGGTTGTGGAACCCCTGTGGTCGGCACCAACTGGGGAGGACTCAAAGACACCATTATCGAAGGGGAAACGGGTTACAAAGTAAGTACCGTCGCCAGCTCTGCTTTGGGCGTGAAGGTCGATTGGTGGGAGGGCATACATAAGATCGTCACGCTACTGACTGCTGAGGAATCCGAGCGACAAAGCTTTCGCGAGAGGAGCTGGAAACACGCCAGCGAAAAGTTCTCGTTCGCTCCATTCAAGGAGCGTATGGAGTCGGTCCTCGCCGACTGCATGGATCTCAAAGAGAGCGAGAGCGAGCCGCTGGAGCTCACCCCGTTCGCGCGTGAGTTCTGGGAGGTTTGCATTCCGCAGAGGTTAAGGTTGCCATTGTACCACCTCAGCCCACACACGTACGCGCTATATCAGAAATTGATCGCCCCCTACACCGGGTCGCCGCAGGGCAGCGCCGATACCGCCAGCCAGCTGTCTTCCGAGCAAACTATGTGTCTGGCGAGCCCCGTCGTGATAAACGACGATGGATCAGTGTCTGTTGACGACCTCATGTGGCCGTTCCAGCTTACTCTTCCCGATGCCCACAGAGAGACGATCCACGCGGTGCTGGGAGTGTTGAAAGAAGAGCCGGTCATGAAGGTCGAGCGCTTGATTAGCGGTTACCTGTCAGGCCATCCGAATGTTATCGAGGCCCTGTCGTGGATGCTGGACGCGGGTCTAATATTGAAAACGCTTGCGGAGAATGGGCGCGTCACGCTTCGCGACATCGGGATGAAGATGAGCACCCCTATGTATTCAACGCAGCGAGTCAACCCGATGACGGTGGACGCGGTTGTGGTCGGTTAGCAGGTCCAATCCAGTCCCAACCCGGATTCCAAAGCAGCAGCAGGAACAGAAATGACAAACAACTTAGAAGTGACCGAACGCGAAACCAGGAGTTTCAGCGTTTCCGGCACGCCCCGGATTAAAGT
>Ga0137410_10001749_pt1 | contig 14840 bp, 16 predicted proteins | sample CZODoug1_16funga_FD_108878 | JGI IMG/M metagenome (GOLD analysis project Ga0137410, IMG submission 108878) | Vadose zone soil fungal communities from Angelo Coast Range Reserve, California, USA - CZODoug1_16fungal (Illumina Assembly) | ecosystem: Environmental > Terrestrial > Soil > Vadose zone... | reverse complement strand
GCTCGCCGACGAGCCCGAGCGCGAGGCGGTGATGAGCCGCATCGGCATGCTCTTTCAAGGCGGCGCGCTGCTCAACTCGCTCACCATTCACGAGAACGTCGCGCTCCCCATCCGCTATCACACGAAGCTGCCCCCGCGCACCATCGAGATCATGGTGAAGATGAAGCTGGAGCTCGTCGGCCTCCGCGAGGCCGACAAGAAGCTCCCGTCGCAGCTGTCGGGCGGCATGCGGAAGCGGGCCGCCCTGGCGCGCGCGATCGCCCTCGACCCGCTCATCATCTTCTACGACGAGCCGTCGAGCGGACTCGACCCCGTCGCAACCGCGGTGATCAGCCAGCTCATCAACGACATGAAGTCGAAGATGGGTCTGACCAACGTGGTGATCACGCACGACATCCAGAGCGCCTTCGAGATCGCGGACCATGTCGTGCTGCTCCACCGCGGCCGGATCGCCGCGCAGGGCACGGTGCAGGAGATCCTCCAGAACGAGGACCCCCTGGTGCGCCAGTTCATCACCGGCAGCGCGACCGGCCCCCTCGAGCTCCGCAGCACGGAGGGCGATTACTACAATGATCTGCTCAATCTATAGAAAGCACGATAAGATGTCCGCGGCTTACGGGAGGAACTGAGGACCCATGGCGGTCAAATCGTCGGAGCTGCGGTCGGGCGTCTTCGTCATCATGGCGATCGTCGCCCTGACCATCCTGATCTTCTCGGTGGGCAATTTCCGCGCCCGGCTCCAGCCGGCGGTGCTCTACACCACCTACGTCAGCGACGCGAAGTTCATGAAGACCCACGACCCCGTCACCTTCGGCGGCTACCGCGTGGGCGAGATCAAGAACATCGAGGTCGCCCCCGACCGCCACGGCCAGCTGAAGATCAGCCTGTCGGTCGACACCGACCTTCCCGTCAAGTCGGATTCCGTGGTGACGGTGAAGCAGGACGGCATCCTCGGCCCGAAGTACCTCGAGATCTCCCCCGGGACGACCGGCTCCAAGCGCGCGGAGACGGGCGCGATCCTTCAGGGCATCGTCCCGACCGCGTTCGTCGAGCTCGGGCCGGCGTTCGAGGGCCCGCTCCTGCGGCTCGACAAGCTGCTCGAGAACCTCAACGCGATCCTCGGGAGCGAACAGTTCCGGAAGGATATCGCGGGGCTGCTGACCGAGTCGCGCGTCCTGCTCGCCACCCTCAACGAGCAGGTGACGAAACTGGGCGATGTCGTCGGAAAGGCCGGCGAGAAATCCACCCAGGTCCTGGCCGAGCTGCACGAGACGGTGAAGGCCGCCCGCGAGCCCCTGACGAAGACGCTCCAGGACGCGGACGTCCTGACGCTGCACCTGACGAAGGACGCGGACGTCCTGACGGACAAGATCGCGAAGACGCTGGACGAGCTGACGGCGCGGCTGTCGAAGTCGGCCGATGGCATCGACCAGCTGCTGCGCGACTCCGACGGCCTGATCGTCCAGAACAACAAGAATCTCTACGAGACGCTGCGCGGCCTGCGCGACACCATGCATCACCTCGAGCTCGCCGCGAAGCGGATCCGCGCGAACCCGTCGATCCTGATCTTCGGCGCCGAGGAGACGCCCGAGCAGCTGAAGCGGACGGACGAGACGGAACTGCGGCTGAAGGGCCGCGCGCGGCGCTACGACAAGGAAGAAAGCAAATGAAGCGGCCCGCGCTGCTGCTTCTCTGTCTCGCCGGCTGCGGGACCTATACCCCCCTCGACTCGCACTACAACAAGGGCGTCGAGTTCTACGACGACGGCAAACTGCCCGACGCGATCCGCGAGTACCGGATGGCGATCCAGGACACTCCGTCGAACGTGCGCGCGCGCTACAACCTCGCGGTCTGCTATCACGACCAGGGGAAGAAGGACGACGCCGCGGCGGAGTATGCCGAGGTGCTGAAGCTCGACCCCGACAATGCGCGGGCCCTGGTGAGCCTCGCATCGATCCGCGCGGACGAGCGGAAGGACGCCGAGGCCCTGGAGCTGCTCGAGAAGGCGGCGGGGGCCGACCGGCACAGCGGCTTCCCGCGCTCCTGCCTCGGCGCGTATTACGAGCGGAAGGGCGAGCCCGAGAAGGCGATGGAGGCCTATCAGGCGTCGGTGGCGGTGGAGCCCGGACACGCGCCGGGCCACGCGGGGATCGCGCGGATCCTGGCGAAGCGCGGCGGGTTCGCCGACGCGGCGGAGGAATACGACAAGGCGGTGGCGGCGGACGGCGACGACGTCGCGACGCTGATCGGCGCCTCGGAAGCGCAGGAGAAGATCGGCGACGTCAAAAAGGCGATGCTGCTGCTGGAGCGCGCTCTGGTGCACGTCAAGGACCGCGCCCCGCTCTGGATCCGCCTCGCGAAGTACTACGAGGTCGAGGACCGGCTGGAAGATGCGGTCGCGGCGCTCTGGGAGGCGCGGGGGGTCGAGCCGGCCAATCCCGAGGTCGGCCCGCGCCTCAAGGCGCTCTACGCCAAGCTCGGCGCGAAGGAGCGATGACAGCCCCGTCCCGCAGGGTAGGATGGGGATAGGGAGTCCCCTTGAGCCCGGCGATTCCCCTCCAGGCGGATCTGGCTCTTTTCCTACGAGAACGGATTGCGGTAGCGCACCCCTTCGATCAGCGGATGGGGCGGCGGCTCGCCGGTGAGGACCTCGTCGATCCCGTTCTCGTGCGCGACCGCCCAGATCATCGAGTCCCAGAATCCGAGCCGGTGCTTCTCCACCCCGTGCAGGGCGGAGTCGAGCGTCCGCGCGCCGGGACGGAGGACGCCGAAGACGTCTTCGAGACCCGAGATCGCCGCGCGCACCCGCGCCGCGGCCACCGTCGGGACGGACCGGTTCAGCAGCACCGCCGCGAATTCGTCGAGGTTCTGGAGCGCTACGAATCCTTCGCCCCGCCGCGCCAGTTCCTCGACGGCGTCCTTCGCCCGCGCGACCCTCGGGTCCTGATCGTCCGCCTGGTACGCCCGGATCAGCACGTCCGAGTCAATCAGGACCCCGCTCATGGAGCTCGTTCCTCGTCCAGGGCTTCACCCTCCCCGTCAAACCCGCCCGCATCGTGCCGACGAAATCCCGCAGCCGGCGATCCCGCTCGTCCCCCTCTCCAGGGCCCTCGCGCTTCGACACATCCACCGCGATATAGGGATCGCCCCCGGGACTCGTCTCCCCCCGCACGTCCTGCAGAACCCACACCGATTCTTCGTGGCTCAAGAACACGTGCTCGCGCCGCTTCATCGACTCCAGCAGCGCGTCGAACAGCCTCCCTCCCGGCGACGGCGGTTGCAGCTCCGAGCCGTCGCCGCTCGACAACACCCGGCCTCTCGCGAAGACCGCCGTCGGCGGCGCGAGATACTCCAGAAGAAACAGCGGCCGCACCTTCGTCCGCGTCCAGCGGGCCACCTCCCGCCGCGCCTCCTCCAGCCTCCCCCCTCGAATCCACACCGCGACGTGAGGACCCTGACCCAGGAGCCGCTCGATCTCGGTCTCCTCGAAGCGCAGCGCCCGCCCGGCCCGCTGCGGCTTCAGCTTCCCCTGGCGGACCCACAGGTACAAGGTCGGCCGACTGATGCCGAGCTTCTCCTGCGCTTCCTCACTCCCCAGAAGTTTCATACTTAACGCTAATTGACGTTAATTAGATATATTTAGTAATCATGAATATGTCAAGATTAAAAGAAGCTCGATGCAGCAATTATTCTAGAGCGCCAGCAGCCAGAGGGCCGCTGCTGCAAGATCGTCTGCGACGTGGTCCGCCCCGTGCTCTTCCTGGACCGAGTCGGGACCGTGTCCCGTGAGGACCAGGACGGCCTTCCCGCCGGTCGAATGGCCGGCTTCAATATCCCGGACGGTGTCGCCGATCATGACGCACGCGTCGAGGTCGAGGCCGTGCTCGCTCGCCGCGCGCTCCAGCATTCCCGGCCGCGGTTTCCGGCAGTCGCACTCGACGGAATACTGGATCTGGTCGCCGTCGGGATGATGCGGGCAATAGTAGATGCCGTCCAGCTCGGCCCCCTGCTCCGCCAGCAGCGAGATCATCCGGAAGTGAATCAGGCCGAGCTCCTCTTCGGTGATCATGCCCTTTGCGACGCTGCCCTGGTTGGTGACGACGAAAACCTTCCAGCCCGCCTTGCGCAGCTGCGTGACCGCCGCCGCGGCGCCGGGGATCAGCTCCACGCCCTCGGGCACCGTGATATAGCCGCGCTCGACGATCAGCGTCCCGTCGCGGTCGAGGAAGACGGCCTTCATAGCAGCCCCCGGGTGATCGGAAACAGGATGAACGCGATCCGCCAGCGCAGGCGGCTCTTCCCCGCGAACGCGGGAAGCAGCTTCGACACGCGCCAGAACTCGCGCTTCACCTGATCGCACTCCTTGTCCCGGCCCAGGGCGACCGCCGCCTGGGCGAGTCGGAAGTAGCCTTCGAGGTTCGACCCATTGTCCTCGAGCGACTGATTGATCACGTCGAACGCCTTGGCCGCATCGCCCTTGCGCAGCAGGCTCCGGCCCAGGCCGAAGCGCGCGTCGCCGTGGCCGAGATCCGACTTGGCCTTCAGCGCCTGCTCGTAGGCGTCGATCGCCTCCGCGTCATTCCCCCTGCGATACTGCACGTCGCCGAGCAGCCGGAGCAGGTGATAGGGCGCCTGTCCCTCGAAGAGCGGGTTCTCCCGGGCGACCCGGACCGCGTCGGTCGCGTACTCCAGCGCCTTCCGCCAGCTTCCGCCCTCGGCGTAGATGTTCGCCAGCTGGAAGCGCGCGTCGGCGTTCTGCGGATTCTGCAGCTTCGCCCCCTGGCTGCGGATGAAGCGGGTCTTGGCCTGCCAGGTGCGGAACCTGCGGATGAAGGGCGACGCGATGCCGTAGAGGATGGCGCCGTAGATCGGCCAGAAGTACCAGTTGCCCAGCAGGTAGAAAAGCCAGGGCCACCAGTCCATATCCGCCTACCCCATACCCACAAACGAAACGGTTTGATTTGTGGGCATTCAACCTCTATCCGAACAGGGTCGACTCAATGATATCGCAAAGAATGTGGCCCACCGCCATATGGCACTCCTGGACGCGCTGCGTGTCGATCGACGGCACCTGCAGGCAGAGGTCGACCAGCCCCCTCAGCTTGCCGCCCTTCTCGTTCGTCATGCCCAGCGCCGTCGCGCCCAGCTTCTTCGCGCGCTTCACCGCCTCCAGCACGTTCGGCGAATTGCCGCTCGTTGAGATCGCGATCACCGCGTCGCCCTTGCGGCAGTAGGCCTCGATCTGGCGCGAGAACGTGTACTCGTAGCCGTAGTCGTTGCCCACCGCGGTCAGCGTCGACGTGTTCGTCGTCAGCGCATGGCAGCGCAGCGCGCGCCGCTCCTTGAGGAAGCGCGCCTCGAGCTCCGCCGCGATATGCTGCGAATCCGCCGCGCTCCCGCCGTTTCCGAAGATGAAGACCGTCTTCCCGGACTTGAGGACCTTCGCCAGCGTCGTCCCCATCTTCTCGATCAGCGCCGAGTGCCGCTGGAGCAGCAGCAGCTTGACGAAGGCACTCTGGGCGAGGCCGTCCTCGACTTTCTGGCGCATGTTCATAGCTGTCGGATCCTGCGGATGATCTCGGAGGTCGAAATCCCCTTCACCAGCGGCGCAAGCTCGACCCGCCCCGCGTGCCGGCGGCCCACCACCTCTTTCCCCTTATAGTCCTCGCCCTTGACGAGGACGTCCGGGCGCACGCGCTTCACCAGCTCCGCCGGCGTCGGCGCGTCGAAGAGCACCACGTAGTCCACCGCCTCGAACGCCGCGAGCAGCCGCGCGCGCTCGGCCTGCGGCACCACCGGCCGGCCTTCGCCCTTCAACCCCCGCGTCGAGCGGTCCGAGTTGAGGCCCACCACCAGCACGTCCCCCCGCGACCGCGCGAACTGCAGCGCCGACGCGTGCCCGGCATGGACCAGGTCGAAGCAGCCGTTCGTGAACACGACCTTCCGGCCCTTCGCCCGCTCGCCGTCCAGGGCCTTCAGCAGCGCCGGCAGCGTCACGATCTTCCGGTGGCCGTCGCCGTCCGACCCCGACGCGATCAGCTCCTCCCGCGTCACGGTCTCCGTGCCGATCTTGGCGACGACGACGCCGGCCGCGGCATTCGACAGGATCGCGCATTCCTCGAGCGAGAGGCCGGACGCGTAGCCGACGCCGAACGCCGCCAGGGCGGTGTCGCCCGCTCCCGTCACGTCGAAGACCTGCCGCGCCACCGCGGGCAGGGTGATCGGGTCGGCGTCGCGGGAATAGACCCGCATGCCCTTCTCGCCGAGCGTGACCACCATGAACCGCAGCGAGAGCTCCTTCATCAGCTTCCGCGCGCCGCGGTCGACGTCATCCTGCTGCGTCAGGGTGCGCAGCTCGGAGCGATTGAGCGAGGCGCCGGCCGCCTTCGCATACTTCCGGTGGTCGTAGCCCTTGAGCCCGACCAGCACCGGACAGCCGGCGCGGCGGATGAACTTCGAGCAGAGCCCCGGCGTGAGGGTTCCCTTGCTGTAGTCGGAGATGATGGCGAGGTCCGCGCGGGCCGCCTGCCTCAGCGCGGCCGCGAGCAGCCTCGCCTGCACGGCGGGCGGGATCGGCTCCGTCCGCTCCTGGTCCACGCGGAGCATCTGCTGGTGGTGCGCGAGCATGCGCGTCTTGAGCGGCGTGGGCTTCCCCCCGTCGCGCAGCACCGCGGAGACGTCGCCCCGGGCGCGGAGCAGCTTCAGCAGCACGGCGCCCGCCTCGTCGCGGCCGACCACGCCGCCGCAGTGCACCCGGGCGCCCAGGGCCGCGAGGTTGGTGACGACGTTCGACGCGCCGCCGGGACGGTACTCCTCGCCCCGGACGTTCACCACCGGCACCGGCGCCTCGGGCGAGATGCGCGAGACGGAGCCCCAGACGTACTTGTCGAGGATCAGGTCGCCGAGGACGAAGACGCGGGGCTTCTTCAGCCGGCCCACGATCTCCACCAGGCGGGTGTTCATGGGCGGATCGCGCGGCCTCCCAGCGCCGCGACCACTCCCGCCCGGAGCAGCGGGAGCAGGATCTCATGGTGGCCCGTGATCGCGATCGCCCGCCCCTTCGGCCGCGCCAGCACGTTCGCCCTGGGGCGATAATGCTGGATCATGTCCAGGTTCACCGTGGTGAACTCCTTCAGGACGTGGCCCAGGTTGCGCGCGACGGACACCGCCTTCAGAAAGACCTCGGGCATCATGACCGCGGAGCCGATGTTCATCCAGACGCCGCCGTCGAGCCGCGAGACGACGCCGGCGAGGATGCGGAAGTCGATATAGGTGCTCTCCCCCAGGTCCCGGCCGGACACCTGGGGATGCATGTGCGTGATATCGGCGCCAACGGAGAGGTGCACCGTGACGGGAACGTCGTTGCGGGCGCAGGCCGCCAGCAGCGAGAACTTCCGGTGCTTGTTGCGCAGCGCGCGCTCCGAGATCGCGCGGCCGAGTCCCGACCCCGTCGCGCCCACCAGCGCCGCCTCCGCGAAGGCCTCGGCGGTCTCGCGCGCCATCCCGAAGCTGCCGTCCTGCAGGGTCTCGGCGACGTCTTCGGAGGTCTCCCCGATCAGGGAGAGTTCGAAGTCGTGGATGGCCGCCGCTCCGTTCATCGCGATGGCCGTGATCACGCCGCGCTCCACCAGGTCGGCCAGGACGGGACCGCAGCCGACCTTGATGACGTGGCCGCCCATGGCGACGGCGACGGTCTTCTTCTTCTTATGGGCGCGGACGATGTCGTTGATGAGGACGCGAAGGTCGCGGCCCGCGTAGATCGACGGGAACGAGTTGATGAGATCGGCGGCCTTCGCGCCGTCGGCGAGCACGCCGAAGTCGCGGAGGTTCACGAGGTTCCGGCGCCGGGCGATGGAGTAGGTCTTGAGGCCCCGGAGATCGAGCGGGTCGGCCTTGGCCATGAGTCGGGGGATTTTAGCACAAGCCCCCGGACCTGTCACCTATACTGTGCCCGATGTTGAACTGCGCGAAGTGCGGTCTGACGAACCGCCCGTACGACACCGATTGTTCGTACTGCCGGACTCCGCTGCAGGAGACCGCCGCGGCCGACGCGAAGAGGCGGGAGTGGGACGCCCTGACCCCGCCGCTGCGGGAGGAACAGGAGAAGGTGTTCGACCGGATGAGAACCGGAACCCTCGAGCACCTCGCCTGGTTGAAGCGCTACCGGGCCACCCATGCCATCATCGGCGCCCTGGTCGTGAACCTCTTCATGAACGGCAGCACCGGCTTCATGGCGATGTGGACCGTGCCGCTCGACCTGGCCCTGGGCGCGGCGGCGGGGCTGACCCTGAACCGCTCGCGCGGCGGGGCCTGGCACGGGCATCTTCCTGGCCGCCGGGATCGTCTCCCTGATCTTCAAGATCCCCTTTCTCGGCGCGGGATGGCGGGAGGCGGGCTGGCTGATGGCCTGCTTCGGCCTCTTCTTCCTGGCGGGGGTCGGCTACTTCACGGGCATGAAGCTCGGCTTCGACCACGCGGACCGGTCGGTGACGCCCTAGTCGCTGTCGCGGCCGCGCTTCGGCGGCTTGCCGGACATCCGCGCGAAGATCCCCACGATCGCTCCGAACGCGAAGCCGCCGAGGTGGGCGAAGACGGCGACCATCGCCGCCTCCTTCTCCGCCGTCCCGTGCCACTGGCTGCGCGCCATCATGACCTGCGAGATGATCCAGAAGCCGATGACGCCCCAGGACGGCAGCGTGAACGTGCGGACGAAGATCAGCAGCCAGAGGATGAAGCGGATCTGGCTCTTGGGGAAGAAGATCAGGTACGCGCCCATGACGCCGGAGATCGCCCCCGACGCGCCCACCGTGGGGATGCCGGCCCCCGAGCCGAACTGCGTGGCATAGACGACGTGCGTCATCCCGCCCGCGATGCCCGCCGCGAGATAGAAGATCAGGTATGACAGGTGGCCGAGGCGGTCCTCGACGTTGTCGCCGGCGATATAGAGAAACAGCATGTTGCCCAGCAGGTGGGCGGGGTCGCCGTGGAGGAACATCGACGTGAGGATCGTCTTCCACGTCCACTGGTCGGGCACCATCGCGTAGTTGATGAAAACGCTTTCGGCCCGCTCGGGACGGAAGTAGTAAGCGGCGAAGATGGCGCAGTTCGCGGCGATCAACAGCCAGTTGATGATCGCGACCGTTCGCGTTTTGTTCAGGTCGCCGACGGGAAGGATCATGTTGACCGTCTATTTTGACGGGATTATACTACCCGAATCTTGCGGAGTCCCACATGAAACTCCTCACCCCGGGATTCGCGCTCATGCTCGCGGCGGCCTGGGGATGCAGCGGAGGAGCCGAAATCCCCCCGGTCGAGCTGGGCGGCTCCACGGGCGCGCGGCTCATGAACGGACAGGCCAGGACGCCCGCCGAAGCCTACGACAACGCCTATGCCCTCCTCACCCGCTCCCACTACAACGTCCGACGCAACCTGGACACGCGCGGCCAGAACCAGCTCGGCGCTCGGGAGGCGATGGCCCAGATCATCCGCTGCCTCGAAACCATGAAGTCCTGCGTGCCCGCCGGCAACCAGGTCCCGTTCGACCCCTATATCGCGCGCTACTCCGGCTGGCTCACCGACCTGGAAAAGGGTACCTGGGGCGGCGCCTTCCTCACCGACTTCGAACGGAACGAGCGCGAGGTGAAGTCGAACTTCCACCCCTCCAACGAACAATTCCTGACGGAGTTCCCCGGAGCAAAACCCGAAGCCCCGCCGGTGAAGCCCGCCGATTCCCCGTTGATCTCCGACAACGTCGAAGTCCCCGCAACCCCCAGGTCGCCGGGACTCGAGTCGCCCCGGCCCGCGCCCGAGGCCCCGGGGGTCGATCCCGTCGTGACCCTCCGCCTCCTCTACAGGTCGTGGAGCACCGCGCACGATGAACTGATCGCCGCTTATCGCGCGAGGATACCCTGCAAGGGGCGCTATGACGAGGTCCTCCAGTCGCTCCGCCTCCTCAAGGAGAAGCATGCCGGCGACAAGGCCGCGAAGCTCCAGATCTACATCGACTATTACGCCGACGTCGGGGAGAAGACCAGGGGCTTCTGCGCCCTGCCCGAGAAGACCACCGAGAAGGACATCCTCGACGAACTCGACGTAGCCGCCCGCGTCATCCGCAAGGAGTTCAACCCCGACCGGTAGCCGCGGATGGGGAGACTCGCCGCCGTCCTGGCCCTCCTCGTCCTCCTGCCGCAGGACCTCGACAAACGCCGCGACGAGCTCTCGGCGCGCCTCGAGAAGCTTCGGGGCCTCGCGTTCAAGTCGCCCGTCGTCCTCCGCGAAGGCAGCCGCCGGGGCTACGCGGAGTACGTGCTCGAGAACGCGAAACGCGTCTATGGTGCCGACCTGACCGCGGCCGGCAAGGGCCTCAAGGTGCTGGGGTTGATCCCTGCGAAGCTTCGGCTGGACGTCGCCATCACCGCCACCGCCGGCTTCGGGGTGAAGGTCTATGCGTCGGGCGGCGAGGTGCTCCTGCTCGATCTCCAGGCCGGCGACGAGTGGATCCTGAACAAGATGGACCTGGCCCTCGTCGACCAGCATCATCCCGCCCCGGCCGCCGCGACCTTCGATGCGCAGATGGCCTGGTCGGCGCTCCGCATGGGCGACGCGGAAGTGGTGAAGCACCTGATCTGGACTTCCGGGAAGATCACGGACGAGACGGTGAAGAAAGTGGCGGACGAGGTCGCGGCGTGGGAGAAGGGCGACAGCAGGCTGGCGAGCGCCGTGGCCCCGCGCCTCTTCGTGCGCGGCGCCGAATTCCCCTGGCGGCGGGGCGCCGTCTTCGCCCTCACCCAGTATGTCCGGGGCACCCTGGACGCCGCCTATGCTCGGCCGCCGGCGTCGACCGAGCAGGTGCTTCACCCGGCGAAGTATGCGGAGGACGAGAAGCCGGTGACGATCGACGCGGCCCCGGTCGACGAATTCCTCGCCTCGAAGGGCTACCTGCCGGTCTACAAGAACACGCTCGGCGAGCTCGGCGTGGCGCTGCTGCTGGAGACCCACTTTCCGCGCGAGGACCTGACCAGCGTCTCCGAAGGATGGGGAGGCGACGCGTTCGCGGTCTATGAGAAGGGCGACGCCCCGCCTCTGGTGCTCTGGATCACCGAGTGGGATACGCAGGAGGACGCCATCGAATTCCAGGCCCAGGCGTTCCGGCTGATGAAGCGCGTGCTCCTGCCCGACTCCGAGCTCACGGCGCCCGTCCTGAGGAGGAAGACCGGCGTCGCGTTCGGTGTCAACGTCCCCAAGGAGCTGCAGGACGGCCTGCTCGAGGCGGCCTGGAAGGGGGAACGCAGCCCCGCCCGCAGCTATTAGTTAGCGGGGCTGCAATAAGGAACTCGGAGTCCCCTATTGCATGACGATCTACCGGAAGCAGCGGACGTTTTTCCGAAAGGCGTATGAAACCGGCGTCCACGGCTGGCCTGAGGTCGCGCCGACGCCCGACGTGGTCCGCTGGGTGAACCGGCTGGGCCCGGGCCGCGGCCGGACCGCCCTCGACCTGGGCTGCGGCGAAGGCCGCCACAGCCTCGTCCTCGCCCGCCGCGGCTACGACGTCACCGCGTTCGATTTCGAGCCCCTCGCGCTGAAGAAGGCGCGGGCCGCGATGCGACGCGCCGGACTCGACGCCGCCTATGTCGCAGGCGACGCCCTGGCCCTGCGCTTCGACGACGCCGCCTTCGACGTGGTCCTCGACTACGGCTGCTTTCACCATGTCGTCCAGCGCGACTGGGCCCGCTACCGCCGCGGGATCGCCCGCGTCCTCAAGCCCGGCGGCCATCTGATGCTGTCCGTCTTCTCGATGAAGTTCCGCCACTACGAAGGCGAGCCCCGGACGCGGAACTGGCTGGTGCACCGGAACCACTACGACCACTTCTTCACCGGCGCGGAGCTCCGGAGCGCCTTTGTCTCGGTCTTCGAGCTCCGGGGCGTCCGCGAGGAGCTCGACGGCCTCAACGGATTCCTGCACGCCCTGCTTCGGAAAAAGTGAGGGGTTCGGCCCGGGACCGGCGTCCCATACCCCATCGACAGGGATTTGCTTGAAGCCACGGGGAGGACATCGATAAGATGATCGCCATGAAGAGACTGCTGACGACGGCGATTCTCCTGGCGGCGGCCGCCGCCCCACTCGCGGCCCAGGACATCATCCGATTCAAGGACCCGAACAAGAATCCCGACATGGAAGGCGACATCGCGACCATGACCTACAAGCTGGTCGAGATCGACATCAACGTCGGCGGCTCGCTCGCCAAGCAGCCCGCGGACGCCCGTCTGATCCAGGACGTGATCCCGAGCAACAGCAAGAAGTCGTTCGACTTCGCCCAGGGCGAGGCCGCGATGGCCAACAACGACTTCGCGTCCGCGATCCAGCGCTTCGAGCGCGTCGCGTCCGACACCCGGGCGACCGAGCTCATGCGCCAGCTCTCGGCGATCAACATCGTCCGCTGCCACTATTTCAACGGCAGCACCCAGGGGGTCATCGCCGCGGCCCAGGCCCTGCGTACCAAGAAGCCGGACAGCTTCTACGTCCGCGAATCGTTCGAGCTGGAGTTCCAGGCCCACGTCTCCGCCCGGGATGCGAACCGCGCGGCGGCCGTCGCCAACGCGTTCACGGCGATGGGCAACGCCAACGGCATGCAGGAATGGGCCAAGTCCGGCGAACTGATGCAGGCGAAGCTCGCCGAGCTGAAGTCGGACTGGCGCACGGCGCTGGGCATCTACAAGAAGTACTCCCGCGACCGCGACGTGGCCGACGAGGCCACGCTGGGCGAAATGCGCTGTCTGACGGCGATCCCCGACTGGACGTCGCTCAATTCGCGCGCGGATTCGATCATCAAGGACGCGCAGGGGAAGAAGAACTTCTCCGGCCGCCTGCTGATCTCCGCCTACAACGGCAAGGGGGACGCGGACCTGAACGCCGGCAAGCCCAAGGATGCGCTGCTGGACTACCTGCAGGGCGCCATGGTCCTGAGCAAGGGCGAGACGAGCCCCGAGCACGAGGCGTCGCTGGGCCGCAGCGGCATCGCGTGTGCGAAGATCGCCGCCGCCGAAAAGGACAAGGGCAAGAAGGACGTTTACCGCGGCCGCGCCCAGGAGATGATGGGCGAGCTGATCCAGACCTACACCAAGAATTCGCGCTACGTGCCCGAGCTCGACAAGGCGATCAAAGACATCAAATAGCCCCCGCCGGACCACGAAGAGCAGGGACCGGGCCTTGCTCTTTCCTCACACCAGGCGATAATTGCTCCCCGGGCGTCGACGATCCGTCGCATTCCGGGAATCGGGGGAGCTTTCGTGACAGGAATGGCCGGCCTCTGGTTTGCGCTTGCCGTCTTCACCTCCGCTCCGGCCGGCGCGGAGCCGCTCCGGGATCAGCCCGGCGACGCCTCCCTCGAGGAGCTGCTCCGTAGCATCGGTCTTCCGCTCCACCTGTCCGAGCAGGAGGCTGGACAGGACGCCAAAGAAGGCGCCGGGAACAAGGAGGGCGAACAGAAAGAGGAGTCCCCCTGGCTCATCGCCCCCCTGATGTCGCTGAACCCCAAGCTGGGGTTCTCGTTGGGCGCGATGGGCGGCTACATGTTCTACTTCGACAAGAAATCCAAGTTCTCCCTGGTCGGGGTCAACGGCCAGTACACCTCGACCCGGTCGGCCATCGCGGCGTTCGTCACCAAGCTGTCCTTCGGAGAGGATCACCATCGCGTGATGGTCCTTGCCGCCGCCGGCAACATCCGGAACGATTACGACGATTTCCTCGGCACCGGCGTCCCCCTCAAGTCGAACGACGAACTTCGCGCCCTCTTCGCCCGCTACATGTACCGGTTCTGGGGGGACTGGTTCGTCGGGGCGCAGGGCATCAGCACGAACTACGCGATGATCGGCGATTCCGCGCTGGATGATCAGGCGCTCGCCGTTCTGGGGCTCAACGGATTCCGATCCGCGGGCCTTGGCGCCGTGCTCTTCCACGACTCCCGCGACAGCGAGACCTCCCCCACCCGGGGCTTGTACATCGACGCGAACAACGTCGCCTACCGGGAGTGGCTGGCCGGAGACGAGAACTTCGACGTCTACCGCCTGGACACCCGCTATTTCATCCCGGAGGGTGGAGGTCACGTGCTCGCGCTGAGACAGTACAACCAATGGACGGCCGACGCCCCGCCCTCCGCCTTCGCGCCCATCCAGCTCCGCGGCTACAAATTCGGGCAGTACCTCGGCAAGTACATGTCCTCGATCGAGGTCGAAGAGCGCCTCCGCCTCGCCGACCGGTTCAACGCCACGGTCTTCACGGGCTGGCCTTTCTCTACGGAAACGGCCAGAGCCTGACCGACCCGTCGACCCTCTACCCGAACATCGGGGCGGGCGTGCAGTTCGTCCTCAAACAGAAGGAGGGGATCGTCGTCAACCTGGAGTTCGCGGCGGGCAAACGTGAAAACTACGGGGTCTATATCAAGCTGGGCTACGGCTTCTAGCCCCGGGTCAGGACGTCCGGGCCGGCGGAGCCGCCAGGCGCGGCGCCGCGAAGCGGTAGATCAGCGACGCGCCCAGGACCGCGAGCACCAGGCAGATCGAGCGCCAAAAGACGGCATCCATCAGCTCACGGGCGCCGGTCATGGCATGATCCACCGCCGGCGCGGCCTGCTTCGAAAAGTTCGCCAGGTTCTGCGACGACAGCATCCGGTCGACCGACGACACGAGCTCCGCCAGCTGCTTCGCCGTCCCCTCCATCTGCGCGGCCGCCCGCGTGACCTCCGCGATCCGGATCGGCTCCGCGTTCGGGTTCTTGTTCTCGTCGATCCGCTTCAGCACCGCGTCGAACGCCTTCAGCGTGATCGTCAGGGACTCCGACATCG
>Ga0137410_10001748_pt1 | contig 14842 bp, 13 predicted proteins | sample CZODoug1_16funga_FD_108878 | JGI IMG/M metagenome (GOLD analysis project Ga0137410, IMG submission 108878) | Vadose zone soil fungal communities from Angelo Coast Range Reserve, California, USA - CZODoug1_16fungal (Illumina Assembly) | ecosystem: Environmental > Terrestrial > Soil > Vadose zone... | reverse complement strand
GCGAGGGAGGCGGCGGCTATCCCCTTCCCCAAAGAGGAAACCACACCGCCCGACACGAACACATACTTGGCCATTACAAACCAGGGGGATGGGATGGAGAATGGTACACGAAATCGCCCTCCCGCTCTAGCCCGAAAACGTCGCTCCGACTACCTCACACGAGCTCGGGCCGGTTCCTAAAATGCTCGAGCGCCTCGGGGTTAGCGAGCGCTTCGACGTTCTTCACCGGCCGGCCGTGAACCACGTTGCGCACCGCGAGCTCGACGATCTTGTTCGACTTGGTGCGCGGGATGTCGGGAACCTGGAGCACTTTCGCCGGTACATGCCGCGGCGTGGTGTTCTCGCGTATCCGGCCCCTGATCTTCGCGACCAGCGCCTCGTCGAGCTGTAGGCCTTCACGGAGCCTCACGAACAGCACCACCCGCACATCGCCGATTTCTCCCGGCGGCCAGGTCTGACCGATGACTAGCGACTCGACCACCTCCTCCAGCTGCTCGACCTGACGATAAATCTCGGCGGTTCCGATGCGCACGCCTCCCGGGTTGAGCACCGCGTCGGACCGGCCGTAGATGACCATGCCGCCGTGCGGAGTGATCTCGCACCAGTCGCCGTGGGTCCAGACGCCCGGAAATCGCTCGAAATACGCCGCACGGTACTTCTCTCCGCCGGGATCGTTCCAGAAGCCGAGCGGCAGCGACGGAAACGGTTTGGTGCAGACGAGCTCGCCCTTTTGCTCTTCGACCGATCGCCCACCGTCGTCGAAGACCTCGACCTTGAGCCCAAGGGCACGGCACTGGATTTCGCCCCGCCACACCGCCAGGATCGGATTGCCGAGCACGAAGCATCCGCAGATATCGGTGCCCCCGGAAATCGAGGAAAGGCAGACGTCCTTCTTGATTGCCCTGTACACGAAGTCGAAGCCCTCCGGAGCGAGCGGCGATCCGGTCGATAACACCGTGCGCAAGGCATCGAGCTCATGCGTCTTCGCCGGCTCGACTCCCGCCTTGGCGATCGCATCGATGAACTTCGCCGAAGTGCCGAGATGGGTTGCCCTCTCCGCTTCGGCGTAGTCAAAAAGGATGCGACCTTCCTCCGCGAAGGGAGAGCCGTCATAGAGGAGCAGCGTCGCACCCGATGCCAGGCCGGACGCGAGCCAGTTCCACATCATCCAGCCGAGGGTGGTGAAATAGAACAGACGATCGCCCGGCTTGATGTCGCAATGCAGCTGTTGCTCGCACAGGTGCTTGAGCAACGCGCCACCCGCCCCGTGCACGATGCACTTGGGCACACCCGTGGTCCCCGAGGAAAACAGTATGTAGAGGGGATGGTCGAAGGGCAGCTGCTCGAAGAGGATGTCGCCCCCTGTCCGTCCCGCGATGAAATCTCCGAAGCGCTGCGCTCCGGGGATGCGCGACAGGTCCGGCTGGTCGCTCACGTAGGGCGCGATCACGACGCGCTTCAGGCTGGGCAGCCCGGCCGCGATCTCGCGCACCTTTTCGAGCGAATCGATCTGCTTTCCGTTGTAGAAATAGCCGTCGGCGGCGAACAGCACCACCGGAGCGATCTGGCCGAAGCGATCGAGTACGCCGCGAACACCGAAATCGGGTGAGCAAGTCGAAAAGGTCGCCCCGATGCTCGCCGCGGCGAGCATCGCCGTGATCGCCTCGGGCATATTCGGCAGATAGGCGGCGACGCGGTCGCCCGGCTTGACGCCCAGCGCGAGCAGCCCTTGGGCGACGCGCGAGACCTGCTCGTGGAGCTCGCGGTGCGCAAGGCGGCGCCTCACCCGGTTTTCGCCCCAGAACACGAGGGCGGTGGAAGCGTCGCGCCTCCGAAGCAGGTTCTCGGCGAAGTTGAGCCTGGCGTCGGGATACCAGCGTGCGCCGGGCATCAGGCCACCGTTGACCAGAACCCGCATACCCTTCGCGCTCGAGCGTACCTCGGCGAACTTCCACACCGAGTCCCAAAACTGCTCGGGGTTCTCTGTCGTCCAGCGATAGAAAGCCGGGTAGTCGTTGAATCCCAGCTTCCAGTCGCGGATCGCCTGGCGGGCGAAGCGCGTGAGGTTCGCCTCCTCGATGCGCTCCTGGCTGGGCGTCCAGAGCGGCTCATCGGCCATCGGGACCTCCTCTGCCCCGCATTATAATTTGCCGAGAGAGCGGATCGGAGGTACCAGTGGCGCGCGAGTCGATGCAATTCGATGTGGTAGTGGTGGGTGGCGGCCCTGCCGGCCTCGCGGCCGCGATCCGCTTGAAGCAGCTGGCTGTCGAGAAAAAGGCCGAGATCGGCGTGTGCGTGATCGAAAAGGGCTCGGAGATCGGTGCTCACATCCTCTCCGGAGCAGTGATGGACCCCCGCGGGTTGATCGAGCTTTTCCCCGACTGGAAGGAGCGCGGCGCGCCCTTGAAGACGCCGGTTACCGAGGACCGCTTTCTGTTCCTCGGCGAATCGGGCGCGGTCAGGGTCCCGAACAGCTTCCTGCCCGAGTGCTTCCGCAATCAGGGTAACTATGTGGTGAGCCTCGGCAACGTATGCCGCTGGCTGGGACAGCAGGCGGAGGCACTCGGCGTGGAGATCTACCCGGGATTCGCCGCCGCGGAGGTGCTCTATGACGAGAAAGGGGGCGTGCGCGGCGTCGCCACCGGAGACCTGGGGATAGGGCGCGACGGCAGGCCCACCGATCAATACCAGCCGGGCATCGAGCTGCTCGGCAGGTACACCTTCTTCGCCGAAGGCTGCCGCGGTCACCTCGGCCGGCAACTGATCGCGAAGCTCCGGCTCGGCGCCGACTGCGACCCGCAAGTGTACGGTCTCGGCCTCAAAGAGCTGTGGGAGATCGACGCAAACAAGCACCAGCCCGGGCTGGCTATCCATTCGGCCGGCTGGCCGCTCGACGCGGACACCTACGGGGGTTCCTTCCTGTATCACATGGAAGACCGGCTGGTGTCGGTGGGCTTCGTCGTAGGGCTGTCCTATACCAATCCGTATCTGAGCCCCTACGAGGAATTTCAGCGCTACAAGACGCACCCTCACATCCGCCGTTTCCTCGACGGCGGCAAGCGCATCGCCTACGGAGCCCGGGCGATCGCGGCGGGCGGGATCATGTCGCTGCCCAAGCTCGTCTTCCCAGGCGGGGCCCTGGTCGGCGACGAGGCAGGCTTCCTCAACACCTCACGGATCAAGGGCAGCCACGCGGCAATCAAGTCCGGGATCCTCGCCGCAGAAGCGGGCTTCGGCGCACTGCGATCAGGGCGCTCGGGTGACGAGCTGACCGCCTATCCCGAAGCGTTCCGCGAATCGTGGCTGTTCGACGAACTCTACCGCGCACGCAATTTCAAGCAGTGGATGTCGAAAGGCTTGTACACCGGTACCGCGATGGTCGGCGTCGAGCAGTACCTTCTCGGAGGAAAGTTTCCATGGACGCTGCACCATCGGCACGCCGACCACGAGCGCCTGCGGCCCGCCGCCGAGTGCCGCCCGATCGCCTACCCGAAGCCGGACGGCAAGCTCACTTTCGATCGCCTGTCCTCGGTATTCATCTCGAACACCAATCACGAGGAGAACCAGCCGAGCCACCTCACGCTCAAGGACGCGGGCGTCGCGGTGAGCGTGAACCTGGCGAAATACGCGGGACCCGAGAGCCGCTACTGTCCCGCGGGTGTGTACGAGTTCGTGAAGGACGGGGACGGCAAAGACCGGCTGCAGATCAACGCGCAGAACTGTGTGCACTGCAAGACCTGCGATATAAAGGATCCCACCCAGAACATCGTGTGGGTTGCGCCGCAGGGGGGCGGGGGACCGAACTATCCGAACATGTAGCGCGAAGCGCGCTGCCGCGCCCGCGCACCCGGGAGTGAACCGTGAAGACGCGCTACCGTTGTTTCGCCGATTTCTACCCGTTCTACCTGTCCGAGCACTCGAATCGCACCTGCCGGCGCCTGCACTTCGTAGGCACGTCCGCGGCTTCTTTTGGTACTCCAGGCGATCGAATCGTTGAGCGGCTGGTGGATGCTCGCCGCCCTGGTCACCGGCTACGCATTTGCGTGGTGCGGGCATGTCTTCTACGAACGCAATCGTCCGGCTACGTTCTCCCACCCCTTCTTCAGTTTCGCGGGCGATTGGGTGATGTGGAAGGATATCCTGATAGGAAAGATTCCCTTTTAAACCAACTGTCTGTACTTACACGAACGTTCGTGCTATAACCTCGCCATGAAAAAGGGCGAGCAGACTCGGACCCTCATCCTCAACGAAGCCGTCGCCCTGGCGAGTCAGGTCGGTCTGGAAGGCTTGAGCATCGGGTCCCTCGCCTCCCGCCTGGACCTCTCCAAGAGCGGGCTCTTCGCCCACTTCGGTTCCAAGCAGGAGTTGCAGCTTCTAACCCTCAAGCAAGCGCAGCGACTCTTTCAGGACCGGGTTTTTTCGCCTGCCCTGAAAGAGGCGCGCGGGCTGCCGCGGCTCCGGGCGCTGTTCTCCGGTTGGCTCGCGTGGATCGCGCAGAACAACGACTTTCCGGGCGGCTGCCTGATGCTGTCGGCCTCAGCCGAGTACGACGATCGTCCGGGTGCGGTCCGCGATTTGCTCGTATCCGGACAGCGGGAACTGCGGGGAGCTATCGTCAAGGCGATTCGCCTGGCCATCGAGGAAGGCCACCTCGCAACCCAGATCGACCCCTGGCAACTCAGCTTCGAGCTCTTCGGAATCGTGCTGGCCACGCATCACGACCGCCGGCTACTCGACGATACGCGGTCCGCCGCGCGAGCTCAGAATGCCATCGAACGCCTGATCGAAGCCCATCGTTCGGCCCCGGACGGCTGAGCTCGCCGGTCAGAACTGCTCCTCGGTCAGCGCCATCACAGCCGGCGCGCCGTGCACGATGGTGTTGCGCAGCGCCGGCGCCTGCGTCAGCACGTGGTCGGCGTAGAACCTCGCGGTCTTGATCTTGGCCTCGTAGAACGCCTTGTCGCCCTTCCCTTCCGACAGACGCTGCTGAGCGACCAATGCCGAGCGCGCGAGCTGCCAACCGCCGCAGACGATCCCCATCAGCTTGAGGAAGGGCACTGCGCCGGCGTGCGCCGCCTTGATATCGTTGCCGTAGGTGATCACCATCCAGGAGACGCATTCCTCGGTCGCGGTCAGCGCCGCAGAGAAAGCTTCGCGAGTCGCCGCCATATCCTCGCCCGGCGCCTTCCCGAGCTCGGCTTCGACGACCCGCATGACTCTGATGACTTCCTTCGCGGTCGCGCCGCCTTCGCGGGCGACCTTGCGTCCGATCAGATCGTTAGCCTGGATTCCGGTCGTCCCTTCGTAGATCGTGGTGATTCTCGCATCGCGCAGATGCTGCGCCGCACCGGTTTCCTCGATGAATCCCATGCCGCCGTGCACCTGGATGCCGGTCGACGCGACTTCGATCCCAGTCTCGGTAAACCAGCCCTTGATGATCGGGATCATAAGATCGACGAAAGCCTGGTTGCGGGCGCGCTCCTCCTTGTCGGGATGTCTCAGCGACTTGTCCACGGCCCCCGCCACCACATAGGCGAGCGCGCGCATGGCCTCGATCTGCGACTTCATGCTCATCAGCATCCGCCGCACGTCGGGATGGTGGATGATGGTGACGGCCTTCCCGCCGCCCGCGACGTCGCGGCTCTGGACCCTCTCCTTGGCGTAGCCGAGCGCCTGCTGGTAGGCGCGCTCCGAAATCGACAGGCCTTCCAAGCCGACCGCGAAGCGCGCCAGGTTCATCATGATGAACATGTATTCCAGGCCATGGTTCTCCTCGCCTACCAGGTACCCGACGGCGTTCTCGTACACGAGAACGGCTGTCGGACTTGCGTGTATGCCAAGCTTGTGTTCGATCGATGCGCACTGCACGCTGTTCCTCTCCCCCAGCGATCCGTCTGCATTCACCAGGAACTTCGGCACCAGGAACATCGAGATGCCGCGCACGCCTTCGGGCGCACCGTCGACGCGCGCCAGCACGAGGTGCACGATGTTGTCGGCGAGGTCGTGCTCGCCGTAAGTGATGAAGATCTTCTGACCCGAGACGCGATAGTGATTTGCCTCGCGCACCGCCCGGGTGCGCACCAGCCCGAGGTCCGACCCGGCCTGCGGCTCGGTGAGGTTCATGGTGCCGGTCCACGTACCCTCGATCATTTTGGGCAGATACTGCTTCTTCTGCGCGTCGGTACCGCGCAGGATCAACGCCTCCGCGGCCCCTGCTGTGAGCATGGTCACCAACGAAAACGACAGATTCGCCGACTTCCACATCTCCACGACCGGAGTCGAAACGATCTTCGGCAGCCCCTGCCCTCCGTACTCGACCGGCGCCTGCAGGGCGTTCCAACCGCCTTCGATGAACTGCTTGTACGCTTCCTTGAAGCCTTTGGGTGTGGTGACCTTGCCCCGGTCCCACTTCGAGCCTTCCTTGTCGGCGGATTGGTTGAGCGGCGACAGGACGCCGCTTGCGAACTTCGCGCTCTGCTCCAGGATCTGGTCGACCAGCTCCGCGTTGATCTCCTCGCAACCGGGAAGGCGCGCGACTTCCGCGAGCCCGGCGAGCTCCTGCAGCACGAAGTGCATGTCGCGCAAAGGCGCTTTATATTCACCCATGGTGCCTCCGATTCTTAACCCAGCTCTTTGACCAGATCCGGAACAATTTGAAATAGATCTCCGACGATCCCGTAGTCCGCTACCTGGAATATCGGCGCCTCCTCGTCCTTGTTGATCGCGACGATGACGCGGCTGTCCTTCATGCCGGCGAGGTGCTGGATCGCACCGGAGATGCCGACTGCGATATAGAGGTCGGGGGCGACGATCTTGCCCGTCTGACCGACCTGCCAGTCGTTCGGCACGAAGCCCGCGTCCACGGCGGCCCGCGATGCACCCATCGCGGCGTGCAGCTTGTCCGCGAGCGGCTCGAGAAGCTTGAAATTGTCGCCCGACCCCATGCCGCGCCCGCCCGAGACGATCACGCGGGCCGAGGTCAGCTCCGGGCGCTCCGATTTCGTAAGGGCACGCCCGACGAGCGACGATAGCCCGGTATCGGCGACCGCCGGCGCATTCTCAAGCGCCGCGGAACCTCCGCTCGCCGCTGTGGCATCGAAGCCCGTGGTGCGCACCGTGATTACCTTGATCCTGTCCGCCGATTGAACGGTCGCGAGCGCGTTGCCGGCATAGATCGGGCGCACGAAAGTGTCGGCGCTCTTGACCTCGACGATGTCCGACACCTGCGCCACATCGAGCAGCGCGGCCACTCGCGGAGCGACGTTCTTGCCGAAGGAGGTGGCGGGCGCCAGGATGTGCGTGTAGCCCGGCGCGAGCGCGACGACGAGCGCGGCGAGATTCTCCGCGAGCTGGTCCCTGTAGTGCGGCGCGTCGGCGACCAGCACCTTGTTCACGGCTGCGATCGCCGTGGCGGCCTTGGCAACGGCCGCACAGCCTGAGCCCGCGACGAGAACGGAGACATCACCGCCGATCTTGGCAGCTGCCGCGACGGTGTTGAGCGTCGCGGGCCTGAGCGACGCGTTGTCATGCTCGGCAATGACGAGAATGCTCACGCTATGACCTTCGCTTCGCTCTTCAGCTTGTGCACGAGCGCCTTCGCATCAGGCACTTTCGTGCCCGCCTTGCGCTTGGGCGGCTCTTCGACCTTCAGCGTTTTCAGGCGCGGACCGACATCGACTCCGAGCGCCTCGGGCTTGAGCACCTCGAGCGTCTTCTTCTTCGCCTTCATGATGTTGGGCAGGGTGACATAGCGCGGCTCGTTCAGCCTTAGGTCGGTAGTCATGACCGCAGGCAGTTTGACGGAGATCGTCTCCAGTCCGCCATCCACCTCGCGCGTGACCGCGGCCTTGTCACCCTCGATCTTTAATTTGGAGGCGAACGTCGCCTGGGACCAGCCGAGCAAGGCCGCGAGCATTTGCCCCGTCTGGTTGCAGTCGTCGTCGATCGCCTGCTTGCCGAGAATCATCAGTCTGGGACCTTCCTTCTGCACGATCGCGCGCAGGAGCTTCGCCACCGCGAGGGGCTGCAACTCGGCGTCGGTCTCGACCAGAACCGCGCGGTCGGCGCCGAGCGCGAGCGCGGTTCGCAAGGTCTCCTGACAAGCCTGCGGGCCGCAGGACACGGCGACGATCTCGGTCGCAGTGCCCGCCTCCTTCAGGCGCACCGCTTCTTCCACGGCGATCTCGTCGAAAGGGTTCATGGACATCTTGACGTTGGCGGTCTCCACGCCGGTGCCGTCCGCCCTGACGCGCACTTTGACGTTGAAATCGACCACGCGCTTGATCGCCACAAGGATTTTCATTGACGTCGTCTTGGAGGAAAACACACGGATTATAATCGCCCCGGTCCCACCTCGTCCCGAACCGTCCGCCATGCCACGCCCGCTTTCGCATATCCGCGTCCTCGATCTGACTCGCGTGCTCGCCGGGCCGTGGGCATCTCAGAACCTCGCGGACCTCGGCGCGGAGGTGATCAAGATCGAACGGCCGGGGTCCGGCGACGACACCCGCAGCTGGGGACCGCCGTTTCTCAGGGACAGGAACGGAAAGGAGACCGGAGAGTCCGCCTATTTCCTCTCGGTGAACCGAGGCAAGAAGTCGGTCACGCTCGACATCTCGCAACCCGAGGGCGCAGGGATCGCGCGCAAGCTGGCCGCGAAGTCCGACGTGCTGATCGAGAACTACAAAGTCGGCGGCCTCGCGAAATACGGACTCGGCTATGAAGACCTGAAGAAGAGCAATCCGCGCATCGTCTATTGCTCGGTCACCGGGTACGGGCAGAGCGGTCCGAGCGCCCACCTTCCGGGCTACGACTTTATCTTCCAGGGTATGGGCGGACTGATGAGCATCACCGGAGAACGCGACGAACTTCCCGGCGGCGGACCGCAGAAGGTCGGCATCGCGGTCACCGACGTCATGGCCGGAATGTACGCGAGCCTCGCGATCACCGGTGCGATCGCGCACCGCGAGCACACTGGGCAAGGCCAATATATAGACATCGCGCTCCTCGACACCATCGTTGCCTTTGGCGCCAACCAGATCTTCAACTATTTCCACTCTGGAACGGTGCCGAAACGCTGGGGCAACGCGCACCCGAACCTGCTCCCCTACGAGGTCTTCGCCACGGCCGACGGCCAGCTGATCCTCGGCGCGGGCAACGACAGCCAGTGGACGAGCTTCTGCGCAGCGGCCGAGCGGCCGGAACTCGCATCCGATCCGCGCTTCAGGACCATGCCCGATCGTATCCGCAGCCGCGCCGCGCTGATCCCTATCGTGCAGGAGATCATGAAGCGGCGCTCAAGCAGCGACTGGATCAGGCGCTTCGCGGCCACCAACGTGCCCTGCGGCCCGATCAACAACTACGAGGAAGTCTTCCAGGATTCGCAGGTCAGGGACCGTGGCCTGAAAATCGAGATGCCGCACCCGCTCTCGGGCTCCATGGCCGCGGTCGCGAGCCCAATGCGCTTCTCCGACACACCGGTCGAGTACACGGTCCCGCCACCCTTGCTGGGGCAGCACACACGCGAGGTACTTTCGGGCCTTCTCGGAATCAGCGAAGCAGAGCTCGATCGCCTCGCCGCCAGGAAAATCACTTAGAACGGCTACAGCGGCTTCTTCAGCCAGTGTCCCAGTTCGCCGACCACGCCGCGGCGGAAACTCAGTACGCAGACCACGAAGATCGCACCCTGCGTCACCGTCACCCAGGACCCGAGCTGCGCGAGATAGTTCTCCATGGCGACGATGATGAGCGCCCCGACCACGGGCCCGAACACCGTTCCCAGCCCCCCGAGCAAGGTCATCAGAACCACCTCTCCGGACATGGTCCAGTGAACGTCGGTGAGCGAGGCCAGCTCGAATACGAGCGCTTTGGTCCCCCCTGCCAAGCCCGCGAGCGTCGCCGACAGCACGTAGGCGAGGAGCTTATAGCGATTGACGTCGTAGCCGAGCGACAGCGCGCGCGGCTCGTTCTCGCGGATCGCCTTGAGCACCTGCCCGAAAGGAGAATGCACCGTGCGGTGAATCAGAAGGAAGCCGCCGGCGAACACGGTCAGGACGAGCGCGTACATCGCCCACTGGTTGCTGAGATCGACTAGGCCGAAGAGCTTCCCGCGCGGCACCGCCTGTATACCGTCTTCGCCCCCGGTAAATGGCGCCTGGAGGTAGAAGAAGTACACCATTTGAGCGAGGGCGAGGGTGATCATCGCAAAGTAGATGCCCTGGCGCCTGATGGCCAGCAGACCCGTTACCAGACCCAGCAGCGCGGCGCACGCGGTCCCGAAGAGGATCGCGAACTCGGGTTGAAACCCCCAGACCTTGGCCGCGTGCGCCGACGCGTAGCCAGCGGTGCCGAGGAACATTGCGTGGCCGAATGACACCAGCCCGCCGTAGCCGATCAGCAGGTTGAACGCGCAGGCAAACAGCGCGAAGCACATCACTTTCATCAGAAAGATCGGGTACGCGACCAGCGGCGCGAGCAGGAAGAACGCGAGCATGGCGAAGAAAGCGACGCGCTGGTGCACCAGGCCGTTTGCCCGTCCGGCGCCGATGGAGAGCTCGGGTACCGCGGCCATGGCTAGGCTGGCCTCACCGTTGGGTGCCGAACAGCCCGGCCGGCTTGATCATGAGCACGATCGCCATGATGATGAAGATCACGGTGTTCGAGGCCTCGGGATAGAACACCTTGGTCAGGCCCTCGATCAGTCCCAGGGCGAAGCCGGTCACGATCGACCCCAGGATCGAGCCCATGCCGCCGATCACCACCACCGCGAACACCACGATGATGAGGTCCGCTCCCATAAGCGGGTTGACCTGGTAGATCGGTGCCGCCATCACGCCCGCAAAAGCCGCCAGCGCCACGCCGAAGCCGTAAGTGAGCGTGATCATGCGCGGCACATTCACGCCGAAAGCCTGCACCAGCTCGGGGTTCTCGGTCGCCGCGCGCAGGTAGGAGCCGAGCTTCGTTTTCTCGATCACGAACCAGGTGGCGAGACAGGTCACGAGCGAGGCCACGATCACCCAGGCGCGGTAATTGGGCAGGAACATGAAGCCGAGATTGCGGCCGCCGGCGAGTTCGCCCGGCATCGTGTAGGGAATTCCCGAAGTGCCGTATTGCTGGCGGAAAAAACCCTGGATGATGAGCGCCAGGCCGAAAGTGAGGAGCAGGCCGTACAGGTGATCAAGCTTGTAGAGCTTCGCGAGCATCAGGCGCTCGATGACGACGCCGAGCGCCCCCACCGCGAGCGGCACGATCGCGAGTGCCCACCAGTAACCGATGCCAAGCTTGGTCAGGAGAAAATACGCGCAGAACGCTCCCATCATGTACTGCGCGCCGTGAGTGAAATTGATGATGTTGAGCAGGCCGAAGATCACCGCGAGCCCGAGGGAGAGCAGCGCGTAGAACGAGCCGTTGATCAGCCCGATCAACAACTGGCCGAACAACGCCTGCGTCGGAATGCCGAAGATTTCCATCAGGGCGGCGTCATCCCGGGGCTGCAGGCCGAAGGATCTCGGAAACCGGCAGAGGTCCCTCGCTGCGCTCGGGATGACATTCGGGCCTCCGCCCGAATGTCACTTGACCAGCGAGCACCCGCCGTCGTTCAGCGGCCGGAACGCCTGGTCGGCCGGTATGGTGGCGCGGATCTTGTAGTAGTCGTAGGGCCCCTTCGATTCGGAAGGCTTCTTCACTTCCACTAGATAGGCCGGGTGGACCTTGCGGCCGTCTATGCGCACGCGGCCCTTACCGAAGAGCGGATCGTCGGTCGGAAGTTCCTTCATCTTCGCGATGGTCTTGGTGCCGTCGTCGGTCTTGCCGGCTTCGACCGCCTTGAGGTAATGCGTGATGGTCGAATACACGCCCGCCTGGACCATGGTCGGATACTTGCCGCCGTTCGCCGCCGCGAAGCGCTTGGCGAACGCGCGCGTCTGGTCGTTCAGGTCCCAATAGAAAGTCTCGGTGAAGATCAGGCCTTGCGCCTTGTCGAGGCCGAGGCCGTGTATGTCGCTGATGAACACCAGCATACCGGCGAGGCTCTGTCCGCCCTTGACGATGCCGAACTCGGCCGCCTGCTTGATCGAGTTCGTGGTGTCGCCGCCCGCGTTGGCGAGGCCGATGATCTTCGCCTTGGACGCCTGCGCCTGCAGCAGGAACGAGGAGAAGTCCTGGGCATTCAGCGGATGCCGGACCTTACCGAGCACCTTGCCACCGTTCTTCAGCACCACGGCCTCGGTGTCGCGCTCCAGCGCCAGGCCGAAGGCATAGTCCGCGGTGATGAAGTACCAGGAGTCGCCGCCCGTCTTCACGATGGCGTTCCCGGTGCCGTTGGCGAGCATCCAGGTGTCGTAGGTCCAGTGGATGGTGTTGGGCGAGCAGGCCTTGCCGCTCAAGTCGGACGTTGCCGCGCCCGACACGAGGAACGCCTTGCCCTTTTCTCGGGTGATCTGGCTGATCGCGAGCGCGATCGAAGAGGTCGGTACGTCGACGATGACGTCGACCTTGTCGACGTCATACCACTGGCGTGCGATGCCCGAACCGACGTCGGGCTTGTTCAGGTGGTCAGCGGAAAGCAACTCCACGTTCATGCCCTTTTTCGCGGCGCCGAAGTCCTCGATCGCCATGCGCGCCGCCACCGCGGAACCGCCACCGCCGATATCCGAGTACAGGCTGGACATGTCCGACAGGACCCCGATCTTGACGACGCCGTCGGAGATTTGCGCCCGTGCCCCCGTGGCCGCAAACGCCGCGGCGAGCGCGAACGGCGCGGCGATGAACAAGCTGCGTTTGGATTGCATGGTGTCCTCTTCTTTGGTTGATTGAATTCAGCGCGCCTACACGCCCAGGTACTCGTGCACCTTCGCGAGGCTGGACTCTAGCTCGGTGTTCCGGATCATGTCCACCATCCGACCGTTCTCCATCACGTAGTGGCGGTCGGCGACCCGCGAAGCGAAGCGGAAATTCTGCTCGACCAGCAGGATGGTAAACCCTTCCGCCTTGAGCCGCGAGATGGTCTGGCTGATCTGCTGCACGATCACCGGAGCCAGGCCCTCGGTCGGCTCGTCGAGCAGCAGCAGCCTCGCCCCCGTGCGCAGGATGCGGCCGATCGCCAGCATCTGCTGCTCGCCCCCGGAGAGCTTGGTGCCCTGGCTGGACAGGCGCTCCTTCAGGTTCGGAAACAGCTCGAAAACCCGGCTTAGGGCGAAACCGCCCTGGCGGACTTCCGGAGGGAGGAGCAGGTTCTCCTCCACGTCGAGGCTTGCGAAGATGCCGCGCTCCTCGGGACAGAACGCGAGGCCCAGCCTGGCGATGCGATCCGACGAAAGCGAGATCGTCTCCCTGCCGCCGAACCGCACGGAGCCCTGGCGGCGCGCGACCATCCCCATCACCGACTTCAAGGTCGTGGTTTTGCCCGCCCCGTTGCGACCGAGGAGAGTCACCACCTCCCCGCGCCGCACTTCGAATTCCACGCCGTGCAGGATATGTGACTCACCGTACCAGGCGTGAAGGCCGCTCACCGACAGCAGCGGGGCTTCAGACATGCTCGGACCCCAGATAGGCCTGGATCACGTCGGGATGCTTCGACACGGCCTCGTAGTTCCCCTCGGCGATGATCTCGCCGCGCGCGAGCACCGTGATATGGTCGGAAAGTTTTGCGACCACATTCAGATTGTGCTCGACCATCAGAACGGTGCGGTCTGCTGCGACGCGCCTGATCAGCGCGGCGATGCGCTCCACGTCCTCGTGGGCCATGCCCGCGGTCGGCTCGTCGAGCAGCAGCATCTCCGGCTCGAGCGCAAGGGTGGTCGCGATCTCGAGAGCGCGCTTGCGTCCGTAGGGCAGCTCGACGGCGATCGCGTCCTCGAATTCCGCGAGGCCGACCGAGTCAAGCAGCTCGCGCGCCCGGCCATTCAGTTCAACCAGCAGGCGCTCGGCGCGCCAGAAATCGAAGGAGCCACCGCGCTTGCGCTGCAGCGCGATGCGCACGTTCTCGAGCACGCTCAGGTGGGGAAACACCGCCGAGATCTGGAACGAGCGTATCAGCCCCATGCGGGCGATCGCCGCCGGACCGGAGCCGGTGATGTCGCGCCCCTTGTAAAAGATCTTCCCCCTGGTCGGCACGAGGAAGCGCGTCAGCAGGTTGAAGCAGGTGGTCTTGCCGGCACCGTTGGGCCCGATGAGCGCGTGGATGCTGCCGCGGCTGACTTTTAGGTTGACGTCCTTGACCGCGATGAAACCCCTGAACTCCTTGGTCAGCCCGCGCGTTTCAAGAATGCTATCGTCGATCATGCGCCGCAGCCCGCCGTGGTGCGGCAGGCCGCTCCTCCCGAAGGCTGGGATTATCGATTAGGATCGGCGATCGGGCAATCGCCCAGACTATTTTCCACGCCAGCGCGGCTTGCGCTTGGCGAGAAAGGCGTCGATGCCTTCGGCCGCGTCCGCCAGCATCATGTTGCAGGCCATGCCCTCGGAGGCGAGTGAATACGCATCCTTGAGGCCCTTCTCCACCTGATCGTAGAAGAATTGCTTGCCCATGGTGACCACCGCGCCGCTGTGGGCGAGGATTTTCCGCGCGAGTCCGTCTGTTTCCTCTTCGAGCCGGGAGAGCGGCACGACGCGGTTCACCAGCCCCCAGGAGAGCGCGGTGCCCGCGTCGATGACATCACCGGTAAAAAGCATCTCCAGCGCGCGTTTGCGCGAGATGTTGCGGGCCACACCGACTCCCGGCGTGGTGCAGAAAATGCCGCTCTTGATTCCCGGCAGCGCAAATTGCGCGGCTTCGCTCGCTACCGCGAGGTCGCACATCGACACCAGCTGGCAACCCGCCGCGACCGCCACGCCCTGCACCCTT
>Ga0137410_10001743_pt1 | contig 14868 bp, 12 predicted proteins | sample CZODoug1_16funga_FD_108878 | JGI IMG/M metagenome (GOLD analysis project Ga0137410, IMG submission 108878) | Vadose zone soil fungal communities from Angelo Coast Range Reserve, California, USA - CZODoug1_16fungal (Illumina Assembly) | ecosystem: Environmental > Terrestrial > Soil > Vadose zone... | reverse complement strand
CGCCGCAGGAACTCGCCGGCGGCGGCGAGATCGCGTTGCTTCCGTGCCAGCACGCCCAGCTGCCGCTCCAACCGGCCGGCGCGCGGCGCGTCGCTCGCGGCCTCGGCGAGTCGGAGTCCCCGGCTGTACCACGCCTGGGCGCCGCCCCATTGTCCCTCCGCGAGTGCCACGTCACCGAGCCCCTCGGACGCCGCAGTCGCCCCCGCTTGATCGAACTCCGCCTCGGCGAGCGCGAGCGAGCGCTGGAAGTGACGCGCGCCCGCGGCGTACTCGCCCATCGCGAGGCACACGTAGCCCAACGCGCGCAGTGCCTCCACCTCCGGGCGGCGGTCCTGGAGCGCTTCCGCGACGCCGAGCGCCACCTCGTACCAGCTCCGCGCCTGCGTGTGCCGGCCCACCTCCTCCTCGAGCCGGCCGGCGCGCAGCAGCGCCGCGACCACGCCCGGCGCGTCGGCGCGCTGCTGGCATTCGAGCGCCTCCACGTACGCTTTGAAGAGCACCTGGAGGTGCTCGGTGATGCGGTGGAACGCCTGCGGCATCCGGCGGCGCAGCTCGTCCGGGTGGACGCCCCGTTTCCCGAGGGTGAGATACGGACCCGAGCTCGACCACAACGTGGCCTCGTCCGGTCGCGCGATCGAGACTAACAGGGCGCGCAGAGGCGCGAGCGCCTCGAGCTCGGGCATCAGCGCGAGGGCTTTCTCGACCCGAACCGGAGCGGGCCCGGTCACAGGCCGTACTCCTTCATCTTCCGCGTCAGGGTGTTGCGATGGATCCCGAGAATCTCCGCGGCCGCGCCGATTTGCCCGTTGGTATGGGCGAGCACGCGGGCGATGTGCCGCGCCTCCGCCTCCGCCAGGGTGAGGAGGCCGCCCTGAGGTCGGTCGGCTAGGGTGGTCTCCTCGCCCCGCAGCTCGTCCGGGAGGTGGTCGGCCCGCAGCGTCTCGTCGTTCGCCACGATCACGGCCCGCTCGATCACGTTGCGCAGCTCACGCACGTTGCCTACCCAGGCGTGGGCGCGCAGCAGCTCGAGCACCCGGTCCGAGATCGACTGGATCTTCTTGCCGTAGCGTCCGGCGAAGAGGCGGACGTAGTAGGCGGTGAGCAGCACAAGGTCGTCTCCCCGCTCGACCAGCGTGGGGAGCCGGATCGTCACGACCGCGAGGCGATAGTAGAGGTCTTCGCGGAACCGCCCTTGCTTGATGGCCTCCTTGAGATCGCGGTTGGTGGCCGCGATGAGGCGCACGTCGACGGGGATCGTTTCGCTGCCCCCCACCCGCTCGATCTCGCGCTCCTGGACCGCGCGCAGGATCTTCGCCTGCAGCGCGAGGCTCATGTCGGCGATCTCGTCGAGGAACAGGGTGCCGTTCGCCGCCTGCTCGAAGCGGCCGATCTTCCGCGTGACGGCGCCCGTAAACGCGCCCTTCTCGTGACCGAACAGCTCGCTCTCGAGCAGGTTCTCGGGGATCGCGGCGCAGTTGACCGCGACGAACGCGCCCGTCGCGTGCGGTCCGTTCATGTGAATGGCGCGGGCAACCACCTCCTTGCCCGTCCCGGACTCCCCCTGGACGAGCACCGTGGCGGAGCTCCCCGCGACCCGGGCCAGGAGCTTGTAGACGTCGAGCATGGCGGGACTCTGGCCGACCAGCGCGTACGGGCCGACCGCGTGCGGCTCGACGAGCGGCAACGCGATCGCCGTCTCGCTGGCCACGGAGCGGAGTCGCTCGAGCGCGCGCACCAGCTCGTCGCGGCGCAGCGGCAGGGAGAGGACGTCCAGCACGCCCGACTTCTCCGCCCGCAGCACGAGACCCATCGACGGCGCCTGCGCCACGGCGATGAGGCGTGGGGTGCCGGTCGCCCCTCGTAGCGTGTCGACCCACCAGGACAAATCGTCGTCCGGGTGCTCGCCCAGCACGGCCAGCACCACGTCCCACCGCTGGCCGGCGAGCTGCCGTACCGCGCGCGGCAAATCCGGCGCGGTGTCGACCTCGAGCCGGCCATCGTCGGCCCATTGCCGCAGGTTTTGCAGCAGACTGCCGGCGCTCCCGCCCTCGCCGGCGACCACCAGAATCCGCAAGAGTGCCAATTCCTCCTTCGGCCCTGCGGACCGGACCGAGGGCTCCATGCGAACCTGTGGAGTCATCCCCTCGTCCCGGCGCCGCCCAGATACCGGGCGACGAGCACGAGCGCATCATCCGTGCCCTTGCCGTGACGAGCGAGGATCTGATCGGCGAGGTGTTGCGGCGACGCCTCGAGCGAGAGCCCGTCGGCGAATCCCTCCCGGATGCCGTCGGTGGCGAAGATGAGCGTATCGCCGGAGGCGACGGGGAGGACGACCGGGTGGAGCCGCGGCAGCTCGGATCCGACGATGCCGCCGCGCGTCACCAGACCCGCCCGCGGTGCGCCCGACCGCGCCGCGCCATCGCCGTACAGCAGCTGGCCTTCGACGTTGCCGACCCCGAGCCACGTCATGGACCGGTCGGATCGGTCGAACACCGCGACACTCATCACGACACCCCGCGTTCCCTGGAGTGCCCGGTGACAGCGCTCGACGAGCGGCACCGGTGATTCGGTCGCGTGCCGCTCGAGCGCGGCCACCGCGGCCCGTGCCGCCGTCGCCGCCTCGGCACCGTGGCCAAGTCCGTCCACCACGGCCACGAGCGCGCCCGTCCGGACCTGCTTGACGAAGTGCAGGTCCCCCGATTGCGCCTCGCCCGGAAGGGCCAGCGAGGCCACGCCCCACTCGATCAACGCGGGCGTGCCCACGGACGTCTCAGGCATTCACGCGTCGCCATTTTTTCATCGTCACAATGGTCCCCTTCCCGACGGTCGACGCGACATCGAAGTCGTCCATCAAGCGCCGAGCGCCCGGGAGGCCCAGGCCCAGGCCGCCGGAGGTCGAGTAGCCGTCCTCGAGCGCACGCGCGACGTCGCGGATGCCCGGTCCCTGGTCGCGCGCCACGACCACGACGCCCTGGCGATCGCCGTTGGTCACGACGCTCAACACGACTTCCCCGCGTTTGGCGTAATTCAGGATGTTGCGGGCGATCTCGGAAATGGCGGCGGCAATCACCGTCTGGTCCCCGCTCGAGAACCCCGCCTCGGCCGCCAGATCCCGCCCGCGTTGCCGGGCGGTGACGACGTCGACGTCGGCAGCGATCGGGATCAGCAGCTCGTCAGCCACGATCGATACGTCCCGTTCCGCCCGTTCCGCGCTCGATGCGGAGCTGCGCCTGGTGGTCGAGGAACAGGAGGCCTTCCTCGAGATCCAGCGCGGTGGACACGCCCTTGAGCGTGAGGCCGAGCTGGACCATGGCGAACGCAACCTCGGGCTGAATCCCGACGATCACGGTTTCCGCGCCGCGCAGCCGCGCCATGTGGGCGATGTCCCGGAGCGTACGGACGGCGAACGAATCCATCACGTCGAGCGCCGTGACGTCGACGATCACACCCCGGGCCCGGAAGCGCCCGACGCGCTCGATCAGCGCCTCACGCAGCTGGGAGAGATCGGCGTCCGTGAGCGCCGACTGGATGGAGGCGATCAAGTAATGGCCCTGCTTCAGGATTGGTACTTCCAAGCGCCCTCCGTCGACGGAGTGGGAAGCAGGTCACGCTTTCGGGGTCAGCTCTTCCAGCGGCAGGACCTTGTAGCCGAGCAGCCGCTCAGCCTCCTCGATGCCCCCTTGGAGGTCGCCGACCGTAGCCATCTCGCTCAGGTCCACACCGATCGTCACCAGCGTCTGCGCGATCTCGGGCGAGAGGCCCGTCACGATGACCGTCGCACCCAGCAGGCGCGAAGCCTCGACCGTCTGCACGAGGTGGTTCGCCACGTTCGAGTCCATGGCGGCCACGCCCGTGATGTCGATGACGACCACCTTCGCGCGGTTGGTGCGGATCGCGCGCAACAGCTGCTCGGTGAGCTGCCGGGCGCGCTGCGGGTCGATGACGCCGATGATCGGCAGAATCAGCAATCGCTCGCGCACCTGCAGCACCGGGGTGGACAACTCCCGGATCGCCTCCTGTTGCTGCCGGATGATGCGCTCGCGCTCCTGCACGAAGCCGACGGCCACCGTGTTCGCGATACGGTTGGCCGCCGGCTCGTAGGCGTCGAGGATGCGGTTGAGCTTGTCGAAGTCCTCATGGTACTTGGCGAACAGCGAGCGGGCGAGCACGTCGCGCAGCAACAGCACGATGCCGACGACTTCGTGCGTCTCGACGCCTCGCGGGATGATGCGCTCGGAGAGGTTGCGCGCGTACGCCTGCAGGGCCTCGAACGTCCCCGTTTCCAGCGCCTCGACGTAGTTGTCGTACACCGACGTCGCTTCGGCGAAGATCTCCTCCTCCGTCATCGCCGTGAGCAGCTGGGCCCGCGTGATGCGCCGCGCCCACTCCTCGCGCAGCTGCGTGCGGTTCTGTCGCAAGTGCGCTACCAGCTCGCGCAACAGCGCCGCGGTGGACTCCGATAACGCCTGGGGATCGGGCGGCGGCGGCAGGGCGTCTTTGCCTTTCGTGGCCATGGCTCGCGGTCCTCGCGGGGTGGAATGTTGCTGCGGCGCAACAGCAAGGCTAGTGCCAGGGCGTCGCGCTAACTGGCGCGTCCTAACTACCTATGGAACAATGAGTTAGCATTTCCAATAGGGGCGTGGTATGGCGTGAATGCAACAAGTTGATGCGCGAGGCTGTGGCGCCGAGCACAAAAAGAGTGCGCGGAGGTGGCCCGATCCACAGCAGATCGGGCCCACGCCTCCGCAACCAATCACATCGCGGCGCTGCTCGTCGCAGAGCCGATGATCAGCTCGCCCGTCTGAAGCCCGGTTAGATCGTTCTGCAGGACGACGTGAATCAGGTTCACTGTAAGGCCGGTCGTGCGTACGCCGTCCCCCGCGGGAAGCTGCTCGTTCAAGACGACGTAGCCGACCCCAGGGAGCGTGACTCGCGTGTTGGGCGCGATGGTAGCGTCGCCGGACGTCAGCTGGACCCCGTTCACCACCAGGTCCGCCACCGTCGACCCCAGCGCGTTGCTCGTCGCCTGCGCGCCGTTGCTCGTGCTGCTCACCGTGGCGGTGAGGCTGCTCGCCGTGATCAGCCCGCTCAACAGGTTCACATTGAACACCGTCGCCACGCTCTGGGCGGCGGCGGCGTCTCCAATCGACCCCGAGGTCGTCCCCGTGAGCGCGTCCGTGGTAATCGTGCCCGGCACGCTCACGCCGTCGGCGTCGCCGTCCGCCATCGCGCCGTCCACGGCGGTCACCGGGGGCAACACGGCCACGGCGGACTGCTGCGTGCCGAGGGGGCTCCGGACGAACGCGCCGTACGCCTTCCCGCCCACCGACTGCGCCCGCGCGGCCGGAGCGAGCGCTAGGGTGACGCCGATCAGCAGAATCGTGGAAATTCTCATTGTTCCGTCCTTTCAGAGCCGTCTTAGTGAGTCGGGTGTGCCTGAATGTTGCCGCCCGTGAGATCCGTCGTGCCCGTGCTGCGGCCGTCACTGAGTGAGATCCCGTAACGGTCGGGGCCACGACCCGGACTCGAGCCCGGCTCGCCGTTGTCGCAGGCGGTGGCGTGGAAGCGCTCCTGCCTCCAGCTCCCGTTGCCGTCCTTCACCCGCGCCGTCCCCGTCCACTCGGCGCAGCGTCCGCTGCGTTCGGGGTCTTGGTACGAAAAGAAGTCGTCGATCGTCAAGCTATGGACGAGCGTCTGCGTGGGATGGTACACGGTCTGGAGCTGGCCCTTGATCTTGCCGCCCTCGGTCCGGCACCAGTCACGCGCGTCAACGTTGAACCCGAATGTCGTCTTGCCGGCCTCCGGGTCGATTCGGCCGCCGCCGGTAAACCGTTCACCAGCCGGACAGGTCCCGGGGCCGCCCGCCCAAAACGCGGGTCTGGGACTCGCTGGAGTCGCGGGTCGCTCGCACCCCCACGCGAACAGCGCGGCGGCCACGAGACCCGGGACGAAACGACGTGTGATTTGTCTGCACATGCTTCGCCTCCTCACAGGGTCATCAGCAGAACTCCTGCAGGAGGCGCGATGGCAAGACAGGTGCCAATCGCCGGTCGTCGAGAATGTCTTGGGGTATCGAGAGATACGCGCGCTGTGGCAGTTCTGCGGCGCGGCGCGCGCATCACGCGTGCGGCGTACTTCGTGGCACGCGCACTAGAACGTGCGCGCTACACCCCCGCTGGTCGGGGTCGCGGCGCTGCAACACGCCGCGGAGCGCCGCGGGGAGCGGCGTGCGGTCCGCTCCCCGCTGATCGCTGCATCACCCATTCCCACACCTCCTCGGTTACGCACACTGTAGAGCGCATTCGCGCGATCGCGTCAGTCGGCGCCCAGCGGCTGCGGGATGGCGACCGCCCGCCGCGCCGGCGGGGGCGCCGCCCCCGCGCCGTCCACGTCGAACCGCTCCCCCTCGCAAACCACACGCGCAATCCGTTCGGCGGCCTGGCCGTCCCACCGCTCGATCACCGGCCGGGCCGGCGACCGCCGTGCGAGTCCGCGCTCGGCTGCTGCGAGGATGGCGTCGCGCTGCGCCTGCACTAAGCGGTTGGTGCCGTGGGTGCACGTGATCGGGCGCTCGGTATTGGGTCGCACCGTGAGGCACGGCACGCCGAGGAACGAGGTCTCCTCCTGAAGCCCGCCCGAATCGGTGACGACCAGGCCCGCCCCCGCGACCAGGCTGAGCATGTCCAGATAGCCGAGCGGCTCGAGCAGCCGCAGGCCCCGGTCGGTCCGCGGCCGCAGCCGCAGGTCCCCGATACGCGCCCGCGTGCGCGGGTGCACCGGAAAGAGCACGGGGATGTCGCCCGCGAGCCGGGCCAGCGCCTCGAGGAGCTCCCGCAGCACGGCGGGGTCGTCCACGTTGGCCGGGCGATGCAGCGTCACCACCGCGTAGGGACGCCCGCGCACGTCGAAGCGCGCCGGCGTGTCGATCGCCAGCGCCTGCGGCAGGGCCCAACACAGGGTGTCGATCATCACGTTGCCGACGAAGTGCATGCGATCCGTGGGGACGCCCTCGGCCTCGAGGTTCTCGGCCGCGTCCCGCGACGGCAGGAACAGCAGATCCGACAGCCGGTCCGTGACCACCCGATTGATTTCCTCGGGCATGGTCCAGTCGCGGCTGCGCAGACCGGCCTCGACGTGACCAACGCGCACCTGGAGCTTTGCGGCCACGAGCGCGGCGGCCACGGTCGAGTTCACGTCACCGTACGTCAGGACGACGTCGGGGTGCAGCTCGACGATTACCGGCTCGAGGCGTTGCATCACGGCCGCCGTCTGCTGCGCGTGCGACCCCGACCCCACGCCCAGGTCGTGGTCGGGCGCCGGGATCCACAGCTGCTCGAAAAAGGCGTCCGACATTTCGGGATCGTAGTGCTGGCCGGTGTGGACGATCACATGCTCGACCCCGCGCTTAACGAGCTCCCGGTCGACGGGGGCGAGCTTCATGAAGTTCGGGCGGGCGCCGACGACGGAGAGGACGCGCATGTTCTTACCGGACGAGCGACCTAATGCCCAGGATCGCGATCGGGATCGATACGAGAATCCCCACCATCCGGACGGTGCGCTCGGTGTCGTTGCGACGCGGCACCACGATGCGGTCGCCGGTGCGCAGGCCCATCCCCTCGACCGTCAGGCCGCGCGTGAACGCGTCCTGAAAGCCGTTCCCCTCGAAGAGCCCCTTGCCGTCGCGCTCGATGCGCGCGCCCGTGAAGTTTGCATCCTTGGTGGGCCCGCCTGCCGCCATCAGCGCGTCCGAGACCACGGCGCCGGAGAAGACGGTGTAGAACCCGGGGTGCTCCACTTCGCCGAGCACGCCCAGACGCACCATCACCTTCGCGTGCACGACGGGGTTCTTCACGTAGCGGCCGAGCTGCTGGCTGAGATACGTCTCCACGTCGGCGCGCCGGACGCCCTTGAGCGGGATCACCCCGATCACGGGCAGCGTGAGCGCGGGCCCCGGCGCGACGCTGAACGAGCGCGTGAACTGGGTGTCCCCCTCCACTTCGAGGAGGATCTGATCCCCTGGCTCGAAATCGCCTTGCGGAGCCTGCGACGCGCTCTGACCCGCGAGCGGGCTCGTGATCAACACCAGCGCCAGAAGGCGCACGACCATTCTCTCGATCATGGTATCATTCAACCGTCACGCTTTTCGCCAGGTTGCGCGGCCGATCCACGTCGCAGCCGCGCAAGACAGCGATGTGATACGCCAAGAGCTGCAGCGGAATGACTGTCAGCACCGGCGCGATCAGGGATGGACTCGCCGGCACGGCGACTTGGTGATCCGCGAGCTTGCTCAGATCGCCGTTGCCCTCGCTCGTGATCGCGATGATGCGGCCCCCCCGGGCTTTCACTTCCTGCATGTTGGAAACGACCTTCGAGTAGACGGAATCCTTGGGCGCCAAACAGACGACCGGCATGTTCTCGTCGATCAGCGCGATGGGCCCGTGCTTCATTTCGGCGGCCGGGTAGCCCTCGGCATGGATGTAGGAGATCTCCTTCAGCTTGAGCGCGCCCTCGAGCGCCACGGGGAAATTGGCCCCGCGGCCCAGGTAGAGGGCGTTCTGGGCGTCCGCGTAGCGCTCGGCGAGCGTTCGCACCTGCGGCTCGACCGCGAGCGTGCGCTCCACCAGCTCCGGGAGCCGGACCAGCTGCGACACCAGCTGCCGCCCTTGCTCCGCCGGCAGCCCGCGCTGGCGCCCGAGGTACAGCCCGAGCAGCAACAACGCCACCACCTGGGAGGTGAATGCCTTGGTCGACGCGACGCCGATCTCGGGGCCCGCGTGCAGGTAGATCCCGCCGTCCGCCTCGCGAGCGATCGTCGAGCCGACCACGTTGACGAGACCGAGCGCCCTGGAGCCCGCGGTTTTCGCAGCCCGCAGCGCCTCGAGCGTATCCGCCGTCTCGCCGGACTGCGAGATGGCGATGGTCACCGTCCCGGGGAGCCGAACCTGGCGGCGGTAGCGGTACTCGGATGCGTATTCCACCGACACTGGGATGCAGGCGAGCTCTTCGAGAATGTGGCGGCCCACGAGGCCGGCGTGCCACGACGTACCGCACGCCACGATCACGATGTGCCGGATCAGGCTGCACTGCTCCGCGCTGAGGTTCAGTCCGTTGAGACGCGCTGTCCCCTCGGACACCAGGAGACGTCCCCGCAGCGTGCTCCGCACCGTTTCGGCCTGCTCGCAGATCTCCTTCAGCATGAAGTGGGGGTAGCCACCCAGGGCAATGGCGTCGAGATCCCACTCGATGTCGTCCACGGCACGCTCTTGCTCGCGGGCGTTCCGGTCCAGGACGCGATAGCCCTCCGCCGTCACCACCGCGACGTCGCCGTCATTCAAGTAGACCACGGACCGAGTGTGCCCCAGCACCGCGCTCGCGTCCGAGGCCACGAGGAATTCGCCGTCCCCGACGCCGAGCAGCACTGGAGAGCCGCGCCGGGCGACCACGATCTTTCCGGGATCGGTCTCGGCAACGACGGCGATGCCGTAGGTTCCTTCGACGTGGTCCAGGGCCGCGATGACCCGCTCTTCGAGCGTGGCGCCGAGCGACTCCTCGATCAAATGCACCAGCGTCTCGGTGTCGGTTTCGGTCACGAAGCGATGGCCGTCCTGCTCCAACCGCTTGCGCAGCACGTCGGCGTTCTCGATGATGCCGTTGTGCACCAGGGCGAGCGTTCCGGTGCAGTCGATGTGGGGGTGTGCGTTCCGCTCGGTCGGCGCGCCGTGGGTCGCCCAGCGCGTATGTCCGATGCCGCAGCGCCCGTGCACCGGCGTATGAGCGAGCAGGTCGCGCAGGCCGGCGATGCGTCCCGCGAGCTTGCGTGTCTCCACCCCGCCGCCGTTCAGTACGGCCACCCCGGCGGAGTCGTAGCCGCGGTATTCCAGTCGAGCCAGGCCCTCCACCAGAAACGACACCGCGTCTCTCGGGCCGACGTATCCTACGATGCCGCACATCGTTCAGATGCCCTCACGCTTGAGTTCAAGCAACGGGTCGCCGGTGATTGCCAGACCGAACCGCGTGAGCTGGGCCAGCGTCCCGTCAGCGGCGCCGAGCGTCAGATCCGGCAGTGGCAGGATCGGCGCACCGCACCGCTCGCACTTCGCCACCGGGCGTTGCCGGGGGGGTCGCGGGCGCCTAGCCCTCTCCTTGATTCGTTTCTTACAGTCCGGGCAGCGCATACTCGCCGGTCTCAGGTCACGCCCCTGCACTTCAAGTTTGAGGCCCGGGCGACGCCAAATCCCCTCGCGCTCTCCGTTATTGATCAGCGCGACAAGGGGTTAACCGCCGTACCCGGCAAGCCGAAGGTTGCCGCTCGGTCGCATGCTGCGTTGCGCCCGCGCGGCAGCCCGCCGCGGTCGAGCGGCGCACGGCGGGCGCGTTCCAAGGCGAGGCGCGCCTGATGAAGGCCGCCACACCACGGCCTCGGGTTTGCAGGTGCTCCAGTGGGGCAGAAGGAGTTATTGCACACACGCAGTGGAGTGGAACGGCCTCATGACGGAGCGAATGCCACAGGGTGGATTGCCGCTCGTGCTGCTGGCGGGCGACGGCCAAGAAGCGACGCGCTGGCTCAGGGGCCTGCTCGAGGGCGGTGGATACGCCGTCCTCCAGGAGCGCTCGGGCCACCATGCGCTCGACCGTGCGCGGACCACGGAGCCTGACGTGATTCTGGTGGACGCCGAGCTGCCCGACATGGCGGGTGTGGAGTTGTGCCGGACGCTCCGCGCCGATCCGCGCGTTTCGAGCAGCACGCCGATTCTCCTGACGATCCGCGATGCGGCCACCCGCGCGCAGCGGCTGGCCGCGTTGCGCGCCGGCGCGTGGGAGTGCATCACACCGCCGCACGACGCGGACGAGATCCTCCTCAAGATCGGTGCGTACGTCCATGCCAAGCTCGACGCCGACCGGGCCCGAACCGAAGGGCTGCTCGATGCCGCGACCGGGCTCTACAACCGGCAGGGGCTCGCACGCCGCGCGCGCGAGCTGGGATCGCAGGCGTTCCGCGAACACGGTCCGCTCGCCTGCGTCGTGCTCGCGCTGGACATCGAGGCGGGCGGGCCGAGCCTGGGGCGGTATGTGCAGGCGATTAAATCGGCGGCTCGGCTGTCGGACGTGATCGGGCGTCTCAGCGCGACCGAGTTCGCGGTGCTCGCGCCCGGCACGGATGCGGGCGGCGCGCGCCGGCTGGCCGAGCGACTCGCCAGCTCGGTCTCGGCGACCGCCGTCCCGGCGGCCGCCGGCGCCCCGCCTGCTGCACCTGCGCGGGTCCGCTGCGGCTACGAGGCCGTGGCCAACGTCGGCTACGCGCCGATCGAGCCCGTCGACCTCTTGGTGCGGGCCGCCGCCGCCGTTCGGACCGGCAGGGCGGACTCCGGGGGGTGGCTGCGGCGCTTCGACGAAGGCACGAGCGCGCCACCTTCCTCGACCTAGACGGGCACCCGCCGGCTCCCGCTTTCCTCGTCCGCCGCTTCATAGCCCGGCAGATAATAGGAGTAGTAGCGGTAGGCCCCACCCGCCGGCACGTCGTTCAGAATCGCCCCCAACAGCCGCACTGGCAGCCGTTGCAGCACCTCGAGCTTGGCCGCCGCGACGTCGCGGTGGCTGTACCCAGTACGCAGCACGAGCGCGAGGGTCCCCGTCAGCGTGCCGAGGATCAACGGATCCACGCCGGCCCCGAGTGGCGGGCTGTCGATCAAGATCACGTCGTAGCCCGAGCGCATGCCGTTCACCAGCTCCGACATGGCGGGCGATCCGAGCAGCTCAGGGGCGTTGTACGCGCGCGTACCGCACCCGATGAGCGAAAGCGAGGGGTAGGGCGTCGCCTGCACGATAGCGTCGAGCGGGGTCTCGCCGCGGAGGAAATCGCTCAGCCCCGGGCGGCGGCGGGCGTTCAGCCGGCGGTGCAGCACCCCGCGGCGGATGTCGCCGTCGATCAAGAGGGTGCGGTGCCCGCCATCCGCGAAGGTGTGCGCCAGGTTTGCCGCCAGGAACGACTTGCCGTCCCCTGCCCCCGGGCTCGTCACCGTGACGAGCAGCGGCGCCCGCCCCCCGTGCGCGTACACGAGGTTGAGACACACACCCCGCAGAGCCTCCACGACCTGGTTGACGTCCTCGGGCACACGGCCCCGGCCGTGGCGTCCCGCGTGCGGCAGCGTACGCAAATGCGGCACGGCGCCCAGGATGGCAAGCCCCATCTCGCGCGACACCTGATCGGGGTAGCGGACCCGCGGATCGATGCGGTCCAAGAGCACGGCGCCGAACAGGCCCAATCCGAGGCTCGCGACGAACCCGAGCATGATGACGCGCGGCGCCGTGTTGCGCACGGGGCGCTGCGGCACGACGGCGTGGTCCAGGATGCGCACGTCGGGCACGGTGCTCGCCTCCGCGAGGCGTGCCTCTTCAAAGCGCGTCTGCAACGTCGTGTAAAGGTTCTCGGCGAGGGTCAGGCCGCGGCGCAGCCGTGCTTCCTCGATGGCGCGCGCCGGAATGGCCCGCAGGTCCCGCGAGTCCGTGTCAAGGCGCCGCGAGAGCTCGGCATCGCGAGCCGCCAGCTCGCTCGAAAGCCCTCGCGCCAGCATCGGGATCGTTTCCCGTTTCAGTGTCGCGATCTCTGCCAGCAACCGCTGCACCGGTGGGTACTGGTCCGAATAGCGGTACCGCAGCGTGCGCAGGTCCGCTTGCTTCGAGTTCAACTCCTTCAGCGCCTCCACCAGATCCGCGTTGCGCTGCACCGACCCGACCACCGCCAGCGCCTCGGCCGACAGCCCCGAATCGCCCATCTGACGCAGCACCCGCTCCAGCGTCTCTCTGTCGCGACGCGCCTGGTCCCGGTCGAACTGGCTGTTGAAGAAGTTTCCGAACACCGGGTCGCGCCCGTTTTCACCAGCGCCTCCAACCCCAACACTGCCTCCGGAGGGGGCGGGGACCGGGCGATCGGACGGAAGTGTGATGGTCGCGACCCGATAGCCCTGCAGCGCCTTCTCGGCGTCCTGGAGGGACTTCTGCGCGGCGCCCAGCTGCTCGTCCAGAATCTTCGTGAGCTCGGTCAACCTCTGACGCTTCAGGTCGGCCGCCACCGCCACGTAGCGCTCGACGATCGCATTGACGACGGCGGTGATCCCTTCGGGGCGATCCCCCTGCAGCTCCATGCGCAGCAGATTCCCGTTCTCGGTCATCCGCACTTCGATGGCGTCGGCCAAGTGCCGCGCCGAATCACGCAACGTCGCGAGGGAGAACTCGATGGTCCGGCCCGGCGCGATGGTCCCGGCGGACGGCGCCCAGAGGAAACCCAGCCGGACCCCGATGGAATCCCCCAGGGCGCCATGGTCCAGCTCGATCCCGTCCTCCGTCGCCAGCGTGTAGCGCTTGCCCGTCCCGTCCACCGTCAGGCGGTAGGTGCCCGGGCGGTACTGATCCGCGACCCGGAATCGCTCCAGTGCCGACGCGTCGGCGGGCGACTTGGGCGCGACGAACATGCGCTGGTCCCGCACGACCTGATCGAGCACGACGTACGACTTGAGCAGATCGACCCAGGCCTCGGGCTGGAGCAGCTGTCCGGGGCGGATCGGGCCGCGATCAGGGCCATTCCGCTGATCGGGCTGGTCGATCCAGATCGTCGCCTGCGCGACGTATGCGGCGCTCAGAAACCGCGTCGCCGCCACGCCGGCGGCCGTGCCGACCACGGTTACCGCGACGATCAGCCACTTGAAGCGCAGGACCGCGCTCAACACGCGATTCCAGTCCAGCCCCCCTTCCTGCTCGGCGGAGCTCAACTCCGTGCTGAGCGCCGACGGCGCAGGAGGAACCATCACCGGCGGGGCTGCGGACGGTGGCAGCGGTAAGTGGCTCGTGCTCATTGAAAACGTACCTCCCCAGGGTTGCGTGCGGCGTCGCGCCGCCAGACTGCGTGTCGTCCTCGAGACGTGTGGCAAGTCCGATACCGTGCGCGACACGGAGACGGCCAGTCCCCATGCAGCAAATCGGTGCACGGTAGCACGGAAAGCGGATGCACCTTGGTGCGCGCAGGGCGAAGGTGCCTGATCACCGACCCGCCTGTTGTTGCCCATTCCATGCGGGAAAACGAGCCGCGCTGCGGGCTCGCGACAGTGTGGCCCGAACCCTGCGTAGGCGGGGGGTCGACCGTTATCCAGGACGAGCGCGATGTCCATGCCGATGACACAAGACGGCGTCCAGCCCACCGACGGGCGTGAGCCGGCTGCCCTGCTAGCGATCGGGCCGGAAGCGAAGGCCCGGGTACGGATTCTCGTGGTTGACGACGAGCACACCCTGCGCGAAAGCTGCGCCGCGGTGCTGCGACACGAAGGGTACGACGTTACGGTCTGCAGCCGCGGTCAGGATGGCCTCGAGTTGTTGAAGCGGCGTGCGTTTGACGTCGTACTGGTGGACCTCTACATGTCCCAGGTCGACGGGCTCGCGCTGCTGCGGGCGGCACTCGGGACCAATCACGACACGATCGTGATCGTGATGACGGGCAACCCGAGCGTCGAGTCGAGCGTGGACGCGTTGCGGCAGGGCGCGTTCGACTATCTCCCGAAGCCCTTCTCCGCCTCGCACCTGCAGGTCTTGATCGGCCGCGCGGTGCACACCCTGCTGGTCGCCCGCGAGACCCGCGAGCAACAGGACACGCTCGACCGGGCGCAGGTCCAGTCGGACAAACTCACCCTGCTGGGCACCGCGCCGGCGTTCCGCCGGGCGATCGAGCTGGCCCGGAAGGTGTCGCCGACCGATGCTTCCGTCTTCATCACGGGGGAGAGCGGCAGCGGCAAGGAGATGATCGCGCAGTTCATTCACCACCACAGCCGTCGCTCGAGCCGCCCGTTCATCGCCATCAACTGCGCGGCGCTGCCGGAAGGG
>Ga0137410_10001734_pt1 | contig 14883 bp, 10 predicted proteins | sample CZODoug1_16funga_FD_108878 | JGI IMG/M metagenome (GOLD analysis project Ga0137410, IMG submission 108878) | Vadose zone soil fungal communities from Angelo Coast Range Reserve, California, USA - CZODoug1_16fungal (Illumina Assembly) | ecosystem: Environmental > Terrestrial > Soil > Vadose zone... | reverse complement strand
TCGGGGGAGGGTTCCACTTTGATGCGAGCGTCTATTCGGAAACGCAGCTTATGGTCAAGGTCGCTCACCGGGGACAAAATGACCGTGACATTCTCGAGCCGCGGTTCGAAGGCGCTGATCGTCCATTCCAAAACACGCTGCATCCGCTTCTGATCAGACGGACTTTTTACGCTGACAGAGGCGAAATCCGGCAGGCCATAAGCGGCGAGAGACCGGTTGAGTTCTTTCAATTCCGGAGGAAGGCCTCCGACGATCTGCCGCGCGTTGAGCAGCCATTCCAGATCGCGTTTCACGGCTTCCTTTAAATCGTGCAGGTTTTGGAGTCGTGAAGCCGGGGCCTCACCGGATGATTTCGGCTCGCGGTCAATCAACCGGTCGAGCACGGATGGAATTATTCGGGCGTCGCTGTCATATTTGTTCATCGTCGTTTCGATCCATCCAATTATTGGCCAAATATTGCGCCAATATCCGCCCGAGCCGGCGGCGCACAGCCTGGGCATGGGCGCCGCTGGCAGGCGTTGAGAACTATATTACGCCAGGCGGCTGCCTGGACGACTGATTGAGCGACAGACTGATTAACCACATTGCCGCAGCTGCGGCGGCGGCCTCATCGCCGGGAATCGGGTCGAAAATAAGAATAATCGCCCCAATCAACACAATCACACCGGCGACAAAGGCCAGGCCGCGAAGCACCGTTCCGACAATAGGATTTTCGGACAGAAACTTCCGCGCCCAACTCTCAGCCATTTGCTCATTTGGCGGATTGGCGCGCGCCGCGCGCCGGAGGCGGTCGGAGGCGTCTTGCGGAATCTGGATAGGCACAGGAACTTGAGGCCGCTCCACCACATGCACTTCGTAAAGAATTACGCCCGCAGGCGCCTCCACCCGGTATGTCGGCTGGAAGCACAAGTAGCGAAATTGTCGTGAATTGCCTTGAGAAATATTGTAAAACAACTGGTCCGGACCAGGGCGCCATATTGTCGGCCGCCAATCCACTGCAAGGTTATGAATCCGGTTTACGGTCTCCTTCAAAATGGCCAACTTGGATATAGTCTGGGCGGTGGCTGATGCGGCGTTGTCAACTGTCGTCACCTCAAGTAACTCAGCGGACACGCCGTCCCCGGAAATTCCCATCGCGTCGCATTTGCGGTAATCCCGATTTCCGATCCATCGACGGAAATCTGATGCGAGCGCCGCCAGAACGGTGGTTAGTCTCGCTTTACCAGGAATCACTAAAGGTCCGGGGTGATTCGGCGCGGCGGTCGTGCGCCCCATATATTCCAATTCGCTGATAACTATGCCATCCGGATAACGACGCAGGAAATCAGCGCGGAATAGTTGCACGATCCTGAGTTGCGACGCTTCCGCTTCCAGTGGCGTCGGCGCAGATTGTGGACTGCCCAGGCAAATCATTGCAAGCGCTCTAAAATCGGCGGAGCACTTTGGAGTGCGGCGAGTCCTGATACCGCTGGCGAATTCAAAATTGGCGCCCATCGTAGCTACTGCGGGCATGACGCATCTTTCTTCCCGGTCGCGGAGCGACCGCGTGATCTTAGCCCGGCGTTTTAACGCCGGGGCCATCGTTCGCTACGACCTCAGTCGCGTCAGCGACGGTTGAGATTACCGATCTGTTTCAACCGTCGCTGACGCGACTGAAACCGCTATCTAACCGGTCCCCCGGCGTTAAAACGCCGAGCTAGATTCAATCGCCGCTAACGCGGCTGGAAGAATTCGCCAGCGGTATCAGTCCTCGCCGCTTTTCGTTTGCTTTCTGCAAATGAAAAGCGGCGAGGACTCGCCGCACTCCAAAGGCTGTCGCAATACCCCGAAACACTTATTGGACGGAGCATTTAGTTAGTAGAGTACGAGTACAGCGTTAACGAAGTTATTTGCTATTTCTCTAAATCAGGACAGAAACCACGGATTTTACGTATGCGACGGACCTGAACGGATAATCCATAACAATCAGTCACATCCGTGAAATCCGTGATTCCTTCTGTTTCCATATCGCCTGATCTGTTTTGAAGTTCGCAAACTCATTTAGCTACGTTTTTCGTGAAATCATAAACACCAGGCATCTTGCCTCCGGGACTGCCGTCCGGCTTCTGCAATGTGTAATTATACTCAATCTTGGCGTAGGCGAACGAAAAACTTTCCGACGGAAGCTCGTCGACATTAGCGCCGTTGATTTGGTAAGACGAAACTATGCAACCCGTGAGGGTGATTTCCAGGTATTTCAATTTCCCCTTAGTGCCGTTTTTGCGGCAGGTCAGTTTGACTGTTTTGACTGGAGTGCCCTCGGCGCAGGCTTGCCACAATTTCGTGCTTCCTGAATTTACTGGCCCGGTGCAGTAAAGATCCGACGGCATGGATTTACCGATGCCGGCGCCACTGCCGATCGTGGGAGATCCGGGATTGCTACAGCGAAAATTCCACGTCGCGAGTTGAAAGTTTTCCTTGAATTCCTCATCCTGGCATTCGCCTTTGAGTCCATCAACATTCAGATAGTATTCAGCATTAAATGCTTGCATTACTTTCTCCTTTTGAATTTAAGCCATGGTTTGTCTTGCGCTATTGTTGTTGAAAGTAACGACGAAACTTTCCCCGTTTAATAGCCAGTTAGTTGTTTTCACATAGGTGTCATTTACCCGCAGGTCCGACAATAACATCAATGTTTACCGGCCGATGTCGGAACATTGTTTGTAAATCAGATTATCGGGACATGTAGAGACGCAAATATCTTGCGTCTCTACGCTGAGACTCGCGCCAAGGTTCGAAACCTTTTCCCGTCCTGAAACGATCAAAGACCGAAGTAACTCCTGTGTCGCGCCAGGACGGCGCGGACGCCGTGAGTTGAGACTGAAGTTTACCGACTTGGTTGAGGCAGTTCGGCGACCAACCGCAGCGAGACGGACAATTCGTCAAGCTGGAAATGCGGCCTGAGGTAAGCGACGGCTTTGTATACGCCGGGTTTGCCGGGAACCTCCATCACCTCTACCCTGGCGTCGCGCAACGGCAATCTCGCCTTGACGCTCTGGACGGCGTTATCGTCAGGCGTTACATAATTCATAATCCACGTATTGAGAAAAATCTCGCAATCGCTGCGAGACATGAATGACCCGATCTTGTCCCGGCAAATGGATTTCAGATAATGGGCGATTCGCGAGACAGCGAACATATACTGCAGTTGTGACGACAATCGCGCGTTGGCGTTCGCCTCGTCAGTGTTGTATTTCTTCGGTTTGTTACAGGACTGAGCGCCGAAGAAGGCTGCGTAATCCTGGTTTTTGCAATGCACCAGCGGGATGAAACCGAGATCGGAGAATTCCTTCTCGCGCCTGTCGGTAATGGCGATTTCGGTGGGGCATTTAAGCGCCACTTCGCCTTCATCGGTGGAAAAAGTGTGGTACGGCAATCCCGTCACAAGGCCGCCGCCTTCGACGCCGCGAATCGCGACGCACCAGTTGTAAAGCGCGAAGGCTTCGGTGACGCGAGTGCCGAAAGAGTATGCGGCGTTGCCCCAGAGATACTTACTGTGATCCTTGCCGTCGACGTTTTCCGTAAAATTGAATGTTTCGGTAGGTTCTCCGTCGGCGTTGTAAGGCAGTCGCATCAGCGTGTGCGGCAAGGTCAGGCCAACATAACGCGAATCTTCCGATTCCCGAAACGAGCGCCACGGCCCGTATTCAACTTGATCGAAGATCTTCGCCAGATCCCTGACTTCGGTCAGCTCGGTGAAGTTGTCCCATCCGAAAAGTCTGGGTGAAGCGGAGGTGATGAAGGGCGCATGAGCGGCGGCCGCGACTTCAGACATCTTTTTAAGGAAGTTGATATCCTTGGGGTGATTGGTGATCTCGTAATCGCCTATCAGTAAACCGAAGGGCTCCCCGCCGAACATGCCGTATTCCTGCTCGTAAATGCCCTTGAAAACCGTCGACTGGTCGAACTCTATGGCCTTCTCGAGCTCTTTGCCCAGAGATTCCTTGCTGACGTTCATGACGCGAATCTTGAGCATCGTGCTCGTTTCAGTTTCAAAGACCAGATGATGCAATCCGCGCCAGGAAGCTTCGAGCTTCTGGTATTTTTCGTGGTGCATGATCTCGTTGACCTGGGCCGAGAGGAGGCGATCAATTTCCGCGATGCGGGTATTGATCGAGGCTTCCAGATTTTTCGACATCACCAGCTGGCCATTCATCACCTGTTCGACGAAGTCGGAGATCAGGCTCTTGCTTCGCTCCACCTGGGCGTCGTCACGCGCTTTGAATCCCTTGTTCAGGATTTCTTCGAGCAGGGCGCCTGATTCATGGGTGACAACCGCGGCTGTTTGTTGTTCAAGTTTGTCAGCCATTTATTCCTCCTTTTTCCCCTCGCCGCTGGCTGGTTCTTCGATGCCCAAAGCCGCGCCGAGTTGCTTTTGCGCTTCAGAATTATTCATTATGTCTTCAAGTATATTGCCCAGTTTTTCGTTGCCGTCCATTTTAGCCAGCAGGTCATTCAGGTTTTGCCGCAGCTCAACCAGTTTGCGGAGCGGTTCGACCTGCCGGACGAGTTGGTCCGGATGGAAATCGTCCAGGGCCTCGAATTTCAACTCCACGCTCATCGAGCCGCCTGTCTGGCTCAATTTGTTCGGGACGCGCAAAACCAGGCGAGGTTTCATTCCGGCCAACACCTGATCGAAGTTGTCACGGTCTACCTGCACGAATTTGCGGTCCCTGACCGGAGGCAAAGCCTCGGCGGGCTGGCCCGAGAAATCGCCCATTACGCCAACGACGAAAGGCAGTTCTTTCATCACCATCGCCCCGCCGATCTCCACATCGTAGGTGATGTGGACACGAGGAGGGCGTATGCGACCGATTTTCTGTTGTATGCTCTCTTTTTTCATAAGCAGCTATCCCTTTCTTCTTCGAAGCGAATATTCCTGGGTGATTGTTATTAGTCGAATCCACCCGACGGACGAATCCCCAGGGTCTCTCGCAATTGCGCCAGTACCGACTGATCTTTGATGACGTCGTCCAGCCAGTTGTCGAGATCCATATTTCCCCACTTGACCGCGCGTTGAACCAGTAAGGCTACGGGACTATGCGGTTCCGCATAGCGGAAATAGTTGGCGACCTCTTCCAAACGTTTGAGAGCTTCCTGCCGTGAACGAACCGCGCCAGGTGATATGGCGAAGCCCTGACCCGTTTCGGCGCCGTTACTATTGTCGACGCTCACTTCGGGGGGACGCTTCATCGCCTCTATCCCGGCGATCAGGTCATGAACTTCGTCGAGCGCCTGACTCAGCTTTCTGACGCCTGGAGATTCGCGTTGAACTCTATCGCCGATCTTGTGTTGAAACTTATCGTCCATCGCCTCGTCGAAAAGCTTCAATTCCATCTGGCACTCTTTAATTAGATTGAGCCGGTCAAGGAAATGTTCGTAGGGCGTGGCGTTCTCCGCGTTGCGCCAGTCCTTGCTCGTAATCTTGCCTTCTCCGCTGGCCTCTCTGATCAGTTCAGCTATTTCATTATTATGCTCGTTAGGGTTGTCGGGAATGTCGAACTTCCTGGATTCCTGCCATTGCCAGAAATTGTAATTCAGGCCCAGTTGATTCTTGGTCAGAGGTATTTTATTAACGGCGATGGTAAGCGCCTCACAGAGCGCGGAGACAATGTTGGCCCGTCCGACAAAAGGGCCGTCGCTGTCTTCCGGGTCTATAACCGGATACAGGTTGTCCCAATATTGCTCCATCAACCCGCGCATCAGTTTCGTCCCGTCGCGCAAACCCGCCAGGCGATCAACCATTTCGTGTTTGACCAGGGCCTCGACCAGCCAGGCGGCGATTTGCCAGTCCTTGGTCAGTTTTGTCAACGCCTTCGTCGTCAGGTCTATGACTTTGGACCAGTCGGCGTATTTCGGCGTTTGTTCGAAAAGGTTCTCGCGGGCGGCTTCCCTGATTTCGTCGTGCCAGGAAATTCCGCGTTTGGCGTCAAGCGGCTCATAGCGCAGCTCGGCGCCGGCTGGATGATCCCCGGAAATGGGGATCATCAAATTGTCGTTGTCTATGACTGGAGCTACGGCTGACATCAAGTTATTCTGCTACCTTTCTCGTAGAAAAACGTGGAAAGTTCCTGCTTCACAGTCCGCAACTTGCGTTGAAGCAAATTTCAACACAGAGGCCGCAAACTCCACAGGCGTTACGCCGATGTAGCCACTTCCGGCGAGAAGGCCTACGCCTTCCATTTCGATATTGATCGCCCCGTTTTCGTCCCGATCATGTTCGGCCCCACAGTTCGGACACTTCCATTCACGATTCGACAAGCAGAGACGCAAGATTTTGCGTCTCTGCCCTAACTGTGATTGTCAAATACCATCTTCCGGCTCGTTCTTTGATCCGGCCGTTCAGAATCCGGCCATCGAACCGGAGAGCTTCGGCCATATTCACATCCCCGAGTTTCGGGACATAAACCGTATGACCGGAGACCGAAAACTTATCGTTGTTCAACCCAAAGCCGCCGATCTTTTTGCTGCGCTTGCGCCGCCCTGGAAATTTCACTTTCGACTTCGGATTCGTTTCTTTCGTCTTGTAATAGGTGTTGATTGCCTGAGGAAGATCAGCAATCGCCACTTCAGCGGCGCATTTCGCCACCTCTCGAACAAAGGGGAATTCCGCCTTGATCCTCGCCCGGAACTCAATTTTGATCTCGTTCCAATCAACCTCCTGCCCGGCGGCTTTATGTCGCTTGTACTCATCCAGGGCCCAATTCCAGACGAAGCGGGCGACGCCGGAAGCGCGATAGAAATAAGTATCCTGCGGCGATGTCGGATTGAGCCTGATGTTATGAGCCTTGATCATCTTCGAGAGCCTGTTGAATATGTGGTCACGACTTCTACTTTTTACCGCATTTTTCTATGTAATCAAGAGTTAGGTTCAAACTCCTATTTGCCATGGCGACCGCCGGCTTATTATAAGCCGGCGAAGAAATAAAAGTAAGATGAATAGTATGTATATTAAAGCCGCTTGCGATCAACACAGCGAACTATTCAAAATTAACAGTCCTGATCTCGAGTATCGCCTTATCATCGTCGCCCGCCAGAAAAAGACGCTGGCCTACACCGGCATAAACTTCGTCGCCCAGATGGCGCCAGTCGGTCATTCTTCCCAGCCGCGCCTGGTCATTTTCATGCGGATGCGAATTGGCGTAAAGAACAGGAATGAATACCTCGCCGCTGAACTCCTCCGCGTTTCCGCCCGATTCCATATTGACGCCGCCTGTGGTCTCTATGCGCGCCTGGGTCCAGATCAAATCTCGAAGATGGGCGGGGGCGGGAATTTCAATACTGCGAATATGCTCAAACGGAAGCCAGACGTATTCTCCCTGCAGGAAGACTTCCATCACGCAGTTGATCGAATCGTCGGCGTCCCTGAAATTCTGGAACGCTGCGCCGTTCAGTGTTCCGCTCAATACGGGAGACTCTTCGGCGGCGCGGTCTAGCGCGGCTCGCGCCTCGATAAAGTCGCCGGCTCCGATTTGAGACAGGGCATTCAATTGCAAAGCCACATAACCCGGCGGTTCGACCATGAAGTTGGGAAATCCGGCGCCTGCCAACACGCGCTCGCGTTTTCGTTCGGCGGCGATGTTCTGGCGATAGATGCGCGCGCCGATGTGTGATTGAAGGTCCTGATCGCCGATGACGTCGAGCTGCTTTTCGGCGCGGTCCCATTCGCCCGCAAAACACAGCAAGCCGAAAAGAAAGGTTCGCCGCGCCGTATCAGTCGGATTGGCCTTGACCTCGCGCGTTACTTCCTCAATGGCGGCTTGAAGCTGACCGGCGTCAAATAATTCTTTTGCCGTAGACATATATATCTTCGCCCCCTGTTGTTATTGCTAGCTTTGATAGCTTTGCGGCGCGCGCAGTTGCGTGAACCTGATACGAAACGGATCTTTATTACCCGGTTGTATAATCGCCCGTACGCCGCTCCATTCCAGACTATATCGCCCGTCGGACAACCTGGCGTTCGCGAGCATTCTGAACAGCCCCCACGTATCCGGATACTGCTGGAGCTGTTGCGGCAGACCGTCCTGAATGCGGTTAATGGTTACACCCAGCGTTCCGGATGGAGGCCAGAAGGCGTTTTGTACCTGTAGCGCGCCGCCGTCCGATCTAACGCGCGTGTCGCCCAGAATGATCTCCGCAGTCACGCCCGGAGGCGGTTTCAGCGAGACGGTGAAGTCCAGTTTCGGCTGTTCGCTGTTCGCCGGGAATAACGCGTCGCGCAGCGACAGCATCCCGTTCAGGTAATCGATGAACTGCGGGTTGAACTGATCACGATTCCTGGGCGTCAACCGGCCCGGGCTGCCGTCAAGATCATTTTTGATGCGCTCGTAAAATTGCGACAACTCCCCATTAACCGGGTTGAGATACTGCCTCAGCTCCGCCGATTGCACATGTATGGAAGAGTCCGTGAACGGATACCTGGCCTCGAGCTGGCGCGCCGTAGACAGAACCTTGCTCCAAGCTTGATTTAGATCCGCCGAGAGACCTTTACCCAATCCGACATCGATGTTCTTCAACGGACGTTCAAGCAGATCGGCGACCGGCTTGGTGGCGTTGGATGATTTCAGTGGCAACAGGGAATCCCGCGCCTGAGCCATCGCGGCTTGAAAATTCGCATCGTCTTTCAGGTTCGCCACCTGGCGCCACTCGTCGCCGTAGGCGGCGCGCAGTTTGTTCTGCACTTCCTTAAGCTTGCCCAGATAGCCGCTGATGTTGAAGGTTCTGAGCGGCGAAAAATCGACTTCGACCTTGGTGTCGGCCTTGAGCTTCTTCATCGTCCACGATTTCAGCCACCCGATGAAACCAGTGCTGATCGGCGGCTTGGAGAGCGTCGTCTGATCTTCGACGGCCTTCAGGATGGCTGCGAAGGCGGAGTTCTCCTGCGAGAGAACTTCCAGGACTTCGACGGCGTCTTTCTTCCGGTCGAGGTTTTTGACGCGCAGATCGTCCAGAAATTTCTGCCAGGCCGTGACGTAATCGGCCTGATAGCGCAGCCTCAGGCTTTCCGGCTCAACGCGTTCGTATTCCGATTTGCGGTCCAGAACGTAATCGTTTTCGTTCCTCTCCTTCAGTTCCTCATAAACATTCAGCCACGCGGTCCCCTGCGCATATTTGTAGTAAGCCTGCTTGGTGAAAGCGTAAGGCACCGATTGCGATCCGGCGTTATCGATTAATTCGCTGCCGAATTGCCCCTTCGTGATATCGCGCAGGTAATAGGGTTGCCCCTGCTTTTCTATGTCGCGAATGATCTGGTTGTAGACCAGTTTCTCCACGGCGTAGTTTTGCAGTTTGCGGCGCGCGGCTTTGACGCGCTCGTCATCGGTCTGCGGCCTGGGCACGCTGCCGTCATCTTCGTCGCTCAGCCCGGCCTGGTCGGTGAAATAAACCAGATGGCGTTTTTCTCCCAGCGTCGCCGGCTCCCTCCAATACCCCGCCAGTTGTTCACGCCAGAAGACCGGCTCGACATAGGCTTGCCGCTCGCCCATCTTGTAGGTTTTGAGCATGTCGTAATAAAGCTGCTCCTGATCGACTCCCTGCGCGCCGCTGTTGTTTTGCGCCGGCGAAGTTTGATCCAGGCGCTGCGACAAGCCGCTCAGCGCGGGCGTCAGGAAGCGCTGCGAGACAGATTCGAAATAGATTTCGCGCAAACGCGGGCGCAGGTCTTCCCCTGAATACAGACCGAATCGGTATGGCAGCGATCCGATACGGCTTTCGATCTGGCCGTCAATCTTATTTATTACATCGAGCAATGAATTGAGCGAGTTGAGATCGCCCTGTGTGACGGCGGGACCGCTTCCGGCGGCATTGCCGGCCCGAGGCGGAGTCTGAACCGCGGATGGATTGGATCGATTGCCTGCGCCCGCGTCAGCGGGCTTGAACTGGCCTAGAAGTTCGTCGCCCTGCGTTTTGGCGAGTTCGATCAAACTCCTGTTGTTGAAAAACGAAACGATCATGCCCACAGTCAGGAACAGGCACAGGCCAGCGAGCGCCGCGGCCGCCAGCATCAACTTGCGATGGCGGTTCGGCTGGGCCTGGGTTTCCTGGAAAGACGCGGCCAGGTCTTTATCGCCCAACACGACTTCTCTGAAAAAGTCTTCGGCGAAATATCCGGGGTTGATGATCCTTGACTCGTCCTGATCATTGGCGGCGGCGGCCGCCTGATTGTTCCTGGGCGCGGGACAACTCGCGAAGTAAAAGCCGCGAAAAAGCGGCTTTCCGCTGACCAGGCTCTGCCTGAACAGCGCCATCGTAAAGAGTCCGAGTTTGCGGCGGGTCTGGTTGAAATATAGCGGGAAATCGAAGACCTGCAATTGTTCGGCCGGCTTGTCCGCGGCGCTCATGCGAAGCATGCGGCGGCGCATAAGCGAGGCGAACAGATAATCGAATTCTGTGTCGAACAACGCCGGCCCGGCTTCGGCCTGCGCCAGCGGAATTGTCGCGCCCCAGACCTGAGCCCGCTGCGTTTGACTGCAATGCTTGAAGAACGGCATGAATCCGGGTATCTGGTCGGCTTGCGTAAAGACCAGATAGACTGGAAATCGCGCGCCGGTTCCGGCGATCAGTTGATCAAGGCGATCGCGCAGGAGCTGAGCCTCCTGCTCGATTTCGGACTCATTCAATCCGATCAGGCGCCAAGCGCTGGCAGTCAGGACAAGACCGTCGAGCGGGCGCTTCTTCCGATATTTTTTGAGTGTGCCGACAAGTCCCAGCCATTCGTCCTGATTATCTCCCTGAAAGGCGCCAGCCATTTCAGCCTCCAGAGCGCTTTGAGCGCCATCAGCCCTCGCCCATTCAGGTTTTACCCCCTCAGTTTGATAACGACCCGCCGTGTCTATCCATACAGCTTGATCGGTCACGCGCCAATCGCAACTCCCGGTCGGGCGAAGCAGATTCTGATCCGCGCGGCGCTGACTTGGCAGCGCGTTGAACATCATGCCAGCGGACAGAAGCAAAGAAGTCTTGCCGGTCTTCGGCGGGCCGGCGATCATAAACCAGGGCAGTCTATAGACAGGCGCCACACTCTGTCCTGCCCCGTCCAGGTTCTCATCCAACCATTGCGTAGCCTCGTAGGCGCCACGCTCCAGTTCTTCATAACTGCGCGAGGCGCGAGTTGTACGCGGTTTCTTCGGCGTGGCGGCGGCGTCCACTTCCGCGTCCGTCTGTTCCGCCCCCTGGCGCTGCCGGCGGTAGTAATTGAACAAAACGCCGATCGGCCAGAGCAACAAAATCAAGGCGATGAGAATGATTTGCGCCGGGCCGACCTCTTCACTGACTACCAGAATAAGCAGGATGGCTATGCCCGTGAGCGCGACGAGCGCCGACAGGAGAATCAATTTTTTGAGCTGTTGGCTAACAGCAGGCATAATCTTCAGTTCTTCGCTTCCAAATTTGTGTCACTTCAACATGCTTCGCATGAAGTCATTTATGTCAGTGATCAATATCCAATTCAGAACCGTGTATACGAGCGCGACCATCCCGAGGGATCCCACGGCGGTCCATATCACCCAGCGCGGCGACTCCGGCTCGGGCGGCGGCGGTTCCGGCTGATCCGTCACTTTCCAATGCGGCGAGAGCCCGCCGCCGCGCAAACGTCCAGCCTGGCGCAAACGCTCTGTCACTTTGTTGATCTCGCCAGGCATCTGGTCTTCCAGAAAAACATCGTACTTGCCTTTGAATCCCATCAGTAAACAGAGGTAGTAAATTTCGACCACGTCGGCTTCCGTCTCGACTCGCTTGAGGAGGTCGTCGAGCCGATCGAAGAACTTCATTCCCGCCAGAGCTTCGCGAAAGTATTCGAGTTGAAGCGGGTATTTTTCCCATTCCTCTTTCAGGTCGCCGGCCAGAACCGCTTCATCAACGAAAGCCGCCAGCGCGAATTTGACGTTCTGCAACTGCTCTTCCTTGTAACCGCGACCTGCGCCGACCTGTTCGATCTGCCGCAGCATCGCGTCAATCGTCCGCCGTAGTTCCTCGCCCGGCGGCGTGGCGCCTCCCGACTTCAGGCTCATCACCAATTGAAACACCGACGTCGCCAGATCTATCAATTCATTTTCGGATTTGAGCCGATTACGCGTTTGCTCCATCTTTTGTTTTACCGATTCAGCGCGGTTTGATCGCGTACATCTCCAGTTTCGCGTCCGGGAACTCGTCAGCCACCCAGACCGAAATGATCTTCAGCGCGACGACTCGATCCCAGAATCGTTTCAGCGCGATATCCTGATCGTTGCGGTCAAGCCGGAAGTAATGCAGTCCCTGTCGCGTCGGGATTTGTCCCGGCGGCGTGACGTGTGTGATGCTGACTCCTCGCAGGGCGTTGTTGATGACGACGTCAATGCCGTCGCGGTCGGCGATCTTGATGGCGAACGGCACGCGCTCGATCAGTTTGTTCTCCGGCACATTTGCGCCGACGGCCAGGAAGAATTCGGCATCGCGCAACAAGGCGTCGTCATTGATTCTGCCGACGTAAAGCGCCGGACGCTCCTGCGTGAGAGGAATCGGCACGTACCGCTTCGGATCCACACGCTCAAGCAGGTCCCTGATTTCAAAATCGAGGCGCTGGAAAGTGTTGTAGAGATCCTGGTGTTCGTACTGCGGCAGGTCTTTGGCGTGACGTTCGAAGACCAGGGACGTTAAGGCTCCGGCGAGTTTGACCATCTCCATATAAAGCCGTTCAGGGTGAACGATTCGCTGCCTGAACAAATGGGCCAGCGCCGGAATCGCGGCGTTGACCGTCGGCAGGACCCAGAGGATCACTCCGTCATCCGTCGAAAAGACCGCCTGACCGGAACTGCTCTGATGGCGGCGCTCGCCGAGCGTGCGGCTCTTGGCCACCAGATACTCTATCAACTCGCGCAGCAGATTGGTCAGCCAGGACGAAGCCGCGATGTGCAAAGCCGGAGGGACATATTCGTCCGCCAGAGTCAACTGCCCTGTAGTCGTGCGCCGCAACTCGGCGATCTTGATGACGCTATAGCCTTCGCGCATTTCACCCTCGAAGATCAGTCGAAAGTTCGCGCGCCCGAAAGACAATTGTTGCTCGTTCTCTCCGGTCGTTTCATCGATCACGGTCCCGGGTTCCTGCAAAAACCGGACTGACGGAGCCTGCGGAGCGCCATTCGACTGAAAGTTCGACGCCCCGACGCGGCCAGCCGGAACGGCCAGATAAACGTCCAGGCGGTCCGAGGTGGAACTGAAGTTATCTTCAACCGGGCGAGTGGCCGGTTCGGGACTGGTTTGAGGTATATTGATGACCAGACCGTCGGGCATTACTCCACGGCAGCTGATCAATTGAACAGAGCCGTTGGCGACCGCGTCACGATTGATCTGAAGGTCCAGCAAACCCCATTCATATGGCAGGAGCGCGGCGATCCGCGTGTTGACAAGGTCTTCGTGATAATTGTCGGCTTGTTGAAAATGGTGAGGGGTCAACAACATCCCCTCGTTCCAAACGACGCGGCGATAACGACTCATATCTTGTACCAGAAATAGACAACCGGACGGATACTTACTCCGCCGGCCAACCGAACTATAAAGAACTCGATAATGGCGATTTGACTGGCCGGAGAGCGACGCCGTCACATTCAAAGTTCGATTATGGCTTGGGTTCCCTTATTACCGCATGCGCATTCTGATCAGCGCATCCCTAAATGTCAACCATTGGTAACTATTCCGCCGGCTAAAGCAAGGCGGCTTTCTTAGCCCTGCCCCGAGGGACGGACTTTAAGCGAGTAGTTACGGACTCGCATCCGTGAAACGAACATGCCGATCACGGACATTGAGTAGCGCGACCGGGTTAAAGACTTGCTTGTCGAAGACCGGCTGAGAAGTGTGATTGAGCGCAATCACATAGGCTCTTTGCGTCTGACAAAGAGCCTGCGAGGCTTGTTGGGTAGCCTCAAGTTTTATCTTCAACGTAACTGTAGGCGAGTTATAACACGTAAGCTGGCAATGCAAAAGGGGATTGCGCTACGCGAAGCCTCCGCGCAATGCCGACCGAAATCAAACGATCTGAGCGGATGAAAAATTCCGATTTGTGAACCTATTTCCCGCTCTCTTAATGCAAAATTGAGCGATGCCCATCTGACCGGAGAACTTCGGCTTGTCAGAAAGTTAACAAGGCGCAGAGCTTCATCGAAGCCGCCAGGATTTATCGTCCGATTCGCTCCCTTTCCCGTCGACCGTACGCCATTGTTAACTCGTCTTCCTGCTTCTGCATCCAGTCCACAATGGTTTTTGCCGTCACGGGGCGCTGTGTGTCGATTTCATGGGCATCCCTGCCGGAGACTACAATGATCGGAATATACGGCAACTGTTTGAGCAGACCCATATTAACAACGATCCGCTTCGGCTCCCTGACAGCGGGGTCGGGCCTAAAATCTATGATGAACGATGCATCATCGCGAACGTCAACGTTATGTACATCCCAGTTGAGGTTCGCATGTGGCAGAACAGTATTGAATTCCTTTATGTCAAATGTGGCGCTCTCCTTCGCTGCCATCCTGCGCAAGAGCTTTAGGAGCGCGTTCGCCTGCTCGACTTCCTCACTATCCTTCCTAAATTGTTCACCCAGTTCAATAATAATCTTGAAAATTTCCCATATTCTCTGGGCGTTCTCTATGGTGGGGTTCATGTTCATGACGATTCCTCCTGGATTTTCCCAGCAGACACTTAACAGCAAGGGAACTAATAAGGACTTCAGCAGGACGGCGACGGCATTGCGATTGCTGTCGCCGCGAATCCCGCCGACGAAAACCCGATCCTGAGTGTCTAGATGAAAGTGCTCGACCAACTCATCGTGTTGTGAACCTATTTCCCGCTCTCTTAATGCAAAATTGAGCGATGCCC